>Ga0182015_10004172_pt1 | contig 15738 bp, 12 predicted proteins | sample 712P3MmetaG_FD_120478 | JGI IMG/M metagenome (GOLD analysis project Ga0182015, IMG submission 120478) | Permafrost microbial communities from Stordalen Mire, Sweden - 712P3M metaG | ecosystem: Environmental > Terrestrial > Soil > Wetlands > Permafrost | place: Sweden: Stordalen | collected... | reverse complement strand
GTTCATCGAGACGAACTGGACTTCCGGAATCGACGAGCGCGGCCGTCCAGTGGCGCTGAAGGAAAAAGAGCCGCACGCCGACGGACGGCTGGTGTACCCGGGCTCCGATGGCGCCACCAATTGGATGTCGCCCAGCTTCGACCCGCAGGTCGGCTTGTTCTACGTGATCGCGCGGCGCGTCTATAGCATCTTCTATTACACCGCCACCGGAAAGCCGGAGGGCTGGGCCGGCCGCGATCACGATTTATATGAAGAGTCCACCATACGCGCCATCGATTACCGAACCGGCAAGATCCGTTGGAACCACGAATTGGGTCCCAACGAAAGCGTCGCGGGAATTCTGACTACCGCGGGCAACCTGCTATTCACGAGCGATTCGCAAGGCAATTTGCTGGTGCTCGATCCGGCCACGGGCAAGACGCTGTGGCACGTGAACGCGGGCGGACCTATGTTCAGCTCTCCGATGACGTATGAGTTGGATGACCGGCAGTATGTGGTCGAGGGAGTGCAGGGCGTGTTGTATGCCTGGGCATTGCCGGAGTGAATACGGTCGGTAGATGCGTGGACACCACTGAGCCCTCCTGGATGCAGCAGGCGAGCAGGTGGACTTTCGCGGATCTTCTTCACAGTTTCAGTCCGCTTCTCATCGGCGGCCGCGCGCGCGAACACCGCATCTGCAAATCGCACACCGAGTTCACTACGCAAGACCTTTCGGCCCAGGCATCTTGGCTTGAGAGAGAGTAAGGACGTAAGATCTGGTCCGGGTATCTGACCCTTCACTTCCCCAATCGCGGCGCGCGCAGGCACTTGCAAATCGCAGCCAAGTTCCGCTTCTTACCGGTGAAACGAGCATGGTTGCAGTCCCCGGCGGGGCTTCCGGCCCCGCGGCAGGTTCCGGCCGTCAGACAGCTTTGGCTGCGCCGGCACCTACGCGGTCTAACCTGGCCCCCGGAGCGGACAAGAACGACGCGCGACTACTGGATCGGCTTTTCAAGATCGCAGGCGAAGTCTTCCAGGAGGCCGGCATGCGCGCGGTTATAGCATGAATTGATCAATTGAGCCTGGCACTGGCCCCACGCCCACAGTTCCGTCCTGGGGCGAATCCTGGGGTTGACCGGAGCGGAGTCCGTGCGGCGATTCACACGCGCGGGTGGCTGATCAACGCTGATCATTTGGCGAGCTTCGGGTCGCAGAAGATCGTACAATCGCATGATGGCTCTCGCGTGAACCTGGCCATCCAAAGTGCGATTCAAAAGGAGCGAGTGTGAAGAAACGTTCGACAGTGCTCTGCCTTGGCGCGGCTATCGCAATGGCTGGCTTGGCCGTCCCGGCATTAGCCGCCGGTACGGGGCCGATCTTCCCGGCGCCGCGCGAATCGTCTACCGCGGCTGGCGATTTCGTGTTGGACCAAGCTAGCATTATCGCCATTCCGTCCTCGCCCTCCCAGCAGGACTTGTTCCTGGCGCGGATGCTGGCCGAAGAACTTGGCGATCGTTTCGACATGCACCTGAAGATCGAGCGTTTGGAGCATCTTGCGCCCGCCAGGAAGCTGATCGTGATGGGTGTCTTCTCCAACCCCCTGGTTGCCGAGTATTGCGCCGGCCATGATTTGAAAGTGGATGCCGGCAATCCGGGGCCGGAGGGCTATATCCTGCGTACGGGTCCCGGGATCGCCGTGGTCGCGGGCAGCGATGACCGTGGAGCTTTTTACGGCCTGCAGTCGCTGCGCCAGTTGGCCGTGGAGCGGGTAGTGCCAAGCCGGGCCCTACAATTCGCAGGCTACGAAATTCGCGACTGGCCCACAAAATCCTTCCGCGGCTTCAAGCTCTACCTGCCGGGGCGTAACAATATCCCCTTCTTCAAGCGCTTCGTCCGTGACACGCTGGCGCTCTACAAATACAACACGCTGATCGTGGAGATGAACGCTTCCATGCGGCTCGAGCGGCACCCCGAACTCAACAGTGCGTGGGTCCGCTTCTCCCGCGAGACCAACTACTGGCGCCGCAACTATCCGCCAGGCGCGCCCCACGACTTGGAAATCAACTCCTCGCACCAGGACACCGCCGATGGCGGTTTTCTGGAGAAGGACGAAGTCGCCGATCTCGCCCGCTATGTCCGGCAGTTCCATATGGAGCTTGTTCCGGAGCTGCCATCCTTCACACACAGCTACTACCTCTTGTCGGCGCACCCTGAACTGTCCGAAGTGCCGGGCGAACTCTGGCCCGACACTTACTGCCCCTCAAATCCCGAGAGCTACAAGCTCCTGTTCGACGTCTACGACGAGTACATCGACCTGTTGAAGCCGCGCATGGTGCATGCCGGGCACGATGAACTGTTCCAGCCGGTCGGCCTTTGCCCTCGCTGCCGCAATAAGGATATTCGCGAACGATACGGAGAAGACGTGCGCAAGATTCATGATTACCTCGCCGGCAAGGGCGTCAAGATGGCTATCTGGGGCGACATGCTGCTCGAAGGCGTACGCGGCGTGGGGCTCCAGAAAAAGAAGGCCCCGGATGGGTTCGCCTACGACGCCCCGGGCGGTATGACTCGCGAACAGGTCGCGCGCCTGATCCCGAAAGATATCCTGATCTTCAACTGGTTCTGGTCCGCCTCGCCACCGGAGTGGAATGCGAAACAGGCGGAGGGCTTCGAGGCGCAGCTCGAAGAAATGGGGTTTCGAGAGGTCTACGGCAACTTCACGCCGGGAATGGAGAACTTCGCCGCCCGGATCCGCCGCAATTCGATTCTCGGTGGCGCGCCGTCGGCGTGGTTTGCGACCAACGAATCTGGCTTCGGCAAAGACCTGCTGGCCGACCTGCTGAGCTGTGCCCAAGGCCTCTGGCGCGGAGACGCTATCGATGGGCGGGATCTCTCCGCTCTCGTCCAACAGATGGTGCCGGACATCCGCATCCATTTCCGCGGGCAGCCGCCGCCCAGCCGGACCGAGCGCACCATCGAGCCCGTCTCCATCGCGAACAGCTTCAACTTCGATTTGGCGGAAAAGATCCTCGGCGTGGATCTGACCGCGATGAACAACGGCATGGTCCGGCTCCGCAATATTCCGTTCGATCTCTCAGGCAGCGCGAACAAGTCGGTCGTCGTCGTGGGCACAGACGGCACCGGGAAGACCGGACTGCCGAAGGAGTCCGGTGACATGGCCATCGGTATCGACGCCACCAGCCTGATTTTCCTTCACGCCGCTGCGCGCCCGGCGACAAACAAGGAATCCTTCCGGCTGATCTACGACCCGGAGGACACCGCCGACCTGCTCGGGTGGTATGAGGTGGTCTACGCCGACGGATTCGTCACGACCATTCCCATCCGCTACGGCGTGAATATTCAGGAGTGGAACTGGGCTTCACGCACCTCGGCCAAGGACTACAGCTACGCCGCCGACCCTATTGCGCTGGGTGGCGCCGGCGATAAGGCCGTGACCTTCTTTGCCTACGAATGGACAAACCCACGCCTGGGCCAGACCATCGCAAGCATACGACTCAAGGGCACCGCCGGTTTCCGCGGCGGCGATGCCGACTTTATCAACGGCTTGGGCCCCGTCATCCCGAATAACGCCGTCTATCTTAAGGCCATCAGCGCCGTCAGGAAGCGCGGCTGAGCGTTCGGGGGCTCTCGCTGAGCCGGCGGCTCGCGAAGGCGGCGGGCGGCAGTTTGGTGATTGTCGAGTGCCAGGACGGCGCGTGTCTGCGGCTCGACGTGCCACCGAATGATTGTGATCGCTCAGGGGTAAAATGGGCCGCTCGAACGTCAAGCTGATAATGTGTCTGCTGGCCGCGTCGATCGTCCCGGCGGCCGCACAGGTCAGCGAAGTCGTGATTCACGGCTTCCAAAGCGCTCCGGCCGGCGAGTCTCCAACCGGGATCATACGTGACCCGGAGGGAAACTTTTACGGCGTAGCGAACTTTGGTGGGACGGCAAATGCAGGCGTGATCTATGCGGTGGACGCAGCAGGCCACGGGAAAGCGCTCTACAATTTCCAGGGCGGCGCGGACGGAGCGAATCCGCAATGCGTGATCCGCGACAGCGCCGGTAACCTGTATGGGACCACCTCTTATGGTTATGGCGGCGCGGCGGACGCGGGACAGATATTCAAAGTAAGTCCGGACGGTGGGAAGGCGACTCTTTACAGTTTCAAGGGAAAGGCGGATGGGGGCAACCCAGGGTGCCTGGTTCTTGATCCGGCCGGCTATCTTTACGGCGTGACTACTTATGGAGGCGCCGCGGGGAACGGCGTGCTTTACGAACTGGATACCGCGGGCCAGGAGACGGTTCTGTTCGACGTTCATGGCGTGCGCGGCGTGCGACCCAGTTTCGCGACGCCTGATGCAGCCGGGAACCTGTACGGCACAACCTCTTACGGGGGCGCCTCCGCGAATGGCACGGTCTTCCAGTTGGACATCTCCGGAAATGAGACCGTGCTGTACAGTTTCAGCGGGCTGTCTGACGGCGAGAATCCGTGATCCTCGATTCCGCGGGAAACCTGTACGGCACGGCTCAGGGCGGTGCGGCAAAGAGCGGAGTGGTATATAAGATCGACACCGCGGGCCGGTTTACGGTGCTTTATAGTTTCATGGGCGGCGCCGATGGGCAGTATCCCGAAGGTCTTCTGGTGCGCGACTCGGCCGTGAATCTGTATGGCACGGCCGTAGGCGTTCGGTCGGATGGACACAGCGGCGGGCCGGAGGAGCGTTCCGGACCACCATAACATATCCTCAGGGCGTCAGTTTATAGACCGTGCCGCCGTTGTACGCACCGCCGGCGCTTGTCGTGCCGTATAGCGCGGTCCCGTCGGTGGTCAGCGGGCTTTCGGGCGTGGCGCCGTCACTTCCTCCCTGGAAGCTGTAGACCACGCTATAATGCCAGACGTTCACCCGCACCGGGTCGGGCGCGAGTTCGAAAACCGTGCCCAGTGCACTTCCGCCGCCCGCCGTCGTCGAGCCCCAAAAATTCCCTGATGCATCTTTGAACAGACCCGCCAACGGCGTAGAGCCATCGGAGCCATCCGCGAACTGATGCAGGATAACCATAGTGTAGAGGGGATCGTTCGCATACTCCTGCCACAAAAAGAACACCACGCCGCAGCAATCCCCGGAGAGCGGTTGGGCTCCTCCGTTCTGGGTAGTGCCGAATAGCGCGCCCGTACCGCCGAGCAAGCCACCGTTAGGGCCGGCGGCACTGTAAAGAGTACTGGCGGAATCGAAGTCCCAAAGCGTGGCTTTGTTCCAGACGCCAATCGTACCCGTGGGCGTCAAGCTGAACACCGTTCCAGCTTCGTATAAGCCACCGTAAAACGTGGTGCCGAACAGCGTACCGGTGCTATCGAGGAGCAGGTCGCCATTAGGAACATAACCATCATCGCCGCCGGTGAAGCTGTAAAGTATGGTCTCTGTGAAATCGTCTCCGGACGGCGGTTTAATCAACTCGAATACCGTGCCATTGTTGTTGTTGCCTCCTCCGCTGGTGGCGCCGTAGAGATTGCCACTGGCATCGAGGGTCAATCCACCCGCCGGTCCTGCGCCATCGCTGCCGCCCTGGAAGCTGTACAGCACCCTCTCCGTCCAGCCCTTCTGGCCGGACGGATGGGTGAGCATGAACACGCTCCCCAGACCGTGAGCTCCCCCGCTAATCGTGGTTCCGTATATGGCGCCGCGCGGGCCGGCAATCAGGCGCGCACATGGGTAGAGTCCGTCGCCCTCGACGTCGTTGACGAAACTGTGCATTATGTTCCTCTGACCTTCGGTCTGGTCCCCTTGCGGAATCGTCAGGCCAAACGCAACTCCATCGCGCGTAGTTGGCAGACCTAGCTCGCCGGTGCCGCCGCTCGGAGTTGTGCCGTAAAGCCGGTCATTCAGATACAGCAGCCCGGCGCTTAGCTGGAGATTACCGCAAGCGGTGGCGGTGAACTGCGGATCGTTGAAACTGAAAATCACGTTTTCGGTCTGGGCGGCGAGCTGCGCCGGCAGTATGCCGGAGGCCGCGGTGGCGGCCAAGATGAACGCGCCGCACCAGTGTCTCGATGAAATGCGTTGCATAGAATCACTCCTATCGCAACAAACGGACTTGCCCAGGAAATTTTTCGCAGGGCACGAAAAAAAACTAAGGCATCAACTGATAGACCGCCCCCTGGTTCGCCGTCCCCCCGATGTTGGTTGTGCCATAGAGGGCGCCCGTGCCGTCGGTAGTCGGCGGGCTATAGGGAAGGCCGCCATCGGTCGTTCCTCCCTTGAAACTGTAGACCACGCTGTAATCCCATTCCTCCGGATGGAACGGGTCGGGAACGAGCTTAAAGACCGTACCGAGTCCGCTCGCGCCGCCTCCCCCCGTGGTGCCCCAAAATGTCCACGGTGAGTCTTCAAACAGGCCGGCCAGAGGACCGAGGCCGTCGCCGCTCGCGCCCGTGAACTGATGGAGTATCTTCAACGTGTACTGGGGATTGCCCGCGATCTCCTGCGAAAGGAAGAAAATTACGCCGCAGCAAGCTGCGCCGTTGACTCCCCCGGCTGTGGTCGTCCCGAAGAGGCCGCCGGTGGCTCCCACCAGTGCTCCGTTGGGATTGGCGGCGCTGAAGGCGGGGTCGGCATGGTTGAGATTCCAGAGCGTGGATTGGGTCCACAGGCCATCGGCGGACGGCGTCAGGCTGAACACCGTTCCGTCTCCGCTCGCACCGCCGCAGAGTGTGGTGCCGAACAGCGCGCCCGTGTTGCTGTCGAGGAGCAGATCACCATTGGGGAAATAGCCGTCGCCACCTCCGGTAAAACTGTAGAGCAATGCATACGTCCATTGGCTCTGGCCCACAGGCGGCGGACTCAACATAAACACGGTGCCATCGCCACTGTTGCCTCCGAAGCGAGTCGTGCCATAGAGATTGCCGGCGGCATCGATCGTCAGACCGTCGTAGGGCGATGCGCCGTCGTTTCCGCTGACGCGATGCAGAACCGTGAACGTCAGACCTTCCTCCCGAGTTCACGGGTCAGCATGAACACGATCCCATACTCTTGGGTTCCCCCACTCGGGGTCGTGCAGTACAAACCACCATGCGGCCCGGTGATCAGGCGCGAACAGGGGTTTGCTCCATCGACGCCGCCAACATCGAAACTGTGAAGCACCTGCTTGATGCTCCCGGTTTGGCCCGCCTGCGGGATCGTCACGCTGAAAATGGTTCCCCCGTTGGCTTTACCGCCGCCGGGAGTTGTGCCATACAGGCGATTGTTCTTGAAGAGCAGCCCGGCGCGCGGCCGGAGACTGCTTTGCCCACCTTCGCAGGTGCCGAAGCCGCGATTCAGGCCGTTGAAGTTGAAGATCACGCTATCCGTCTGCGCGGCGAGCGGCGTCGTCAGCAGGCCGGAGAGAATCACTGCGCTGGCCAGTATGAAGATACGCTGCATACCAAAATCCTCCTTCTCCATCCCGACGAACGGAGTAAGCGCGCGAATTTATCGGGCACACGGGAATATTTTCTGCGGGATTACGGCAGGCCATGTTGGTCCCGACGGCCGCCGGCGCGGCTTTGGATGAACTCATTATCCGGAAACGCCGCGCTGAGCTGAGCCCAGAGTTCGTGGGCTTTGCCGCGCCAGATCTGCCCTTGCGCACTGGTGGCCGGCACCCAATCCGCCTGGCCGTCAAACGCCAGGGCCGCGCTGGCCTTCATGGCCGGATCGGACGGTCCGCGCGCGAGCCCGTCCTGGGCGGCGTGGCAGGCCGCCAGCCAGAGCTCGCCTGCCGATTTCGCTTTCACCTGGGCGGCCTCCGATGCCGTCCACCACAATGCCTGTGTGCGCTGCGCCGCCTCGCTGCGCGGCATAGGCAGTTTCAGAAAGAGCGCCGGACAGATCAGTGCCGTGATCTGGCGCGCGTAGCCAATGGCTTCACCGCTACGGCCGCGCCGCAGGAAGAATCGCAAGGCCGACTCACCGCCCGTGTATATCTCGATGCGCGGCGGTAGTTCGTTGGCGAAGACCCCCGGGTTCCGCGCGAATGACGCGATCCCCTCGCGGTACAGGCTGGCTGCCTCCGCGGGCGCGCTCTCCTCGGAATCGTGCGCCAGTTCGAGAGTGCTATCGGCCAACGATAGTTGCGCGCGCACATCGCCGGCGTCCAGTTGCGCCCGGCGCAACGCGAAGTCCCGCGCGCTGCGCTCCAGCTCTGTCCGCTCCCGCGCCGTGCCCTGTCCCGCCTGCTTCATGTGCCGCGCGAAGAACGCATAGTACTTGCAGAGCTTCAACAGCACCGGCGCGTCGAGCTGGGGCTCCGCTGCCACGCGCTGGGCAATGGGCTGCACCCGGCGCGCGAACTCCAACGCTTTGACCGCGTTGTCCTGCGCGCCGGCGATCATCATCTCCAGAATTCCGGCAGTCAGCATGGTCGTTTGGTAAACTGCCTCGCCGCCTGCCTGCCGCCAGATCTCCGCCGCGCGCCGCATCTCGGCCAGGCCGCGTTCGCAGTCCTGCCACTTCCGGGGCGGGATATCGGCGTTCACAAGTTCGGCCAGCGCCAGCATCCGGTTCTGACAGAGCGCGGTATGCTGCGGATCGCATGGCGATAACTCTAGCGCCCGCTCCAGGTCCGCGCGGGCGCCTTCCAGTTGCCAGGTTTCCGTAAGCACGTCGCCGCGCTGCTCGCGCAGGTGGGCCTCGGTGGACGCCGCGGCCGCCAGCTCGGAAGCCGGCATGCCCTCCAGCAAGGCGATGCCGCTGTTCAGGCTCGATAGAGAAGAGCGCCCGCCGCTTGCCGGGGCGGCCCTGCCGCCATCAAACTCCGCCGAAGCCAGCCGCAGATAACCCGCGGCCAACTCGCGCCGTAATGCATAATTTCTTCCCGCCTCCTTTGCGAGCGCGTCCAGGTATTGAACCGCGGTGGAGGAAATTTGTTCGCGCAGCGCGATCGCGCCGGGCATGGTCTGCACCTTGTCGTGAATGTCGAACAACAGCGCGTTAGCCAGCTTGCGCGCCAGGTCGAATCGCCGCTCCGCGATGCGGGCCTGCCAGGCGAAGGCCACCGCTCCGGCAATCAGCGCCACCAACACCGCGGCCGACGCGGTCACCGGGACCCAATGCCGCCGCACGAACTTGCCCGCACGGTAACGCCAGTGCCAGGGGCGGGCGATCAGCGGCCGGCCATCCAGAAAGCGCGCCAGGTCCTCGCTAAGCAAATCCACGGACGCATACCGCAGCGCAGGGTCCTTCTGCAAGGCTTTGGCGGCGATGGTGTCCAGGTCGCCGCGCAGTGATTTCGCCAGGGTCCGTTTTCCGGCTTGCGCCGCGCGCGCACTGGGGACCGGCTCGTGTTCCGCGCAGACCAGCCGCTCTAGGGCCGCCGGGGCGCTCGAAGCCAGTTCGTGCGCCGGTTCGTCCGTCAGCAGCTCGAATAGAATCAGGCCGAGCAGGTAAACATCGACGCGCGTGGTGATCTTCCCGCCGGTCACCTGTTCCGGGCTGCAGTACGAAGGCGTCAGCAGCGGCAATGCCGTTTGCGTAAGGTGGAGGCTTGAGTCGACTGGCGACAGCAGCTTCGCGATTCCGAAATCCAGCAGCTTCGGGTTTCCATCCGCCGTGACCAGAATATTGCCCGGCTTCAAGTCCCGGTGCACGATCAGGTTTTGATGAGCGTATGAGACGGCCGCGCACACTTTGCGAAACAACTCGATGCGCTCCTGGAGACTCGCTTTGCGGCTGCGGACGTAATCCGTGATCGGCACGCCTTCCACCAGCTCCATGGCGAAGTAGGGAAGGCCGCGCGAGGAGGCGCCGCCATCCAGAAAGCGCGCGATGTGCGGGTGGTCCAGACCGGCCAGGATCTGGCGCTCCTGCTGAAACCGCTCGACCCACGCGGGCGTGCCGATGGGCGAGGCTGCCACTTTCAGGGCTACCCGCTTCCGGTAGTCCTGCTCGCGCACGGCTTCGAACACGGTTCCCATGCCGCCCGTCGCAATCGTACGCACCACCCGATACCGGCCGAAGGTCTGTCCCAGCCACGGCCCCTGTTCCGCGGGCGCCGTGGCACGGTCGAGGATGCCGCGCAAGCGTTCGCCGGCCGTGCGCGCGTGAGCCAGCAGGGAGTGCATCTCGTCCGCCAGCACCGGGTCGGCGGAGGAGAGCCGTTGAATGAAATACGCTTGTTCCTCCGGCGGCAGGTCTGCCGCCTCCGCATATAGCGATTCCAACCGTTGCCAGTCCAGGGGATTCATCTTGTCTCTTTCCCTAACATACGCGAAAACGAAGGGTTTGCCTGGCACGCGACAAAGTTCCTCAACGCCGGACCCGGCATAAATTTTCGGCCGGCGCCAGCATGACCTGGCGCCGTCATCGTGCTCTTTCATGGCGCTGCCCACCGGAAGAGAGCCTACGGCAGTGTGGGAACCAGCGGAGCGGAATCTCGGTTCAGACCTCAAGCTCGCGCCCGGCTCACAGTGTTACCGGCTATGGAGAGATACCGGATGCTCCGGTCACCTGAGGTAAGGGCGGAACAACGTAAGTTAGCCGCCTGAAACCGCGCGGCTCAGCCAGGCCTCGGCCAGGCGCTGGCGCCGGTCGGTGGCAGCCACAGAAATCGCCAGGGATTCGGCTGTCTCTTGCAAAGTGAGTCCCGCGAAGTAACGCAGTTCGATCACGCTCGCCAGATCCCGGCTGTGTTCCGCGAGCTGGTCAAGTGCGCGATCCAGGAGCAGGAATTCGTCGGGGTCGGATGTGAACCCCGCCTGCGCCTCATCCAGCGGAATATGCTGCACCGCCTCGCCACCGCGTTTGAGTGCGGACCGCTCGCGGGCGCGATCGGCCAGGATCTGGCGCATGACTTTGGCTGCCAGGGCAAAGAAATGTTTTCGATCGAGAAACGGTCCGGCGGAGCGTTCTACCAGGCGAATGTAAGCCTCGTGAATCAAAGCGGTGGGTTGCAGAGTGGCGCTGGGGTGAGATGCCCTCACGTACGATTGTGCGATGCGGTGCAGTTCGGCGTAGAGCAGACTGCTGGCGGCGTCAAATGCTGTCGCGTCGCCATGACGCCACTGCTCCAGAAGCTGCGTAATATCCGCGGCCCCGTCCGCCTCCATCGGCCCGATCTTAGCATGATCGGCGAGTCGCTTAGTTTTCGGCAATTGTGGCGCAGGCTCCCAGCCTGCACGGATCCCGACAATTACCGGACCGAACAATCAGAAAAAGCAGCGGTGGCAAGCAGGTGCCCGGTTATTCGGAAGTAGCGGCGCGAGCCTTGCGCAATAGCCCCCGCCTACGGCAGGAGTATACTGGGAGGCTACCATGTACGATCACGAAATTTGCGACAACGGCGCTCAGGAAATGCTCGCGGGCCACATCTTCGGGAACCGCGGCTTGTAAATCAGTGGCGCTGCTCTTGGAGAAATCGGTCGTTTATCATCCCGGAAGAACCGGTGGGCACTGGGTGAAGGCAGTCCTCCGTCGGGCAGGCTTGGTGCGATGGGAGTCTGCACGGCTACACGATAGCCCAGAGGATTTACGGCACTGGCCGGAGGGCGCCTCACGACCATGGTCGATTGCCTTCGTGGGCCACCCGTTGAGCTGGGTGCGCTCCCTTTGGCTTCACGAAACCCACTTTGGATGGACGAACGACCTGCTACGGCCACGTGATGAGTTCGCGACTTTTCCGGAATATCTGAACTACTTGATCGAGGCGTTTCCGGGCGGAGCGGTAAAGCGGTACTTCGCTCCTTTTATCGACAACGCCAACCTGATCGGCAGGTTCGAGGAACTGCGAGCCGAATTGTTACGGGTATTGCAAGAGGCTGGCGAGAGCGTGCCCGAACTGCTTGAGGGACGCTTCATTAACCGCTCGCCAGACGATATTGTGTCCGCATGCGCGAAGGCGCCTCGAGCCACCCTGGAACGATCTCTCACGAACGAGGCAGACTACTATAGCCGTTTTGGCTACGACGGCCTGCTGGAGGAGTGCCTGGACGAGAATCAGGAGTGCCAAAGAAAATGGTTTCCCGTACTGTCATTCCGGGGCGGGGCGGCGCCAGAAGACGGCAAGCTAGCCCCGGACAACACGCTTGTGTTTTCCGATGGCACCCTATGGCCAGGGCAACCAGAGCAGAGAAGATGGCAACTAGCCATCTGGGACGCCATGGAGCGGAGTAGCCGGACAGAAAAGGGGGGCTTTCTGGAATTGGGCTGCGGGGACGGTTTCTTTGTTTTCCTGGCAGAGGAGCTTGGGTATGGACCCTGCCGGGGCGTAAACACGTACTGCCGGTCCACAACCAGGGCAGCGGCCGCACGCCTGGGCAGTAAGGCGCAATTCATCGAGGCGCCAATGTTTGCCCGCCTGGGCGATGGGTTTCGGAATATGCTGAACAACACTCCTTGGCCGCATCTCCTGCTGCTGCATGCGAAACAGATGCTGACCGAAGGCGGCGAGATCATCATCGGGAGCGTCATCATGTCCAGAACGTTCCTGCTTAACCTGGTTTCTCAATGTGGCCTTGCCATCGACGGGATATGTTCCGAGTATGACGAGATCATTGATCAGCAGAAAAGGAAACTCCTGGAAGGCTTTGCAAAGATCCTCCATTGCCCCCGGAGGGCCTGCTGCGGAGGGTAGTGTGATACTGCGCGTAGCCGGGGACCGGACGGACTCTCCTGAACTGGGTTGGTGGTTGCGTTCAGATCTCCTTTGGCTGGCAGATTGCTGTTCAATTAACTTGAACAAGGCAGCGCGCCACGTCATTGATCAGTTGACGGCGGAGAACACGCAACTAAGGAGTGACGTCCAAGGTTTGGAACTAGCGTTGCATGATCGGGAAGCCGATCTCCGACGGGAACGTTGCGACAGCGTTCTGCGCAACGCGGAACTGGTAGATCGAACTAATCGACTCGAGCGCGCACTTACTGAATTGAACGCATCCAATCAATAAGCACAAGAAATCGCTCACACTGCGGCTATGATTTCGCGAACGCCGCGCAAGGAGTTTTCTAACATCGTGGAAATCATGTCAGTGGATCTTGATTTGACCCGTTTATGTGTAGCACCTCCGACCACCAAGCCCTAAGGTGTTTTTGGCTATTAAAGATGTGGCGGGGTAAACTGAGTGACGCCGTGATGACAGGCGAATCGTTGAAGAGAAAATGAGCATGGATTCACACGGAGGCAAGCCGCTGGAAGCTCCCTGGTTTTGGCCCTATGACTTCGATGAACTCCTCCGCGCGGTGGCCGCCCGGGAGGGTCTCGAAAAGGCCGTGGGCGCCGTTAATCCGCGGCCCCCCGGGTGGCACAACGGCCTGATCCAACTTCTTAAGAAGGTGCTTGCTCGCTCGTTAAGTTGGTATACGCGGCCCTCGCGTGAATTCAATGCCTCGGTAAGCCGATCGCTGGCGGAAATCGTCCGTGTCCTTGACCACCTTTCCATGAATATGGTTGCCATTGAAGCGCGGTTGGCGCAGTCGGAGAAGCAGAATGCCGCGGTGGCGGAGTCAATCGCGGAACAGCGTGACCTATTGCACAAGCAGGTAGAATCGTTAGCCGGCTTACGGGGGTCCGTAAATCAAAATGTCCGGTCCAGTGATCGTTTCCGGCTCCCCATCGACGCTGTTCCGGATAGGGATAGAACGGCTTATGTTATCGGTCTGTTCGGTACCGGACGCCGTTATATCAATGAGCTCATCCAGCAGAATATTGGAGAACGGGCCAAATATTTCAGGGATACGATCCGTCTGCATCCGGGTCCGACACCTATGATCTACAGCGGCCATGCCACCATGCGGTATGTTTGCCGCGGTCAGGAGTCGCCCGCGGTAATGGGCCGTATCTTGAAAGCCGTCGGATCGGGATTTGCCAAATTGATTTTTGTCTATCGTCATCCCCTCGATTCGCTGCTGACAAACTGGGTTTGGTGGCGCACATTCATTCGCGACAACCGCGCGATTGCCGGCATCTCGCAGGTTTATAGGGACACAGACCATCTATGTGCCGACCTGGAGCAAAATTTCGCGGAATTCAAGGCCTTTGCCGAAGGCGATCCAGACTTCTTCGCGCGCGTACCAGGGCCGCACTTTCTGTCTTTCGCACAGTTCATCGAAGAGACCGAGCTTCATCTCCATGCCGCCAATCTTGTGTTGCGGCTGGAGGACTTCGCGGCCGATCCGATCCGGGAGTTTTCTAAGATCGCGGCAAACATGTCGGTGGATCTGGATTTGAGCCGTCTATATGTGGACCATCCCAGAGCCAAGCCTCACGGCTATTTGGCCGTCAGAGACAAAGTTCCCCGATTTGGAGACTTTATCGATGGGCTGAATGCCGAGACTAAACAACGGATCGAGAGAATCGGCTATGCGCTGCAGGGTTAAGCCGTGGGGCAGACCTCCAGGTCGGGGGCTGGTCTCCCAGACACTAGCTCGCTCGTAACGTCGCATGACGATTTCCAGCAGATCCTTCGGCCGCCGTCATCCGTGGGCATTGTGCGCTACGTAAAACGTTGCCGCTGCGAAGTACTGGCAACCCGCTTCCAAAGTCTGCCACCCGATGCATCTAACCCTTGCTCGAAGAGGAGCCGCCAGACCGGATACACAACATCAGACAGCGCGGTACGGGTGGGTCGATTCTTTGCCCGGCACTATCCCATCTGCTTCCGACAGCAGTACACCAACTAACGGCGCCTCAGCCGGGTTGACCGCGGCCACAAGTTCAAAGTGTCCGCATTTCCGAAGCAGTTACAGAGGGGGCGCTGGTGAGGGCCATCGCCCAGACGACTGCGCCGGCTGGACGATCGGACCGCCCGCAGCACGGCGGCACAGCGCTTCCGGATTCAGTACGGCTACCTGAAAACACTACCGGACGATTACACCGGACCGCGGCACGCCGTCACGATGAAACAGCACCGCCAGGACCTTGTGGCGAGAATTGGTTTGAGTGGGAGGAGCGCCCTGGACCTGAGCCAACTTCGAGCGCTACCGGCGGCAACGACCAGACCTTCATCCAAGTCTGCGATGTGGAGAGAACGCAGGCCTGACTCCGCGTGCTTGCCGGCCAGACACCGCTACCGATATTAACGAACATCGTTCCGACCTCGCAGGCAAGGCGCCACATCTCTTCGGAGTTCGGCTAGACATGCGTAAGGGCGGTCAGGGAAGCGGCATAGCGGCACTTCGAACGGACGACGCAGTCACCACATTTCGGATTCGTGCGCTTGCAGATGTCCTGCCCGAGTCTTCGCAGCAACAGATAAGCCTGCATTCGTGCATCGAACGTGGCGGGCACCGCAGCTTCTAGGGACTCCTGCGCCATGCGATAATTTACGGCGTAGTTTTCCCGCTCCTGTCCGTGCTCGATTCGGACAAGCACGTGCGCACAGTTAGAGGGTACGGCCGCGATCGGCGCCATGCCTCCGAACAATAGAATGCGGTCCGCGCCAGGATTGGCAATGCTCGGGAATCTGACGAGCGCAGCTCGAGCTTGCTTACGGGACATGGCCCGCAGCGCCACCGCCAGGTCGCCACCAAATTCCTTCAAAACGCGTTCCGCGATTTCCTTGAGCCGTATCGCGCGAAGCTCTGGCACCATGCCTCCGGGCCTCAAAGCTTCCGTGAGTTTGCCTGGGTGAGCCCGAAGCAGATCAGCTGGCTCGATTCTAGTTGCCTTCGTGAGCGACGCCCATCCTTTGGCGCAGGCTTTCTGGCTCTGAGGATAGCCGCAATGCCACCATACAATGAACTGGTACGGATCGGTGGGAAAATCAGGTTCCAGTGTGCCGTATTTGCC
>Ga0182015_10004171_pt1 | contig 15738 bp, 11 predicted proteins | sample 712P3MmetaG_FD_120478 | JGI IMG/M metagenome (GOLD analysis project Ga0182015, IMG submission 120478) | Permafrost microbial communities from Stordalen Mire, Sweden - 712P3M metaG | ecosystem: Environmental > Terrestrial > Soil > Wetlands > Permafrost | place: Sweden: Stordalen | collected... | reverse complement strand
GGTCTCAACCTACGACACTGCTGCGGCCGTGAAGGGTGGCCTCGATCTCGAGATGCCCTTCGGCGTTTACTACAACCGGGAGACTCTCGTTCCTCTGCTCGATGCCGGAACGATCACGCAGGCTGAGCTTGATGACAAGGTGCGCCGGATCCTGCGCGTTGCCGTTGACTTCGGCTGGCTCGATCATCCGGCGCTCGACACGAACATACCGCGCTACAACCTTCGGGGCCGGGACGCTTCATTGCAGGCTGCGCTCGAGGGTGCGGTACTGCTGCAAAATAACAACAACGCACTGCCGCTCGACAAAAGAATGCTGAAGACGATCACGGTGATCGGGCCCACCGCAACCCAGACCGTGACCACGGGCGGAGGCAGTGGCCAGGTCGTGAGCTTTGCCAACACGAACCTGCTCGTCGGCATCAGCAACTACCTGGGCGAAGGAACCAAGGTTCTTTATGCACGCGGCATTCGTAGCCTCAACCAGATGGCGCGGCTGACGCAATTCGCTACGGATGCCCAAGGCGCGACTCCCGGAGTGACGCATACCACCTTTGCCAAGGCCGATCTGCAAGGTGGAGAGACTGGAACGGTCGTTGAGAAGCTTATGTTAATCCCGGGCTCGACCCGCCGCGAACCGGAAGAGCAGGAGCTGAATGCTCTTACCACGCACAAGAATTCCAACCCTTACGTGCGAACGACGACGAGTGGCCGGTGGGTCGGCTACTATACGGCGGAAGCCACCGGCAAGTTCTCTGTGTTCGCTCAGACCGACGGGAGGTTCCGGCTTCTGGTCGACGATGCCGTCGTCATCGACAGTTCCGTCGTCCCGAAGGCTATTCTGAACCAGGAGAATATCGAACTCTCCAAGGGACCTCACAAAGTCGTCATGGAGCAGCTTTCGACGCAGTTCGCCTCTGCCTCGGGAATGCGCGTCGGCATAGCGCCGCTTAGTGACATCGTTGAAAACGATGCGCTCGAAATGGCGTCTCACGCCGACGCGGTCGTGCTCGCGGTTGGCTTCGATTCGTCTTCCGAGTCCGAAGGCGGCGACCGGAGCTTTGAGCTTCCCGTCGGGCAGCAGCAACTTATCGAACAAGTCGCCGCGCTAGGCAAGAAGACCATCGTTGTCATTACCTCAGGTGGCAGCGTTGACGTCTCCGCGTGGAAGGACAAAGTTCAGGGTATCCTCGCCGCGTGGTACGGCGGCGAAGAAGGCGGGAATGCCGTGGCGCGGCTGCTCTTCGGAGAGAGCAATCCCTCGGGACATCTGCCCATCAGCTGGGAAAAGAAGCTAACCGATAATCCCAGCTACAACGGCTACTATCCCGACGCTGGTACTAATAAGGTCGTCTACCGCGAGGGCATCTTCATGGGCTATCGCGGGTACGAACACGCTCATGTCGAACCACTATTCCCCTTCGGCTTCGGCCTCTCCTATACGACGTTTGCATTCACGAATCTGAAGAGTACGCCTGCCGGCGACGGGCGCTTCTCCGTCAGCTTCGACGTTGCGAATAGGGGCGGGCGTGCTGGAGCCACCGTCGCCCAACTTTATGTGGGAGAGGCATCACCCACCGTGCCGCGTCCCGCTAAGGAATTGAAGCAGTTTGAGCGAGTCATGCTGCAACCGGGTGAGACCAAGCACGTCACCGTCGAGCTTGATCCCCGCAGCTTTAGTTTTTATGATGTCGCCACAGCCTCCTGGCATGCGAATGCCGGTACCTATAACTTGATGCTAGGTGATTCGTCGGCGAACATTCAGCAGAAGGCCACGCTACAACTGCCGAAGCCGATCATCACGGCCGTCGGCGACTAAATCAAACTGTGCGAGAGTGGTTTTGAGATCAAACGACGGGAGCGGACGACTTGGCTCGTCAAATGACGCAGAATCTGCCATCACTCTGCGTCGGCATCATTTGACAGTTCTCGTCGGTTCCGATTCAATGAAATTAGGTAGCTAGGACGTGGCCCGAGGAATCCGGCTGCCGAAAATTCATTTTCTCAATTCACTTTCAGGAGCACACGTCATGTCAGCACCCAGCCGCCGGCCGGAAATTCGCCGGCGCCGCGCTCGTCAGCACAAGATCACTACCCTCCGCAAACGTCTCGCCTCCGCTCAGACCGATGCCGACCGCAACCGGGTCACTGCCAAGTTGCACAAGCTCGCTGTCGCTTCGCCGGGCCAGCCCTTGCTGAAGTAGCTCCCGCTTAGGTTGAGATTGATGCGCACGGCGGGTGAATAACCCGCCGAATCACGCCACGCCTGCCGTTGTCTTGCTGCCCGCGGCAGCCGGCCGGCCTGGATGCTCCGCGCCGCTTTTCGGGCTGATAACTTCCTGATAGACGTCCGTGATACGCCGTACCGATTTCTCCCAGGAGAATTTCGTCGCTTGCCGGAAGCTGCGTTCCTTCATTTTCTCGCGCAGCGGCTGGTCCATAAGAACCCGATGCAGCGCACGCATGATCTCAAAAACATTCTCCGGATGGACGAGCACCGCGGCATTCCCCACTACCTCGGGTAGGGACGAAACGTTTGAGGTCACCACCGGCGTGCCGTGTGCCATCGCTTCCAGTGGTGGCAGACCGAATCCTTCATACAACGACGGGAAGACAAAAATCTTCGCTGCATCGTAAAACGTGCGGAGCACCTCGATGGGCACGAAACCCAGGAAGCGTACATCATTCTGCATGCCGCTTCGGATCACCGTCCGCCGCAAGCCGGGATTGCCGGAAAGGTCGTCTCCAATAATGATGAGCTTGAGGTCGGGAAATGCCTGATCTTTCTCCAGTTCAGTCTTCAACGCGGAGAATGCCTCGATCATCCGCACGACGTTTTTGTGCGGGCTGATTCGTCCGGCATATAGCAAGAAAGGATACGTAACCTGGTAGCGCTCAACAATCAACTGGCGGTCGGCAGCGCTCGCGTGGCCCTGCAGCAGCCTCTCATCGATGGCGTTGTAGACCACCTCGATGCGCCCCGCGGGGATGTTAAATAGCTTTTCGATTTCCAGTTTGGTGAAGTTTGAAACCGCGAAGATGCGCGCCGCTCCCCTCAACACCCGCTTGGTCAACTGGAAGTGCATGGACCTCCAAAACCCGGTTTGCTCGCGCGCACGCGACATGTGCTCCAAAATATCATGCACCGTCATCACGTAAGGACAGGGCAGCGCGCGCGGGACGGAAAACAAATTGGGGATGTGCACGAGATCGCATTCCAGCCGCTTCACAATTGTGCGAAACTCCCGGAAGCTCTTCAGGGAGCGTTCCGGCTCATCCAGAGGAACCGTGTGGAAGTTGGGGGGTAAGGCGCCGATCTCCTTAACTTTTTCGAGAGAACCGATGAGGAAGTAAGTGGTCTCGTGGTCAAGGCGTCCCAGAGTCCGCACGACATTGCGGATGTATGTGCCCACGCCGAACTCAGTCATCCGCCGGATGTCGATGGCGATCTTCACCGAAGGCATTTAACCATAGAGAGCGCTGCGCGCGCAGCAGAATTGCGGAAGCCTTGACTAGGCCCGCACTTCAGCCTGCGCCCTGGCCCTGCGCTCGGCATAAAGCGGGAACACCTCACAGAGATCAAGCACGTCCTTGCGGATTCTGGCGAGCACCGCCGCATCGGTTCGCTCAAGCAGCGCTTCCGCGATCCAGCGCCCGACCTGCCGCATCTCAGCCTCCTTCATTCCGCGCGTGGTCAGGGCCGGAGTGCCGATGCGGATGCCGCTCGGTTTCAGCGGCGGGTTGACGTCGAACGGGATGGCATTCTTGTTGACCGTGATTCCGGCCTCGCCCAGCGCCTTTTCGGCTTCACTGCCCAGCATGCCCTTCGAAAAAACATCGACCAGCATCAGGTGCGTATCCGTGCCGCCGGAAATGATGCGGAAGCCCTCGGCCGCCAGCGTTTCCGCCAGCACTTTCGCGTTGGCCACGACTTGCTTCGCATAATCGCGGAATTCAGGCTGCATCGCTTCCTGAAAACAGATCGCTTTGGCGGCGATGATGTGCATCAGCGGCCCGCCCTGCATCCCAGGGAAAACTACTTTATCGATCGCCGCCGCGAACTCCGCCTTCGAAAGAATCATTCCTGCCCGCGGCCCGCGCAGCGTCTTATGCGTAGTCGAGGTTACGATGTGCGCATGCGGCACCGGCGAGGGATGCGCTCCACCCGCAACCAGCCCCGCAAAATGCGCCATATCAACGAGAAAAAGCGCGCCCACTTTATCCGCGATCTGCCGCATGCGGGCGAAATCAATAATGCGGGGATAGGCGCTGCCACCGCCGATGATCAGCTTGGGCCGGTGCTCCTCCGCCAGCTTCTGCAGTTCGTCATAGTCAATCGTCTCGGTCTCTTTGGTCACGCCATACGGAACGATCTTGTAGGTCTTGCCAGAAAAATTCAGATGAAAGCCGTGCGTGAGGTGGCCGCCATGGGCCAGGTTTAATCCAAGAATGGTGTCGCCCGGCTGCAGCACCGCCGCATAGGCTTCCATGTTCGCCTGCGAGCCGGCATGGGGCTGCACGTTCGCGTGCTCCGCGCCGAACAACTGTTTGGCGCGGTCACGCGCCAGGTTTTCGACAACGTCCGAGAACTCGCATCCGCCGTAGTAGCGCTTGCCGGGATATCCCTCGGCATATTTATTCGTGAATACCGAGCCCGCGGCTTCGAGCACCGCTTCGCTGACAAAATTCTCCGAGGCAATCAGCTCCAGACCCTCGTGCTGGCGGCGGGTTTCGTTGTCGATGGCAGCGGCAATCTGCGGATCGGCTTCGTAGAGCGGGCGGTACATCTTGGCTGCGGAATTCTTCATGTCATTTTCCTAGGAAGTTTCATAAACGTTGGACCGGTGAAGTTCCATGTATCGTTCCGGAGCCGTCACCGGCGTAAAGCCGAACTGTGAATAAAGTCCATGCGCATCGCGGGTGGTCAGAATCCAGCGCCGCAAATTCTGCAGCGCGGGATGCTGAACAATGCACTCCATCAGCCATTTGCCCAACCCGCGACCGCGATGCTTTTCGAGCACGAACACATCGCCGAGATATGCGATCGTAGCGAAATCGCTGATCACCCGGGCGAAGCCAACCTGCGCTCCCTCGCCATCATAGATGCCAAAGCAGAGCGCGTGCTCAATCGACCGCGCCACGACCTCTCGCGGAATACCGTGGGCCCAATAGCATTTGGTCAGAAAACCGTGAACCACATCCAGATTTAACCGCTTCCCCTGGTGCTGAGCAGGAACTCTCCGTGCCGGTACTCCATCACCACTTCGGGATCAATCACGCGACCGGTCGCCATACCCACATTCTACCGCCTCACCCGTGTGGCAACGCCATCCTCGGTGGCCCGCCGTGTCATCCCTCAAACGCGGCTCGCAGAGACGAAACCAGCTGCCAGGCAACATCTGCGGTGGCCCTCACTCGCGGCTAGCCCTTCTGATCGATGATGTTGACGATGGTCGATTCGATCTGAGCTGTAGTCCAGCGCTTCGCAGCCGCCCACGCCAGGATTGCGCTCATATATCTGCAGTACGCCTCAAATGAATCGCCCTCCCAGTCGAGAGGCCGCTGGGTGAACGGTATGGCATCCCGAAAAATCGGCCAGAGTTTCTTTCGAATCCGCTCCCGGTCAATTGGCACCGGTGGGTTTTCGTCGAAACCAAGGGAACGGCAAAGAAAGTGAAGAGTCTTGGATGCCATGACGGACGACCAACCCAGCTGGCCGCTCTTCCTGCCAGTGAGCATTTCCCACGGGGCTGCAATCGATCCCATCTCCTCTATGCTCTTCGCAGACGCGCGCAGGGTGCCCTCAATGTTCTCAATCGTTTCGGGCTTAGGCACGCCATATATGTATTGAGACGTACGCCCCATGCCTCCCCATGACACCACCAACGCGAGAGCCTGAGTGTAATGTCCACCCTGGAACTGCCCGATGATCTCGGCGGGACTCGAGGTCAACGACCCGTAACCCCATGTCTGCGGCTGGACTACGCGATCACTCCAGGTCTCTGTGCTTGTGACACAGCCCCCAAACTGCGGCGCCGGCGCACCGCGATCTATCCCGAAAGGATAGGCAGTCGCAGCCGCGGACGTTCGCTCATCCACGTCCCATCTCAACGTTTTCGTCACGCGCGGATTATAACGCCAAAGGTGGGCCGCGGGGGCGCGCCGATCACTCAAACGCCGTCCGCAAGAACGATGCCAGGTGCCACCCATCCACGTAATTGTAGGGAGCCTCGCCCATCGTGTAGTGTCCGCAGGGCAGCACAACGACTTTGTGATCCAATCCATACCGCTCGAATTCCTCCACCACGTTGCGCGAGAGTTCGGGTAGAAAGGTCAGATCGTATTTGGCGTAAATGATGAGTGACTTCCGCGGCCAACGTGCAAATTGGTTGAAGTATGCCATGGGGCTCACCGCGAGCCACGACTGCCGCAACGTCTCGAGCGTAATCTGCGACTCCATCCCCTGCCGGATGTGCCGCGTCGACTGCCCATGCCACACAACGTCGGCAACATAGGTGGAAGCATGATTGAAGGCCGCGACGCGAATGCGCGAATCGTGCGCCGCCGCGATAAACGCATAACACGAACCCAGGCTCGTACCCACAATCCCAAGCTTGCTGTAACCCTGCTGCTCCAGCCAGTCGAGGCAGCAGCGGACATCCACCACGCCCTGCCGCACCGCATCGAGCGTGCGGCCGATGTTGGCGGAAACGGCATAGTCCGCACGGCTGATCTCGGCCGGCATGCGGATATCGTGATAAGGCATGCTCAGCCGCAACACCGCGATTCCAAGCATATTCAGCACCCGGCAGAGGCTGACGTATGCCAGAGCGTCGGCGTTCCAGTGAGGCAGAAGCACGATGGCACGCCGACCGCGAGCGGGGAACCAACGCGCATTCACCAGATTATTTTCCGCATACGGCGTTTTCACCGGCGCAGTGAAGCGCAAGAACTCGGCGAACGTTCCCTTCACCTTCGCTTCAAGCTTCGGGTCAGGAACTTCACGCGTGGAAAAAACCTGAACTTCGCGCGTTTCAAGCCGAAAATCGATTGGCCGCTTGTAGGAATAAAATTCATCGCTGGCGGCAACGATGCGCCGGTTGAAATCGACAAAGAATTTCGCCGGATCATCCACGGCCTGCCCCGGATGCGACCCGTTGCGGCAAGGCCAGTCCCGTGCCCACTCCACGCCCCACTCCAGCGGGCGCACCACGCGGTTGTTGTCCACCGAAGTGAGCCGGTGCTCCCAGTCATACATCCATTGTGCGTAGCGCGAAGGCATGGTCAATCTTCTAGTGTAACAAGCAGCCAGGAATCGGCCGGGGTGGGAATCATTCAACGGTCGCAATCAGCAACTCGCAATTGGCATTTGTTCGCTGAACGGGACGCGGTCGCGGGAATCGTCAGCATGCTCAGGGAGTTTGTGATCCCATTACCAGGAAATGCAGGAGGTTACGGCTTTGCCGGTTCCGCCGCGCTGGAGGAAGCCTTCGGGTCTCGCTGCTCGATCATGGCGATCAGCTGGCGAACCTGCGGCGCCGATGCAGTATCGGGCGCGTTCTGCAAATAGGTCTTAAGCGTCTCGATTGCTTCTTTGTTACGGCCCATGTCTGCGAGCGCCTCTCCTCGTACAATCTGGGCGTTGCCGCCGACACTCTTGCTTTTGTCAATGGCCAGATCGGCCTGGGCGAGTGCATTCTTGAAGTCGCGCTGATTCAAGTAGGCGTTGGCCAGCATGCTGTGTGCCGCCGCGTTCTCAGTATCAGCGGCAACAGCCTGCTGCAACGTGGTTGTTGCCGCCGCATAGTCCCGCCGCGTCAGGTACAGTCGACCGAGGGTGTCGAGCGCCTGAATGTCATGCGGGTCTAGCGCTGTAGCTTTCTGCAGGTACGTTTGTGCGTGGTCCAGGTCATTCTGAAGGAAGGCCAAGTAGCCGAGCAGGAAATTAACATGAGCATTGGAAGGTGCCGCCTTGTAAGCTGTGTCCAGGTCCTTCTGTGCGTCCTTGATTTTTCCGGATTCTAGCTCCGAAGCCGCGCGCTTGACTTCCTTATTCCCTTTCCCGGGCAGGGAGGCGCTACCGGCATCCAAATCAACGGCATCAGGATCGGGGCGAAGAATGACTTTTACCTGAGTCGCGTTAAACGCGCTGAGAACCTCCGACTCGGTGTGATTGGGGAGATATCCGACAGCGCTCACTTCAATCTCGTACTTGCCAAGAGACAAGCCCGCAAAGGCCGCCGAAGCATCTACCGTGGTCAGAAACGTGATGGGCTTTTTGTTCGCGTCGTAGAGCTTGACAACTGCCGGACGGCCAAGATGAGTGTCGTTCGGGGTGAACACCGACACCACCATGCTCGCACCGCCCGTGCCCGTATGAATGGGAACGTTGGTCATCGGCGCGCCCCCACCAGCCTGGGACTGTCCCGCCGCCGAACTGGCGGTTATCGCGAGAAACAAACACACGGCGGAGAGAATCTTACTGCGGCGAACCATAGCGCCGATGATCTTCTCACCTCCCGCCGGTTACGTCAATTTTGTTTCATGCGGCAGGAGTGTCCCTCGAAGGGTTCTTCTCCCGGGAAAAGCATTTTTGGGGATGCTCTAGCTCCCGTACCTTCGCGGCACGCGCTTGGAAATATTGCAGAGAATTTCGTAGGGTGAGCTGTTGGCCAGCCGCGCATGTTCGAGGGCATCAACGCTAAGCCCATCGCTGGTTCCGAGCAGAATTACGTCATCGCCGACCGCAATCCCCGGAATACCCGTCACGTCCACCAGCGTGAGGTCCATCGAGATGCTGCCGATGATGGGCGCGTAGTGGTCGCGCACAATCACGCGGCCGCGGTTGGAAAGCTGCCGGTTGTATCCGTCGGCATATCCCACAGGCAGCACGGCAACGTGCGCCGGAGCTTTGGTCACAAAAGTTCCGCCATACCCAAGCGCCTGGTCGGCGGCGAAGTCCCGCATGGAGAGGATGCGCGTCTTCCAGGTCAGCACCGGCTTCACTGGAAGCCGCAGTGTGCCGCCACTCACTTCTCGGCCCGCGCGCTGAAACGGCAAGTAATAGCCGTAGAGCGCAACGCCGGGACGCACCATGTTCTTCCACGTCTCGCGCCGCGAGATCAAAGCGCTGGTGTTGGCCATGTGCAACAACCCGGGATCGAAGCCCGCCGCTCGCACCATGCGCTGCGCTTCCTCGAAGCGGCGCTCCTGCTCGGCCACCGAAGGCGCGTCCATAATTTCGGAGGAAGCCAAGTGGGTTGCGAGCCCCTCCAGAACAAGATGCGGAGCCGCGCTCAGAGCCTTCAGAACAGCCGGAAGTTGCTCCAGCGCCACGCCCAGCCGGCCCATCCCCGTGTCCACCTTCAAATGCACCGCGTGCCGCACCGCAGCGCTCGTCGCGGCATTTTCCATGGACTCGATATGCCAGGGTTCCCATACCGTGGGCGTGAGCCGCAGGCGGACGATCTCAGCCTCTTCGCCGCGCCAGAAACCCGTCATCAACAGGATTCGCGACTCGATGCCGGCGTCGCGCAACGGGATCGCCTCATCGAGTGAGGTGACTCCCAACCACTTCGCGCCTTCCGCCTGCAGGGCACGCGAACATTCAATTGCGCCATGGCCATAAGCGTCTGCCTTCACCACCGCGCACACGGTTACGCCCGCTCCTGCATGCTTCACAACCGCGCGGAAGTTTTGCCGCAGAGTGGTCAGTGAGACTTCCGCCCATGTAGGGCGGGTTGCCACGCGGCTCAGAATTTCTACGGTTGTCGCCACAGGGCTCGATTATAGCGGGAGGGGCGCGCGTTCTCAGGTTACGCTTGGGCTACTCCCAGGCAGTTTCCGGTTTCCAGTTTCCAGTTCTGATGCGAAGACACGGGAAACTGGAAACCAGAAACTGGAAACTTGCTGTGGCTATCAGGCTGTCCAATCAGTTCCCCGCCAGCGAGAAGTTCACAGTGATCTGGGTTTCCACTTCGACCGGCTCATTGTTTAAGACATACGGCCGATAGCGCCATTGGCGCACCGCCTCAATTGCCGCAGGCACCAACAAGGGATGGCCGGTCAGGACTTTGAGATTCTCAATCGCGCCTTGCTTGCTGATCACCGCCTGCAGCACGACCTGACCCTGAACGCGCGCGCTTCGCGCCAGCGCTGGATATGTTGGCAGGATCTTGCGAAGCAAGTCGCCCTCACTCATGTGCGAGACGGAGACCGGACGCGCAACTGTAATCGGTGCCGCCGGCATAATCGGGCGTGCGGCGGTTCCCAGCGAATCGAACACTCCGCCCGGACCCCCGTTTCCAGGAGCTCCTGGAATGTAGGGACCAGACGGTCCAACTTGCGGCAGACCGTCCTCGCTGGGCAAACTAATCGGAAGCCGTGGTGATGGTTTAAGAAAAATGCTCGCAGTGCTCGGTGAACTGGTATTCGCACCGGAGTGCGCTCTAACCGCGGGAGCCTCCGCTGCAGGTTGGCCCATACTTACCGGCGTCGAAAGCTGGCGAAACAAAGGCAAGGCCGTGGGGCGGAGTAGGGACAGCAGTAGCACGGCGCCGGCGACCAGCGCCTGCAAGCCGAACGAGGTCAAGGTAGTCAATCCGCGCCGTGAGCGCTCGTCCCAGGACGAGGTGAGCGTGTCATCAAACATAGTGTCCTCCTCAGGTGGAATGCGGTTAGTACTAAGGACACCAAACTCTGTCGCACGGGATCGGCCGGCACAAAGAAAAAAGGCCGCGCTGGACGCGGCCTTCTGGAACTTTTCCGACACACGCGGTGTCGCGAAAAAACTACTGGGGTGGTGCGGTTGGCTTCGGAGCCGCCGGCCTCGGAGCTGTTCCCGTCGAGGGCCTTGGGCCCGCGGGCTTGGCCGCCGCTCCAGAAGTAGCGGCTGGAGCTGGAACCCCGGACTGCGTGTTATAGAGGTCTACGACCGCCTTGGTGATGTCCCCTCCCTCGCCGTACCACAGGATCGGACTTTGCGGCCAGGGGTTCGAGGTGTCCACAATCATGGCAAAGCCGGTGTCCTGGGCATGCTTCACGATCACCGGCGCCATCTTCTGCAGAATCCGTTGAAAAATTTCTTTCTGCTGATTCTGAAAATCTTCCTGCGCGTCCTGCACGGAGCGATCGAAGGATTTCTTCTTGGTCTCGATCTGCTTCTGGAGGCTCGCGCGGGCGTCCTCGTTCAGCTTGTCACTCTGAGTCTGAAATTGCTTCTGCAGAGCTTCGAGTTCGTCGTTCTGAGACTTCAGTTCGTTTTGTTTCGGCTCCAGTTTTTTGCGTAACACTTCAAAATCGCGTTGGCCTTCGTTGCTGCCGACTACGGCTTGCTCAATGTTAATGGTCCCGATCTTGGTGCCGCTACCAGTGGCCATTGGAGTGGAGGTCGCTGGGGCTGCGGGCGAGATGGCGCCCCCCGCTGGAGCAGCTGCGCTACCGGTTTGGGCCCAGGCGGAAATCATGGAGAGAACCGCAATGGCCAGGAATGAACGCATAAACTTGCTTGTCATTGGATCGCTTAAACTCCTTGGAACATAGTTCCGGTGAATCTGGTTCCGGTAAAGACCTTCCCGGGAATGAACTCAGATTACCCTTTTCAGTTACGCTGGGCCGCACTCACGAAGTCTTCGCCTTGCATTCCTTCGAACGGCCGCGATCAGACAAGGCGCACAGGATTGCCAGCGTTACACGCCGGGGTTGCGGACGTGTCGTCCACCCTTGATCAGCTTCCTGCAAATGGCGTGGATCAACGTCATTATAAAGAGCCTCCGCAGCCGTCGTCAAACTTTCCGCAGCCGATTTGCCGGGACAGTTTAGAACGTTGTCGCCACTGTGAAGCGGAAAGTCTTGCGCGGCTCGCGCAACAGGAAGCTGGGCGCATACTGGTTCACGGCCACGTGATAGGTATAGTCGCCGGCTGCGGTGTTGGGGAACATGGAACGCGTGATCGGAATCGGCGGACTTGCCGAATTATCCAGCCGCAGCGGGTTATACGCCCAGTAGATGCGGAACGGCGCGTTGATTACCGGCAGAAACATCTGGAGCTCAAGCCCGGTGGACATCCTTGGCCTCCAGTTCGTCGATCCCAGCACCTCGAGTTGTTGCCTCGGCGGCGGATTCAAAAGACTCCCTGGAGTGCAGCCGGTTCCAGTAGCCGTAGCATTCGCCTGATCCTGTGCGGGACATCCAAAAAACTGGCCAACCACGCTGTCGTATTGAACCGACGCAATCTGCAACTGGGACGGGCGCAAAATGGGATCGATGCCCGTGTCAATGAAAGGAGCGAGGGCCACCGGTCCGTAGATCGTTATGCGGTACTCAAAGTTGGTGACAATGCTCATGTCGCCGCCCGGGAACGTGATCTGGTCCACAGGAATCGGTATGATCAAAGGCCCCAAGGCGGGATTTTGCGCGTTCTTGAGGACGGGAGTTCCGTCATTATTGGTCAGGACGATCGAACCGACGCTGGGCAGGAACGCCACCGGAGACACCGAGCGGATGTCAAACCCGCGCAGATCGTTCTCCCCACCCATATAAGAGCGCTGGAATGGAGGCGCAACCAAGCCACCCCAGCCGCTGATAAACGACCCCTGGATGTTGAAGCCCAATGCGTTGCGCCGGTTCTGGATCGGAATGAACCGCTTGTATTGAATGATTGGCCGAACCGAGCGAACTGTCCCGCCCAACCCGGCGAGTTCCGCGCCCAACGTGAATTGCTGCCCGTGGTGCGGGGAGATGGGACTATCGATGGTATTGAAGGAGAAGTTGGGAAAGATCTTGCTGGTGATGATTCCTTCCAGCGCGTTGGGCCCGGAAATACCGCGGAACGCCAGGAACTCGAACAAATTCTTCGAGGCCGAACTTATCGCCGCCAGTGAGGAGCGGTCGAACGAATAGGTGATTCCCACGCGCTTGAAGGACCGGCGTAGCGGGTAGCTCAGCGATGACGTGAATCCCGCGCTCGACTGCGTGTAATTTTGCAGGTTCTGCAGCACGGCGTTGGGCAGGTCCAGGGTCTGCCCCCTGAAAATGGAGAGTTGCCTCGCCTGGTTGTAGCTGGTTCTGTTGACGTACACGTTAAAACCAAACTGCAATGGCTTGTCAAACATGTATGGTTCCGTGAAGCCGAAACGGATGCTTTTCGCCAGGTTCCCGACGCTGGCCTGCACCTGAAGCGTCTCACCCAGACCGAGGAAGTTGTTGGTCGCATAGTTGATCCCAACAAAAGCGCCTTCCAGTCCGCTCACGCCGCCGTTCAGGCCGATGCTGTTCTTTCCTTTTTCTTTGATCTTCAGGGTAAGGTCGACCAACCCGTCTTTCTCGTCCAGTTTGCGGTCGGTAATATTCGGGTCGTCGGGCTTCAACTGATCGAAGTATCCCAGTTGATTCAGTCGCAGCAGGCTCAATTCCCAAAGACGCGAGTTGTAGATGTTGCCTTCTTCGAGCGCGATCTCACGCCGGATCACCCGGTCGCGAGTCGTAGTATTGCCCGTAAACTCAATGCGGCGGACGTAGAACTGCTTCCCTTCGTCCACGTCAACGTCAAGAAAGATGAGCTTCTTCTCGTCGTCAAACCTGGTTTCGGGAACAGACGTGAAGTTGATGTAGCCTTGCTCGCCATAGGCCTTACGCAGGTTTTCCAGACCCTTGGCCAGTTTCTCTTTGCTGAAAACGTCTCCGTCCTTGATCGGAAAGAGATTGCGCAACGCCTTCACGTTCGATACTGCCTTATTATTCTTGAACGTGATCGAACCCAGGGTGTAGCGGTCCCCCTCATCGATCGGCATGGTAATGTCGACCGACTTGCCCTGACCGCCTTGCAGAAGCGGGATATGGACGCCCTTGTGTCCGGTATCGTGAATTTGGGTCTTGGGCTCGTTCACAATGACTTTGAAGTAACCGCGATTCTGGTACTCGTTCCGGACCCGTTCCGTATCCTCGTCCAGCTTGGTGGCGTCGTAGGTTCTGGCAAATATATTCTCCAAGAAGATCGAGTGCGGAACGCCGATGGGCCGTAAGTTCTTCATGGCATAACGCAGGACTCGCGTCTTCACGTTCTTGTTGCCCTCGAACTTGATTTTGCCCACCTTAACCTTCGGGCCCTCTTTGACAACAAATGTGATCCCGATGGCGGCCGGAGGGATCTGCCGTATTTCTGTGCGAATGGTGGAAAACTGCCGGCCGTGTTCTGCCAGCAGGCCCTTGATCGTCACTTCCGCCTTCTTGACTTTCGTCGGGTCGTATTGATTCTCCACGGTCAACCCAACCTTTGCCTCCTTGAAGCGATCCAACACGTCACTGGTAGTCACCGAGTTCAGACCCACGTAATTGATTTCGCGGATCGTCGGCTTTTCCTTGACCTGAATGATCAGCCGCCATCCTTTGGAAGTCTGTTCGCGGCTAAAGCGGATGTCCTCGAAGTAGCCGGTGTTCCACAAGGAGTTGAAATCGCGCTCCAGCGCGGCGGGGTCATAGATATCACCCGCGTGAGTGAAAATGCGTGCCTTGACCGTTTCGGCGGGAATTCTGCGATTGCCTTGAACGTTGATCTCTGAAATTACATCGGTCTGCGCCCAGCTTGCTGAGGCGAAGAGAAGCGCCAACGCCATCCCCAGCCCCCACAGGAACCCTTTCATTCGGCGGCAAAGCCGTGCAAATGAAGAAGATGGCGCATGCACGGCGTGGGCGGGGCCCCCGCCGTTCTCGGGCACAACAATGTCCTGATGAATGCGAAGATGAATCGCTACTACCTCAGCCTCAAGGATGCGGGAAAACGATCATTATACGGTAGAAAAACAAAAAGCGTCCAAGCTGCCACTCTTGCTGGTGGCTTCATGGAAAGGACTTGGATGACTCCACTTCAACCAAGACGGAATAAAACGTGGCGGAGTTGCCTAGATCGGAAAGTTTTTCTGAGGTCAGCACGTTGATGTTCCGGAATCCAGGGCTCAGCTTGGCCCAACTCAGCCTCGCTGAAACCACCCCGGCCTGAACCGCGCCATCCACCCGAGCCTTCAAGAAAATTTCGCCCCGCCCGTTGTGTACCCTTACGACGTCCCCGTCGGCAATTCCACGCGCCCAGGCATCGGCGGAGTGCATTTCCAGAAGGTCCATCTCTTCCATCTCCCGGATGGAAGGCTGGTTGGCGAAGGTTGAGTTCATGAAGTTATCGGCCTTGCGCGCCAGAAGTTCGAGCGGGAAGGCATTCCCCTGCCCTCCGTGCCGCGATTCCGCCGGAGGCGTGAACCCAGCCACCGGATCAAGCCCCAGCGCTTTCATCGCTTCGCTGTACAGTTCAGCCTTGCCCGAAGGCGTCCTGAAGTTGCCGTTTACAAATGGTAGAAACGGTGCCTCGCAATCATGGCTAGCACCTTGAGCCGTTTCTGACTGGAAACTGGAAACCGGAAACTGGCAACCGAAGTTCAGCCGTACCTGCCGTTCCCGCTGCAGACGCTCCCGACTGATTCCCTGCAGCCATGGATTGCTTGAGGCCAGCGCACCATCGATCATTTCGTCGACGCTCTCGCCGAAGCAGGGGTCGTTGAATCCCATGCGCTCGGCCAGCGCTCGGAAAACTTCAACATTCGCCCGGCATTCTCCTAGCGGCTCAATCGCCTGGTCCGATACTTGCAGGTAGTAGTGGCCGTACGCCGTTTGCAGGTCTTTGTGCTCGAAAAACGTAGTTGCCGGCAAAACAATGTCGGCGTAGTCGGTCGTGTCGGTGAAGAACTGCTCGTG
>Ga0182015_10004169_pt1 | contig 15741 bp, 14 predicted proteins | sample 712P3MmetaG_FD_120478 | JGI IMG/M metagenome (GOLD analysis project Ga0182015, IMG submission 120478) | Permafrost microbial communities from Stordalen Mire, Sweden - 712P3M metaG | ecosystem: Environmental > Terrestrial > Soil > Wetlands > Permafrost | place: Sweden: Stordalen | collected... | reverse complement strand
CTTGCCAACGGCATTCGCTGGACGCATCTGGAAGGCGGCGTCGGCATCGGGAGCACCGTCGTTATCCAAGGGCCCGGCGGACAAGGTTTGGCGTGCACGATTGCGGCCAAGGAAGCGGGCGCCGCGAACATCATCGTCACCGGCCGTGCGCGCGACACCGAACGGCTCGCACTCGCCCGCGAATTCGGCGCGCATCATACGGTCGATGTCGATGCCGTCGGCGACGTCATCGCGCATGTCCGCGAACTGACGAATGGGCGCATGGCCGACACGGTGATCAACGTGACGGCCTACTTTCCGGGTGCGTTGCAGCAAGCCGCGCATCTCGCGACGATCGGCGGCACGATCGTCGTTGCCGGTGAAGCGCACGGCCTCGCGTCCAATTTCGAGCCGGATCTGCTGTTCCTCAAAGAACTGACGGTCAAGGGCGTGCGCGGCCGGACGTCGCGTGAAATGAAAAAGGGCATCGCGCTGCTCGAGTCCGGCCGCTACCCGCTCCATAAGCTCGCCACGCATACGTTCACGCTCGACCAGACGGAAGCGGCCATACGGACGGTCGGCGGCGAGGGGGATCCGGGCGCAATTCACGTTTCGGTCCTGCCGCAAACGCAGAGCTAATCGGGATTTGCCGATGGATGCGGAAGCGGCGCTCGCGTACGCCGAACGGCACACCCTCCACGCGCTGCTGATCGAGGTCGCCGGCACGACCATCTTCGAGCGCTACGCGAACGGCTATGACGCGGAAAAGCCGCACGCACTCTACAGCGGAACGAAGAGCTTCTGGGGCGTCACGGCAGCGGCAGCGCACGACGACGGGCTCCTCGACCTCGATGAGCCGGTGGCGCAAACGATACCGGAATGGGCCGCCGACGCACGGCGCGCGCGCGTCACGCTGCGCGATTTGCTCGCACTCACCAGCGGCATCGGCTTCGGCGGTTTGGGCTCGGCCGTGCCGGCCTACGATCGCGCGCTCGCGGCGCCGATCAAGGACGAACCGGGCGAACGCTTTACGTACGGCGGCATTCCGCTTCAGGTCTTCGGCGCGGTACTCGCGCGCAAGCTCGAGTCTCGCGCGTTGACGCCGCACGCCTACCTGCAAGAGCGCTTACTCGACCCGATCGGTCTGCACGTCGGTTCGTGGCGCTCGCTCAAAGACGGCACGCAACCGCTCCCGACCGGCGCGTTCCTGACCGCGCGCGAGTGGCTGAAGTTCGGCCGCTTCGTGCTCGCGGGCGGCCGCTGGAACGGCGGGCCGCTCGTGCGGGAAACCTCACTCGCGCCGTGCTTCGTGGGCTCGAGCGCGAACCCGCGTTATGGACTCGGCTGGTGGTTACGTCCGATCGCCGCGCCGCCGGACATCGTGCATGCCAGCGGTTCGGGCGGACAAGCGATGTACGTGATCCCCTCGGAACGCGCGGTCGTCGTGAAGTTCGGGCAATCGGCTTCGTACAAGCACGACGCGTTTCTCAAGCGTTTGTTGGCGTAAACCTACGGTTTGTCCCAATACGCAAAGCTCGCGCCGATGGGCGACGCATAGACGGGGATGTAGTCGACGACCGTTCCCGGTTTGCCGTCGGCCACGGCACTGGCGACGATCCAGTTGCGCGTTTCACCCGTGCCGCCGCCGTAGCCGAGAACCATCCCCGTACCGCCGCTGACGAGGTCGACGCTGGCTTTATTCGCCGGATCGTACGGCGGCACGACGCTGTCGAAATATTCCGCCGTCTTGCACGCATCGCCGGCCTTGATCCCGGCCAGAATGTTCGCATCGAAGGTTTCGTCGAGCCACGAGTTCGGATAATTCGGCAGATGCCACAAGCCGCCCGAGCCGATCACGGCGACGTTGAGGTCGAGCGGAATCCGCTCGATCGCCGCGCGGACCGCACGCCCGAGCTGGTAGCAGCGCTTCGCCGTCGGTTGCGGTCCGTAGTAGCAGTTGACGAAAAACGGCACGCTCGGGATGCGATATTCCGGATCGAGATAATACGACGGCCGCATGAACGCGTGGCCCATGCCTTCCTCGGGATCGGGCAACTCGTTCGCGAACGCAAGATCGAAGCCGTCGATCATCAACTCGCGCATCAGCGCGTGTGAGAACTGGGGATGACTCTGCACCGTGACCCAGTTTTCGGGCGTCTTCGCGCGCTCGGGACGTTTGGGACCCACCGGCAGCCCAACCCAGCGCGAGATCTTGTAGCCGGAATACGACGGCCCGGTAAACATCGCCAGCGCCGGAAAATTCTTGAAGTTAAACTGCTCGAGTTGATCGTCGCCGAAGATCAACAGCACGTCAGGCTTAGCCGCTTCGAGCCGTTCGCGCAGGACCGCGTAAGCAGCCTTAATGCGCCGTTCCTTCGCGGCATTTTCATCGACCGTATCGACCGTCGTATCCGGCGACATGCCCCCGCGCGCAAGCCGCGTCGCGCGACCGGGTTCCCACTGCTCCGAGGGCGTGAACAAAAACGGTGAGTGCGATGCGGCGATTACAGTACAGACGCGTGCCAAAATGAACCTCCGAGGTCATCCCATAGGACCGGGGAACGCTGAACTCCTGGCGGCGTCAGCGCCGGCGGCGAGCCCGGTCGCGAAAGGCGCACGTAGCCAGGTGATCGTTGACGATCCCGACGGCCTGCATGAACGAATAGACGATCGTCGGACCCACGAAGCGCAGACCGCGCTTACGCAAATCTTTGCTCAGCGCTTCGGCTAGCGGCGTCAACGCCGGCACATCGGCCATGGTCTTCGGCTTGCCGGCCAGTTGTTTGCCGCCGATGAAACCCCACACGTAGGCATCGAACGAACCGAACTCCTTGACGATCGCCAGGATCGCGCGTGCGTTCGAGACGGCGGATTCGATCTTGCCGCGATGCCGGATCACGCCCGCATCGGTAAGGATTGCATCGATCTTCTTCGGCGTAAACCGTGCAACGCGGGCGAGATCGAAGCCCGCGAAAACCGTGCGGTAGCGCTCTCGCTTACGCAGCACGGTCTCCCAACTCAAACCGGCTTGTGCGCCTTCGAGCGTGACGAATTCGAACAGCGTCGCATCGTCGTGAACGGGGACGCCCCACTCCCGGTCGTGATAGGCGGTCATCAACGGCGACCCGAGGGCCCAAGGGCAGCGGTGCGGTTCTGCCATCAGTTCACGTACCGGTCACGCAGCGAGGGTTGGATAATCCGTGTAGCCCTTCGCGCCGGGGACGTAAAACGTCGCCATGTCCGGCGCGTTCAGCGGTGCGTTCGCGCTCAAGCGCGCTACCAAGTCGGGATTGGCCAGGAACGGGCGGCCGAAAGCGATCAGGTCGGCCCGCCTTTCGCGGAGTGCGGTCTCGGCGCTTTCGCGGTCGTAGCCGCCGGCCAGAATGAACAAACCCTCGAAGCGGCTGCGCAATTCGGCTTTCAACTCGGCCGGCACGGCCGGGGCACCCATCGCAGAGTGGTCGAGGACGTGCAGGTAGAGCAGACCGAGCGCCGAGAGTTCGCTCGCGAGCGCGAGATATTGCTCGTCCTGCTCCGGGAAGTGGCCCGTGCTGTTGAACGCTCCGTACGGCGAGAGGCGTATGCCGACGCGCTCTCCGCCGATGGCAGCCACCGTCGCGCGGGCAACCTCGAGCGCGAAGCGATTGCGGCCCGCGCTGCCGTTGCCGTACGCGTCGTCGCGCCGGTTGACGTTCGCATTGAGGAACTGCTCGATCAAGTAGCCGTTTGCCGCATGCAATTCGACGCCGTCGAAGCCCGCTTCGAGGGCGAGCCGCGCCGCTTGCGCGTACTCGCCGATCGCGTGGGCGATATCGCGCTCCGTCATGCGCCGCGGCAGGCTGTAAGGTTGCATGCCGTTCGTGTCGGTGAAGATTTCACCCGGGCAGGCTTCCGCCATCGGACCTACGATCTCGGCGCCGGCCGGTAAGTTCGCAACGTTACCGATCCGGCCGGTGTGCATGAACTGCACGAATATCTTGCCGCTCTTAGCGTGCACCGCATCGGTCACGGTCTTCCAGCCGCGCACCTGCGCGGCGTTGAAGAGGCCGGGAATGCGTGCATAGCCGAGTCCGTCCGGCGAGGGCGTCGTGCCCTCGGTGACGACCAAGCCGGCCGAGGCGCGCTGGCCGTAATACTCGGCCATCAACGCGTTCGGGGTATTCGCATCGATCGCGCGATTGCGCGTCATCGGCGACATGACCATCCGGTTCTCGAGTTGCAGCGACTTCGTCGCTAGAGGATCGAACAGCATGGTTAGGCGGCGCCGCCCAGGAGGTTGAATTCCTCATCGCTGAGATGCAGCATCGCGGCCGCGATGTTTTGATCGAGGTGCGCGATCGAACCCGTGCCCGGGATAGGCAACATCACCGGCGAGCGTTTGAGCAACCACGCGAGCGCGATCTGCAACGGCGTGGCGCCGTGATTGCGCGCCAGTTGCTCGAGCCGCTGCACGTTGAACGGCGTCGGACCACCGACCGGCGCCCACGGTAAAAACGCCAAACCGTCTTTGGTGCACGCGTCGAGCACATCTTCGGACGAACGGTCTTCGTAGTTGTAGCGATTCTGCACGGAGACGATCGGCACGATCGCGCGCGCCTCGGCCAACTGCTCGACGCTGACGTTGGAAACGCCGACGTGGCGAATTTTCCCGGCGCGGTGCAGCTCGGCGAGCGCACCGAGCGACTCGGCAAACGGCACCTTCGTGTCGGGCCGATGAAACTGGTAGACGTCGATGCAGTCGAGGCGCAAACGCTGCAAGCTGCCTTCGAGCGCCGAGCGCAGGTGCTCCGGGCGGCCGTCGTGCTCCCAATCGCCCGGGCCAGGCCGCGTGAGCCCGCCCTTGGTCGCGATGACCAAGCCTGCCGGGTAGGGAAAGAGGGCTTCTGCGATCAGCTCTTCGCTGACATGGGGGCCGTACGAATCGGCCGTGTCGATGAAGTCCACGCCGCTCGCCACCGCATGCCGCAAAACGTTCTTCGCGACGTCGCGATCCGGCGGCGGACCCCAGATACCCGCGCCGACGATGCGCATCGCTCCAAAGCCCATCCGGTTGACGGTCAGGTCGCCGCCGATGCTCAGCGTCCCGGCCGCAGCCGCGGCGAGGGTGGATTGGTCGCTCATCGTGATGTGGTTCTCCAAGCGGCGTACTCGCGGTCGAGCATGCCATAGTGACAGAGGTCTTCGAACGTGCCGTCCGGAGCGCGGCGGAAGCCCTCGCGTTCCGTGCCCTCCAACCGCAGCCCGTGCCGTTCGTATAACGCACGCGCACGCACATTGGCTGCGGTCACGTACAAGAACACCCGGTGCAGCGCTTGCTCGTCGAACGCCCAGGCCAGCGCGCGGCGCAGCGCCCACGTCCCGGCACCGCGGCCGGGCGTCGCGACGGCCAGCGTGCGAATCTCGGCGATCCAATCGTCCTCCAGGCTCGCGCGCCACAGCGCAATGCGCTCGCCCGCGGCGTCGAGAACGATCCGCTCGGCGAAGCCCTCCGCTCCGAGCGACGCGCGGACCGCGTCCGCGCTCGGCTGCCGCATGAACGCAAGCGCGTGCGGCGCGGCATGGAGGGCCACGATCCACGGCGCGTCGTCCAGGGACGCCGGCCGTTCGGTGAAGAAGGCATTTCCATGCATCGCCGTCTTCTTCGCACGTCGCGTTCGCTTACGCTTGCTATCGTTGCCGCGGTCGTTGCGACGGCCGCTCCGTCCGCGCTGCGTGCCGCCGATCCGATCGTCCTCAACGTCGGCGCACTGCCCGTCGATACGAGCGCCGTCGTTTTTTACGCCTTGGATCAGGGCTACTTCAAGGATGCCGGGCTCGACGTGCGCGTCCAGGTGATGGCGAGCGGACCCGTCATCGCGCAAGCCGTCGCGGCGAATGCGATCGACATCGGTGTCGCGAACGTCGCGACCGTGGCGGCTGCGCGTCTGCGCGGCGTGACGTTGAAGTTCATCGCGCCGGCCGCGATCGCGAGCGAGCAGACTCGCACCGATTTGATCATGGTGTCCAAGGACTCGCCGATTCAAAAAGCCGCCGACCTCAACGGCAAGACGATCGCCCTCAACGGGCTCAAAGATCTCCAGCAGATCTGCGCGATGGCGTGGGTGGACAAGCACGGCGGCGATTCGAAGACGCTCAAGTTCATCGAAGTGCCGTTCCCCGCGATGGGCGGCGCGCTCGATCAGAAGCGCGTCGACGCCGCGCTGCCGGTGGAACCGTTCGTCTCGGCGGACAAAGCGACGGCGCGCAGTCTCGGCGATGTGCTCGACGGCGTCGGTACCCGCTACATGATCGTCGGCTGGCTTGCATCCGACGCGTGGCTCGCCGCGCATGCCGACGCGGCCACACGCTTTGCATCGGCGATCGCCAAGGCCGCCGCGTGGGCGAACTCGCACGAAAAAGAATCGGCGGCGATCCTCGTGCGCAATTCAAAAACCGATCCCGCCACCGCCGCCACGATGGCACGCGCGATCTACGGCACGCGGCTCGAGCCCGCACTCCTGCAACCGGTCATCGACGCGGCCGTCAAGTACGGCGTCATCGATAAACCCGTTCCCGTCGCCGACCTGATGTGGACCGCGCCGAAATGAGTTCGCGCCGGTCGCGCGCGTTTCTCGCCGCGCTCGTCGCGATCGGACTCTCGCTCGCGGTAGCGGCGGCAGCGACGGAACTTCCACGTCTCACGATCAAATCGGGATCGCCGCAGACCGCGCGAGCCTGGGTTGCGGCCCGCGCGAACCGGTACGAAACGAAGTTCGACGCCGCGCTCGTCGTCACGGTCTCGCCGGCCAAGACCAAGGTCCGCTTCCGTTGCATCACGCGCGGTTGCGAATTTCCCGCATCCGATCAGCCGGACTCGGTCAGCCGCGTCGATCCGGGCGCGTACGACGTCGCGAGCTCGAAAGGCGAAGCATCGATCAAGCTCACGATCTGGACGGTCACGCCGGAGGACGTCGTAGTCGTCGCCCAACCCGCCGACCGTAGCACGCCGCAGGTTCGCTTCGTCCTCAACGAACTCTGATGCAACGATCGAGCCGGCTCGCCGGAGCGGCACTGGCGGCGCTCCTCTTCTTCCCGTCCGCCGGAAGCACGCAGTCCTGCCCGGCGCCGGTCTGCAGCGCTCCGATCGCCTCGTCGCAGCTCCAGAATCTCGCTCAGCTCAAGGACGAGATCACGGCGTACTATCAAAACGGAAATTATACGGCCGAAGCCGCTGGTATTGAGGCTGACGCCGAACGCTACCTCGACGGGCGCGTCGCGGCGGGTGCCAAACGTCCCGCGATCGTGTTCGACATCGACGACACCGCGCTGTTGACGTTCGGATACGAACTCAAGCACGATTTTGCATACGATCCCGATACCTGGAATGCGTACGCCGCCAACCCCGGCTTCCCGGCGATCGCACCGACGCTCGAGCTTGCTAAATACGCGCAAGCTCGCGGCGTTGCCGTATTTTTCATCACGGGCCGGCGCACGCCGCAGACCGAACTGACCACTAAGAACCTCGCCGACGCCGGCTACACCTACGTGCACCTCTACTTACGGCCGGTGGACGATCGCGCGCCGTCCGTCGTGCCGTTCAAGAGCTCGGAGCGCGCGGCGATCGAGGCGCTCGGCTACACGGTTCTGGAAACGATCGGCGATCAGTGGAGCGATCTTGAAGGCGGTCACGCCGAACGCGCCTACAAGTTGCCGAACCCGATGTACTTCATTCCCTAGCGGTTAGAACAGCTTCATAATTGCCGACTCAACGATGACGTCGATGAGGATCGGTCCGGGCGAGCGGTGACCCGCTTCAAGCGCGGGGATAAGATCGGCGGCGCGTTCGACGCGGCGACCCTCGCAACCGAAGCCCTTGGCGAGCGCAACGAAGTCGACGTGGCCGATGTCGAAACTCGGCGAACGCTTTGAATTGAAAAGCGCGCTGAAGTCCTTCATCGCACCATAGCCACCGTTATTGACGATCACGAACGTGATCGGCAGATTGTGTTCCACCGCGGTCCACAAGCCTTGGATGCCGTAGAAGGCCGAGCCGTCGCCGATGATCGCGACGACGCGTTTGCCGGGCGCGGCAAGCGCCACGCCGATCGCCGCCGGTAAGCCGTAACCGAGGCTACCGCTGGCGGCGGCGAAGTGGCCGCCGGGGCGCATCGGCAAATACTCGTGCAGGACGGGATGCGTCGAGGGCGCTTCTTCTGCGATGATCGCGCAGGGCGGCATCGTTGCGCCCAGAGACTGCAGGATGTAGGGGATCGTGATCGGATCGCCGGCCGGCACCTGCTCGCGCGCAGGTGCCGCTGAGACCGGTGCCCGTGCGCGCTGTTGCACCCGCGGAAGCAGCGCTTCGAGCGCATGGCGCAAACTGGTGATGATCGCCGTGCCGACGACCGCCCACGACGCGGCGTTCGGATCGTCGGTGAGTTGAAACACCGTCGTGCCCGGCGCGATGAACGGCCCTTCGGCATGAATGTGATAGTTGAACACCGGCGCGCCCATGACAACGACGAGATCGTGCGCGCCCAGCTTCTCGACCACGCCGGTCCGGATGCGCGGCAACGCGCCGGCAAATTGCGGGTGGGTTTCGGGAAAGCTGCAGCGGCCGGTGAGCGCGCTCGAATACACGAGCGCACCGGTGCGCTCGGCCAACCGTACGGCGAGCTCCGCCGCGCCGTCGCGGTCGACGCCCGAACCCACCACGATCGCCGGCGCGCGGCCGGCGTCGAATGCCGCCGCGAGCGCTGCGATCGCGGCCGGATCGGCGACGAAGTCGGCATACACCTTGCGCACCGCGAGTCGCGGCACCGGCGCATCCCAATCGCTTTCGGGAACCGAGACGAACGCCGGACCGAACGGCCGCTGCATCGCGATGTAGTACGCGCGCGCGATTGCCGCCGGAACGTCTTCCGCACGGGCCGGCTCGACGCTCCACTTCACGTACGGCTTGGGGAACGACGCGGCGTCCTGCGCGAAGAGGAACGGATCCATGCCGAGCATCGCGCGCGTCTGCTGACCGGCCATGATCACGAGCGGCGCGCCGTCGCGATACGCCGTGTAGAGCGTGCCCAATGCGTTGCCGAGGCCGCCGGCGGAATGCAAACTGACGAACGCCGCGTTGCCGGTGATCTGCGCAAACGCATCGGCCATCGCGACCGAGCAGCCTTCGTGCAGGCCCATCACGTAGGTGAAATCCTCGGGCCAGTCCTTGAGAAACCGTAACTCGGTCGAGCCCGGATTCCCGAACATCGTCGTCATGCCGAGGTCGCGCAATAGGTTCATCGTGACCTCGCGGACCGAGGCCGTTTGCGGCAGCGCTTCCACCATCGTCGTCATGATCTTCCACTTCGCCGCCGAGGCCCGAATGGGCTTGCCGTGGCGCCGGAGAAGGCGCCTAACCCAACCCAGAAATCCGGAGGCCGCCCCATGATTGAGCAACGCGTTAAACCTCTGCTCGACCCCGCCGTGTGGCAGGGCAAGATCTTCAGCAACGGCTGGCGCGACGCTGCCGGCGGAACGACGGACGTCACCGACAAGTCGACGGGCGCCTCGATCGGGCGAACCGGGGTCGCCGATAAGGCCGACATCGCGGAAGCCGCCAAGCGCGCGAAAGCCGCCTTCCCGGCTTGGGCCGCGACGGCGCCCGCCAAGCGGGCGGAGATCCTCCGCAAAGCCGCCGACTTGCTCGAAGCGGCCCAAGACGAGGTCGCCAACTTCGACGTCCGCGAGACCGGCGGCATTCGCCCCAAGGGCGACTTCGAAGTGAGCGTTGCGGTTGGCGAACTGCGCGAAGCGGCGGGTCTGGCCGAACATTCCGGCGAGCGCCGGGTCATCGAGAAGACCGATGAGGTCGAGAGCATCGCCGTGCGCGTGCCGATCGGCGTCGTCGGCGTTATCTCACCCTGGAACGCGCCGCTGATCCTCTCGATGCGTTCGGTCGCACCCGCGCTTGCGGTGGGCTGCACGGTCGTCCTCAAACCCGACGTTCAGACGCCGGTCTCCGGCGGCTTCGTGATCGCCGCCGCGCTCGCGGCCGCGGGACTCCCTGACGGCGTCCTGCACGTGCTGCCCGGGGACGCCGAACCCGGTGCGGCGCTCTGCACCGACCCGAACATCAACATGATCTCGTTCACCGGCTCGACGCAAGTCGGCCGGCTCGTCGGCGAAGCGGCCGGACGCACGCTCAAGCGCGTGGCGCTCGAACTCGGCGGGAACTCTCCATTCATCGTCCTCGACGACGCCGATCTCGAACTCGCAACCTCGGCCGGCGCGTTCGGCTCGTTCTTCTTCCAGGGCCAAATTTGCATGGCATCGAGCCGCCATCTGGTCCACGAAAAGATCGCCGCAGCCTACACCGCGAAACTGACCGAACGCACGGCGAAACTCGGCATCGGAAATCCCGCCACCGAACACGTGCATCTCGGACCGTTGATCAACGATCAACAACTCGAACGCGTGACCCGAATCGTCGATCGCACGCTGGCGGCCGGCGCGAAAGCGTCGACGGGCGCGACGCACGAAGGGCGGTTCTACCGGCCGACCGTGCTCACGGGCGTCACCCCCGACATGGCGGCGTTCAACGAGGAAATCTTCGGGCCCGTCGCGCCGATCACAACGTTCAAGAACGACGAAGAGGCGATCGAGCTCGCGAACCGCACCGAGTACGGTCTCTCGGCCGCGATCTTCTCCAACGACACCCAGCGCGCGATGAAAATCGCGGAACGGTTGAACACGGGCCTCGTGCACATCAACGATCAGACGATCAACGACGATCCGCGCATTCCGTTCGGCGGCATGGGAGCTTCGGGCAACGGCGGCCGCTTCGGTTCCGTCTCAAACCTCGAAGAGTTCACCACCTGGCGCTGGATGACGATCCGCGAAAAAGGTCACCCGTACCCGTTTTGAGACACCCGGCTCCGGTGCACTCGCGGCATGCGAGCGCACCGGAGGCGACGACATCACATGGGAGGGACGAGACCGTCTTTGCCGACGTTCACACCACCGGCGGTCAAACTGCCGTCGGCAGCTTTCGTCGCGAAGAAGTTCACGTGCGCGCCTTTGACGAGCGCGGATGCATCGGCCGGCGCATAGGTAACGATCGACGCGGAAGCCGGGACGGTCACCGTCTTCTCGCCGCCGTCATAGGTGATCTTCAGCAGGCCCGCGGCGACGTTGTCGACCTTCGTCGCGCCGATGTTGTCGACGTTCCCGTTGGTCATCGTGCTCGTCGGCGTGAGATCCCACGCTCGCGTGCCGGCGCCCGGCTTCAGGCCCGGCGGGAAGATGTGGACCTCGACCGCGCGCAGCGAGCCGTCGGTCTGAGGAATGGCGGTGGTACCGACCCAACTTCCCGGCGTAATCGCAGCCAGGCTCGCCTTGACGAGGAACTGTACCTTAAAATTCGGCACGAGCGTGACTTTCGTCGTCGCCGTGCCGACCGGCGCGGCGACCGTCAAGACGTTGCCGTCGAGCGAGGCAACCACCCCGCGGATATGCACGGGAGGAGCCGCGTCATCTGCGAAGGCAGCCGCCGTCAAGCCCGCAACCAGCAAACCTGCAATCAAGAACTTCTTCATCTCCCTCACTCTCACACCGAATTCTGAAAGCCCTCTGAAAGGGACCCCATGAGCACGCAAATCCGGGCCGACCACATCGGCAGCTTTCTCCGTCCCCCCGATATCCTCGCAGCGCGGCATCAGGGCGACGACGACAGCGTCCATCTTCACGAGCTGGAAGACCGTGCGATCCTGCGCGTCCTCGAGAAGCAGCGCGAGGTCGGCCTCGACGTGCTCAGCGACGGTGAGTTCCGCCGCAACGGCTTCATGGGCGATCTGACGGCAGCCGTCGACGGCTTCGACTTCGGCGAGGGCATCCCGCGGGCGTGGAAGTCGGGCACGGTCGTGGCGCCCGCGCAGCCGTTGCGCGGCATCGTGACGAGCAAACTCAAGCAGAAGCGCCGCCTGACGGAACACGAAGTCCCGTTCGTCAAAGAGCATGCGCACGGTGCGTACAAGATGACGCTGCCCAGCGCAACGCAGTTCCCGGCGATCGCCTGGAAAAAGGGGGCAAGTAGCGCTGCGTATCCGCAGCCGTCCGACCTGCTGCGCGAGATTACGGAGATCATCAAACGCGAGATGGCGGCGCTGGCGGCCGAGGGCGTGCCGTACATCCAGATCGACGCGCCGCGCTACAGCTACTACCTCGATCCCAAATGGCGCGAGTGGTTGCGCGCCGAGATGGGCGGCGATCCGGATAAACTGCTGGACGAAGCGCTCGCAGCCGACAACGCCTGCTTCAAAGCGGCACGCAAACCGGGCATCGAACTCGCGATCCATTTGTGCCGCGGCAACAATCGCAGCAAGTGGTACGCAGAGGGCGGCTACGACGCGATCGCCGAGAAGATGTTCAGTACGCTCGATGTCGACCGGTTCTTGCTCGAGTACGAAGACGAACGCTCCGGTTCGTTCGAGCCGCTGCGCTTCGTGCCCAAAGGCAAGATCGTCGTGCTGGGACTCGTCTCGAGCAAAGTGCCGCGCATGGAAGACAAGGCGCAATTGATCAAACGGATCGAGGAAGCCTCAAAATACGTGCCGATCGAAAATCTCGCCCTCTCGCCGCAGTGCGGTTTTGCCTCCGTGATGGAAGGCAACGAGATGACCGACGCCGAGCAGTGGGCAAAGCTCGGGCTCGTCGTCGACACGGCCCGGACCGTTTGGCACTAAAAACCGAGCCGGACCGTTTCGACTGCTTTGCTGCGATCGCAGGTCACGGCCCGCCCGAGCCGGCCGCGATCTTCGCGGCACCCGGCGTCTTCGGTGACCCCCGCGCGGATGTCGATGTGTACGGAACCGGTCTGCGGCTCAATGCGTTCGAAGTGCGCATCGCGGCGCTGCTCGGTAAAGACGCCGGGGCGTTCATGCCGAGCGGAACGATGGCGCAGCAAATCGCGCTGCGCATCGTGGCCGATCGCGACGGACTGCGCACGTTCGCCGCGCATCCCACGAACCACCTCACGCTCCACGAGCGCGACGGGATCACGCGGCTTCACGGTCTGCACCTCGTGCCGGTGGCGTCGGCGGTCACCCCGATCGTGCTCGCCGATCTGCAGCAACTCGCCGAGCCCGTCGCGACGCTGTTGCTCGAGCTGCCGCAGCGCGAGCTCGGCGGCCTGCTTCCGGTTTGGGACGAACTCGTCGCGCTGACCGACTGCGCGCGCGAGCGCGGCTGGCACGTGCACCTCGACGGCGCTCGGCTGTGGGAATCCGGCCCGTACTACGGCCGTTCCTACGCCGAGATCGCCGCGCTGTTCGATTCGGTTTACGTTTCGTTCTACAAAGGCATCGGCGCGATCGCCGGTGCGATGCTGTGCGGGTCGCAGCCGCTCATCGACGAGGCACGCATCTGGCAGCGCCGTCACGGCGGCAACCTCATGGCGCTCTATCCGTACGCCAACGTCGCGGAGCAATCGTTTGACGCGCGCATCGGCCGCATGAGCGCGTATCATGATGCCGCGACGTGGCTCGCGCCGATCGTCGCCGCGCAACCCGGAACGCTACGGGTGCAACCCGTTCCGCCGCCGGTGAATATGTTCCACGCCTACTTGCGCGTGCCGCCGGACGTGTTGCGCAAACGCGTCGCCGCAGTGGCCCGCAAGCATAGCGTCTGGACGATCGCGCGTACCGTACCGACCGCCATCGACGGCATCACCAAATGGGAGATCAGCACCGGCGATGCCACGATCGCGCTCGGGCCCGAGCGAGCGCGCCTAGTCCTCGAGCAACTCCTGGCGCGCTAAGGCCCCTCGATCGTGCGGACGAAGTTCTCCGGATGGATGTTCGCGGCAAACGCTTCTTGGATCGCGTGCGCATCGGTGGCCAGCAGATGCTGGGCGTCGATCTGCGCCTGATCCAGCGGTAAGCCGCTCGTCGCGTCGTCGAGCAATGCCTCGCCGATCTCCGATGCCGACGCATCGCCCAAGACCACGCGCCGCACCATCGACGCCTTCATCAACCCGAGCTCGAAATCGCCGATCGGCTCCTTGCGCAGTTGCGTGAGTTCGTCGTTGATCAGCGCTTCGATTCGCGCTTCGTTTCCTTGCGCGCACGCGAACTCGATGGAGAAGCGTGAACGCGCGCCACTCGACACGAACTGCGAATCGATGCTGTAGACGAGTCCCGCGTTCTGACGGATGTCGCGGAAGAGCCGGCTTTGCTCGGGCCCGAGCGAACCGCCGCCGAGGACGGTGTTGCCGAGCACCAGCGGGTAGTACTGCGGCGCGGAGCGCGGCAGCGGCACCAGTTGTTCGAGCGTCACGTAATCTTGGCGGATGTTCGGCAGCGGGATCCTCACCTCGCCCGGCGGGTTGAGCGGCACCGGCGGCAGATCGACGGCCGGCGCCGGCCCGACGGCGTGCCAGCCGCCGAACGCGCGATCGATCGACGCGCGCGCTTGTTGCGCCGTTACGTTGCCGACCACGACGATCGTCGTCAGGTCGGGCCGCATCGTCTTCGTATAGTACGCCTTGACCTCGTCGAGCGAGATCCCTTGCATGCCGGGAATCGAGGGTTCGCGCAACTCCGGGTCGTTGAACGGCAACAACTTTTCCGCCGCCCGCTGCACGGCGACGCTGTGCGAACTGTTGAGTTCGGTCTGCACTTGATCGATGGCGCGCCGCCGCACGACGTCGAGCGTCGGTTGATCGAGCCGCGGCTGCAACTCGTTTTGGGCCAGCAGCGTCACGGCACGGTCGAAGTTGCGCGACGTCGTTTGGACGCCGAACGAACTTCCGCCGCCGAGCGTGGTGTCGATCGCGTCGAGCGCGCGCTGGAACGTTTGCCGGTCCTGCGAGAGCGTTCCGTACGGATAGACGCCCTCGAGAATGCGCGAGATGCCTTCTTTGCCGAGCGGCTCTTCGAGCGACGGCAGCGTCTTCACGCTGCCGTAAACGAAGACCGTGTCGGAGATCGTCTCCGGTTGCACGATCAGCGTGATGCCGTTCGCGAGTTTGAGCTGTTGCGGCGTGAAGCTCGCAGCCGGCACGGAAACGTCGCGCAGCAGCGCGTTCCCCCACTCGGGAAGGTGCGTGATCGTCGGCTGCTTGCCCAACGGATTCTCGCGCGTCGCACCGGCCGGGGCCGGCGGCTCCGACTGCGATGCGTTCGCCGACGGCGTCAGAGATCCGATAACCGCGTGGTTGACGTCGAAATAGTTTTTAGCGACGCGGTCGACGTCGGCCAGCGTGATGCGTCCGATCAGTTCCTGTTCGTAGGCGATCGACGGCTCGCGGTCCACCGCGATCGTATCGGCCCAATCCGAGGCCAGGGATGAGATCGAGTTGCGGCTGAGTTCTTGATCGGCGATCAAGCGGCGCTTCGTCGACTCGAAGAGTTCGGCCGGCACGCCGTGCTCGCGGTAGTTGGTCATGATGCCCTCGAGCCGCTTGGCCATCGCATCCGGATCGCTGCCGGGCGCAAGCGCGGCAATCGCAAATCCGAGCTGCGCTTCCGGCGCGTAGGGCATCGAAGTCCACTCGCCTTCGAGCGCGAGACCGTCATCGCCCAATTCGTGCAACGCGCCACGGTCCGCACCGAGAACGCCCTGCAACACGAACGAGGCCAGGAAGTCCGGGTCGTTGAGGCCGGGCAGCCGAAAGCCGACCGCCGCCAACGGGTAGGCCAGCGTCGTCGCGCGGCGCATGACGGTTCGCTTGAGCGGTTGGAAGTGCGCGCTCTGGTGCGCGGGGATCGTCTTTTCGGGGATCGCTTCGAAGTG
>Ga0182015_10004168_pt1 | contig 15744 bp, 18 predicted proteins | sample 712P3MmetaG_FD_120478 | JGI IMG/M metagenome (GOLD analysis project Ga0182015, IMG submission 120478) | Permafrost microbial communities from Stordalen Mire, Sweden - 712P3M metaG | ecosystem: Environmental > Terrestrial > Soil > Wetlands > Permafrost | place: Sweden: Stordalen | collected... | reverse complement strand
GAGGAGAATCTCGTGCATCTCGCGGAAGAGCCTGATCGAAACGGGAAATCCATCCTGCACGCGCTGTAACCCGAGTTCCATGGCGTGGATGTAGTTCTGGACTTCTCGGGCGTCGTCTGCGTCATCCGAGTTCGGCGCCTCGCCGGCTTCGAAACGGAGGAGCTGCCCTACATCGGTCTTCGTACCTTCAATACGCGAACTGAGCACCGCCTCGAGCCGGAGGTGGGGGCCGATCAGCAGGTGCGGGTTGGGGATGAGGCGGCCGACTCCACCGAGCCGGTGCACCGCCCCTGTCGCCTCGTCAAGAAGGACGACCACCTCCGATGGGAGGTCGAGCCGTCGTGGTAGCGGCTCCGGAAAGAATGCGTAGAAGTCGGTGGGCGTCTTTCGGACCACCCCACGAGCTTGCGAGGTGAACGCGTTTGGTCGCATGAGGGGCCTCCTTGGTAACAGCGCTTTCCTCGTGGACAGCTTAACTAAAATTATTAGCTAAAACTTTACTTAGCTGGACGGGAAGTCAAGCCGGCTTTCCCGCCACGTCGGAGGGGTCTGCCAACGCCTAGAGGGCAGGAGCTGGGACGGGCCGGCGACCGACAGCTCGCAGATCAATCCCCACGGGTTGCACCACATCAGTTGGCGGTTTGAGCAGCTGCGACCCGAAGATTCCCCCCTGTCCTCAGCATCTCGTCGATGTCGTCGGCGACCGCTTGGTCTTCCAAGGGCATCGCGTGGGCGTAGTTGCGGAGCGTCGTGGAGGCGTCCCGGTGCCCGAGCCGTTGCTGCGCCTGGAGGAGGTCTCCCCGGCCAACCAGATAGGTGGCGACGGTATGCCGAAGCCGGTGGAGGCTGACGCCCTCCAAACCAGCCTCGTCCCGAAGTTCCGCGAACCAGTGGCCGAGTCCGCTGGTGGTCAGGCGCCGGCCATGGTCCAGGTCCCGGGAGAACAGCCATTCACCGAATTCGCTCTTGGCGGCGGCTCGTCGTAGCCAGGCCGCCTCACTGACCCTCCACAGTTCGACTGTCGTTCGTCCCAGAGTCAGCCGGCGCACCTGCCCGGTCTTGGTCGGGCCAACCTCTTCCCCTGAGACCCCCCGCTCGATGGTGAGTACCCTGCCATCCAGGTCACCGAAGCGGAGGGCAGCCAACTCTCCCCGTCTGGCGCCGGAGTCGGCAGCTAGCCGGACCAGCAGTTGAACCTGTTCCGCCTTGTGGAGCGCGTGCAATGAGCTCGTCGTGCCGTTGAGTGCCGCCCCGGCCTTCTCCACCAAGGTCTCCGATGACTCGATGAGTGTGGCTAGGTCCCCTACCGGCACGTGCATGCGAGTACCGGGGCGGGGCGGCCCTCGCATGTCCCTGATCGGATTGCGATCGATGATCGATTCGGACTGTGCCCAACCGACGGACGAACGGAGCACCCGGATCCGACCCGACACGACGGACACGCTGGCACCCACCTCCTTCCACCTGGCCATCGCTTGGCGGACGACATCGGGCCGCAGGGACGACACCCGTCTTTCAGCGATGGGGTCCGCGGTGAGCGCCTTGACGTTGGACCGGGCCGAGCTCCAGGTGGAAGGCCGCCAGTCGTGGTGGGCGGCCGTCCACCGCTCCAGCAGCTCGCCAACAGTGAGGAACGGTGCGGCACGGCGGACCGCGCGGTACTCGGCGAACTGCTTGGCGAGTTCACTCCGGCGCTCCTCGGCGTCCTCAAGTGCTCCGTGGAACCAGAACGAACGTTGGACCGTGCGGCCCGAGACGGGATCGACGCCGACCGCGATGCGGATCTCGAAGACCCCTGGTCGACGTTCGCGTAGCGATCCCTGGCCCCAGACGCCCATCAGGCAAAAATAGGGTCAGAAGTAGGGTCACCGGTGGATCCCTACTTGTGCGCTCGCCCTGGATTCACCGTCTGACCAGGGACAACGCCGTAACGCATGTGGCGCGCTCGGAGGGATTCGAACCCCCAACCTTCTGATCCGTAGTCAGATGATGCCCCTTATCCGTGATGAACCAAGAGTACCCAGCAGGCTCATTTTCATACCGTGATCTGGACCACTCATCAATCTCGATCGACCGCCACCAACCATCATCGACCGCCACTTTCCACGGTTCGCGAAAGTTTGGTTCTCACAGCGGTTCTCACAGGCAATGGTCTCCGCTGACCACGTCGTTGCCCGGTAGCCGGTCAATTGGTTCACACCTACTGTCATCGTAAGAGGTTGTGTGTCAACTCGGCTACGCCGACCCAAGCACCACTTGCTCCCATTCCAACGGCGAGGTCGCGTAAAATACCAAGAAGGCTGCGCACTAGATTTTCTCTCTTGTCGGGACCGTCCAGCTGGGCTTCGAGCGCTGTCAAAGTCGCCTCCGCCGTGGCCAGGTCGGTGTCCGGAGGCGGCTCCATAGTTAGGGCCATTCGAAATTGCTCGATGAGATTCCGCACGTCAGATGGCTCAATCGCAACAGATACTGTCTGGCGCTGGGACAGTGACTCCCCAACTCCCACTTGTCCATAGACATGTCCGTTTATCGTGACATTGACCGCTGGCAGGTGAGCCGTGGGCTCCTCGGGAACGGCGGCAAGCTGCTCAATCTCCTTGATCCCTTGGTGGGTGAGCCCAATGAGGTACTCGTGGGCCCAGAAGTACACGAGCCCCTCCTCCTCCAGAAAGTCGGCAATGTGCTCCGCTTCAGATGTTGGCCAACCCAAGGACGCGCCGATCTCGCCTGCTTTTGCCTTGCCGGATTCGGAGCCCCCTACAGTGTTGTACAGACATTCCATGAACTGCGCTCTTCGCCGTAGTTTGGCCGGTATTGAGGCATCAAGCCTGGTCCCCTCATCAACTTGCTCTGCTGATCGCTTCCGAAACTGCCCTGCCATCTGCTTGCCTTCTTTGGTTATCGTCAAATCAAGAATGCTGATAACCGCACCGCTCGCGGCCGTCGTGATTCGGCCCGTAATCCATCCATGACGATTTGCTCTCACAGCAGCTGCAAACGCTTCGTCTGGCTCAATGCCGTGGACCTCGGGCATCAGATTTGAAAATCCACCCTCGGCATCCAAACTTATTAGGAATTGCCCAATTGCCGGATCGCCAATCATGCAGTCAAGTCTTACAGGACCGGGACTCGAACACCGCAGCCCCACTAGAATGGGTGCGGGGCTGGAGACTAAGACCGTCGCACTCGCTGGTCGACGCGACGGTCGATCGGATGGGGAGGAGATTGCCTCGTGAAGGTAATCCGAAACCGGCGAGGGCTTGCTTGGGCCTCAGGCATGGTCGTGGCAGTTGTCGTCGCAACAGGTATTTCAGTAGCAGTCAACAGTTCGAAGCCCGCACAAGCCTTTACTTACGCGCGTAATGCATGGTGGGTCAACGAGCCGCTTGGGGCGACGCTTCGCATTACCCCAAGCGGTTTGGCCCAGGTCGAAGGTTTGTCAGCCGCCTCGGGCGTCATGAGCAACGCGTTGACAATCGCCGGAACACCAGCCTACGGAAATGCCGTTTACAAGAGTTTGTTGGAGCAACTCCAGTGCCATTTACTCGTCCGGCTGAAGACTCCGTACGACCTCGACACGTGGCGACCAAGTGTGTCCTTCGCTAGCGAGGTCAGGGACAAGTGCAATCCCCTACCCATAGCTGCCTCACCATCGGTAACGTCACCGCCGGCCACTTCACCCCCGGTAACGTCACCGCCCGCCACCTCACCACCGGCCAGCACGCCACAGGCGACATCACCGCCCGCAACGTCACCGCCCGCAACCTCACCACCGGCGACGCCGCCGCCCGCCGCCTCACCACCGGCGACGTCACCGCCCGCCACCTCACCACCGGCGACGTCGCCACCCATGGCCTCGCCATCGGGTACTTCTTTGACTGTCGACGCCACAGCTGCATTTGGAACTTGCTCAGCACTCGACAATCCGCCGTACTGCGGAGGAGATGCTCACTCCCAACCGGATCCCAACTTTGTCGCTAGTCGCGGTGTCGACCAACATCAGGGAACGGAGACAACAGGTCTGTGCTGGCAATACGGTGGCAATGTGGAAGCACCCGCATCTGGTGACAATTCGACTGTGTGGATCGAGACGACTCTTTCTCCCGATCCCTGGATGAACGTTCTCTACTTCCCTCCAGGGGCGGCAGACGGCCTGAATCAGTGCTAGAACGCGTCATTCCGGGTCCGCACTACGAGTGCGAAAGAAGACTGGAAATGACGGTCGATAACTGGAAGCAATCGGGCATTCTCCCAGGTAACCAGCATTGGAGGGGAAGCAACCGGAATCAGGAGGATCCCGAGTTGTGGGCCAGTTGTAGGCCAGGATCGGTTCATCCCGAAGATAGGTGCTCCATGGCAATTCCCAATGGCCCTGGAGGCCGCTCCACAACCACCCAGGCATGAATAGGGAAATCCTCACGTTCCACGGGCAAGTAGCCGCCCGGCTCTCTCTCAGAACCGGACCTGACAGTCTCCCGTCATCCGGCTTCCACAGGTAGGCCGTTCGGCGAAGGTCACAATCCCGGGCAGACTTGCCGGAGAGGCGAAAATGTCTAAAAAGGCCAGAGTCTCCGTAGGCCACGTAGCAACGAACCAAGCACGGATCCACCAGGTGTCGACGCCGAATGTTCCGTCCCTGGTGTCTGCCATCCATCTCGTGTACGAGCACCCGTGATTTGAAGATCGGTCAGCTTGGGGTGCCAGATTACCCGGCTCTCGGTGATCCAGTAATGGGACCTGCAAGGGAGTCCGTCGTTTCCGATGGACGGAGCAAGCGACACTGTGGTGCCGTCGAAAGTAAGGGACCAACGGTGCGGTCGCAATGGATGCACGACCTTCTCGCCACAACCGCACATGCACAGATGCGCAGTCATCCGATACGGGATCGAGATGTACAACGTGTGATGATTCAACTCCTCAGGGATCTGATCTACGAACTCGTGGTCCGCATGCGTGGCGGATCTCATCTGTCACTCACTCGTCAGTCTGTCAAAGGGCACGTTCAAACTCTGGTGACAATGTTCCCGCGTGTGGTAGTAGATCCCCGCATGTTTCTTCCACCAGAGAACGGCCAAGGCTGCGTTCAATGCATTCAGTTCGGCGATCTGAATGTTGTCGACATATGGATCATCCGTTGACACCGGACCGAAATCAACATTGCGTCGCAGCGATTCTCGATTCGCGGTGGTACTGCCATTCACTTCGACCAGAGCAACGAGCTGGTCAGCAGGAGACTTCTCGACTCCGATAGTTCCGTCCACAAATGGAAGACCCGCCGATTCAAGGGCATCGACCACGACGCGTTTTGTATCTCCACCGTCCATCGCCACGAACACAAAAGTCATGCTCTGCAGCTCCAGAGCAGCATTCTCTGCTGTCAGGTAGCACGGATGGGCCACGATTTTGCGCTTCATCCGTGAGTAGGTCTCTCGGTGATAGTCCACCTTTAGAAGGCCAGTTCGAAGTTGCTCAAGCGAGGCGGCGCCCGGCGCCCGGAAAGCGTTGTGCGTCGAGAAGTAGTCGCCATCAAACAAGTGAATCTCGTCAACGGGGCACTTTGCTACGAGGTCGAGAATGTACGATCCCGTCCCTCCCAGTCCAACGATTGCGATTCGCTGACCTGTCAGTTTGCCGGAGATCGTTCCGATGCCCGCCCGTCCTGATGCCGTATCAACGTACTCAAACGGCCAGTTGTCGCCTTGAATCTGCGATGGCCTGCCCGTCCGAGCGCTCACACTGTGATCGATGGCTTGTGCTTCCCGCTCGATGAGATCGACATACGCAGTTACCTTTGCGTGGTAGTTGGGATAGGGCGGGTCGGGCTTTGCCGAGAGAACGAAGTTGACTTGAAGTCCAGACTCGATTTCCTCGTTGTTCGAGTTGACCACCATGTTCAGCTGTTGCCGCAAGCTATTGCATGGGGCTGCCCCAATAAAGCGCACCGCGTGGTCTGTCACAGGATTCACGGTGGCGTCGCCGTTCATTTCGAATCTCGCCACTAAGGTTCCGATCCCGATCGCACGGTCTTGGTCCACATACGGGATACCCTTCACAAGAAGGTGTCCGCCTTGCGTTATCTCAAGCTCAAAGCCCTCATTGGCTAGCTGCGCTAGATCGGGACTATGACCGAACGGATCGAAGGACACTGAACTCTGTTCCTGAGTGTCGAACTTCGACGTGCTCCCCCTTCACGAGCTTGCCGTCATGTGGATCGCTCTTTGTGTTCTCATACTCGACCTTGAAGATGTACTGCTCATCGTCAACTTGGCCCGGGTAGGCAAAGTCGACGATCCTGTCGAAACCCACGCGGTCGTGCTCCAGCGTGTGGAGAGTCCCGTTCACGGCGATTTCGTAGTCCTTCTTCACCTCTTCGTCTGCCATATGATTCTCCTACCGTCATCCCATTACTGGGCTCTTCGCTTACTGAGATTTCAAATTCTTGCGGAGCGTCTGAAGAAGCGCTTCGGTCTGGTCGAGCTTTTCCAAAACGTTCGCGTCGCCCTTCAGCTCTTCCAATGCTGTCCACGGAGTATTCCGAATGGCATCCATCGCCGCATCAAGTTCTGTGAGTAGTCCCGGCTGGCGTTTCGGCTGCAGAGATTCGATGCGCAGGATTGCCGAGTCGATGTCCCCCTCGTCACTCATAAAGTTGGCTTTAGCAACGGGATCGCGCAGGATTGTGCGTAACTTTCGGATGTCCTTCGAGTTGGTGATTCGCTTTTGGTTGATCTTGGTGACAACTGCATCCATGACCGAAGGCGTGAGTAAGTTCTTGCTCACACCCATAAGCTCACGAGCCCAGGTAATTGCGGCGCTCGGCTCTCGCAGTTGGTCAAAGCGCTCGGAGAGTTCGAAGATTGACACGAGCTTGTCAACCTCCCGAACCGTGGTCCCCAAAATGTTCGCAGCGCTCGCTCGACCAACCAGTTCAACGAGACGGTACGCCACCATCTCTTTCTCTCTGGCGTCCCATTCTTTGCGCTGACGGTGGATGTAGATCCACGCACTCAACCGCTCCTCGTCGGATAGAGTTCGATCAGTTACCTCGACTGGTACCTGTCGGTATTGCTCCTTACCTTCCTTGACCAGCTCCATGGAGTTGGTCCACCGACGGTCGCCATCGATAATGCGAAACTTATTTGGTACATCGGGATGAGGTTCTAGGAGAAGTGGCTCAAAGAGTCCTTCGTTCGCTTCGATTTGTCTTTGGAGCTCCTCATCCTTCTTAGGACCCATCCGCGGTTGACGCTCGTTGGGCACTACGTCATCGATATCGAGTTGAGTGCGGTATGTGCGCAGGACCGTACGACCGAGTCGACGTTGCTGCAGCGGCAATCCGATGATCTTTGCGTCCGTCTGAGGCGCTTCGGCGTTAGTCATCCCGCTTCCGCCACCTCTGCGTTGCTCTCGATGACAATGCGCTCGATCTCGGACACAAGCTGGCCGTGGGCTTTTTGTAGGGACTTCGTAACGCCACCGCGCTCTATCCACATCCGTTCATGCGCCTTTTGCTCGTTGACGTCGAGGTCGAGGAGCTTCAGGGTTAGGTCCTCCATTCGTTTCGCCAGATGAGAGAACTGCTCGGACGTGATGAAGGCGTAGATCAGCGCCATCTTCTCCTCACGAGCTTGCTCACTCAACTTTTGTACCCTCATCTGGATCATTTGCTGCCGTAGCAGTGTTGCCACTGCCACAGCACGGGCGGGGTTCAGCACGATGACACCGTCCTGGATATGAATCTGGCTAGCACCTGATGGGAACACGCGCGTCGTCAGAATGGCAAAGCTCGCCTTTGCCGCGAGTTGGTCAGACTTCAGCTTCTTCACGAAGGCGTTCTGCCATGCGTTGCGGCTCTTGGAATCCCAGATGAGTTCACCGCAGCTGATCTGCCCTTCAAACACCTCATGACGAACGTCCGCACCCGGCTCTCCCTTCGCGATCCGCATGATCTTGTCGTCTGGAAACTCGAGCTTTAGGGCATCGAACAGATCGATCTCTGCCCCCTCGCCAAGCTCATTTGAGGTCTTCTGCTGTAGCTGACGGGTCAGCCTTGCGACCTGCGCTTCCACCTTCTGGTTCTTCTTGAACGCCTCTGCATTTGCTTGGTTGACAGCCTTAACCTTGTCCTCTTCAAGAGCTTCATGCTGTTCCGCAAGGCGTTGGGCCAGCGTTTCTTCATTCCTCTGCTTCAGGTTGTCCAGCGCCTCGGTGGCCGCCTTCGTCTTCTCTTGTTCCTCCCCCAACTTCTTTGCTGCCGCTTCGTTTGCCAGTTGGGTCGCCTGCATGCGAGCCACTGCCAGCTCCTTCGCCTGGCCCTCTTTCATTGCCCCTAACCGATCCGTCGCGGCCTTCGTCTTATCTTCGGCCTCGGTGATCTTCTTTTGCGCAGCCCCGGTCGCAGCCTTCGTCGCTTCCGCTCGGGCAGCCGCCAGCTCAGTGGTCTTCAACTTCTCGGCTTCGGCTAGCTGGGCTTTGCTCTGCTCCTTGATGGCAGCGATATCTGCGGCGCTCTTCTGCTCGATCGCCGCAATCCGGAGTGCCGCCTTGGCTTCGGCGCCAGATCGTGCGTCCGCCAGGGCCGCTTCGACCTCTTCGGCCTGTTTGCGATCCTCGGCTTCGATTCGCCGGCGGATCTGCTGGAGCTGCTCGACGGTGATCGGCTGCTCACACGTCGGGCAGAGGTTGCCGACTGCGGCGTCCGAGCCGTGGGCGTGGCCGCCTCCGTGGAGGGCTTCGAGATCAGTCGACTGCACCATAGTAGCCTCCGAATAGGACCTATTATCTCCTATTATTGCTAAGGCCCGATCCTCTGTCAACCCCTCGTCCCACCTGGAACTTTTCTCGTCGACGTCCAGACAATCGAACGGGGCGTCATGTTGCCCGTGACTGGCTGGATCCGAAGGTATGGACAAGAGCAATGCTCAGGTGCCAGAGCATTCGGTAAGCCCATGTCTTGTCTGGGCTCTCCAACGTGCCTCCCATCGGAAACTCCCAGCTCAGACCGTCAATGGCCGCTTCGGCTCGTTTAGCGCTGGCGAGCACGTGTCCAATCTGAGCCTGCTGGATTGCTCAAGAGCCTCCAGGGTCACGGCAGCAGAACGGTCGGTCAGTCGAAGCGGGGTATCAATAGGCCAAAACTCTCGTTATAGTGACAGAGATGACGGACAGTGAGATTGTTCTCTTCGTTATCTGACTACTTGAAAGGTATCGCCATGGCACGCCGAGTTGTGGGACTGGTCTTTTCTGATGACCAGGCCAAGGACCAGAACCACACTGAACCCTCAGACGACCTGCTTGGTTACATCGCGGCCTTGGGATGGAACCTCACCCTGCTTCCTTCATCAATCGAGGAACAGGACTTGGCAGTGTTCAGCGGCGTGGGTGGACACCAAGTCATGATCTCGTTGGCCGAACTCAGCTCCCAACACGGGATTGTGAATCTCGTCCAAGCCGTAAAAGATCTCAATATCACAGGTCTGACGATCGGTTCAGAGAGTGTCATCGCCACCGCAGTGGCGGATGCGCAGCGGTTTGCAACCGTGCTCGAAGATGTGACTCCCTCAGCGGTTCCCCCACCTAGCTGGTTCGCGCAGCTGCGGAGGATAGGCGTAGAGCGAGGGGCCATCCTCTCGGAGTTTGGGGCTCTGGATTCCGATGAGGTAGCGGAATTCGCTGGTTCCCAGGCGCAGAACCGCCGATCGACGGCGCACCGCTGGCAGGAGAAAGGTCGAATCTTTTCCGTTCACCATCATGGGCGAACGATCTTCCTTGGATTCCAGTTCGACGGCGAAACCCGCGAGCCCAAGCCGGCAGTGGCCGAGGTTCTTCAAGAGCTTCCCGCCGCCATGCGCGGATGGCTCATCGCATCCTGGTGGACGACGCCAATCGATCTACTTGAGTGGAAGCGACCCGTCGATCTGTTGGACTCTGATCCAGAGAAAGTGATCGAGATGGCCATTATCGAGGCGCGAGATTGGGAGTTTGACGGAGCATCGACCAAGTAGTCCGTGCCATGAAACCTGGACTCCCCCCATCGCCAGGCGAACTGGCACACCGAGCCTTACTGGACAGCTGGCCAACGGGCACGAGAATCCACAGAGCCCACCCCCACCTGTTCGGCTCTGCTCAGTGCGACGTTCGGCCCAACGCGGACAGCCGGTTCTCGACGATCAGCTTCAGTGGATCAGTCATACCAGTGCTCTATGGGGGTGAGAACGACCAAACCGCTGCGTCAGAAACGATCTTTCATTCGGTGGACACGCCGACCAGCTCCGCTCTGCCGCGCAAGGTGCCGCTCATGCGATATGTCAGCTGGCAATGGAGCGAAGTCGTAACCGTCAGGGAGTTGCATCTAATCCGGTTGGATGATGACGGGTTGGAGGCCCTTAATACGTCGCGAGCCGATCTCATTGAAGGCGGTAGACCGACCTACACGACTACGCGCGCTTGGGCCGAGGCGCTCGCGGACGCTGTGCCGGCATCCGACGGACTCTGGTGGATGTCACGTCAGGACCCTGGACACAGGGCCGTGATGCTATTTGGAGAGGTCGCGGGTAGAGAAGGCGGCATCGCCAACGGCGATCTTGATGCCGATAGTCCGGCCCTTCCATTTGCCTTACCGCAAGGGCTAAACCGGCTAAACGAAATCGGCGATCTACTTGACATCACAATCGATCGGCCGTGAGCAACTCGATCGCTGAGGCACTTGCCTTACCGCAACCGCCGTGCAAGTAGTCGCTCGTACGAATATGAATGGAGAACCGATCAGGTGACAATCTACGGCGAGCGATCAGAATCGCCCGTGCTCATTGAGTCTATTGTGGCGTTCATCGACCTGCTTGGGAGCAAAGATGCGGCTGTAGATCTCGAACATCAACAACGACGTTTGAATCAACTCGTTAATGGATTATCACGAGCTCGGGACATAGCCGCACTGCCCCAGGTTGATGGATATGCAGCTACGGCAACCTTCACCGACAACATCGTGGTTGGCTATCCGCTCGATGAAACTGGCTATCCCGAAAGTCGTGACGCCGAGAAGATTTGGGCCGTATTGATACGAGTGCTCGGATCCGCGGCTGGCTATCAACTCGAGTTGGCGAAGGAGGGACTGTTTGTCCGGGGAGGTATGGCAATCGGCCCTCTGTGGATCGATGATTTATTTGCGTTCGGCGGAGGGCTAAATTCCGCTTACAGAATTGAATCGGAGGTAGCGCGCTATCCGCGCATCCTCGTGAGCAACGAGATCGTCGAATTGGCGCGGTGGATTAAGCCCTACCTCTCGGGAACGTCAAGGCCATGGCTTGAGAACTATTTGCTAAGGGGATGGGACGGTGCTGTCTTCGTGAACTACTTGTTTGACGAATCGACGAGGATCCACCCTGCAAGTGACTTCCTTGACGCTCACAAGATGGCGATTGGTGCTGGGCTGTACGAGAACCAGAGCCAGCCGGTTGTGTATGAGAAGTATCTGTGGCTCCGCACCTACCACAACTTCTTCTGTCATAAGTTTGGGAAGACCGAATACGTCATGGATACTCGAGACGAACTCTACGAGTTCTTTCCCTTCGATCTAGAAAGCGAACAATGAATCGCTCTCGGGACTAGTGGGGGCTGCGAAGAATTTTGCTCGCCTCCCGTTTGCGCGGTCTCCATTCCATCAGCGATCGCTAGCGTTGCTGTTCTGGGACAACCACGGACATTCTCTGAAGCCATCCCTTCACTTCGAAGGTTGCTGAGAAGTAAGTAACGGCTCCGTGAGCGACGGCAAGTAGACCTCGGCATTATCAGTTCGTTTCATGGGGACGATCTGGAAGACATCAAACGGTATGCAACGTTTCGACCTGCGACGATGGGTGATCGAGAAGGTGTCCGACGGCAGCTAACGGCGCTGCTTGTAGGACATTTTATAGGACAAGATATGGGTGGTTGCCCTCAGGAATCGCGGACTGAGGTCTCTCAGCTGGGCACGGTTTGGCCCCCTGTTCGACGTTCATCTCGGCCGGCGCACACCGTTCTACCGAAGTGTCAGCATGGAATTCCGTCCGCACGGGCAGCGCGAGACCGTTCTCAGTGGGTTTGTAGAGCTGTCCACGTAGCGGGTCAATCGAACTTCCGACGGGGCCTCGAATCCCACAGACCACGCGGCGGCGGAGGACCCAGGTGAATGGTTCTCTCACTTACCCATTCTGGTCGAACTCAGGGCCTGACCTCCGGTCGTTCTCTTGCCGAGCGGTTCCTCGACCAGGATTAGATCGAGTCGAACTCAATCCACTTCGCACTTGCGCCCGTCTCACGGAACTCGTACCTGGAGTCGATGATGGTCTCTTCATCCTCACCCCTCCGGATCACCAGCCTGTCGGCACCCCTCACAGCAGTGATCAGATCGCCGAGAGTTGGATAGGTCTGTCCCGACGGTTGGCCGTCGGTCCCCCACTGAACGGCAGTCGCCTCGTGCATCGGGACGCTCGGGCCGAAGGGGATCAATGTGACGGCTCCCCCATGAGAAGGAACGATCTGAACAACTCGGCTTCCGGTCTGACCGATCTGGGGACTTTGTCGAGCAACCAAGATGGCGGTATCCCGGTTTTGTTCAACATCCAACTCGGCCAGGCGGCACACGTAGTCCGTCGCCACTCGATCTCGGTATGCGGCCGTGAACGTTGCGATGCAGTCCGGGTCCTCTGTTGTCGAGATCATCTCGACTCCCCAGTCCGTCAGCCTCTTCCTCAGATCCTCGGTGTCAAGATTCACGAGGTCGATTGGTACGTTTCGATCTCGAATCGCCGACTCAAGCATTCCGCCCATGACCAAGTCTGTCGGCGGTAGCGAGTACCCGATCAACGAAACCTGCTCGGCGGTCCGGAGTGCGTCGAATGCCGTCTTCCAGAGATTCCGCGTAAAGGGGTTCTGGTAGTACGAGGACTTTGCCGCAGCGGGCGGGATGATGAACGGCTCCCATCCCGGGATACCCCGACGGTCCTCTTCTGTAATTGGTTCGGGATGCCCGAACGCGCTCCGCAACTCCGTCCGATTCACCGACGCGCCACTCGGGTCCTTCGGTGCGGCCCACCAATCCAACGAGCCATGCAACTTGAGCAAACGGAAAGTGGGGTTGATTGGGCCACCGAATCGAGTACCAACATTCGGGAGGGGCGGCGTGTCATTCAGGATGTCGCGAGGTGTTGTCCGCTCTCCACCTAGGAGGCCAGGCAAATCCAGACTCGCGACTGCAACCTCAATCAACGTGTCGTAGTTCAAAGACACAACGGTGGCCCGTGTGTGGTGAAGCAATTTCAAGAGGTCGCTCAGCCACACCGGGATCGGGTTGTAGAGCACGCTTGCCTCACACGAGCCGAGGCCAGAGACGATTGCCTCGGTGACCGTGACAAAAAGAGCTCGATTCTGCAGGTTCTGACCCTCTGAAAGGTGGGGCTGATCCTCGGCGAGTAGAGACATCCAGCTTTCAAACGTCAGCGCTGGGCCAAACAAGCGACGCGGAACTCTTGGGTCGGAAAAGAGATCGGCCTGTTGAATGGCTAGAGCCCCCAGCTCATCCGTGAGTGGCATGTACTTGCTTACGGCCCGAGAGAACCCTGCGCCAACAATCAATACGTCCGATCTGTCCACCCTCGGAAGGATAGGACCCGGCTGCGTCAGGAATGGGGTGGCCCAGAGTTCAGTATCTCGGCGGCAATGTCGATGACGAGTGCATGGCCGACCGGTTGCTCAAGCTGCGCTACCCGGCCACCTGTTCAGGTTGCCATTCAGCGATGGACCCAGGCACTCAGGGCTGGTGGGACTCCGAGACCCGCTCAGCGTCCTGCACCACGTGCCGCCCCGCTGACGCTGGCCGATCCCCTGGTCCCCCGCCAATGGGCGTCCCCACGCTCACCGAGGCCCTGCCGACTCTCCCGACCCTGAGCACAGCCGGGGCCTCGGCCCAGCTCATGTATGAACGGAAGCACCAACGCCGGGCTGCCCAGATCGACCAGAAATGGGGCCGGCTATCGGGAGTAGTCAAGTTCCTCTCCGACGACCCCCAATCGACAAAGGCATGGGCCAAAGGCTCAGAGGGGGAACGAAAGCTGGCCGCCCACCTGCTCCAGACCGTCGGCGACCGAGCAGTGATGCTCCACGACCGCAGGATCCCCGGCAGCCGAGCGAACATCGACCACCTGATCGTTGCCGCTTCCGGAATCTGGATTGTGGACGCCAAGAGCTACAAGGGGAAGGTCGAGCAGCGAGACGTCGGCGGGTGGCTCAAGAAAGACAGCCGTCTCTACGTGAACGGTCGGGACCAGTCCAAGCTCGTCGGTGGCCTGGCCAAACAGATCGATGCCGTGCTCGGGGCCATCGAAGATGCTGACGTCAGCATTAGGGCTGCCCTCTGTTTCGTAGATTCGGAGTGGGGCCTGTTCGCCAAGCCCTTCTATCTGGGCGGTGTCCTCATCACGTGGCCACGCAAGCTCTCCGAGATGATCGCCGAGCCTGGACCGCTAAGTCGGAGCCAAGTAATGAAGCTTGCCGAGCGTCTTGGGGCTTCGCTACCGGCGGCAGCATGAGCGGGCGACCGTCGATAGCCTTTCGCTCGTGGCCGATCCGACTGAGCATGAAGCGATCAACGTCTATCTCACACCCGTGGGGGATGCTGACGACGGACGATTCTCACTTCTTGATGCACTCCTGAGAGACGCCAACCAGACGATGGATGGTGGCTCACTTTGGCTCGGAGCCTCTGGCTTCTTGATTGCTATTGAGCAGTTGGGCAAGACCGTCCAGGAACGTGGATCCTCCGCCACTCGCAACGGCTCGGAGAGCGCATTCCGTGCGGCGCTGATTGACTTTGCGCCAGGGCTCGAAGATCCGACCGCCGGCGCCCTCTATGCGCTTCGCTGCTCCCTCGTGCACTCCTTCGGATTAACCAACCCAAATTCCGATTCGGACAAGCAACACGTGTTTGCCTTGACGCGTTCTGGCCCAGTGGTGAGGTTCCCAGAAGTGGAGTGGGACGGCACGGTAGGCGGAACCAATGCGCTGCAGATGACGACCGTCGTGAACATCGAGGCCTTACGTGACTTGACTGAGAGCGGCGTGGCACGCGCCCGTGAACTCAACGATTCAGGTGAGCTGGATCTGGCACCGGGGATGACGCCCGAGCGCGTCTTTGCCGAGAGACTCATGAGGATTGTTCCGCTGGAAGCTATCGGCCACAAGGTGAACTCGCTCCCCGGCGACCCTTCGACCGGAGCATCACTCACGGGCGGCACTACCTGATCCGGGATGTGTCAGACCGGCACCCACAGCTCAGATCCGTCGGAGTTGGCGCACTCATGTTGTACTTGGATCGCCCCCGCTCGACGTTGATACGCGAGCAAGGCGGCCACCGCAGCATCGAGTCCGTCGTGTGCCCACGCCTTGACACCTGCAGGCAGATCGAGGTGCGTCCCCAGTAGTTCAACTCGTTGATGTCGGCCCTCAGCTTTCTGCTTGTTCGCTGGAGGCTTGCCTCCCTTGAGTTGGTAGAAGCAGGCGTATGGACTTGATCCGGTTCGACGGACACGTTGCTTGTGAGCCGTCGAGAACGGCGGTGAATCTGAAGCCACTGGGACCTCGACGCGTGTGGTGAAGGTGACGTCACCCTGGCAGGCCTTGCGACACCTGATCGCTGCAGGGTGACGTTCGCGTCCCCGGTCTCATCACTGGTCAGGGGCCTTTTTCGCCAAGGTGACGTTGGGGGTGACG
>Ga0182015_10004167_pt1 | contig 15745 bp, 9 predicted proteins | sample 712P3MmetaG_FD_120478 | JGI IMG/M metagenome (GOLD analysis project Ga0182015, IMG submission 120478) | Permafrost microbial communities from Stordalen Mire, Sweden - 712P3M metaG | ecosystem: Environmental > Terrestrial > Soil > Wetlands > Permafrost | place: Sweden: Stordalen | collected... | reverse complement strand
TCGCCATCCCAGAGAAAGAAATCGACGACGTCCGCTCGGTCGTCTTAAAAGGCGTAGATTATTCACTCTATCCCTACCTGAAAACCGGCGACCAAGTTCGAATCGTGGGAGGCGCACTTGACGGCATCGAAGGTACCTTGATCAGCCAGGGCGCCGATACCAAACTGGTCATCTCGATCCAACTGCTCCAGCGTTCGTTGGCAGTCAGCGTCTACGGCTACGAAGTGAAGCCGATTGGCAAGTCGCGTGGCGTAGCAGCCTAGGTCCCTGACTAGGTGCTTAAGCGGTTTGGAACTCCCAGAATGCGACGACAACGAGAAACAGTTGAACTCGTATATCTCGCTGGTCACGGCCAAGGCGTTCGACAACAGTTCTATCTAATGGCGGATCTACGTATCAGGGCTTAAATCGATCTCCCGAGCAGTGGTTGGCGAAACTATAGCTCTAAGCACGATAGGGATGGCGGGTTGGCGACTGTTGCCCTGGAGAAGCGTCGTCGAAGGTTCCTGCCTGAGAAACGTCTTAATCGTGGGTGCCAGCCCCTCGGGCCGAGACCTTCAAAGCTGCTCAGCTGCTAGCTCGGTCTCCGCTTTGGTTTCTTATGGCGCTCCCAGTCCATCGCTAACGCCACATGGGAGTTGAAAACGAGCACCAGCACGTAAAGCAACTCCGGCTGCTCGAGCCGTCTCGCCGACTGCTTCATAACGGAGCACAGGTGAAGAAAGGCTGCCTCACGCCCCGTCTAACTCAACGAGCGATCAGAGTGAGGCCCCTCTGTCGTGCGGCGCACGGCTCGAGTTTAATCGTCCATTGACCTGCACTCCGTCAACGCTGTGCTGCGGCGGTGCCTCACCGAGTACAACCGCCGCTCCGCCCGGAGCCTAACGAATGGGTTGCACTGAAAGGGGGAGATAACAAGATCGGCAACAGCCACCTAGACGTACGATCCTTGAATTTGAAGTCCTGGGCCAACGCTGGGCGATAGATGGACAGGGACGACTCTAGTCACCCAAAGAGATTATTGTTGCTTTTCCGTCAAGAGCTTGAATTCGGCCGTCAGTCTGCCTGAATACTTCGACAAAGAACGTCATCGTTATTTTCGAACGAGCACTCAGGGCCATAGTACGCTGGCCTTTATTGTGCAAGACGAGAACGATTATTCCTCGTGGTCGATCTCACCCAGGCGTATCGGGTCGGCTAAGTGAAAGGAAGGCTTGATTTAATTGGCAATCTCGCTCTAGAAATTACGGACGATATCGATACTAATTCGTCCCGCCGGATCGTTTGGAGCTACTAGCTGCTGGTAGTCGGCCGCACGAGGTGGAATGGAGGCTGTGAGAACCGAGCACAACCAGAAACCGTTCCCGCTGCGGATGTCCGACCCTTGATTCTCACACTTCCTGTAGGTTCACGGGTGACGGCATCGGGGAACTAACTAAAATTACAACTACCGAACCCCTTAGTATGGTCAGGATGAAATGGCCCTGAGAGGGAGGGCGAAGATGACCCAAAATCAGTTGAACGGCAGCAGTAACACGCAGCCCATAGAAAATGAACTCGTGATCGGAGAAGTCGCGCGGCCGGCGCAGGACAGAAGTGCAGCGACCGAGGCCACCAACCTTTCAGTCCCGGATCTGCCGCCCGACGCAGCCGACGGGAAGTCCGAGAATGGCCAAGTGAAAGCGATATCCCCGCAGAAATTACTAGCGAACCAAGCGAACGCCCAGCGTTCCACAGGCCCCAAAACCCCGGAAGGGAAGCAAAATAGCAGCCAAAATAGCCGTAAACATGGCTTTTTCGCTCGCCAGCCTTTCCCCTACGGCGAGGCTGGAAATAAGATGTGGGACGTATACAGCGAATTATATTTCGGCATCATTAACCACTATCAGCCCATCGGCTACATGGAGCAGCTTCTCGCGGAGAAAGTCGCCACCGAATTCATTCGTTTCTCCCGCCTGCTGAGCTTTGAAGGTTCATATATGGGTGAAAAGGGAGCTTTTCATTGCGCCGGCATTAACCGCATCTTGCGGTTTCAAAGCGCCATCAACCGCCAACTATTTCAAACGATGGTCGAGCTGGAGCGTATGCAAGACAAGCGCAGAAGGAAATCTATCTGGTGGGGATCGATTGTCATGGGTGCAGCGGGGTCTCGTGTTGATCTCCAAACCGAAGGGACTGCACTAACTTTTTGCCGCAGTCACATCTGAGGAATAACGCGCAAATGCGCCCGCAACCGGCATCACGGTGCGGGTGGGATACATGCCTGTCTATATTTTGTCAGCGCAAAATTAAGTTCTGTTCGCGCCGGCGAAAGATTTTCAGTACGGCTTCCTTTGTATTTAGTGCGATAGCGAATTCGGCCGATGGCTTGGATCTCGGCCGGCCCACGTCTGACCGAACAGAGTTCGCTCTCCATCTTGGGAAGGTCGGTGCGAAATTTGGGAGGAAATCAAAGCTTACACTCCATATATATAGGCGACGAGCTGAATCTTGAACCTAACGGGAGAGCGTTCTGCACGAGCAAGTTCAGGACTGCTTCTCTGGGGATGGAGGTGAGCCGCCTAAAACACATTACGAAACGAAGCCACGGGACGCGAGGATCGCGAAAGTGCGGAACGAAGCCAAAGGTCCGTCGGTCGGTCCCGACAGCGCTGAGTGAGCGCGAACGCTAGGTTCGCCCTATGGGCGTCCCTGACCTGCGTCGCGCAAATGCGCAGTTGCGAGCGGCAAGATCATTTTAGCCGACCGACCTCTCGGTGCGCCATTCACTACCCGTTCGCGGCTCAGCTGTAGGACCCACACCAAGATTGGTCATCTCCACCGAACTAATTCAGCATTCTTTCGCCGTCAGCGCGTACGGCTGCGACGAGGAACCCGATCGGCAACTCCCGCGGCGTTGCAGCCCAGCCGCGAGCGTACCAAGAACGTCAGGCACTCGCAATTCGCGGCGAGGCATTCCCGTGTGAACGGTGCGAACAATCCGGAAGATTTATGCGGACGGCAGCGGACCCATTCATTAGAAACTACGCACGCTCGGGCTACTTTTTTTCGGAATGGCCGTAGTAATAGCCGCCCTGCGCTTCCGACTTCTCCACCTGGTTGAGCACCACTCCCAAGAGATTCTTCTCGCGAAATTCGGAAGAAGCCTTCTTGGCATCTTCGTGGCTGGTTTCTCCCGCGCGCACCACGAAGAGAACGCCGTCGCACAGGTCGGCCAGGCTGCTCGCGTCGTGAACCGGCAGAGAAGGAGGGGAATCGAGGATCACCCAGTCGAAAGCGGGTGTTACGGTGTCCAGCAAGACCTTCATCCGATCGCTCAAAAGCAATTCGCTGGGGTTGGAAACCGTTGTCCCGCACGGAATGAAGCAAAGATTATTAGCTACGCTGTTCTGCACGATGGCATATTCATCGGCCTCGCCGCGCAGATAGTCGGAAAGCCCGAGCGTACTTGGCGCTCCGAGGGCGGTGTGCAGCCGAGGAGCGCGAAGGTCGGCGTCGATCAGCAAGACTCTCCGGTCCGCCTGACGAATGATCGACCTTACCAGGTTGGTGGCAACAAACGTCTTTCCTTCCGCCGGCATGGTGCTGGTAACCAGAACCCGCCGCAGCGTCCTCGTGCCCGCGATTTGATAGAGACGCGAACGCAGCGTCCGGAATCGCTCTCCGACGATTTTGCCACTATCCCCGGCCAACGAAACACGCAACGCGGAATCGGCTTTCCATTCCGGATGTGTACATCGCGCCACCAGATCCTCGAACCGCAGAGTCGAACCCGAGCCTTCGAAATACGTGGGTGTGCGCCGAACAGTTTCTTGTGCCAACCGGTTCGGAGATATCGCTGGAACGACCACTTCGTCTACAACCTGCGCCGCGGCTGAGCGCTCCGCCATTGGCAGTTGCGCTGCTTTTTCCTGCTCTGCCTTTTTCAGCGCTTCGTGAATCCGGCTCATCGTGTCCTCTTAAGAATTCCGCGCAACGCGCTTAGTCCGCTCCGGAGGCTTGGAACGTGGGTCCACCCAGCAAGCCAGCCTTGCTCCCGCTGTCCGAACCGTCGAGCAGCGGCACCGTCGTCAACACCGGCAAATTCAAGCAGACTTCAACGTCTCGCTCGGTGTGCATCGACTTATCCAGAAGCGCGATCAAATACATAATTCCCAGCGCCAACCCCAAGCCTGCTGCCAAACCTCCGCCAGCGAAAAAGCTGCGCTTCGGGAAAGACGGCTTGTCCGGCAGGCTGGGAGGATCGAGCACTCGAAACTGCTCGCTTTCCTGTTGGTGCTCCAAGTCCGTGGCCATAGCCGACTGTTCGCGTTTTTTAAGCAAATCGTTGTAGAAGTCCAGGGCGGTTTGATAGTTACGCGTAATTTCCTTGAGTTGCTGCTCGACCACCGGGCTCGCCTGCAAACGCCCTTGCAACTGCGTGATCTGATCCTGAATCTGGGCTTGCCGCTTGGTCAGATCCGTGATGTTCAGGTCGTCCTGCCGCAGTTTCGCGCGAAGCTGCTGGACCTGAAAGGACTCCACCTTCGGCAAAGCAGCATCTCGCGCATTTGCTTTTGGCGCGGCGGCCATGCGCCTCTTAAACTCTTCAATTTGATTTTTCATTTTCACCACGTCGGGGTGTTCCGGCGTGTAGCGCGCTTGCAGCGAGGACAGTTGGTCCTCCATCGCATTCAGCTGCTGTTCTGGAGTTTCGGTGTTGCCCTGGTTGAGCGGCGACATAATCGCCGCGCCCGCTTCTTGCTGCGAGAGCAGCGACTCGTTGAAGGTTTTATCCTGTTGTGCGCGGCTCAGCGCCTGAACGTTCGCTTCCAACTGCGAATTCATGCCAGTGAGTAGGTTGAGATTGGTCTGCTCCTCTTCCGGCAGTGATCCCAAATATTGGCGTTTAAAGGTGGCTAGTCTTTGGTCCTGATCGTCGAGCTTCCGCTTGGCTTCGTCCAGCTGTCCGCTCAGAAATGAAGTCGTCGACACCGCCTGCTGTTCGCGTTCCCGGGTGTTCTGCTGCATAAACATCGAGGTGATTTCCGTGCAGATCTGTTGCGCGGTTTGCGGATTGTCAAAGGTCACATCCACGTAGAAGCCCGGCAAGCTGTGGTTCTGGGTTCCCGGCATGGAATCCATCGGCTTGACAATCACGGCTGTGCGCAGCCTCTCGACTAAATCCTCGATGTTAATGCGCCGCCGTTCGTTCGCGTACAGGCCGAATTTCTCGATAATCGGCTGCAATCGCGTACGGCTCAAAATCTGTTCCTGCATTGACGCGAGCCGGTGATTCAGATCCTCGGTGACGACGGGCTTCACGAATTCGGTCGGAACGGTCGGCTGATCTACCAACACTAGGGTTTCCGACGTGTATCGTTTGGGCAGCACCGTCGCGGCAAGCAGGCCCAGCAGCCCGCAGCCAAACACTGCGATAGGCAAAACCCACCAATAGTTGCGAAAGATGCGTTTCGCCTCGGAGACTGTGATTTCGCCGTTTCTAATCATGAGATCTCGTCTTCAATCCTGAACCTAATGCTGCCCCGTTGTCTGCGTGGCCAGTCGAAGCGTAAGGGGCTTGGCCGCCCATCGGCGCAGGAGTAGTCCTATGCCTGCGCCTTCTATTCAGCACGCACTCTTCCAGCGTCCTTGGAGGCTCTCAAAGTGGTGACCCGCGAGCAAATAGCTGATTACGAAGTACTTAGCTGGCCTCCACCTTCGCGGGGCCTCAGAATCTGAATTCAGGTTAACAAGAAACCAGCGGGGGGAGTGGAAGTATTCTATCCACAATTGCTAAGCAATTGGCCTACGGGCTACCCCTACTCGATCAAAATCCCTCCTCCAGACCCTTTTCAAGATCTAAGGGTTTACGCCGCGTAAGCGATCTCCCGTGTAATCTGTAACTTAGCGAAACCACGTTTGACAGCCTCAATCGCCCGCTTGGGATGCCCAATTGCTCTCCATCTACCGCCGACCAGCACTTATAGGCGTGCGTGTAGCCGTGCAGCAGTTTAACGGCAGCTCCGAGGCCCATGCGAAAGAACACCCAATCGAACCTGATCCTTGCAGCAATGATTCTTCTTGCCTGCTTGGCCGCCGGATGCCTGCGCAACCCCATGACGCGGAAACAAAAATTCTACGATCAGGGTCTCCGTTCCTTCGCCCAACAGAAGTATCCTGAGGCCGTTATCTTCTTCAGCCGTGCTCTGCAAATCGACCCCCGCTTCGGCGACGCGCACTACAAACTGGCCCAATGCCACCAACGGCAAAACAACTGGGCCGCGGCCATCCAGGAATTGCAGCGGACCATCGAGCTTCAGCCCGAAAACTGGCATGCCCAAATCGACCTGGGACAGATCGTTCTAGCCGGCGGCAAGACTCAGGATGCCAAGGACCGCGCTCTGGCCGTTCTACAAAAAGATCCGCACAACGTTGACGCGGAGTTGCTCCTCTCGAACGCGGACACCCTCCTCGGCAATCTCAAAGACGCGCAGCGCGAAGCCCAGGAAGCCGTCACGATGGCTCCCGAGCAAACTCGTGCATACATAAATCTCGCTATCATCCAGCAGAGATCCGGCGCCGATGATGCCGCCGAAACTGTGCTGCAGAAGGCGCAGCTCGTCGATCCATCGTCCACCGCTCCGCGCATGGGACTGGGCAGCCTCTACGAGCGCCACCACCGCTGGGCCGACAGCGCAGCCCAATTCCAGGCCGCGATCGCCATGGCGCCCGGCGACCCTCAGCCGCGCGCCGCGTTGACCGCACTCTATCTGCAACACGGTGACGATGCCGCAGCCGAAAAAGTCTTGGTCGATGCCAAGCAACAAGTTCCGGACGAGCCGGCCATTTATAGCCTGCTCGGCGAGTACTACATGGCCCAAGGAAATTTTGCCAAGGCCTTGGATGAATTTGGGGCCCTCTCGACTCGCTATCAAAACGACGTACATGTCCGTAAGACCTACATCCAGCTGCTGATCCTGAGTCATCGGATTGATGAAGCCGCGCAATTGAACGATGCCATCCTCAGAAACGCCCCGCAGGATGCGGAAGCGCTCATCCTCCGAGGAGAGATTCAGATCCAGCAAAGTCACTTCGACGAAAGCATTCTCACACTCCGACAGGCCCTGAAAATCGATCCCGCCAGCGCAATGGGGCATTACCATCTCGGCGTTGCTTTCCAGAAAAAGGGAGACGTACAACAGGCCGAAGGTGAGTGGCATGCCGCCGTGCGCTTGCGTCCAGGGCTTCAGGAAGCGTGGTCTGCGCTAGGCACGGCCGCAGCGCAGCGCGCCGACTGGCGGTCGCTGGAGCTGATCGCGGATCAACTCCGCACAATCGCGCCCGGTTCTTCGGAGGGCTACCTCTTTCACGCTACCGCAAGATTCAATCAGGGAGACGCGAAGGCAGCGGAAAGCGATCTTAACCAGCTGATCAGGATTGCGCCGCAAAATGCCCTCGGCTACGTAAAGCTTGGCCAACTGCGCACCCAGCAAAAGCGTTGGGCGGAGGCGGAGGACGCTTACCGGCAAGCTCTCGCGCGAGATTCCAACTCTCTCGTTGCTGTGGAAGGTATCGTGGCCCTCGATTTTGCCCGTAACCGTCCGACCGACGCGGTTCGCACGCTGCAATCCCACATCGACAACGTCGCAGGCGATAGCAATTTGTATTTCTTACTCGGCCAAGCGCAGCTCAAAAGTGGGCAGGCAGCCGAGGCGGAAAACACTCTGGCGCGGTCCATCTCTCTGGATAGACAAAATCCCGATCCCGTAACCCTGGTGGCGAAATTGCAGGCTTCTCGTGGAGAAGTCGAACCGGCCATCGCCAGCTATCAGCGCGCCATCGAACTGACGCCCGGCAACGTGGAACTCTATGTAGCGTTAGGCGGGTTGTACGAGTCGCAGGGCAGTTGGGAAAAGGCGCAGAACCTGCACCAGAAGGCCCTCTCGATCAGGCCGGACTACGCTCCTGCGGCCAACGATCTCGCCTACCTGATGCTCGAGCATGGCGGCGACCTCAACGTGGCCCTCACGCTGGCGCAAACAGCTCGCCGCGGGCTCCCTACGCTGCCCAACTCTGCCGACACTCTGGGCTGGGCTTACTACCGCGGCGGATCATTCTCAGTAGCGGCACCCCTCTTTGAAGAGGCGGTAAAGGGAGCGCCGACGAACTCCACCTACCACTATCATTTGGGCCTGACCTACCAGAAACTCAACGAGTCGACGCGTGCACGCGCCGAGCTGCAAAAGGCCATCAACATTGACCCCAAGTCGTCCATCGCGGATCAAGCCCGTCAGGCGGTCAGCCAGGGATCGGGTTCGTAGACGTTCAACGCGCCAGCGCCTCAGCCAACATAAGGGTCGCGCACCGCCGCTTCGGCTGGCCACCAAGACCATCTCGATTGAAATTTAGAACGGAATCGAACTACGGAATGTTCGCGCTGACCTGGTTGGAATCTGCGCTTTCATCGCCGCCAGAATCCACCGCCGTGGCCACGTAGAAATAGATCGCTCCAGACGTAACGTTCGTATCCGAATAATCCAAGTTAGCGACCAGCGAGGAATTAAGCTTCACAAACCCGCTACCGCTGACGGTGCTGCGATACACATTGTATCCGCTGACGGTCGACGTGCTGGGGCTCCAATTCAATTGCACGGAATGCGTCCCCGTCGTTGCCGCTGCGGCCGTGAAGTTGACACCGGTTTTGGCTGCCCCGTTGAGCGTCACGCTCTGCGTCGCCGGCGTAAACACGAAGCTGGAGTTGTTCGGGGTGAGCGTGTAATTTCCGTTTGCCAGTCCGCTGAAAGTGTAGCTGCCCGAGGCGCTGGTGACCGTCGTTCCCCCGGCCGTACCGTTCAACAACACGTTGGCGCCGCTTCCGCCGCTGCTTGGGGTGATCGTGCCGGAAATGCTGAATGTGGGCCCGCTCTGCGCGGTGGCCACGAAATTCAATCCGGTAATGCTAACCGTGGTAATCGTCGCGGATTGCGTGGTGGGATTAAATGCGAACCCGGCATTGCTGGGGGTGACCGCGTAAGTACCCGCTGCCAGTCCGGAAAAGCTATAAACGCCTGAGCTGCTCGCTGTTGTCGAAGCGCTGGCTGCACCGCTCAGCGTCACCGTCGCTCCGCCGCCCCCCGTCACGGGGCTAACGGCACCTGAAACACTAAAGGTTCCTGCGCTCGGTGGCTGGGTCGGTGGTTGGCTCACGGCGCTTTTGCTGGGTGCGCTTACTGTGCCGGCGCAGCCGCTCACGGCGGCCGCGATTACAAACACACCCATCCACGACAGAACGCGATGCGCGCGGATAGACAAGGTTTGCGGATGTGACGGCCGTCCCAACTATGCCTCCCAATCGAGCGTCTTGGTTCTCAAGGAGGCTACGTCCAGATGGACGAAAGCGTAAGTCCAGATTAGGTACAGGTGTGCCCCTGTACCGCCGACCCGCTGGACGACCGAAGATCGGGGAAGACCCTGGCGACCATCCAGCAATGCCTCTATATATCACGAAAATCGGCTATTCGCAACCACCAAGGGGCCCCCCGGGGGCCGTCCCAGCGAAGCAGCCGGTCGGTGTAAGCGGGCGCGCGCTAAGCATGTTGCCCAGTCCACGCGGAACCTTAATCTGCATGGAGGCGTCGGGCTCCAGCCCGACAAACCGTTCCAAACGCTAAGGAATTGTTGCGGTAGCTTGATTCGAGAAGGCGCTCTCGTCGCCACCCGAATCCACCGACGTGGTCACGTAGAAGTATGTATTTCCGGTCTGAACCGTGGCGTCGTCGTAGGTCGTCCCCGTGATCAGCGACGAATCAAGCTTGGTGTAACCGCTGCCGCTCGTCGTGCTGCGATACACGTTGTACCCCGTGACCGTCGATGTGCTGGCACTCCACGACAACATTACCGAGAACACCTTGGCAGCCGCTGTGAAGTTGACGCCCGTCGCGTTTGTACCGTTGAGCGTCACGCTCTGGTTGGCCGGCGTATACGTGAAGCCGGAATCGCTTGGTGTAACCGTATAGTTGCCGTTCGCCAAACCGGTGAAGGTGTAATTGCCAGAGGAGTTCGTGGTCGTGGTCGCGCCCGCGGCTCCGCTGAGCAACACCGTCACTCCGCTTCCTCCGCTCGTTGGCGTGATCGTGCCGGAAATGCTGAACGTTGCGGGCGCCGTTGCCGTAGCCGTGAAATTCACGCCCGTCACATTCGCAGTCGTAATGGTTGCGGATTGCGAAGTGGGGTTAAACGTGAATCCGGTATGGCTGGGAGTAACCGCGTACGTGCCCGCAGCCAACCCGGTGAAGCTGTAAGCGCCAGAACCATCCGCCGTCGTTGTAGCGCCAGACGCACCGCTCAAAGTAACCGTCGCACCGTTGCCGCCCGCTCCGCCGATCGTTCCCGAAATGCTGAACGTTGGGGCTGGCTGAGCCGTAGCGGTGAAATTGATTCCCGTGACGTTAGCCGCAGTAATCGTTGCCGCTTGCGAGCCTGGAGCAAAGGTGAACCCGGTCTTGCTCGGAGTAATCGAGTAGGAGCCGTTAGCAAGTCCCGTAAAGCTATAGGCCCCGGAGGCATTCGCTGTCGTGGTCGCACCGGAGGTGCCGGTCAGCGTAACCGTCGCGCCATTACCGCCCGCTCCGCCAATCGTTCCCGAAATGCTGAAGGTGGCAGCTGGCTGGGCTGTTGCGGCGAAGTTGACTCCCGTGACGTTGGCCGCGGTAATCGTTGCTGATTGCGAGCCTGGGGCAAAGGTGAACCCGGTCTTGCTCGGAGTGACCGAGTATGTTCCCTTGGCAAGACCCGTGAAGGTGTATGAGCCAGCGCCATTCGCCGTGGTGGTCGCGCCAGACGCACCGCTCAAAGTGAGCGTAGCACCGTTGCCGCCCGCTCCGCCAATCGTTCCCGAAATGCTGAACGTTGCAGCGGGCTGCGCCGTGGCGGTGAAGTTGATTCCCGTAACGTTGGCGGCAGTGATTGTCGCCGACAGCGAGCCGGGGTTGAAGGTGAACCCAGTCTGGCTCGGAGTGATCGAGTACGTGCCCTTCGCCAAACCAGTGAAGGTATACCCGCCAGCACCGTTCGCCGTAGTGGTTGCACCCGACGTTCCGCTCAGTGTTACCGTCGCTCCCGCGCCGCCCGCCGCTGGGCTCAACGTTCCGGAGATGATGAACGTCTGAGTCGCTGCGTTATTCACAGTTACCGTGACGATCGCGCTGGTCGTTGCATTTCCCGCTCCATCGCGAGCAATCGCGTCCAGCGTGTGTACTCCATTGCTGACCTTCGTCGTATCCCATGCAAAAGCGTAAGGAGTCGCGCCGTCCAAACCTCCCGCGTTCGCCCCGTCCACCTGGAACTGCACGCTGGCCACGCCAACATTGTCGGCGGCGTTCGCCGTAACGCTCACGGTTCCTGTGACGGTCGCCCCTCCCGCCGGTGCGGTGATCGACACCGTCGGCGGCGTCGTATCGGTTGCCGTGTTGCTGACCGTCACGGTTATCGCGGCGCTGGCCGTGCTGTTTCCGGCGCCATCCGTGGCGATCGCGCGCAGCGTATGAGCGCCGTTGACCGCTTTCGTCGTGTCCCACGCGAATGTGAACGGCGCAGCAATGTCGGCCGCCCCGAGGTTCGCGCCATCCAGCTGAAACTGCACGCTGGCGACGCTGACGTTGTCCGTGGCGTTCGCGGAAACCGTCACCGTCCCTGAAACTTTTGCTCCGTTTGCCGGCGCCGTCATCGTAACCACCGGAGGCGTCGTATCTTTCGTAGTGTTGTCGACGGTGACCGTTACGCTCGCGCTGGTCGTGCTGTTTCCTGCGCCGTCTGTCGCAATCGCCCGCAGCGTGTGGCTGCCGTTGGCGATCTTCGTCGAATCCCATGAGAAGGCATACGGAAACGCCGCATCGGCCGCGCCCAGGTTCGCTCCGTCCAATTGGAACTGCACGCTCGCTACGCTGACGTTGTCCGACGCGACGGCGGTGACCGCCACCGTCCCGGAAACCGTCGCTCCATTCGCGGGCGACGTCATCGCTACTGTCGGCGGCGTCGTATCTTTAGTCGTGTTGTCCACCGTCACGGTAATGCTCGCGCTTGTCGTGGAATTCCCGGCAGCGTCTGCCGCCACCGCGCTGATCGTGTGACTGCCGTTGGACAACGTCGTCGAATTCAGCAAATAAGCGTAAGGAGCAGCTGCGAGGCTCGTTCCCACGTTGTTGCCATCCACGCGAAATTGCACGCTCGTAACACCAGCCGCGTCCGAGGCACTCGCCGTGACGCTCACATTGCCCGAAATCGTGGCGCCAGCCGCAGGCGAAGTAATCGTCACCGATGGCGCGGTGGTATCGCTCGCCGTAGAGAATGTTTGATCGCCGCTGGTCGCCGTGCTGCTCCCCGTCGCGGAATTCACCCGATAGTGATACGTCGTGCCGCGCGCCAACCCGCTCAAGCTCATCTGGTGAGTCGTGACCATCGACGAGTTAACCGGCGTGCTCACGCCGTAAGCCGCGGTCGTTCCGTAGTCGATTTCCGAAGTGGAAGGAAGGTTTGTCGCCCAGCTCAACTGCGCCGAAGACGCCGTCATGGCGCTGGCCTGCACGTTGGAAATGGCAAGGTCGGTTGGGGTCGACGAGGGCGCGCTTTGTGATCCGCCAGGGCTGACCACTCCCGCGCAGCCGCCCAGCACAAGACTCAACGTCATCATAATCGCAGCGGCGGCGAGTTGCGAGAATCGGCGTCTGCTTGCAGAGAGAGCTGCACTCAGCATTTTTTTCGATCACCCCAGTGAAGAGAACCCGAACATCACGCGAGCAAAAAAGCTCCGACCGCGTTCCTCACGCACTTGGAGACTACTGAGCGCAACCTATGTAGGTAACTGGACTCACGACGCAAATGAGGGCAACGACGGGGGCCGCATTCATACTGGCCTTTAGGGCAATACGATACATAGGGGGGCGTCGCGTGGAACGTTTGTTGCTCGTAAGATGTTGAACACAAGGGCTTTGCTGGCGTTATGGCCACTGGGGCAAATTTGGCCCTCGAGTCGCGATTCGCGACCCTGTTCGCCCTTTATTCGGACCGGCCTTTCCGATCTTTTAAGGATTCCTCACCCGAGGCGTCATTCTCGCAACCCGTCCATCGTGCCTGGAGCGCGGATGTATCCGTCATAACCACAACTTCATCTCCGCTGAAGTGAATCGCTCTGCTCTCGCTAAGTCTCGACTGCCCGTCGTTTTCGGCGTGTCTGCACCAAACGCCTCCCAATTCTCGGGTAAACACCCTATCGACCCTGTGCCGCCAGCGTTATTCAATGAGAGCGAGCACGAACACCAAGCTGTCTGAGGAGATTTTTAATGTTGGCGATCGTGATTGTGAGCGCAATTTGTTTCGTCGCGGTTATCGGCTACATTTTTTACTTGGCACCCGGACCCAAAGACAACATCTAACGAACTCCGTAATCCCCAGCGTTTTAAAAGAGTCCTCGATTGACAATGCAACGCTCAGACGAGGAAATTTCCGCGTGTTAATCCCACCGCTTGTCGCTCTCCCCGTGAAATTCTCATTTCCGCCATGCACTGTGCGCGAATCCCTTCTTTCTGCTAAATTGTTTCCGTACCGGGGAGAGGTGTCCGAGCGGTTTAAGGAGCACGCTTGGAAAGCGTGTGTAGGAGAAATCCTACCGTGGGTTCGAATCCCACCCTCTCCGCCATACCGTTCTGCCGGACAGTGAACCTTTCATGATGGTCCGCACCGTCGAGCAAGTCCGCCGCGCCTTCCGCATCGTCGCCGGATTTACGTTGCTTCTCGCAGGCGTAGTGATGATCGTCACGCCTGGTCCCGGGTGGCTTGTAATTTTTCTCGGGCTCAGCTTGCTCGCCGCCGAGTTTATCTGGGCGCGCCGCTTGATGGACCGCATGAAGCGCGAAGGAGAGCGCGTGCGCGAAGCCGTCTGGCCGGCCGCAAAAAATACTTCCGTCCGCGTGCCCGCCGAACCCCCTTACGAATCGAACGAACCAGAGCTGCCCCTTTAGGCATCGCGTGGAGGAACAGGATGGACGTAGGTCTAGTAGGTATCGGCAACATGGGCTCAGGAATCGCCAAGAGCTTGCTTCGCGCGGGCCACCGCGTGACCGCCTACAATCGCACGCGCGCCCGCGTTGACGCTCTCGCTTCCGATGGCATCCAGGTCGCCGCCACTCCCGCGGACGCCTGCCGCGGAGAAGCCGTCCTGACCATCCTCGCCGATGATGCCGCAGTAGAGTCCGTAGTCTTCGATGACAACGGCATCCTGGGCGCGCTCCCCCAAGGTGGCCTGCACGTTTCTTTGAGCACCATCAGTGTTGCTCTCAGTGACAGACTCGCCGCTGCCCACGCCAGTTCCGCCCAGCAATTCGTTTCCGCTCCTGTGTTTGGCCGCCCCGACGCCGCGGACGCCGGAAGACTCGCCGTAGTGGCCGCCGGACCGCCCGTCTCCGTCGACCGCTGCAAGCCTCTCTTCGAAGCCATGGGTCCAAAATTAATGGTTGTAGGCGAAAAGCCCTCGCTAGCCAACGTAGTAAAACTCTCAGGAAATTTTCTGATCGCCAGCGTCCTCGAATCCCTGTCCGAAGCCATCGCCTTCGTCCGCAAATCCGGCGTAGACCCCACCGCGCTGATGGATTTCCTGACCAGCACCCTCTTCAACTCGCCAGTGTACAAAACCTACGGCAGCTTAATCGTGGAAGGGAAGCACGAACCCGCGGGTTTCGCTGTGCCCCTAGGCCTGAAAGACGTCCGCCTGGTCCTGCAAGCCGCCGAAGCCCGAAGCGTCCCCATGCCCATAGCCAGCGTAATCCGCGACCGCTTCCTAACCGCCATCGCCCGCGGCAACCAGCACAGCGACTGGTCCGTCCTGGGCCGCATAGCCGCCGAAGACGCCGGCCTGCCCACAACAAAAAAGGCCACCGCCTAAACGCCGGCACAACGAAATCCTTGAACATGCGAAGCCCCCATCGAACTCCGCACCACCCTGTAGCCGCCCTCTTCAGAGGGCGGGGGTTAGGCCAAACCAATCACAAATCGCCACGACATCGGCAAATTGCATCGCTGCCTTCTCTGAAAGCATCGCCCATCCAACCGCGACCTGAAATCCAAAGGAGACCCACCCGTGCAAAACTCCCCGACAAAATGGAAAAACAAATGGGCCCTGATAACCGGCGCCAGCGCAGGCATAGGCAAATCCCTAGCCGAAGAACTAGCTTCGCTCGGCACAAATCTAGTCCTAACCGCCCGCCGCCAGGATCGCCTAGAAGCGCTGGCCAAAACTCTGTCGGCCACCCATAAAATAAGCACGGAAGTTTTCCCCGCCGATCTCTCCGACCCCGCCGCCCCACAAAAAATCCTGAACTTCACCCGCGAAAAAAATATCCACGTCGATCTCCTGATCAACAACGCCGGCTTCGGCAACTACGGCGAATTCGCCACCGCCAACCTCCCCCGCCAATTGGAAATGATCCAGGTAAACTGCTCCGCCGTAGTAAATCTGACCCACCTATTCCTGCCCGCCATGATCGAAAAAAAATCCGGCGACATCTTAATCCTCGCCTCCACAGCCTCGTTCCAAGCGGTCCCCTACATCTCCGTCTACGCCGCCACCAAGTCTTTCGACCTATCCTTCGCCGAAGCCCTGGCCGAAGAACTTAAACCCCACAACATCAACGTCTGCGCCTTATGCCCAGGTTCCACAGAATCCGAATTCCACGAAGTAGCCAATCAAGCCAATCTTCCTGCCTCCAACCGC
>Ga0182015_10004166_pt1 | contig 15747 bp, 15 predicted proteins | sample 712P3MmetaG_FD_120478 | JGI IMG/M metagenome (GOLD analysis project Ga0182015, IMG submission 120478) | Permafrost microbial communities from Stordalen Mire, Sweden - 712P3M metaG | ecosystem: Environmental > Terrestrial > Soil > Wetlands > Permafrost | place: Sweden: Stordalen | collected... | reverse complement strand
GGTCACGACCGCGGTATCGCTTTGGCCGCCGGGGACCAGCCTGAAATCGATGCTTCGCGTCTGGCTCACGTCCAACGTCACGCCATCGAGGTGCGAGGTCGAGAAGCCCTGCGCCTCGGCGGTTAGGCTATAGCTGCCTACGCCCACATTGGTGATGGCAAAGTCGCCGGAGCCGCCGGTGATTACCGATTTTGCGATTTGCGTGCCCGCATTGGTTGCCGTGACCTTCGCCCCGACCACCACGGCTCCGCTCGGGTCGGTCACCGTGCCAACAATCGTGCCCACCGCCTGCGACCACAGCGGCTGCGCGGCAAAGGACACCATGGCCAGGAGGCAGAGACTGAAGAAACCGCCGTGGCGAGCCACTTTAAAGACAACTCTCTTAACCATTTGAGTTTTCATAAGCTCCTTGAGATTCCTTCCAGACCGACGTTGGGTGAGCGGACGGTACACGGCCGATTCGATTCCATCGAACCGCGCCACTATCTAGGGATGGCTGCTGCGAAAGTCCGGGGGCCCGTCTTTCTCAAAAAGACATACATATAACGGTGAGCATTACTTCAACGGCGGATAAAAAGCCGGTTTCATCACTATGACTCTTTGACAAAAGCATAGCCTAAGCCGGCTTTAATTTCGCTATGAAAATAAATGGACGGGGAAGGAATTACGCGCGACGGCATCCCGTTAACGGAAAGCGATGGCTCTTTCGAGATGCGCGAGGGGCGAAGACGAACACATCATTATGCGAATCACCCGTGGGAGATGACCCTACATCTGTTCAGTACCTCTTATTATTCCACCAGGTAGAACAAGGTTTTTTGCTCGTGGGTCCGCGAGCGAGGCTCTCCAGCAATATCGGCTGGCGCAGGCCGAGAGGAAACGCCGCCCCAATAAGATGAGCGTCTAACGCCAGTCGTCCTTGGCTTGTACCACGCCCTGGTTCACGAGCGTCTCGAAGTTGGCGTGCTTCTTGATATAAACCTCGCTGAAGTTGGCGTCCTGCCGCAGCAGCACCGCTTGCAAGCGAACCAGCTCGAGGAGCGCCAGAAACATGCAGATGAGGGCTCGCTCCGAGCGCGTGTTTCTGAGCAAACTGCTCAACGACACAGGCCGGTCCTCCATGATCAGGCGTCGCCGGACATAATCGAGCATCTGCGTGACCGTCACGGCTTCCTCGTCAACATCCAACACCGGCCTTTGTCTTGCCCGGTCGAGAATTTCGCGGAACACCCGCACCAGGTCGACAGTGTCCGCTGCGATCTCTTGCTCCGCGCCCTCTTCAAGGCTGAACTGCCGTATCGCCGGATTACTCCAGGTTGCCGCTTCGATCTGTTGCTTTTGCAGCAGCATCTGGGCTGCGTTCTTGAAGCGCTCGTGCTCCAGCAGCCGTTCCACCAACTCCCGCCGTGGATCTTCCTGCTCGCCGTCCGCTCCCTCCGCCGGCATGCGGGGCAGCAGCATGCGGCTCTTGATGTGGATCAGCAGGGATGCCACATAAATGAAGTCTGCTGCGGCATCCACCTCGGTTTGCTTTAAACCTTCGACATAAGCCAGAAACTGGGCCGTGATCCTGCCGATGGGGATATCGTAGATATCGATGTCCTGCTTGCGAATCAGGTCCAGCAGCAGGTCCAATGGGCCGTCGTAAACCAGGCCCACGCTGATGCTGTAAGGAGACAGGCTTTCGGCAGCCTCTCTCTTTTTCGCCTGCTTCTCGGTCTCTCCGACACGCGTTTCAGCGCCCGCTTCTTCACTCATACCGCGCGCTCTCCAAACTCGGGATGCAGCAATTGCATCGCGTCCCTCACTTGCTCCATCGTCTGTTCCGCCCGCGCCCGGGCCAACTCCGAGCCGCGATGCAGTATGTCGTGAACCAGCCGTGGTTGCTCCTCATACTGCCGCCGCCGCTGTTGCATCGGCTCCAGTTCGGCCACGATCGCGTCCGCCACCCAACCCTTGCACTCAATGCAGCCGATGCCCGCCGACCTACACCCGGCATAAACCTTTTCCAGCGTCGCCGGCGTTGAAAATACCTTGTGCAGATCGCCCACCGGGCAAACATCCGGGTCACCCGAATCGGTCCGCCGTATCCGCGCCGGATCCGTCACCATGGTCTTCAGCTTCTGCCGCACCACCGGCATCGGGTCGGTGAGCAGAATCGTGTTGCCGTAGCTCTTTGACATCTTGCGCCCATCGGTGCCCGGCAGTTTGGGGGACGGAGTCAACAATACCTGCGGTTCGGGCAGAATCGCCACACCACCGGCGCCGGGATAGAAATGGTTGAATCGCCGGGCTATTTCCCGGGTCACTTCCACATGCGCTACCTGGTCTTGTCCCACAGGCACAAAGTCTGCCTGGTAAACCAGAATATCGGTTGCCATCAACAGCGGATATCCCAGGAACCCGTAAGTGGTCAGATCTTTTCCGCCCGCTTCTGTATTGCCAATCTGCAACTGTTGCTCTTTGTAAGTTGGAACCCGTTCCAGCCAACCCAGGGGCATGATCATCGACAGCAGCAGGTGTAACTCGGCGTGTTGCGGTACCAGAGACTGCACAAACAGAACGCATCGCTCCGGGTCCAAACCCGCGGCGAGCCAGTCCAGCGCAACATCGACCGTATTTTGCCGGATGTTCGAAGGATCCGCGTAGTCCGTGGTCAGGGCGTGCCAGTCAGCAACAAAAAAATAGCAGTTGTAGTCGTCCTGCAGGCGCACCCAGTTATAAAGAGCCCCCATGTAATTGCCGAGATGCAGTTTGCCCGTAGGCCGCATGCCGCTCAGCACACGTTTCAGTTGTGCCGATTCTTGATTCACTGGCTCGATTGTACGGAAATCCCTCAAATCGAGAGCAGCAAAACGCGGAAGAAGGAGAGCACCGGATTAATCATCGCCATGGTAACCCCGCCGCCAAAGAACAACATGAGAAACAGGCTCAGAATTCCCAGCCGGTCATAAATCGGCAGCCAGCGATTTGGCAGCATGTGGCGGAAGATGTGGCTTCCGTCAAGCGGCGGCAGCGGCAGAAGGTTGAACGCGGCCAGAAACAGGTTCAACAGCATGCCGAAGTAAAAAATCATGGCCAACGGGTAGGCCACGGGGCTGGTGGCCATGAGCTGCGGATCGAGCCGGCTGTAGCCCCCCAAAGCCACCGCACGCACGCAGGCCGCGCCCACGGGCGAGGCCTTGGCGATGACAATCAATACCACCAGCGAGACCACCGATCCAACGATGTTGCTTACCGGGCCGGCAAGCGTGGTGAGAATATCGTCACGCACAAGATTCTTGAAGTTGCGCGTATTGACCGGGGTCGGCTTGGCCCAGCCAATCAGTGGAATGTGCGTTACCAGCGCTACTAGCGGCAGCATCACTGTGCCTACCGGATCGATGTGCTTGATTGGGTTCAGAGTGATCCGGCCCAGCATGCGGGCCGTCTGGTCCCCCAGCCGCGAAGCCATCCATCCGTGTGCCGACTCATGCAGACTGAGCGCGAACAGCAAGACAACAAATTGAAAGATTCCCAGGACAATATCGGACGTTCGCATTCAGCCTGATGGTAGCACGCCAAACCACAGCTAAGTGCTTTTGCAATCTTCACCGTGAAGGCCTACACGACCACGCAAGCACCGGCTTCCTCGCCCGGCTACTTGGATCCTTTTCTCTTGATCTCTTTGGCCGGGACGCCTCCCCAGATCTCATGCGGCGGCAAATTCTTGGTGGCGACGCCCATGGCTCCCAGCATGGCGTCCTCGCCCACTTTCACGCCGGCCATCACCGCGGAGTGATACGTGAGGCGGGTTCCCGGACCGATCTCCGTCGTCCGGTTCTCTACATCGAGATAATCCGTCGCTTGATGCCAATGCGAATAAACCGCTGCGTAGTCCGAAATGGAAGTTCCTTTACGGATGATGAGTTCCCCGCGATCATCCAGCATCACGAACTTGTGAATGGTGCAGTCGTCTTCGATCGTCAGGTTGTAACCGAAACTGAACTCAACCCCGTGGAAGATTTTCACATTCTTCCCCACATGCTTGAAGATGTGTTTCGCCAGCATCTTGCGAAAGCGAAAACCGAGCCAGTGGTTCAACCCCAGCGCCGATCGGTCGAACATCTGCCAGAACCAGATCAGCGGCTTGCGCTCCGCATATCTTTCCGCATCCACGTCGCCGTAATATTCCGGTTCCAGAGTCACGTTCGCCGGGTCGAGCGTAAGCTGCAAAACGTTGCCCGGCAACTCGGAGATCAGCGTGGTGTTGAGCTTGCCGCCATGGGGCCGTCCCAGGTAAATCTGGTGCAGGGCGTCGCGCACCAGCTCACTCCTCAAACGAGGTTCCTTGTGCCGGGTGAACTCTTCATCCAAATGCGCTATCCAGCGCCGAAAAACCTCTTCGCCTTCGGCCGTCGGCCGTAACTCGCGATACTCGTATCTCGCCATCAGTCAGCGTCCCTTCATCTCAGCATACGACGCAACCTTCTACTGGATACTGAATACCGCGTAGACCGTGGCGGAAGCAGTAACCTTTTGCGCGCTGATGCTGAGCGGCGCAACCTGTGCTGGTGCGGCCTTGAGCATCATCATGTCCGCGCCCCTCCCATTGAGCGGCGGGGTGGGACGGGCGGGAGCCTCATTGCTCGCGTACACCAGGGGACCCAGCGTAGCGTTCAGGCCCGCTGCCATTTGTTGTGCGATTCCCCGCGCACGATCGAGCGCCAGTTTTGCCGCCTTGGCCTGCAGGCCGTCCTGGTCGGCCACACTCCACGACATCTGCCCACTCTGGTTGGCGCCGGCCTTCACCGCGATGTCGAGCACCTTGGCGCCATCGCCCGCGCCTGTTTTCACATTCCAGCCCTGCTGCACCTGGAACTTCCGCTCAGCTTTCTCCGCCGGCGTCCAGTCTTGATTCCCGTACTGCTGTACCGGAGAAATGCCTTGCGACTCGCTCTGCAGCGCATCGGGCGAAATCCCGGCCGCTTTCAATGCGGCCGCGATCGCATTGGAAGTCTTCGAGCCCAGCGCGTACGCCGAATCCTCGTCTGCCCCGTAGACCAGGAAACCGATCTGGACGGTCACTGTATCCGCATTGGCGTTGGCTTCGGCGCTGGTGGTCACCGCGATGGTCCGGTTCTCTTTGCTGACCACGATTTGCTGGGCGTAGCTGGGAATTGCAGCCACCGAAAAGAACAGCGCTGCCGAGCAAGCAGCGATACGGTGCAGTCGGATCGGCATGGTGCAAAACTCCTTACGGGCGGGCCATACTGGCTACCTTGCGCAACTCCGCCAGCAGCCGCAGACCGGCACCTGAGTCTATCGCGTCGGCGGCACTGCGCACACCGCTCCCAAAATCGGCCGCGCGCCCAGCGACTACCAGAGCCGCCGCTGCATTCAGCAACACAACGTCCCGCCGCGGTCCCGGTTCCCCTTGCAGAATCAGCTCAATCAGGCGAGCATTCTCCCGCGCATCCCCACCCGCAAGGGCGTTGGCCGGAGCCGGCGCGAGACCGGCTTCGCCCGGCTCTACCGTGAAGTGTCGGACCGCCTGCTCCCGCACTTCCACAACGTCGCTTATCCCATTCAGCGTGAGTTCATCGAGGCCATCTCGTCCGTGGACTACGAATGCATGCCGCACACCGAGCCGGGCCAGAGTCTCAGCCACCAGGTTCACCCCGCCGGCAGCGTAGACGCCGACCACCTGCGCCCGCGCACCCGCGGGATTTGTGAGCGGCCCAGCGAGATTGAACAGGGTGCGAAACCCCAGCGCCCGGCGGATCGGCTGCACACGCTTCATGGCCGGATGCAACGCCGGAGCATACAGGAACATGAAGCCGGTCGCGCGCAAACAATCGGCCGCCCTCTCCGGATCGAGGTCCACCGGGACACCCAGCGCCTCAAGCACGTCCGCCGAACCGCACTTCGACGTAACCCCGCGGTTGCCATGCTTGGCGATCTTAACCCCCGCCGCGGCAGCAACCAGGCCGGCCGCGGTCGAGATATTAAAGGTGCCCTGGCTATCCCCGCCGGTGCCACAGGTGTCCACCAACTGCGCCCGTTCCTGCTCACTCAAAGGGATCGGCCGGCTCATGGCGCGCATTCCCTGGACAAAGCCGGACAGTTCCTCCACGGTGGCCCCGCGCACGGCAATCGCCGTCAGAAGCGACGCGATCTCCACATCCGTCGCGTCTCCCTCAAGCATTTCCCGAAGCGCCGCGCACCCCTGCTGTTGCGTGAGGGTGCCACGCTCTTCGGTCACATGTTTGAGCAGCCCAGCCAGCTGAGACATCGGCCCTTCCCTTTTCTTCCCCTGAGCAATCGTAACCGCACCGCGGAATTTCCGGGTTTGGGTGAAGGCAGCTCCCATTTTCTATGTGCGGGCTTCAGAGCCTGCGTGAGAACTAGATTTCAGGAATTTTTCCCACGCACACTGTGGAGCCCGTACCCTTCAGAACGATGACATTCTCCGCAGCCTGAAACGCCCTTCCGGGTTCTTCCCAAAAAGCCGCACGCACCGCATTGGATCAACCCTTTTTTGCCCTGAGGCCCCAATCCCTTTAGTATGGAAGTTCTGCCCGGCCGTCACTTCCGTCAAGCGCCTACGCCTTTGCGCAGTTTCCCCGGATAGAACCGAAGACCAAACGAATGAAAATTCACGAATATCAGGCAAAAGACATCCTGCAGCGGTACGGCGTCGCCGTCCCGAAAGGCGAAGTGGCCAACACCCTTGAAGAAGCGCTGGATGTGGCCAAACGGCTCTTCACCGGCGGCGCCAAAGGCGTCGTGGTCAAAGCGCAGATCCATGCCGGCGGCCGCGGCAAGGGGGGCGGCGTCAAAGTTGCCAAAACCCTGGCCGACGCCGAAGAAGCTTCCAAGAAAATCCTCGGCATGCAGCTGGTGACCCACCAGACCGGGCCAGAAGGCCAGAAGGTGCAGCGTCTTCTCGTCGAAGAGATGTCGCCCATCGCCCGCGAGCTCTACCTGGGGATCGTGCTCGACCGCGCCACCGCCAAGCTGGTCTTTATGGCCTCACAGGCGGGCGGAATGGAAATCGAAGAAGTCGCCGCCAAAGATCCGGAGGCAATTTTCAAGGCCTACATTGATCCCGCGGTTGGCTTCCAGCCTTACCAGGCCCGTAAGCTCGCCTTCGCGCTGGGCCTCAAACCCACGATGATCAACGAGGCGGTCAAGTTCATGACCGGCCTCTACAAAGTGTTCCTCGAGACCGACGCTTCCCTGCTCGAGATCAACCCCTTCATCACCACCACCGACGATCGCCTGCTGGCGCTCGATTGCAAGATCAACTTCGACGACAACGCCATCTTCCGCCACAAGGAACTCAAAGAACTGCGCGACACCGCGGAAGAAGATCCGTTGGAAGTGGAAGCGTCGAAGTATGCGCTGAATTACATCAAGCTCGACGGCAACATCGCTTGCATGGTCAACGGCGCTGGCTTGGCGATGGCGACCATGGACATCATTCAATACGCCGGCGGTTCGCCGGCAAATTTTCTCGACGTGGGCGGAGGCGCCAACCAGCAGCAGATCGAGCACGCCTTTGAGATCCTTCTTTCCGACCCCAATGTGCAGGGCGTCTTCATCAACATCTTCGGCGGCATCCTGCGCGTCGACACCCTGGCGCAAGGCGTGGTCGAGGCGGCCAAAAAAACCAAGGTGAAGGTTCCGGTCATCCTTCGCCTGGAGGGCACCAACGTCGAAGAAGGACGAGCGATTCTCAAGAATTCGGGCCTCAACTTCATCGTTGGCGAAACCATGCAGGACGCGGCGGCGAAGGCCGTAAGCGCAGCCAAAGAGTACGCGGCAAAGAAATAAGTAAGTCTCAACAGGAATCTGGAGCGATCTATGTCTGTGTTAGTGGACGAACATACCCGGCTCATCGTGCAAGGCATTACCGGCAGGGAAGGCACCTTTCACGCCAAGGGCTGCGCCGAGTATGGCACCAAAGTAGTGGGCGGCGTTACCCCGGGCAAAGGCGGCACCGTGCATGAGGGTTGGCCGGTTTTCGATACCGTTGCCCAGGCAGTCGAGAAGACAGGCGCCAACGCCACCGTCATTTTCGTGCCGCCGCCTTTCGCTGCCGACGCCATTCTCGAAGCCGAAGATGCGGGCCTGCCACTGATCATCTGCATCACCGAGGGCATCCCCACCAACGACATGGTCAAAGTGTGGAGCGTAGTCAGCAAATCGAAATCGAGGCTCATCGGCCCCAACTGCCCCGGCGTCATCTCTCCCGGCAAGGCCAAGATCGGCATCATGCCCGGCCGTATCCACAAGCAGGGCAGCGTAGGCATCATCTCCCGCTCCGGCACGCTGACCTATGAAGCCGTGTATCAGCTCACCCAGCGGGGTATCGGCCAGTCCACGGCAATCGGCATTGGCGGAGATCCCATCATCGGCACCACCCACGTCGACGCACTCAAACTGCTCAACGAAGACCCGGAGACGGAGTCCATCATACTGATCGGCGAAATCGGAGGCACGGCCGAAGAAGCCGCCGCCGCCTATGTGAAGGCGCACGTAAAGAAGCCGGTCGTCGGGTTCATCGCCGGCCAAACCGCCCCTCCAGGGCGCCGCATGGGCCATGCCGGGGCCATCATCTCCGGCGGTCAGGGCACTGCGGCCGACAAGATGAAGGCGCTCACAGCCGCCGGCATCCACGTCGTGCAGTCCCCCGCCGCCATCGGCGAAACCCTCGCCAAAGTCATTGGGCGATAACCCTCTCTCAGGAGTTTTCATGCAACGCACGTTCAGCATCATCAAGCCCGATGCCGTCCGCAGGAGCTACTCAGCTGCCATTCTCGCGGAGATCGAAAAGGCCGGCTTCAAAATCGTCGCCATCAAGAAGATGTTCCTCTCCAAGTCGCAGGCGCAGGGCTTCTACGCCGTGCACGCGCACCGGCCTTTCTTTGATTCCCTCACCACCTTCATGTCCTCCGGCTCCATCATCGCCATGGTGTTGGAGAAAGAGGATGCCATTGCCAGCCTGCGCAAGCTGATGGGTGCCACCAATCCTGCCGACGCGGCCCCGGGCACTATCCGTAAGCAATTCGCAGCTTCCATCGAAGAGAATGCGATGCACGGCTCGGACGCCGAAGACACCGCAGCTTTCGAAATCGGCTACTTCTTCGCCGGCTACGAACTGATCTAACACCTGATGCGCACTAAGCCCTGCTAAGCCATGAAGACGGCCCCACGTCTCGATTCTGAGGCCTGGGGCCGCTCCCCCAGGCTGGATAGTCTGTCCCTCCCACCTCCGTGAGGCTGCTAAGTTCTGAATGTTCCTTGACATGAGGCTCTCGGCCAAGCAAACTTGCCCAGATAGGGCTTCCGCAGGTAAAGCCAGCGCTTCATACGAGGTCAGGCAATTGGGCGGATCACAGGCGAGCAAAATTACCTACACTCTTGAGTCCTCGCTCGATAGCGTCAACCGCGTGGAACAGACGGCCGAAGAAATGGCCCGAAAAGCCGGCCTGGAAGAAGAAGACATCTATCGCGTGGCTATGGCGGTCCGCGAAGCCGCCGTGAATGCTGTCCTCCACGGCAATGCCTACGACCCTGAGAAGAGCATTACGGCCTCCTTTGAATCGAGCCCTGAGTCGCTGGTAATTCGCATTGCCGACCAGGGAAAGGGCCTGAACCCGGAAACACTGCCTGATCCGCTAGCCCCTGAGAATCTGCTGCGGGGCTCGGGACGAGGCATCTTTCTCATCCGCTCGTTCATGGATGAGGTACACTTTCGTCAATTGCAGCCCGGCACTGAACTTACCCTCATCAAACATTTAGGAACCGCTCGTTCCGCAATTTAAGGAGGATTTTTCGTGAGCATGAAAATCAAGACCCGTCAGGTAGACGGGATCACCATCATGGACTGCAGCGGTCGCATTACCCTGGGAGAAGGCAGCGTGACGCTGCGGGACTCGGTGCGCGATCTCCTCAGTAAGGGCTCCAAGAAGATCCTGCTCAATCTGGGTGACGTTACCTACATCGACAGCTCTGGAATCGGAGAGTTGGTCAGCGCGTTTACCACGGTAAAAAATCAGGGCGGCGACCTCAAGCTTCTCAACCTCACCAAAAAGGTTCACGACCTGCTACAAATTACCAAGCTCTACACCGTTTTCGACGTCAAGGACGACGAAGCGAGCGCAGTGGCTTCTTTCGCTCGCGCCTAAGACAGTTTCGGATCGCTCCCCCTCTGAATCCAAGGATCGCGGTGCCTCACCCTTCGCTTTGTTCGCGAAGGGTGAGACGTGTTTGATCTACTTCCGTCGCCAGGGCTTAACGGCTTGGTTAGGTTCTGGCTTCAACTTCACTGGCTTTGTATCAGGGCACGGCTTTTAGCCGTGCTGCAATAACCGCACCGGACGAGGGGCTACAAGAGTCTGCGTGAGAACCCACCATTCAAAGATTGAGTCCCGTCAGGGACGACCGAAAATTGCTGAGAGTAGCCCAGGACGCTAGTCCTGGGTCCGCAGAGCCGCAAGCAGAACAGTCCCGTAGGGACGGCTGAAATGACCCGGGATATCGTCCTGGGTTTGCTTGACCTTATGCTTCGGATGAGATTGACCCGGGACTGGCGTCCCTGGAAATTTTCAGCCGTCCCTACGGGACTGCGTCGTCCTTTCAAATCTCACCCAGGACTAGCGTCCTGGGCTACTTTCAGCCGTCCCTGCGGGACTGAGTTTGGAAACCCGGTTCTCACGCACACTCTACAATCCCCTGAGGTACGGTTTTCTTTCGATCCTTTCGCGCTGAATCATGGAAAAAACCGTACCCAGACCCGGCAGCGCGTTAGAAGGTGACCTTAGGCACATTCTGAGCGCCGGGACTCGCCTGGAAGTAGTCGTTGTTGCGCTGGAACCCGCCCATCCCGGCCCAAATACTGTTGGGAAACTGCCCGATGAACGTGTTGTAGTCCTGAATGTTCTGGTTGTAGCGCATTCTCGAAACACTGATGCGGTTTTCGGTCCCGGCTAATTCATCGGAAAGCCGCTGAAAGTTCTGATTCGACTTCAGGTCAGGATAATTCTCTGACAACGCCAGCAGCCGCCCCAGCGCGCCGTCGAGCTGCCCGTTCGCCTGGATGGTGCTCTTCGGATCGCCGTGCGCGTTCAGTAGGCCGGCACGCGCATTCGCGATATCGCCAAAAACCGTCGTCTCCTGCTTGGCGTATCCCTTGACCGTCTCCACCAGGTTCGGGATCAGGTCCGCGCGCCGCTGCATTTGATTGTTCACTTCGCTCCAGGAGGAAGTAACCGCCTCCCGCTTGGTGACCATCTGGTTTTTTGCGCTCACATAACTGCCGAAAACCAGCAATACCGCCAGAAAAATCACCACAAGTACTGCGATTCCTACCCAAAGACCACGTCTCATTGCAACGTTCTCCTTATCCTGCTCATCATTTTCCTTGAGCAGTTTCGCCATGCGTGCAGACCGAAGCGATAGGCTTTTTCGTGGTTTTCTCCCCAGGAAAACCACACCTCGCGAACCTTCTCGGACCACAGTAATTGCGAAACTGCTCTAGGGCCTACCAACTACCGGAAGCGCCTCCGCCACCGGAGCTTCCCCCGCCAAACCCACCAAATCCCCCGCCATCGCCGCCACCAAACCCGCCCCCACCGCCGCCTCTTCCGCCGCCCCCACCGCCCAGAAACATGCCAATCAAAAAGCCCAACAGGCCGGAACCACCGAAGCGCGCCAGAAGAAAGACTACCAACAGAAGAACAATGCCCAACACCACGACCTCGCCCAGAGTGAGTGGCTGGGGTTGGGGCGCAGTCCCATAGGTGCGAAGTCCGCTGGTGAGGGTAACCCCGGCGTCCGCCGCAATTACCCGGGCGACCTGTTGCACCGCCAGTGTAACGGCTCCGTCAAAATTGTTTTGCTGGAGATACGGCACCATCTGCCGGCCAATATCACCCACCCTGCCATCGGGCAGAATGCCCTCGAGGCCGTAGCCCACCTCGAAACGATACTTGCGATCGCCCGTCGCAAAAATGAGCAGTATGCCCCGATCAGTTCCCTTCTTGCCCACTTTCCACTTGTCTTCGAGCGCCGTAGCAAAGTTCTCGATCGGCTCACCGTCAAGCGACTTGACGAGGACGACGGCAATTTGCGCATGGGCCTGGCGGTCCACCTGCAGGCACAGAGCATTCAGGGAGGCCGCGGTCTGGGGGGACAAAACGTTGGCAAAATCGCTTACGTAGTTCGTGGGTGCGGGTAGATCCTGTACTCGCTCCGCGGGCACAAAACTGGCGCCGGCGAAAAACAGCAGAAAAACCGCGAGCAGACGAAGACGCATGGCCTCATTGTACGCATGCAACTGTGCCCGCCACGGGCCCACGGAGGCCGTGCCAGCGGGCACAGGGTTAAGCTCTTGTGAATTGTGAATCCGGTTGTATTTCTCTCTTGTCCGGATTGTCAGGACTGTTAGGCCGTTATTGTCCGGGCATTGTCACGTTCTGATCCTTCGCGATCTGCTGGATCATCTGCAAATGTTGAGCAATCAGCTGGCTTCCTTGCGAAGCCGCATCCTTGACCGTCTGATCCTGTCCCGAGGATGCCTCCATCTGGAATTCGTTCAGATCCTGCTTATGGTCCTGCAACATATCTTTGATATAAGCCTGGTCATAAGCGGCGCCTGACAGTGTTCCGAGCTTGGCTATGGTTGTCTTGTCCTTCTTCGAGATCTTCGTCGGAACCGACACGCCAACCTGCTCGGCAACGGGTTTCATCTGCTCACCCAGTTTGGTATGGTCGTCGATCATACGTTGCGCGAACTGCTTGACTTGCTCGTTGCTGCTTTTCTGCAGCGTCAATTGACCGAGCTGCACTTCAGCCATGCCGCCGGCGAGAGCCTTGCTCACGAACATCTTGTCTTGCTGGGAAGCTTGGCCGGCAGCCTGCATCTGCGGGTCCATACTAGGGGTTTGGCCTTGGGTTTGACTGCCCGGCGCGCTGCTGGAGCCGCGAGGCGCCTGGGCAAAGCTGATACTTCCGAAAAGCAGCATGGCGCCGGCTAACCCGCCGGCTAACCCAACGATCGTCTTGCCGTTGATTGGGGGATAATTCATTGATTTACTCCTCAACAACTGGGATGCGTCTGCTCACTACGGGGTTAACTTGAACAACCGGCTGAACTGGGCTGCGGAAAAATTCTGTTTTGTGTCAGGGCACGACTTCAGTCGTGCCGTAAATGCTTGAGAATACGTCCGGCTTTAGCCCCTGCTGCACTGCTTTTCATGTCCGGTGCAGAGTTTTTCGGCAGCCGGCTGGGACCATGTGTTTTGACCGGACGCAAGTCCTTCTCAGTTCCTTCAAAGAGATATCCTTGAGTTACCTATGACCGAGACAACGATTATCCAGCCGCCGGTTGCCCGCCGGCAAGAAACCGTAACCACCCTCCACGGATATCGCCTGGCGGACGACTATGCATGGCTCCGGGAAAAGACCAGCCCGGAAGTGATTGCCTTTCTCGATCAGGAGAATGCGTACACCCGTTCCGTCATGAAGCCGACCGAAGAGCTGCAGGCCGGACTCTACGCCGAAATGATTAGCCACATTAAAGAGAGCGACGTCTCGGTCCCGTTCCGAGACAAGGATTATTTCTATTACACCCGCACCGAGCGAGGCGCGCAGTATCCCATCTACTGCCGCAAGCATGGGTCCCTCGACACTGCCGAGAGCGTTATCTTGGATATGAACCAGATGGCCGTCGGCGAAGGCTTCCTGGCCTTAGGCGCTCTGACCGTCTCCGATGACGGACATCTACTGGCTTATTCGACCGACACCACCGGCTTTCGCCAGTACACATTGCACATCAAGGATCTGCGTACAGGCGAAGTCCTGACCGACCAGGCGGAACGGGTCGGCTCCGTCGTCTGGGCAGCGGATAACCGCACCCTCTTCTACAGCGTCGAGGATGAAGCTACCAAGCGCCAGTTCCAGCTCTTTCGCCACCTGCTGGGCGAGCCGCAGGTCGAGGATGTGCTGGTATTCCAGGAAGGGGATGAACGCTTCAATGTGGGCGCCGGTCGCACCCGCGACGGCAAATACATCGTTCTCGAAAGCGCCAGCCATACTGCCAGTGAAGAGCAATTTGTCCCCGCCGATGAGCCGGAGGCTCGCTGGACAATGATTGAGCCGCGCCGCGACAACATCGAATACTACGCAGACCATCGCGAAGGACGCTGGTACCTCCGCGTGAACGACACCGCCAGGACCTTCCGCCTCGTCACCGCACCGGCAGCCACCCCGGGCCGCGCCCACTGGCGCGAGCTGATCGCACACCGCGACGACGTGATGCTCGAAGACGTCGAGCTGTTTCAGTCCTTTGCTGTGGCCGTCGAGCGCACCAACGGCCTGCCCCACATGCGCGTGATGTTTTTCGACGATCAGGGTGCATTTGCCGGGCCTTCACCCCAGATCGCTTTCCCCGAGCCCACCTACAGCGCCCATCCGCATGTAAACCGTGCCTTCGTAACCGACAAATTTCGCTATGGATATCAATCCCTGGTTTCGCCTACGTCGGTCTATGAATACGACGTGCACACGGAGCAATCGACGTTGCTGAAAGAGCTGGAAGTGCCGGGCGGTTTCGATCGCTCCCACTACCGCTCCGAGCGTGTATTCGCTACCGCTCCGGACGGTACGGGCATTCCCGTCTCCATCGTCTACCGCATCGACAAAAAGGGCGCGGGGACAAACCCTCTTTATATTTATGGCTACGGCTCCTATGGGTATGCCCTTCCTGTAGGCTTCAACTCCAACCGCCTCAGCTTGCTCGACCGGGGTTTTGTGCTTGCCTATGCTCACATTCGCGGTGGCGGCGATATGGGCAAGCCCTGGCATGACGCCGGGCGCCTGATGCAAAAGATGAACACCTTCACTGACTTTATTGCCGTAACCGAATACCTCACAGCCCATGGATATGGCGACCCTCGCCGCGTGGCTATGGAAGGCGGGAGCGCCGGTGGCTTGTTGACGGGCGCCGTCGCCAACATGCGCCCTGACCTCTACCGTGCCGTGTTGTCTCATGTGCCTTTCGTCGACGTGATGAACACCATGCTCGACGCCACGCTTCCCTTGACCATCGCCGAGTACGAGGAGTGGGGAGACCCCAATCAGCCCGAGGCCTTCGCCTACATGCTGCAGTATTCGCCGTACGACAACCTCAAACCCGGCAAATATCCGGCGATGCTGGTGAAAACCTCACTCAACGATAGCCAGGTGATGTATTGGGAACCAGCCAAATATGTGGCCAGGCTGCGAAGCTTGAAGTCCGATGACAACCTGCTGCTGCTCGAGACCAACATGAGCGCGGGACACGGCGGCGCTTCCGGACGATACGACTACCTGAAAGAGATTGCCCTCGACTACGCCTTCCTCTTGCAAGAGCTGGGCCAGGTCTAAAGCATTTTTCGTAATGGTGTAGACCGAGTAGCCGAACTTGACGCGGCCATTCCGCCGAAGAATGGCCGCACATAGCCGATCTCACCAGACCACAGTATTACGAAAAATGCTTTAAAGGGGCGGCGTTATCAACTGCGCGATGTTCCACGAAAAAAGGGCCCGCGGCATAGCCGCGGGCCCTTCAGTTTAAGCAACCCTATCGGTGTTCGCCCCCGCCCTGGTGGGGTTCGTTATGCGGTTGGCCGCCACCCCCACCCTGATGAGGTGGCTCGGAGTATTTCGGTTGATTGTTGGCCGGCGGCTTGTAGGCGCCGGCATTGTTGTTGTACGCCG
>Ga0182015_10004165_pt1 | contig 15750 bp, 14 predicted proteins | sample 712P3MmetaG_FD_120478 | JGI IMG/M metagenome (GOLD analysis project Ga0182015, IMG submission 120478) | Permafrost microbial communities from Stordalen Mire, Sweden - 712P3M metaG | ecosystem: Environmental > Terrestrial > Soil > Wetlands > Permafrost | place: Sweden: Stordalen | collected... | reverse complement strand
GTCGTAGGTGTCCAGCAGCAGCACGGCATTCTTCGGAAAAATATCGAGGAACTTCGCGAACGCTTCTTTTTCGTCTTCAAACGCCATGATCCAGGAATGCGCCTGCGTGCCGAACGTAGGAATGCCGAAGCGAAAGCCCGCGGCGACATTCGACGTGCCGCGCGCTCCGGCGATATACGCGGCGCGCGCGGCCAGCACGCCCGCTTCGGGGCCATGCGCGCGCCGCGTGCCGAATTCCACCACGCGGCACTCTCGCGCGGCGGAGACTACGCGCGCCGCTTTGCTCGCAATCAATGTTTGGAAGTGAATCGCCGAGAGAAGATAGGTCTCCACGATTTGAGCTTCGGCAATGGGCGCGGTCACGCGTAGGATCGGCTCGTCCGGAAAAATCACCGTGCCTTCGGGAACGGCCCAAACGTCGCCGCTGAAGCGGAAGTTTCTGAGAAACTCGAAGAAGCCGCCGTCGATGCCGGCGAACACCGGATGGCGGCGCAGATAGCCGATCTCGTCGCCGGAAAAATGAATGCGCTCGAGATATTCCAGCGCCTGCGCCAATCCCGCCGCCACCAGAAAATTCCGCCGCCCCGGCAGTCCGCGCACGAATAGCTCGAACGTAGCCGTGGCCTCAAAGCCAGCTTGGCGATAGCCGGCCGCCATCGTCAGCTCGTAAAGATCGGTGAGCAGGCCCGAGAATTGTGGATTGTCCGGCATCGGCAACGAAATCAATTATGCCATTCGCGGCGAGCGCGATGAGCCGCGCGCGAAAAATAAAACCCTCAGGCGGCGACTGGTGGTCGCCTGAGGGCGGTTGTAACTTTGGCGCGCGCTGGCGGAAATAGTTCCGCGCGACGCACAGCTCAAATTGATAAGGCCCGACTTCTGTTCGTGCTGCGACTAGCTCAGTACCGCATCCTTGAACGCCTTGGCCGCGCGGAGCCGGACCACCGTCTTGGCCTTGATTTTGATGGCCTCACCGGTTTGCGGATTCCGCCCCATGCGCGCCTTCCGATGCGCCTTCACCGCGCGCCCGATATTCGGAATGACGAATTTCCCAGCGCCGCCCTTGCACTCTTTGACGGCCAGCTTAAAAAGTTCCTCGAAAAATGCGGCGACGGCCTTGCGCGACATGCTGGTCTTCTCGGCGAGATGACCTACGATCTTAGACTTGCTCAACGGTTTTGCTGCCATTGAATTCTCAAGCTCCTTTTTTCTTGGTGTGGAGTGTATTGCAGACCCAGTTAGTGTAGGGCCCGTGTTCGGCCTGCACTATAGCGACCCCGCACCGTGAAGGCAAGCGAAAACATTCAAAAAACCCAGATAAAATGCGGCTTCGCGGAGACTCGCGCCGCCGGGTGGTCGCGCGGCCTCGAACTCGCGCTAGCGGAAGCGTGCCGCCGCTCGCCCTTCGGACTTGTTGCCCGTCCTTAATTCTTCGACCGAAGGCGCGCTTGCGACTATACTGTTCGCCTCATTTGAAAAAATTCGGAGGATCGCTCGATGCCAAATTGGGAAGCGCTCGAAAAAGGATTCACCGAGAAACTGCAACTGAAGCGGCCGCCTGTGGCCGTCACATTCTTGGATTCGCCGTCGCCCGCCGGAGTGGAGCCGTTCAAGGGCAGCGCTCCCGCGAGTTGCAGCTTCTGGAAGTTGGCCGCCGATGGCCGCGTCTTTTCGACCGTCGCGGCGGATCATTACAATTGCCCCATCGGCGCCCACACCCAAAATCTTCCGTTGCCCGAAGCGCGCGCGAAAGAAACCGAAAAGACGCTGGGGATGATGTTCGAGCTGGGTTACATTCGGCCGGAAGAAGTTGGCGGCATCCCGACGCTGGCGAAAACGCCGGTGTCGATTGTGTACGCTCCGCTGGGACGCACGCCGGTCGCGCCGAGCGTCGTGCTGTTCATCTGCCCCGCGTCATCGGCCATGCTGCTGAACGAAGCGGCCACGCGCGCGGGATCCGGCGGTTCGCTGCCGGTGCTCGGGCGGCCCACCTGCATGGCGTTGCCCGCGGCGCTCGCCAAGGGAACGGTCGCCAGCCTGGGATGCATCGGCAACCGCGTCTATACGGGAATTCGCGACGACGAATTCTATTTCGTCGTGCCGGCGACGGACCTGGAACGCGTGGCGGAAGCGCTCGGCGTGATCGCCGGAGCCAATGCGGCTCTTGCGGAGTACGCGCGCGGTAAATTGGTGCAGCTCACCGCGAATTAGCGCGATTTATTTCAAATTTCCCAGGCCTTCGTAGAGCGCCGCTACGGCCTTGATCCCGCCGAAGTAATTTTCGAGCGCGATGTGCTCGTCGGGGGCGTGCGCGTTCTCGTCGGGCAGACCGAATCCCAGCAGGATGCAGGGCACTTTAAACGTATCGTGCATTTGCGTGACGAACGGAATTGAGCCGCCTTCGCGAATAAAAACGGCGTGCTTCTGAAAGCCCTTCTCCAGCGCGTCGCGCGCCACTTGAAAATAAGGATGCGTGTAAGCGGCCACCCACGGCTTGCCCATGCTCAGAATTTGGAATTTGCATCGCACGGTCTTCGGCAACAGGCGGCGAATTTGGCGCTCCACCAGACGCGCGATGTGCTCCGGCTCCTGCCGCGGCACCAGACGCGTTGAAAATTTGGCGTAGGCTTTTGACGGGATCACCGTCTTGGCGCCTTCGCCGATGTAGCCTCCCCAAATGCCGTTCAATTCCAGCGTTGGCCGGCACCAGAGCTGCTCCACAATCGTAAAGCCCTTTTCGCCTGCCATACCGGGCGCGCCAACCGTCTTGCGAAATTCCTTTTCTTTCCACGGCAGCGCGTTCAGCGCCTTGCGCTCGGCGCGAGAAAGCTTCTCAACTCGGTCGTAAAATCCGGGGACTGCGACGCGGAAATTCTTGTCGTGCAATTTCGCGAATAGCTCGGAAAGGATTTGCAGCGGATTGGGAATCGCGCCGCCGAAGACGCCGGAGTGCACGTCTTGCGCGGGACCGGTCAATTCGATCTGATAGTAGTTTAGGCCGCGCAATCCGTAGGTGATCGATGGCGCGCCGCGCGCGAGCATCGAGGTATCTGAAACGATCAACGCATCGGCCTGCAGCTTTTTCTTGTTGGCTTGCACGAAATCCCAAAGATTTTCGCTGCCCACTTCCTCTTCGCCTTCGATCAGGACTTTGATGTTGATGGGCAGCTTGCCCGTGGTCTGGCGCAACGCATCGAGCGCGCGAATGTGGATGTGCACCTGCCCCTTATCGTCGGCGGTGCCGCGGCCAAAAAGATTGTCGCCGCGAATCGCCGGTTCAAACGGCGGCGAGGTCCACAGCTCCAGCGGATCCGCGGGCTGCACGTCGTAATGGCCGTAGAACAAAATCGTGGGCTTGCCCGGCGCTTGCAGCGATTCGCCGTAAACCAGCGGATGCAATCTTGTCGGCAGGATTTCGACGGAATCGAGGCCCACGCGGCGCAGCCGCTCGGCAACCCATTGCGCGGCGCGCTCGATATCCGGCTTGTGCTGGCTTTGTGCGCTGACGCTGGGGATGCGCAGCAGCTCGTATAGATCGTTCAGGTGCTCCTGGCGATGGCTCTCGATATATTCAAATAGATTCATACGCGCTCCCAATTGGCTCGCTTGGATTTATACCACGAATCCTGACGGTCTCTGGCCGACTGCGCGAATCGACGCCCGAGCGATGCGGGTGGCGCTCGATCACTGCCAAAAGCTCTAAGCTTCAGAGCGGCGGAAGCTTGGCAGCGGCGGATGGAAAGTGCGCTCACGTAAACAGCGGATTCACATTGACAACATACCAACTGGTCGGTATGTTTCGATGGCGAGGAAATCTCGTGTCCACAATACTTACGAGCCCGAGGGCGCATGGCGACTCCAAGGTCCGGCTCTTAGACGCGGCTCTGGCTGTGATCCGTGCCAAGGGCTATTCCGCCGCAACCGTCGACGACATTTGCGACGCCGCTGGTGTGACCAAGGGCGCATTCTTCCATCACTTCAAAAGCAAAGAAGAGCTGGCCCTTTGTGCGGCCGGCTATTTTGCGTCGATGGCTGACGCGCTCTATTCGACGGCTCCCTATCGAAGTTTGAGAGATCCTTTGGATCGTCTCTTGGCATACGTTGAGTTTCGCAAGGCGATCCTGCAAGGCGAGCTCCCCGAATACACCTGCCTGCTCGGAACGATGGTGCAGGAGACCTACGAGACGCATCCTGCCATCCGGCAGGCCTGCGACGTGTGCATTAGCGAGCATGCCGCGACGGTGCAAGCCGACATCGCCGAAGCCATGCGCTTATACGAGATCGATGTGGAATGGAGCGCTGGGAGCCTGGCGCTATACACGCAAGCCGTGATCCAGGGCGCATTCATTTTGGCGAAGGCCAAGAACGGGCCGCGCGTGGCCGCGGAGTGCCTGGACCATCTCCGGCGCTATTTGGAGATGCTGTTCGTGCCACGCACAGCCGAGAGGTGAGAATCGCGGCGGCCCGTTGTGGCCTCCGCCGCCTGACGCGAAGGGGAACGATCATGGCGACCGCCGAACTTGCGCCGCGCTCTTGATCTTCAGCCCCGAGGCCGCGCGCGTTCCTTATATAAAACGTAAGAGGCGCGCTGGCCGGGCGGACAGGTTTCTGGGAGGAACGCGGCCCGGCATGCGTTGTTGACGCGTGAACCCGCCTGCCGCAGCATTGAATCGTAATGGGCACTACCTTCACTTCGGCCGACCGGCGCAGCACGCGGATCTTCATGCGCGTGCGCGTGGTGGCGGCGGGTAAAAATATCAGCGGACGGCGGTTCCGCTCGGCGTGCGAGACGATCGTGATCAACGCGCACGGCGGATTGCTGTACCTCGATCAGGAAGTGAGCATGGACGCGATCGTCGTGCTGGCCAACCCATTTACCCAAGAAGAGCAGGAATGCCGCGTGGTCTATCTGGGCGAATCGGTGGACAAGGGCCAGCGAGTGGGCGTCGAATTTCTCTCACCCTCGCCGCATTTCTGGGGCGTGGATTTCGTGCCGCAGGATTGGCCCGCGCGGCCCGAATCGGTGCCTGCGCGGCCAAATTGAATTAGCAGCCGCACGCTTTTGCTTCAGCGCTGAAGTCCGCGCCCGCTAAAGGAAATCCCCGAAGCAAGAATCCAGGAATCAAAGCGCACTTGCCGCGCCGCGCGATTGCGGCCACGCGCGCGCGGCCTGTACACTACACGACGGAGGGGTGGCCGAGCGGTTGAAGGCAGCGGTCTTGAAAACCGCCAGGCTCGAAAGGGCCTCGAGGGTTCGAATCCCTCCTCCTCCGCCACGTTTCTCGCACTGCAGCGGACGCGCGCTGGGCCGGCGATGTCCGGCGCGGGCGGCGTTCAGGCTATAATTCCCGGCCATGCCGCGTTCTCCAAAAACTGCGACGCCGAAATCGCCGAAGCTGCCCGCTGCGTCGGCTGCGAAACCGCCTTCCTTTGACGCGCCGCGGTTCATCGCCGTCGAAGGGCCGCTGCGCGTGGGAAAATCCACGCTGGCCCAAATTCTGGCGGATCGCATGCACGCGCGGCGCATTCAGGATTGCGAAGACAATCCATTTCTCTCCGATTTTTATAAGGAAAAAAGCGGCGCCGCGTTTCGCACGCAGATGTATTTTCTGATGGAGCGTCAGCGGCGCTTGCGCGACGCGCAAATCGAGAGCTCCCCGGCGCCGGTGGTCTCCGATTATCTTTTGGAGAAGGACAAGATTTTCGCCTACCTCAATCTGGACAATGTCGAACTGCCGCTTTATGAGCGCTACTTCCCGATTCTGACGGCGGGATTGCGCCCGCCGGATTTGGTGATCTATCTGCAAGCCACGCCCGAGGTGCTGCGCAAACGAATTGAACGCAAGCGCGCGCCCTCGGAGAGCCGAATTTCGCGCGCCTATGTGGAGGAAGTAGTGCGCGCGTATGAGCATTTTTTCTTTCGCTATTCGGCCTCGGATCTGCTGGTAGTGAATACTTCGGAGATCGATTTCGTCGATCGCAACGAGGATTTGCAGCAACTCCTGCGGCGCCTGCAGGAGCCGGTAAAGGGCACGCAATATTTCCTGCCGCTGGGGCCGGGATGAGCGCGGAGATTTTATGGACCAGGTGAATGTGCTGATCATCGGCGGCGGCGTGGTGGGTTGCGCCATAGCGCGCGAGCTCGCCGCGAAGTATAGCGACGTTTTTCTGGTGGAATCGGCGCCGTATCTGGGCGCCGGAGCCAGCACGCGCAATAGCGGCGTGATCCACTCCGGAATTTATTATCCGCCGGGCTCGCTGAAGGCGCGGTTGTGCGTGCGCGGAAATATCTTGATGCATGAATTCTGCGCGGCGAACAGCGTCCCGTATCGCGCGTGCGGCAAACTGGTGATCGCCGCGAACGACCACGAGACGGCGACGCTTGAAAAATTGGCCGCCAATGGAAAAACGAACGGCGTGGAGCGCCTGCGCGTGGTGGATCGCGCGCGAATTCGCGAGATTGAGCCGCACATTGTGGCGCTCGCCGCGCTCGAAGTGCCTTCGACGGGGATTCTGAACGCGGAGGAATTGCTGAAGGCCTTCGCGCGCCATGCGACCGAGCGCGGCGCGAGTTTGCTGACGCGCGCGCGCGTGACTGGGCTTGAGCCCGCCGCGGACGCGATTCGCGCGCGCATCGCCATCGGCGACGAGGACGATCTGGCGGAGGAAACGATCGAAGCGCGCTGCGTGATCAACTGCGCGGGCTTATTTTCGGATGAGGTTGCCGCAATGCTCGGCAACAAAAGCTATCGGATTTTTCCGGTGCGCGGAGAATATTGCGAAGTGGTCCGCGGAAAATCCGATTTGGTGCGCACTCTGGTCTATCCGGTGCCGCACGATGCCGGCGTTTCGCTGGGCGTGCATCTGACGAAGACGACTTCGGGCGCGTTGTGGGTGGGTCCGACGGCGGATTACGTTGCCAGCAAAACCGATTACGAGCGCGATCGCCATCCTGTGGAAGAATTTCTGGATGGGACGAAGGCGATGCTGCCGGAAATTACCTTGCAGGATTTGCGCCTGGCGCACACCGGCATTCGGTCCAAGCTTTTGCCGCCGGGCGAAAAGGGCGTGGCCGATTTCGTGATCACTCCGGATCCGCGTGTGCCGCGCGCGATTCAATTGGTCGGAATCGAATCGCCGGGGCTGACGGCGGCGCTGGCGATTGCCGAACACGTCGCTCCGCTGGTGGCTGAAGTTTTGAAGTAGCCGCGCCGGCGAACGGCGGTGGCTAGAGCAGGCTCTGAATATCGCTCTCAAGTTCGTCGTGATCGTAGAGGCCGATGAGCGTTTTCACTTTTCGGCCGTCGCGCGTGAAAAACATGCTGGTGGGCATTCCTTCCACGCCGCCGAATTTATCCGCGATGTCGTCGCTGCCGATCAAAATGCGATAGTTGATCGGCGCCTTCTGTCCATTCACGTCGAATTGCTGACTCGCGACGTAGGGCACCACCACGCTCTTGCCTTCCTCATCCATCGAAACGCCCAAAATCACCAAGCCTTGCGCCGCGTACTTCTGCTGAAATTCGATCAGCCAGGGCGTCTCGATGTGGCACGGCTCGCACCACGTGGCCCAGAAATTCACCATCACGACCTTGCCGCGGTAATCGGCCAGCGTCACTTGCTTTCCATCGATATCCACGAGCGGAAGAGTTTGCAGCGCGGCGTCATCGGCGCCAAGCGGTCCGGAGGCGGTGTCGGCGGGCGCGCTCTGCTGCGCGGCTTGCGCATCGTAGCCGGGCCAGTGGCGATTGGCCCACGCGGTCACCGCGACGAGCGCGGCTACGATCACCAGAACAACGGAAGTTTTGCGCATGGCCGATCGGTCCTCAGCGGACGAAACGATTCAGAAATCCCATTTTACCCGAAAGCCAGGTCAGCCGATCGAAGAAAATCAAACCGCCGACGAGCAGCAGCAGCGCGCCGCTGCCGATTTCAACCGCATGCAGATAGCGGCGGAAGCGCTGATAAAAGCGCAGAAAACGATTGAGCGCCAGCGCCGTGATCAGAAACGGAATCGCCAGGCCCGCGGAATAAACGGCCAGCAGAAAGATTCCGCGGCCGATGGTCTGGCTGGTGGCCGCCATGGCCAGCACGCTCGCCAGGATCGGGCCAATGCACGGCGTCCAGCCGAACGCGAAGGCGAAACCCAACAGGAAACCGCTGGTGACGCCGGCAAGCGGACCGCCCGAAGACGATTTCTTAGCGCTTGCTCCCATATTGCGGAAATGCAAGTCGCGATTGAGCCAGCGCGACAGGCGCGGACCGGCCAGAAAAATAATGGAGAGCGAAGCGAACGGCACGCCGCCGATCACGCCGCCGGGACCGGACGTTTCGGTTCCGTGGCGGCCGTAAAGAAATGCCGCGCACACCAGCAATGTGCCGCCGATCGCCAAACCGGCGTCAATATCCAAACGGCCCAGCCAGCCGATCAGATGCAAACCGAAAAGTATGATCAGCGCGCCGGCCACGGGTCCGAGCAGGCCTTTGTTGCGCACCAGAAACTGACCCACGGCGCTGGCCGACGCTCCGAAGCTGATAAAAACCAGCGAGAAACCCAGCACGAAAGCCACGGCCGACGCCATCAAACTGCCGCGCGGTTTTTCGCCGCGTTGCAATTGTTCCACGCCGATGCCGGATAGCATCGAGATGTAGCCGGGCACCAGCGGCAGCACGCACGGCGACAAGAACGAAATCAGTCCGGCGACCAGCGCCGCAAAAATCGAAACTCGCATCGTGAATGGAGTTGCTCCTCTTGACCGCGCCAGGACCGCTGAGCCAGGAACCCGCGCGCAAGACATCGCGCCAAACGATTCGATTCTCGCACAACGCAGCAGGCTCGCGCAGCGGGCACGCGAGCTAACTAGAAAATTTTATCCTGCCGGTGCAGATTGCCGAAGGTGCCGATGTTGGCGATCACCAGCGCGAACCGCAGCTGATTTTCATCGCGCAGCGTGCCCAGTGAAAGGCGCGCGTACTCCACGGAGATGCCGCAGCAGGAGCCGTTGTAGCTCACTTGCGCAAGTTCGTTCTGTACTTGATTCAACCGGAAATCGTAGCTGACGCCGAGCGAGGCATTCCATCCGCGGCGATTCAGATCGCCGTACCCGGCCAGCATGCGCAATTGATTTTCAGGCGGCTGCAGCAAATAGCAGAGCTGATCTCCGGACGTTTGCGGAATAGGATTATCGCAGGCTTGATCTCCCGCCGGCTGCAAGATGGAATCGTTGTGAATCGCGTATTCGGCGAGAGTCGCGGTCAGCAGCTTGTAAGGGCGCGCTTTCACCAGCAGTCCCAGGGTGGTGAAACGGTCCTGCTGCGGATCGTAATCGGTGCGCAATTCGGCGTCGATGGGGCCGCCGGGAGAGACCACGATATCGCTTACGATCGGCGAATAGCGGCGCGGCGTATCGGCGAACGCAAACGGCGTGATCGAATCGAGGGCCGCGAAAACGTTGCGCGCGCCGGGGACCAGCGCGCCGCCGAACGTCGGATCGAAATAATATTTGTCCTCCAGGCGCCAGGTGATGAAATCGTCGGCTTGCCCGGAGCCCACGCGGCGCATCAGCCGTTGCGTCAGCGAAAAATCCAATTCGTTGGTATCCGTGAGCGTATCGTCTTCGTCGAAGCGAATGATGTTCTGGAAATCGTCCACGCCATTCACGTAGCGATAAGTGATATCCGGCTCGATCGTGTGTTTCAATTTCGTATCGCCGATGGTGAAGACGCGCTCGAACGTCGGCGGCCGCAAATCGATTGTGGCTTCTCCTGTGGTTTCGACAAGCGATTTGCCGACGAGCACGTCGCCGGCGTCCTGCGAGCCATAGCGCGTTACGCGCACGGCGTAACTGGATGTGATCCCCAGCCACGGCCCCCAGTGCAGCGGCACGGTGACGCGCGGCGAGGCCATTTCGCGCTGCACCATCGCCGGCGTGGAAAAATTTGAGAAGTCCGAGCACTGCGAAGCGCTCGACGAAGGAATGCACGATTGGCTGCGGCCGGCCGCTCCGGCCAGAACGTCAAAGCCGAAATAAACCGGCAAGCTCCGCCACGGCGCGCGATCCACTGAAGAAAAACGGGCCTCGGGCGCGCTGCGCAGATCCACGGAGCTTTGCGGCTCCGCCGTCAGCGTGCTGGGCACCGTCAGAAAATCCTTGTAGTCGTTGGCGGCCACGTTGAAGCTGAAGCCATCGAAATTGTTGGTCACGAAAATGCTTGTGGGCACTTCGGAAACCACGGCCTCTCCGAACGTGGGCGCGAACACCAGCTGAAACGTGAGCGAGCTCAACGTATTCACATCCGCAACGACGTGCCAGCCGCTGGCGAGCTGGGCGTTAAACGCCACGTTGAGTTTGTGGCCGCCCTGCATCTCGCGATCCACCACGCCGAAGTACGTCGCCGAAAGCGAAATGTCGTCGGCCGGCTGCGCGCGAAACTCCACGTTCTGCTGCCAGCCGCGCTTGCTCAGCAACTCGGCAGACATTGTCAGATCGGACCAATCGTTCGGCGCCCAATAATAGGAATCGCCCAGCTCGAATCCCTTCACGGAGCTATTGCCCACCGTCGGAATCAGAAAGCCCGACTGTCGATTCTTGCCGCTGGCCGGCGCCGTGGCGTACGGCAGATAAATCAGCGGCACGCGAAACAGTCGAAAATTGGCGTTGATCAGCACGACTTTCTGATCGACATGCAGCGTAGCCTCGGCCGCGTAGAATTTCCATTTCGGACGGTCCGGCGCGCACACCGTGAGCCACGCGTGATGCAGCACATACGTGCGCTCGTCGGTGCGCTCCACCGATGCGGCCTGAAAGATCAGCGGATTCGGCGTGATCAGCACGCTGGCATTTGGCCGGCGCTCCACGTGCACCTCGCCGTGCACGTTTTCAAACTGGCCGCGTCCGGTCTTCAGGTTGTAGCTGCCTTGATCGGATTCAACGTGCTGGGATTTTTCGTCGAGCGCCACGTGCCCGCGCGCGACGACGTCGCTGCTATCGGAATTGTATTCCACGTGGTCGGCGTGCAGCGTCACGTCGCCGTAATCGATCTCCACGTGGCCATCGGCGATGAATTTATTGCCGTCTTTACGCTGCTGATCGGCCTGCAGCTGCATGATGCGGTCGCCCGCGACCACGCGCACCTGCGCCGGCTGCGCGCGCGCCGCGGCCGCGCCGAAAATCAACATCGCCACCGCCGCCGCGCGCCTCACAAAAATTTTCGTGCCACGCATTCAGAGCACCGCGCTCCGCGCGGACCGGCGAACCGCGCCGCGCAAAACAGTTGGTTAGCCTAGCATCCCCCCATGGGGCTGACAAACAATCCGGCACGCGGACGGACAACCAAAAAGCTGGCAACCGAGCCGCGCGCGCAAATCTCCGCGTTGCTTCTCCGGATGCCGCCGCTCGGGAGTGGGTTGTTCGATTGGCGACACGGCCCGCGTTCGCGCTGGGCTGCGGCGCCATCGCTGATAAAGTGTACGAGTCTCGTAGAGCGCCCGCAGCGCAAAACGACGATTGACGAAAACGTGTCCGCAGTGTGGTGCCCTCAATAAACAGCAGGCGGATGCCTGCTGCTTCTGCGACTTCGGCCTGGGATCTTTCCCAGAGCGGCCGATGCCGGCGCCTGTGCGCAAAGCCGAAGTGGAAATTGCGCGCACCGACGGAAATCTCGCCATCGAATCCGATTGGCAAAATGAAGTCCATTCCCGGCTGGCAGCCTACCGCGCGCGTCGCCGGCATCTGCGCGAACCCGAAGGCCAGACGGCGTTGCCATTTTCCGCGACCGGCGCGGCTGACGCGCCATCGGCAGAGCCGCAATTCGAGCGTCCGCCGGTGGATTGGCTTCCGCCCGCGCCCGCGGTGCAAGCGCCGCACGCGCGTTCCCGCGTCGAGCGCAGCGCCCGCGACGCGCGCGACAACCCCGTGGAAATCGCCATCGAGCAGCCGATTTTCGATTGGTCCGGCGCGGCGCGGCAACCCGCGTCCCGCGGCGCGCTCGCTGCCGATGGCGCGCAAACGCTTCGCCCGGTGGCTTCGCTTGAAGAACGCCGCATCGCGGGCTTGCTGGACGCCGCGTTTCTGCTCTTCACCTTCGGCGGAATCCTCGCGCTATTCTGGGCGCTCGGCGGCCGCTTCACGCCCACGCGCCTTGACGCGGCCGTCACCTTGGCCACGCTCGGCCTTTTTTACGCGCAGTATTTCATGCTTTTCACCGTGTTTGGCGGCTCCACGCCCGGCATGATGCTGCGCGGCTTGCGCGTCGTCGGCTTCGATGGCGACGCTCCCACGCCGCGCCAAATGTTGTGGCGCAGCTTCGGCTATTTGATCTCCGCCGGCACGCTGATGCTCGGGTTCCTCTGGGCCCTGTGGGACGAAGACCACTTGTGCTGGCAGGACCGCATCTCACAAACGTACCTGACGCCCGCGGCCGCGGCGGAAAATTCGCTGGGCTCCAGCGCGCGCCTCGCGTCGCCGGGTTCGGCGCTGCACGGCCGCCCGATCTAGCCCCCGCCTCGCTCCAACTGCGCTCAGAGCGGGCCGCGGGGCGGCATCGCCCGCGGGCGTGTTATAATGCCAGCCTAGAAAGCGAGCGATCTTATGAGCCGCCTTGGGAAATCCATCGTCATCACGCTCTCCGTCATCGTGTTTTGCTACGCCGGGCTGGGCTATCTGCTGGGCAAAAGCGACGACGATAAGACCTACCGTTCGCTCACCGTTTACGGCGAAGTCCTGCAACATATTCAGGAAGATTACGTGGATGAGCCGAATCTTCCGCTGGTCACCGCCGGTTCCTTGCACGGCCTGCTCGAATCGCTCGATCCGCTTTCCGCCTATTTCAGCCAACGCGAATATTCCGATTACAGCAGCCGCACCAAAGACGGCGCCACGCCGGCCTCCGCCGGATTGACGCTCTCGAAGCGCTACGGCTACGTCATCGTGGTTTCCGAATTGCCGGGCGGCCCGGGCGAAAAGGCCGGCCTGCGCAGCGGCGATATCCTCGAAGAAGTCGCGGGATTTGCCACGCGCGATATGTCCGTGCCGCAAGCCAATCTTCTGCTTGAGGGCGCGGCGGGCAGCACCGTGAAAGTCGGCGTGGTGCGCCGCGGCCAGACCGAGCCGCAAGAAGTGGAAGTGACGCGCGCCGTGGCCGAACCGCTGCACGTGGTCACCGGCTCGATTTCCCCCGAAACCGCCTACGTGCGCCTGCCCACTCTGGACGCCGGCACCGCCGCCGAGCTGGCCGGAAAACTCACGCAGATGCAGCATTCGAGCGCGCAAAATCTGATTCTCGATTTGCGCGATTGCTCTACCGGCCCCGATTCCGAAGGCGTTGCCGCCGCACAGCTTTTCGTTTCCAGCGGCTCGCTCGGCTCGCTCAAGGGACAGACCGTCACCGAGCAGGATTTCGCCGCCACGCCGGATAAGATCGCCTGGCGCGGACCGGTGGAAGTGCTGATCTCCGAAAGCACCTCGGGCGCCGCCGAAGTTTTGGCCGCCGCGATTGGCGATAATAAGCGCGGCGATTTGGTTGGCGAACGAACCTTCGGCACCGCTTCCGAGCAGAAAACGATTCCGCTGGATGATGGCGGCGCCGTGATCCTCACCGTGGCGTACTACTACGGCCCCGACGGCAAGGCCATCATCTCGGACGGCGTCGCGCCGACGGTTGAAGTCGCTCCGCCCGCCGCGGATGAAACCGATCAGACCGCCGAAACTCCCGCACCGCTGGCCGCCGGCCAACTCCCCGGCAAAGACGATCCCGTCGTGAATAAAGCCCTGGATCTGCTCAAGGCTCCGACGATGCCCGCAGCCCCGAAAGCTTCCTGATCGCATTAGCATTTCTGTAGCCTATGTAGCGCCAGCCTTCAGGCTGGAATCTTGGACGTTGAGTTTGCCTTTATATTTTCTTTCGTAGGGGCGGAAGCCCGCGTCCGCCCGCTTTTTCGCCTTTGCCCTTGCTCTTAACGTCGTCATCCCGACCGAAGCGGAGGGACCTCTCCGCCCCTTGCTCTTAACGTCGTCATCCCGACCGAAGCGGAGGGACCTCTCCGCCCCTTTCCCCCTGCAGCAATTCGCGCCCGCATGAGGAATAATACGACCCTCCCCCCCCGGGCTTTGCACACAAAACCTAAGCCGGGGAGTAGTTTAAGTGCAGATTGAGAAGTTTTTGTGCAGCATATTAAGACGCACGCTTTATTTCACGTTCTTGGTGTTGATGGGCGTGACTAACTGCGGGGCGGTCTGCGGTTGCGATTTCTTTTATCCAGAATCGCATGTCCCAGCTATCGTGAGAAGTCATCTCCCAATAGGTCTTAGTTTGGAAAACGTCCGTGTATTTAATTACGATTTGGAAGTGAAGAAAGATGCCCGTTTTGAACTTTTCTGGCGACAGAATGTCCACCATAACCTCGGGGATGGAGTTAGCTGGAATTTCTCTCTTCTCAGGTTCGTTAGGTCTAATTCGGTCTGGCAAAAGGAGCGGGACAATTTCTTTGTCTGGTGCCGAAGATTCGAAGGAGTTCGCAAACCAGGTTTCTATATACCCCTCCTCGATAGAAGCATCCGTAGTGCCCGAGCAACCGAGGGTAAACCGAATCATATTGTGTTCCCCGTACGGATTGTCTTTGCGTCCGACAATCGTGTTCGTAATGTTCAAATCAGCATAGTCAAGATAAAGCCTACCTCGCTCCTTGCTCATGATGAGGCGCAGATTTTCCTTAGCGATTTCCGCGTTGTCAGCGGCAGCACGAGCAGCTTGTGCAGTAGCGGCAGTTTGTTCTTCGATGATACTCAGCGTTCGGAGCGCAGCCCAAACACCGGCAATACCGACCAACACCAAAGGCCAGTTGGCGACGAGGGCGCTGCACATCCGCTGATAGAGGCTTTCGTTTTGCTCGTCATCGGAAGCGTTCTTTTCCTCAGCGGAGCGTGGGTGGTCTATCGCAAGCGCGGTTGGTGGTGGCAGTTGGGCGGCATATGCATGCTCGTCGTTGGTTTGGTATTCACGCTGGCCGGGAGCGCGTTGTACGGCGCATCCCAAGAACCAGAGAACCGCCAACGCGAGGATAGGACGCAGGCGCATTTTAGTGCCGTATCACGAGAGTGTGTTTCACCGTGGCGATGTGTGAATAACTCTAATCACGCTGCATTTGACCAGAATACCGGGTCAATTCCAAGTTCGAGCATTTCGTGAATCAGTACGACAAGATTATGACAGAGAACCTTACAGAGCGTTTCGTTGGTCATGGCAACGTCGGTCTTGCTTCGGAGGCCGTCGCGGAACTTGCGCTTAATCATGCTGAAAGTAGCTTCGACATTCGACCGCTTATGGTAGTGCTGCAAAAACTCGTCCCGCTTGAATTGAAAGTAATGATACATCTTCGCCCACGTACCGCCGCCATTCCCGCGATGGTCCCGACGAAACGCGATGTACGGCGTGGCACCGAGGTTCGTGATCGCATCGGAGTTTGCACGCGAAGCGTATCCTTTATCAGCAGAGACTTCGGCAATCTGAAAGTTTTGGGCGGTAGTGCCAGCGAGAGAGGGAAGGAATTGAGAGTCGTGTGCGTTCCGTCCATGAATTTCAACGGCGGTCACAATGTTGGTCTTGACGCCGCACATGATGTGGCACTTGTATTAGTCAAGAGAGATCCCTTGCAGTCCCGGATGACTGAGCTAGCTCGCGCAGGCGTTCGGCGGGAGTTTTCCCCTTAAGTGCCAGATGGGGCCGATCTTCGTTGTATTCGGTTTCCCATCT
>Ga0182015_10004163_pt1 | contig 15757 bp, 11 predicted proteins | sample 712P3MmetaG_FD_120478 | JGI IMG/M metagenome (GOLD analysis project Ga0182015, IMG submission 120478) | Permafrost microbial communities from Stordalen Mire, Sweden - 712P3M metaG | ecosystem: Environmental > Terrestrial > Soil > Wetlands > Permafrost | place: Sweden: Stordalen | collected... | reverse complement strand
GGAGCTTGAGAAAAATGCAGGACCAGAAGCGAAATTCGCTGCCGCCGTGGCTCGGTTTCAGATTGGTTTGTACCAAGGAACGGGTTTCGGCGGCGGCGCAATCCACGACGCGCTTGCCGTAGGAGCTGTGATTGATCCGTCCATTCTTCAAACGAAAGCCATGCATGTGGATGTCGAAACCGCGGGGCGATTTGCGCGCGGAGAAACGATCGGAAACCGGCACGGTACAGTGGACAAGGTGATTCCTGCCGGCGATCATTTCGAATCAGTAGGCGTAAATCCGGTTCAGCCAAACGTTGACGTTGCCGTCGGGATTGATTCCGAGCGTTTCCTGAAATTCTATGTGGCGCGCCTTCAAGGAAAGTGAGAATTCAGAATCCGGGCGCACGGCCCGGAGCGCGTCTGCGATCAAGATCCGCGCAGAATTATTTTCCCGTAACCGGAAACATGTACAAAGCGATTACGGAAGGCCCGCGAAGAAGTGTCGCCTGCGCAAAAACGGGATCGGAGCGTCAAAGCCAGTGAAAAACAGAAAGTCGTGTCTGAGCGGAGTGCGTGGAATGGCGCCTGGCTCGTGTAGATTCTTTGATCCAGTCCGTTCTTGGCGGTCTGAACCTCGAACCTACACGAGCCGGCATTGAAAGCGGCTTACGCCGCAACTCTCATATTCCTAACACGACTGCCGTTACTTCTGGCAGCTGTCACTCACCATTTTGACGTCTGTCACGCGAAGATGGTTTCCTTGTGAAGTGTCGCCGGATGAGTTGTCGCCGTTGCCTTTGGACTTCTGCGACGGCGTGCCGGTGACGGTCACGGTGTGCCCGACGTGGTCGCCCAGTTTGACGGTCTTGCTGTGAAGAACCCAGACCTTGCCGCTATCGTCCGTTAGCGTATAAGCGTTTGCGGCAGTGCCTTTCGCTAAACAGCCAGTCGCTTTCTGAGTTGAATCGCTCATATTATCCTGAGCTTTGGCGGCGCCCGGTAGCGCCATCATCGCTAGTACGAAAAATCCGATCGCAAGTTTCAGTTTCATCAATTCCTCCATTTACGTCTGAAAGCCGAGCCAAGTGCCATCGCACTGGCTTGGCACCGTCTGTAAGAATCGCGCTGATCGCGTATTTACGCGATACGGATGATTGCGTATATGGAACGCATTTTTCCGGTACTTGCGGAGCACACTTGAGCTCTTTATTTTCTCGTCGAACGCACCACCGAAAGCGATCAGATCCTCCAGACCATGCAAAAACGTACAGCGATCCCCCGATGGTTCGGCGACGTTAGTGCGTCTACATTTCTAGTGGTGAAAATTCTTCGATTCAGATTCGATTCAGAAAGGACTCTAAGCCATGGCAGACTCGAATAAGAGTGAGACCCAAACCGAGCAAATTCGGCTGCGCGCGTACGAGATATATTTGGAACGCGGCGGGACGGACGAAGACTGGATTCTTGCGGAGCGTGAGCTGACTTCGCGGCCTGAAACAAAACGGGTTACGAGCGAAAAGGCTACTGATCGCGTTACAGAGCGCGCCGGTCGCGATACGGGGCTAGACGCGGCAAAAACTTCGTTTAGCAGTGTGGTAAGCAAGCGAACCTAGACCCAGAAGCCAGTGGTTTCCGCGCCATCTCGCTTTTCGACAATTACGCACGTCATATTCAAAAAAGTACTGCAGGATTCGATGTATTGACCATCGAGTGACGATCGTTTATCAAGGATGCTGCGGCTTTGTCGCGCCGAGATGACATAACCGAAAGGGACCCTAGTCCATGACTTCGCTTGCCACCCAGACCGCAATGCTTCTTAAAACTGTGCAGAGCAGTCCGGCGGCGCAGCAACAGCAGCCTCGTGTTCTGGTTCTCTCTCCGCACTTTGAAGTCCGCCAATCGTTGCTTCGGACGCTCGAAGGGTTCTCGGCAGACGTAATCGCATGCTCGGCAGTAACGCAAGCCGTGGAAGTCCTTTCCAGACAACCAGTTGACCTCGTTTTTTGCGACGAACATCTCACCGATGGCTCCTACAGCGATTTGATAGATCCAAGTCGCTCGGAGCATAAATCCCTTCGAGTCGTCGTGGTCGCCGGAACAGGCGAATGGGAGTTTTACTTTGACGCCGTGGGTAAGGGCGCGTTCGATGTGGTGCGGAGCCCATGGTACGCGACGGATGTGGAGATGGTCGTCATCCGTGCAATGCGTGAAGTGACCAGCGCGCCGTCTCAAAAGATAGGGTGACCCACGGAGTCAATATCGCGTTCCGCCTCGGAGCTTAGACCTCGGAGGCTACGAATTTGCGGCCAGCAGCGCGATTGGGAAATTCTTCAGCGAGTCACCTACCGCCAGCCACTGCTTGCCGCCGTCACTTTTGGCCCTCGTGGCAGACGTCGTAAAGACTTCGCGCCAGGAGATGGGCGATCCTCGCGGCAAAAGAAGATTCGTTCCTTTCCAGAAATCTGCCGTCGCGGATGCATCGAAATTCGCTTGAATCTTAGCCACCCATCTCGGAATGATCGCTATCACTTGATCTTTTCCTTGCCGTCTTAAAAATGCTATGACGTGCTCGGATTTTGGCCCGACGACTTCGAGAGGAATGAACTCACCTTCTCTGAACAACGCCGGGTGGTTATGACGGTATCCGAGAGCTTTCCAGATTAGATACATCTTGAGGCGGCCATCGGGCCAAGCGGCCAAAAGTTCGCCGGCAATATTCGTCGGATTCGCGGACGTGGCATTCACTAAGTCTTGTAGCGCCTTGATACGGACGGAAAAATCGATGGGATTGCGATTGTCGGGGTCAACAAGATGAAAATCCCAGAGCTCGGAGCCTTGATAGAAATCCGGCACGCCCGGGCACGCAATTTTCAGCAGCGTCTGGCCAAGGGTGTTGATCATGCCGGCGTAGCCAATTTGTTCTTGAAAACGTGCGACGCTGCAAAGAAATTTCGGATGATTCTGGCTATCGAGAATGCGTTCAATAAATTTCGAAATCGCGCCCTCGTGAGCTTGATTCGGCTCCGCCCAGCGCGTGTTAATTTTCGCCTCGCGAATCGCTTTTACAACGTATTCCTGAAGGCGCGCGCAGATTGAAGGCAGATCGGATTCGTCACGCGGCCATAAGCCGAGCAGGGTTTGGTAGATAAGGTATTCTTCGTTGGCGTCGGGGACGTCGCGCCCGTCAACCAGCTTTTTCTCCGAGGCGTTTTCTTTCGACCACTCCGCAAGTTTCGATAGCCACTCGTCCGGGATTTCAGAAAGTACGTTCAGCCGTGCGCGAACGTCCTCGCTGCGCTTGGTGTCATGGGTCGAGCTCGCATTCAGAGTATCCGGCCATCGACGCTGCCGTTCGCGTATGAATTCGAAGAATTCATCTCGCGAAGCAATTCTCGATGGTTCGAGATTCCCGCCGACTTCATTTAACGAGAGCAAGGGATAGTAAACATACAGGGCCGTATCTTCGATCCCTTTCGCAACGATGGGCCCGGTAAATTGTTGCCAACGCATTACAAAGCTGAGGCGTTCCTCGCGCTGATCCGAACGAACGTGCGGGGGATTGGAAAGCGTCAACACATCGCGCACGAAAGCGAAGCATGCTTCGTTCAGCTCGGGGCGCCGCGCGCGAGCTACGTCGATCGCGCTTTCGATCACGACTTTGGACGACTCCGATACTTCGAGACTCCGGATATATGTCCGATAAACCGGAAAACACGCCGTCGCTTCAACCAAGACGTCCATCAATTCAGGACGCGGCAAATTTCTTGCGTATCGATCGCGAGCTGCAAGGTCAGCGAGTTGCCGGCCGAGGGACAACATTTCAACTCGCAGCAGGCTATTCATGACGAGTTTCTTTTTCTCGTAAATGACATCGGCAAAGTTCATTTCCTTGCCGATGAAATCAGCATAGCCTTTGGCCAACTTACTCGCTCCCGGCGGAAAAACGAACAGACCATTCGCGATATTCAGATACTCATATCCGGTCGTGCCGGAAACTTGCCAGTCGGCTGGCAACGACTCATCTTTGGAAAGAATCTTTTCGACGAGGACATATGGCGCCCCGGACTCCGGGGACTGTTCGAGCAGACGCTCACTGAGCCGATTCAGATAACCCACGGGGTCGCGCAAACCGTCAATGTGGTCGACCCGGACGCCTCGGATTGCATTCCTGGCGGTGAGGCGAAGAATCTGGTCATGAGTTGCCGCGAAGACGTGTGCATCCTCCACTCGAATACCAACGAGATCGGAAATGGCGAAGAAACGGCGGTAATTGATGGGTTGGTTCGGATCCAACCAATAAGCAAGCCGGTACTTTTGTTCGCTCAGCAACTGTTCGAGCAAACACAAGGACGCAGGGTCGCCTGGCCTGCCATTAAAATCCGCGACATTTTCGTCAATGAACTTGGCGATTTCCGCGTTACCCGCAACCAGGCGTTGCAAACGTTCGCAGATTGACTCCCATCGGACTCGCCTTTCGGAGTCCGTTTCGGATCCGATTCGCGTTCTTTCGGCGAATGACAACAGTCCAGCAACGATTCCCGAATACTCCTGATACGCAGACGAACTCTCAGACAGCAAATCCTTAAGTCCTTCGATACGATGTCTGAGGAGACGATGATAAAACGACGGTGTGACCGGAAAAGTCGAGTCGAAATAGTGAATAAAGAATTTCCCGCTTTCAAACGAGAGCCGTATATCGCCGCGATCCAATACTTCTCCAAACGGGCGGCCGAGGACAGGCAACAGGACCCTCCCCTCGAGAATTCGTGAAGCCGGGTGCCAGTCAATGTCGAAGTAAGAGGCGAAACTCGATTCATAGCCGTTTTCGAGAACATCCATCCACCAACGGTTCTCGCTGCTTGCCGCCATATGATTCGGAACGATATCCAGAATCAATCGCATTTGCCGTTTGATTAGTTCGTCTTGTAGGTATTCGAAATCCTGAACGGATCCAATTTCGGGATTGATCTGGTTAGGATCTGTTACGTCGTAGCCGTGCGTACTTCCTTTGCGGCTGGTCTGAATCGGCGAAGCGTAGATGTCCGAAATTCCAAGTTTCGACAAATAATCAACCAGGATGATCGCATCCGAAAATCGAAACTTGCTATTGAATTGGAGCCGGTACGTCGCGGTGAGAGCAGAAGCATCGCTCATGGATTTAAAGGCTCGCTATCTTGATCCGCTCGCTTAACTCGCGCAATTCATCTCTGAGAGGTGCTTGGGCCGCGGCGTTATCTTCCGCCGGATTGCCTTTTAACATTTGCCGCAGGGGATTGTACAAAATGTTTTGCGCGGTCCACAGGTCGATCTGAAAGGGCAGAGACAAAATGAGGTCTATAAATTGCCGGAATTTGCGCACCTGTTCGATCTGGCCCAGTTGCCCTGCGAGCTGTTCGGCTTCTCTCTCCAACCTTTTTCGGATCGCAAATTCCAGCGTGGTTACATCGATATCGATGTGGCTGGCAAGGGCCTCTCGAAGAAAGCCCTGAACGCTGGCGGTATCGAGGTCAGTCTTCTCAAATGCCAGGCGCAATTGGTTGTTCAGTACGACCTGCGCCGCGGCCTTCAGTGCAGGCGGCACCGGAATCGTCAAGTCATAAAGAAAACGAATCAAAGGAGCCTGGGTGTCGTAAATCGAGCGATAAGCAGCCGCGGCGGAAGATAGGGAATCAGCCAAAATCAGATTGGTTACCTTGCGCTGTTCGTCGCGGAAGAGGGATCGCAGCGAGAATGTGCGGACGCCAAACGTATCGTCGAAAAGGTGAATTATTTCGGCTATATCCGCGCGAAAGAAAACTTCAGACAGATTCCTCAGGAACGCGTCGTAATCATCGGAATTCGACGGACGTACGCCCGCGATGACGTTGTGTTCGCCAAGATGGACGACGGCGAATTCGAAATCCGCTGATTCGCGCGTGATTTGTGAGCTAAATCGCGCTTGTCCGACGCCTAGACGCAGCTTTCCATCGGCTTCGAGCGAAGACTTTGTGCGATCGACGCTGTAACAATAAATTGTGGATTTGTCTTCGTAATTCTCGAACAGGGAACTGATAGCAAAATGGCCGGCCACACGCTCAATATCAATGTACCCGGGCTTCACCCATTTCTCGTAGATCTGCGCGCCGTCGCCGTGCTCTGGCAGATTGCTTTTCGCCAGTTTGAGACGGGCAAGGAACTCGATTTCAAGTTCTTTTCCTGTGCATTCCTGCGCCAACCTCAGCGCGCGGCCGGCATACTGGATCACCTGAACCGTTTCGACACCTGAAATCTCGTCGAAGAACCAGCCGCAACTGGTGTACATCAGCAGCGCATGGCGCTGCATTTCGAGCAGTTTCAGAGCTCGAACATGCGCGGCATCGTCGTTGGAACCAGCTCCGTGAGCCGAAAAGAAAGAAGCTAACGACTCATCGGAGCGGTCGAGGATCGCTTGAATATATCCATCGCGCGCCTTCCACGGATCTTTTAAAACCGCCGGCGCTTGTTCCTCGAAAATAGCCGCCAGGGTGTCGCGCAGCCAGTCTAACGCGGCTCGCAGCGGCGCCCGCCATTCCTGGTTCCATTCGGAATGGCCGCCCGAGTTGCATCCGCAGTTAGAACGCCAACGCTCGACTCCGTGGGCGCAACTCCACGAACTGTCAGGAACGATTTCGACGATATGGTCCGCTGGAAATTTCTCCAGAAATTGTCCGTAGTTCGTCAACTCGGCTAGCTTCTTCTCCCTGATGTCATGGAGAGCATAAGTCAGGGCCATTTCTCCATGGCGGTGATGATGACCGTAGCTCTCACCGTCGGTCGCGATATGCGCGAGTTGCGGCCAAGTTCTGGCATCGGAAAAACCGCCCATCAAGCGGTCGGCAAATCTCTGACCATCATTTAGAAGTCCCTCGAAGGCGACGGCCTGGGAAATTGGGCCGTCGTAGAAGAAAACGCTGATTGTTTTCTTCGACGGCAAGTTCACAACGTAGGCGCGACTGGGATCAATTTTATCGCCACTCACATCAATCCACTTGCGGCCGTTTTTGCGGCGCACGCGCTTGGCTTGTCTAGGAGCCAGTATCGTGAAGCGGATTCCGCATTCTGCAAGAACTTCCAGAGTTTCGATGTCCACTGCCGTTTCTGGAAGCCACATGCCTTCGGGTTTCCGGCCAAATCGAAATTCGAAATCTCGTATCCCCCATAACACTTGAGTCAGTTTGTCGCGGCGATTAGCCAACGGCAGAATCATATGATTGTAGCCTTGCGCCATAGCCGAGCCGTGGCCCCCGAATCTTTCCTGGCTCAGCTTATCGGCGGTTTGGATCGACGCGTAGACTCTCGGCGCCATCTCCTGCATCCAAGACAGCAAAGTGGGGCCGAAATTGAAGCTGATAATTGCGTAGTTGTTGAAGAGTTCAGTAACCCGTTGCTGATTATCCAGAATGCGCGAGACAGCATTCGGTGCGTAACACTCCGCGGAGACGCGCTCGTTCCAGTCGTGATACGGATAGGCCGAATCCTGGAGTTCAATCACTTCGAGCGATGGATTCTCTCTCGGTGGCTGATAAAAATGCCCGTGCACGCACACATATCGCATTGTGTTTTAGCCTTTGTATTGCTGTCTCAATACGACAAACGAGTGGCTCGATAGGGCAATCGCGTCCTTAGAGTCCACGATTGGGGGCAGGGAACTGCCAGGCCCGAGCCATTGCGAATCTGCAGAATTGAGTTCCGTAATCCATGAGCCAGCCGGCACCCCACTCAGAAGTTCGACGTCCTTCTCTGCGAAATTGAAGATCATCAGCAATTCAGAGCCGGGCGATTTTCTGAGAACGGTCAAGACTTTCAGAATCTCGTTTTCCGTGATCTCCAGATTGGCTTCTGCTGCCAGATTGTCGGCCCGGCGAAACCGAATCAGCTCCTGATATAGCAATCGCAACGCGCGATGAGGATTTTGGTCTCGGAGTTCGTGACGCAGCCTTGAGATATTAAACGTGGCTTCGCTCTGAGGGTCGGGAATTTCAGTATCCCACCCGAATTCGACGAATTCCTCGCGCCGTCCGCGGCGAACTGCTTCAATCAAATCTTTATCTTCGTGACTGGTGAAATACTGGAACGGCGAAGTCTCCCCATACTCTTCACCCATGAATAGCAGCGGAACAAAAGGGGAGAGCAGAGTTACGCCTGCGGCGAGCTTTTGAGCTTCGAAATCCACAAGGTACGCCAGGCGATCGCCGCGTGCCCGGTTCCCGACTTGGTCGTGGTTCTGGCTGCCCACCACATGTCGCGAGCGCGAAATTCCCTCAGGAGAATTTCCGTGGCGCCGTCGGCGGTGCCTGGAATACTGTCCGTGGTAATACCATCCCTCGCGAAGAACAGTCGCGAGATGATTCAGGCTGCCGAAATCAGCGTAATACCCGGCTGTTTCGTTGGTGAGCAGCGTGTGAAGCGAATGATGGAAATCATCGCTCCACTGCGCGGCCAGCCCATGCCCGCCTTTTTCAGGCGGCAGCAATATCCGCGCGTCGTTTAGGTCGCTTTCCGCAATCAAGTAGAGCTTCCGGCCAAGCTGCTCGCTTGCCAACTCGACACGGCGCTGAAGTTCGGCGAGAAAGTGAAACGCACCAAAATCGAAAATCCCGTGAATTGCATCGAGTCGCAGAACATCGATGTGAAAGTCATTGAACCATTGCAGAGCGTTTTCGATAAAAAACTGGCGAACTGGGCCGCTCTCAGGTCCGTCGAAATTAATGGCCAAGCCCCAAGGCGTCTTGTATTTGGTTGCGAAGTATGGTCCGAATTGATTTAGATAGTTTCCTTCCGGTCCGAGGTGGTTGTAGACCACATCGAGAGCGACCGCGAGCCCGTGACCATGTGCGGCGTTCACAAATCGTTGAAGCGCGAGGGGACCGCCATAAGTATTCTGAACCGCGAAAGGATATACGCCGTCGTATCCCCAATTGCGCGATCCAGGAAACTGCGCCAGAGGCATTAGTTCGATCGTCGTGATTCCGAGATCGGCCAATTCGGTCAAGTGCGTGCACAATCCGTCGAGCGTGCCGTCTTCAGAATAGGTGCCGATGTGCAGTTCGTAGAAGATGCTGTCCTCGATACTCGGAGGTTGCCAGCCTGCGTCGGTCCAATTGAAATCAGCGAGGTCAACGATTTCGGAAGGGCCATGCACGCCATTGGGCTGAAATCGTGATGCAGGATCCGGATATTCGTTTGAATGGTCGAGACGATAGACGTAACGAGAATGCGGAGCGAGGTCGTCGACGACAGCGCGATGGTAGCCGTTCTCGTCTTTGGTCATCGTAATCGAACGATCGAGAGAAGAAGGCTCGCCGGAGCGGAGAGAAAGACGCAGGACGACGCTTTCTCGAGCCGGCGCCCATACCGAAAATTCCCACACTCTGTTTGATTTTATGTTCGCGCCTATGTGCGCTTCACTATATCCCTCGATCCATTCACTATTCGCCGCCGCCGACAGCTTCATGTCGTCGCTGCGCACATCGAGTGAGGAAATAGCCTTCGGATTGGGAAATTGTGGAGTTTTGGACATGTGGAGTTGAGCGCCGAGCGACGTCAGCGTGTTTCGTGCCGGAAAATGAGCGATTCTGGATCCATCATTTGTGGATGCGTTTCGCTCTTAGTCCAGCTGTTGCGCCTCAAATAATGAAGACGTCTACAGCTCAAAGAAACGAGAACGCAAACTAAGGGTACTTCGCTAATCCAGCTTGGCCGCCATCGATTCAAGCACAGTTTTGCCGCTTCTCAAAATATCCGCGAATGTATCTTCGCCTTTGTCCAGTAGCCGCTTCATCGACCGCCGGCTTCTGCAGCGTAACAGGTAAAGTTTCTGTCCGGCCGCGTCGCTTATCCATTCTCGTGTTTCTTCACCCGACCTTGGCGCAAATAGAAGGGCGAGCCCTAATCCGATCCCCAAGCCTGTGAGGAGTGCGACTCCCTTGCGTCCCGCATCGTTCATAAACCCTTCTTTTTCGGCGACCGACATTTACGATCCCTGTCCGAGCTTCCGCTGTCCAAAACCGAGATTAATTTAGACTTGAGGGTTGCATTACGCTATCGGGTGTTCTCTGTACGGTCAGGTGGCGCAAGCGCCGGTTTAGCGAGGTCGTCTTTGTTGCGACCACGGCCGGCGTTAGGCCTGGCTGGCTAACGCGCTCTCGACATCCGGTCGCGACGATTGCAAACCGTGTTTCCATTTCGAATGCCAAGCTTGGAAGCTCAAGGCAGTCCAGAGCCGGTCGCTCCAGTCGAATCTGCCGGTGAGATGAGCGGCCCAAAGTGCGCGAATCGGCTTGGGATTGAGAAATCCATCCTGCCGCAATTCGCGCTCGCTGAGCAGCGTCTCGGCCCACTCCCGCAGCGGCCCGCGCAGCCATTTTCCGATCGGCACACCGAATCCCATCTTCGGGCGCTCGACGAGATTCCTCGGCACGTGGCGGTCGAGAATTCGACGCAGTATAAATTTGCCCTGCCCGCGCTGAATTTTGAACGATTCGGGCAGACGGAGCGCGAACTCCACGACCCGATGGTCGAGTAGAGGAACTCGCGCCTCTAATCCGACGCTCATGCTGGCGCGATCGACTTTCGTGAGAATATCCCCCGGAAGATATGTTATGAGATCGAGCAGCATGATTCGTTCTCGATAGCTGGCTGCAGAATTTCCGTCCTGAAATCGATCGAACGCGGTTTTTAGCTCGGTTACGTTAGGAACGACTTCGCCCGGATCCTGCCACTGAGAAACCAGGAGGCAATAGAAAAGTTCCGGTTGTTCCGCCGCCAACATCTTTGCCAGCTTGTGAGCCTTGCGCCCCATAAACGAGATTCGATTTCGTTTTGCGATAAGCGGCTCAACCTGCTGATACAGCCAATCCCAACGATCGGAACTCAATAGGCGCAATGCGCGGCTCATTCCTTTCTTCATCGTTGACGGAAGGCGGCCGAATCTTGACCACGCCTGATCGCCAAGGACGTACCGCTGGTAGCCGCCAAAAAGCTCGTCGCCCCCATCACCGGACAAAGAGACGGTAACGGCGCGCCGCGCGAGTTCCGACACCAAATAAGTCGGTATCTGTGAGGAATCCGAGAATGGTTCGTCGAACATTTCCGGCAGCTTCGGAACCACGGCTTGCGCCTCTCGCGGTGTGACGTACAGTTCGGTGTGATCGGTGCCGAGATGCGCGGCCACTTCGCGCGCGTAATTCGCTTCGTTAAAATCGTCTTCTTCGAATCCGACGGTGAACGTCTTTACGGGGCGCGTGCTGGCAGCCTGCATCAGCGAAACTACGAGGGACGAGTCGATACCGCCAGATAGAAATGCTCCGAGCGGCACGTCAGCGATCATTCGCGTACTCACCGCGTCCATCAAGAGCGACTCCAGTTCGCCGGCTACATCTGCTTCCGTCCGCTCCTGTCGTGCTTGAGATTCATTATTTCTCGCAATTTCCTTTGCCGACCAGTAGCAGTGTAATTGCTGAGCTCCGAAGTTGTCTTCCTTAGCAGAGAGCTGAAGAATGTAGCCTGGCGAAAGTTTATGGACGCCTTCGTAAATCGCGTAAGGTTCGGGAATGTAACCGAAGCGGTGCAGCAGAGATACGCACGGTCGGCTGACTGCCGCGCGAAAATCCGGATGTGCGTGGAAGGCCTTCAATTCCGAAGCAAAGAGAAAGACGGAGCCGCTCCAGCCATAGTAGAGCGGCTTGATGCCCAGCCTGTCGCGCACCAGATAGAGTTGCCGCTCGCTCGCGTCCCACAGGGCAATTGCGAACATCCCGACAAAACGGGAAACCGCGTCTTGCACTCCCCACTCCGAAATGGCCGCGAGGATTACTTCGGTATCGGAGCTTCCGCGAAACCGATGGCCTGATGTTTCGAGTTGCTTGCGAAGTTCGGCATGGTTATAGACTTCGCCATTAAAAACGATCGTGTAACGGCGGCAGGCTGAGTGCATAGGCTGATGGCCTGCGGGTGACAAGTCCAAGATGGCGAGGCGGCGAAACCCGAAGGCTACGCTGTTGCTTTCTTCGGCCCAGACACCTCCGTCGTCGGGTCCGCGATGAATCAGGCTCGCAGCCATTTGCGAAGCAATTTCAAGCCGGCGCTGGCGGCCTACGGCGCGCTTATCGATGAATCCTGCAATCCCGCACATTTGCTTTATTAGATACCTCGAGTGCCGCTCAGGGTTCTTCGTGTCCGTTTTTCGTGAGCCAGTTTAGTCCATCTCGACGCAATCGCGAAATTAGCCTTCGCAACGCAGAATTGACTAGCGGAGCGATGACTTAATTAGCTCACGGTTTCATTGCGTAGCAAACAATATACGGCGATGTCCACCGATTGGGCCTAAGAAACGGAACGCGCGATTCCATGATCCAAACGAGTTTGCTCAGAACAGAACGAACGCGCACCCCGGTTGAATGAATCAACGGACGACTCTTCCAACTCTCTATATTGATAACACCCAAATTGCACGCCAGAAAATAATCGCAAAACATCACTTTCAGCCCCGCCGCGCGGTGAGCTTGCTCGAGCGCCGCACGATCGATGGGTACGTGCTTGGCGTAGACGGTTTTGTCCACCCGTCTTTGGATGGCGCCAGGAAGCCCGGTCATGTTCGGAATTAGCGTGAACAGGTGGCCGCCGGGCAAAAGATATTCCGCCATGGCTTGCAAGCAACGAGCAGTGTCCGTGAAGTGCTCGGCCACGCCAAAGGAAACTGCAACATCGAATGCCTGACGAAGGCTCGCCGGAGGCGCGAACAAATCGCCCACAACGATTTGGCCGTCAATGCCCTCAGCATCCAAAATCTTCGAGGCCAACTCGCAGCCCTTCTCGGAGTAATCGAGACCGAATACTTTGAATCCAAATTCCTTGGCCAAATACGGCAGCCATTCCGAGGAACCGCATCCTAATTCGATTAACTTCTTCCCTTGAGGATTCAGGCCAACAAAAATGGAGCGAAGGAGATCATGGAACCGCAAGATAACGTAATTGTTCAAGCCGGAATCTCGGGGGTCCATCGCTCTGCGGAAATCGATCTCTTTCCAATTTCTTTGCCAATATTCCCGCCCTGCGAGATCGGTGGCTCCCGGTTCCGAAATTGTGTTCATCGCAATTCCTTCTGTCAATCCTGGCTCATGGAAAAACCCGGCCACTGCGCTTCCGAGCCAAGGCCCGCGCCGACGCCGTCGCGGATCGAATCTTCAGATTCAACATCGACACATTGCGTAACGAAACTGTGGGCCAGCGCGAGCACCGCAAAGAACTCAAGAGCTTGCATTAAATCGGTTGTCGCACACACGGCCAGTGTGACACCAAGAACCGCACCTAACGATTTTCGTTGCGGGGGCGTCAAAGCAGCGGCCAGCGCCCATAGAATTCCGGCCAGTAGGGAAAAGCCGACCACTCCCGTGCCCGTTAAAATCTCGAGGTAAGTGTCGTGATTGGCGACGTAGTTTCCCGTGTTCTTATAATTCGTCGCTGCGAACGTCCCAATACCCGATCCGAAAACAGGGTGTTGCTCGATTAAATCAATCGCGTAGAGCGCTGCTTCCAGCCGAGAAAGATCCTCGACACCTTGGTTCACCGTCGCGGAATCCAGTGTGTTCGGATCGTCCGAATAAGTCACTCGGAAGCGGACGGACATCAATTGTCCCGTGGTCAGGATCACTACCGTGACCGCCGCGGGGATCAATGCCGCAACGAGACGCTTCAAATTCATCGTCGGATTAATTAAAAAGAACCAGTTCAACGAAATTCCCAGAATGAGCGCGGTGATGCCGCCTCGAGAAAGAGTCGATATACAGCACAACGTCCCGGCGGCGATCGCAACCGTGAGCAACTTGCGCGTCCGCACTCGATCCGGAGTTAATCCGTAACGGCGGAGCAACAAGAGAATTGAAACGCTGAGGGCGAGAAACCCCGCCAGGTAATTCGGATTTCCGAACAACCCTTCGATTCGACCGCCGCCGCCCACCGCATAACTATGGATCGCCTCCCAGAGGCCTTCGATGCTTACGCAGAGGACGGAAGATGCGAACACAGGAATGAAACGGAGCATTTCTTCGCGGGTCGTTACAAGCTGCCGGAAGGCGAAGAACACCAAACTGCCAGCGGTGAAGTATCGAAAAAACGAGTACGCGCTCTCGAGGTCTTCGCTGTCGAGGCCGAAATGGTTCTGCCAGATGATGATCGCCGCGAGAGATACGAACCCGAGCCACGCGAGAACCGCGAGCCGCGGCAGTTTTGCCTCCCCGCTGGTAAGGCGCGCGTAGAGAGCGCAGACACCCAGAAAGAATGCCCAGTACAATCGCGGATCGAAGCCCAGCACATCCGGCAGCCCGGGGCAGGGCACGCAGAACACGAAACACATCAGCGCCAGGCGAGGACGGATTACGGTAAAAAGCGCGAGAGCGCCCAAAAGCGTCACGCCGAATAAGCTAGTCGCTGATGTGAGCATAAAATTCCTACGCTACGCTCGTGACAAAGAAGAATAAAGTTCCTGGTGCCGTTGCACCATCGCATCGAGCGAAAATTTCTCTGCTGCCCGCCGCAATCCCGCTCTGCCCATTTGCCGCTGCAGATCAGCGTTATTGATTAGTGTCTCTAGCGCCGACGCCATTCTAGCTGGATCGCGAGGTGGGACCAGAATTCCTGTCACTCCATCTGCAACTGCGTCCGGGTTTCCGCCAACCGAAGTAGCAACAACGGGTTTTCCAGCAGCCATCGCCTCGAGCAATACGTTCGAGAACCCCTCAGTTTCGGATGAACAGGCGTAAATGTCCAAAGACTTGAACAGAGGAACAACATTAGGCGTCTCGTCCAGCACGCTAAAGTACGGCTGAAGGCCGTGCCGCTCGATCTCGCCGCGAACCATGCTCTGCGTTCCCTCTTCGCGTCCGCTAAGAACGAATCGTACGGCCGGATACTTGGGCACAAGCATGCGCGCAGCTTCGACGAGGTCCACATGCCTCTTGTAGGCGAAGAAATTCGCCACGGTTCCGATCAACACCGATTCTCGTGGGGCACCGATCGAGCTTCGCAGACCGTTCGGAGAACTGTCTTGGAAGGCTTGCACATCAACTCCGTTGTAAATCAGGCGCACCCGCTCCGGACGGATGCCGTCCCTACGACAGAGCTCGTGCGAGACAGCGGCGGAGTTTGCCAAAACGATGTCGGCGCGACGCATGGCCTGTTGGTCGCTCCAGGTGAGAACTCCGGCAGAGCGATAACTCTCCACAAGGGCGCGCCGGCTACAAATTATTTGGGGCACGCCAGCGAAGCGTCCCGCAGCGACGCCCAGCACACAGGCTGTCGGCAGAATACAGTGCAGAATGTCCGGCTGAATTTTCCGCAAACATCGCTGGAGTTTCCACGTCGTACGGCTGGCGCGCGCGAGCCTCCCTCCCGGATATCGGAATGATTCATCGGTATGGTCCAGAACCGTGATGCGCGGCACCAGACCGTCCGCGCGTTCCTTTCCGGCGTCATGCAAAAGAATCAAATGTACATCGAAGGTCGTCGCGTCGAGGCGCCCGAGGAGATGGAGCAGTTGGTTCTCCGCTCCGCCCCGGTCGAGCGAACCGATAAAGAAGGCGATGCGTATTCGCCGTTTCACGCTGCGTTTCCCTTCGCCTTCTCAGTTGCCACGAGCGTGCCGCGGACGGCGACGGGCCATTGTTCGTTCGCCGTGATATCGGTCAAATTCGAGGCCTTGAACCATTGCATGACTTCCTCGTACGTGTGTTTGGATTGGTAGCGCGGCGAATACCAATCG
>Ga0182015_10004162_pt1 | contig 15764 bp, 11 predicted proteins | sample 712P3MmetaG_FD_120478 | JGI IMG/M metagenome (GOLD analysis project Ga0182015, IMG submission 120478) | Permafrost microbial communities from Stordalen Mire, Sweden - 712P3M metaG | ecosystem: Environmental > Terrestrial > Soil > Wetlands > Permafrost | place: Sweden: Stordalen | collected... | reverse complement strand
CGACAACATCAGCATGGAGGTCGAGCTCATCGCCCCCATCGCCATGGATGAGGGCCTGCGCTTCGCCATCCGCGAGGGCGGCCACACCGTCGGCGCCGGCGTCGTCGCCAAGATCATCAAGTAGGCCGGGTCGCCGCCAGGAGTGGCGGCTGATCGCTTGTGGATATATAAGCCAGGGCTGAACTAAGGGGTTAGGCGGCAAACCAAGCCCATTAGGAGCGTAGCTCAATTGGTAGAGCACCGGTCTCCAAAACCGGGGGTTGGGGGTTCGATCCCCTCCGCTCCTGCCACCCCTTTAGAACGCTGGTAAATCACGCATAGCGACGGTATATAAGGCGCCTTCAAACGGCATAGTCATGGCAATCACACCCCCGCTCGAATTTCTGCGGCAAGTCCGCCAGGAAGTGAGCCGAGTCACCTGGCCATCGCGCAAGGAGACCGGCGTCACCACCGCTATGGTTTTTGCCATGGTGGTTGCGGCCGCGATTTTCTTTTTTCTCGTCGACCAGGTGCTCGCGCAAGGCGTTCGCCTAGTTCTCGGGCTTGGGGCTTAATGTGATGCCGTCGCGCTGGTACGTGATCCACGTCTATTCCGGATTCGAGAAGAAGGTCGCGGAATCGATCAGGGATCAGGCGAAGCAAAAGGGCTTGGCCGAGAAATTCGAGGAAGTGCTGGTGCCGACCGAGGAAGTGGTCGAGGTCAAGCGCGGCGCCAAGGTCAGCGCCGAGCGCAAATTCTTTCCCGGCTATGTGCTGGTAAAAATGGATTTGACCGACGAGTCCTGGCATCTGGTCAAGAATACGCCGAAGGTCACGGGCTTTCTCGGCGGCAAGGGCCGGCCGGTGCCGATCACCGAGACCGAGGCCACCCGGATTATGAAACAGGTGCAAGAGGGTATCGAGCGCCCGAAGCCCTCGATCACCTACGAGATCGGCGAGCAGGTTCGGGTCTGCGACGGTCCCTTCACCTCCTTCAACGGCTTGGTCGAAGAAGTGGATGAGGAGAAGGCGCGGCTCAAGGTCGCGGTTTCGATCTTCGGCCGCGCGACGCCGGTCGAGCTCGAATACTCGCAAGTCGAAAAACTTTAACCAACAGAGACGGACATGGCGAAGAAGGTCGTTGGATTCATCAAGCTGCAAGTGCCGGCGGGCAAGGCCAATCCGTCGCCGCCGATCGGCCCCGCCCTGGGTCAGCGCGGCCTCAACATCATGGAGTTCTGCAAGACCTTCAACGCGCAGACCCAGAATCTCGAGCCCGGCATGCCGATCCCGGTGGTCATCACCGCCTATGCCGATCGCAGCTTCACCTTCATCACCAAATCGCCGCCCAATTCCTATTTCCTGCTCAAGGCGGCCGGAATCGAGAAGGGCTCCGGCACCACCGGCAAGGGCTTCGTCGGCAAGGTCACGATGGCGCAGATCCGCGAGATCGCCAAAAAGAAGATGGTCGATTTGAACGCCAAGGACGAGGCGGGCGCGGCGAGCATGATCGCCGGCTCGGCCAAGTCCATGGGCCTGGAAGTGGTGGAGTAGGGCAATGGCACATGTCGGCAAGCGCCTGAAAAAGGGCTACGAGGGCATCGACCGCAACGCGGTCTATCCGGCTGAAGAGGCGGTCAAGCTCATCAAGTCGCGCGCCAGCGCCAAGTTCGACGAGACCATCGAAATCGCGATGAACCTCAACATCGATCCGCGCAAGAGCGAGCAGAACGTGCGCGGCACCGTGCTACTGCCGAACGGCACCGGCAAGACGCTGCGCGTCGCGGTCTTCGCGAAGGGTGCGCGCGCTGAGGAAGCCAAGGCCGCCGGCGCCGATCTGGTCGGCGCCGAGGATCTGGCCGAGCAAATTCAGGGCGGCAAGGTCGAGTTCGACCGCTGCATCGCGACCCCCGATATGATGGCGCTGGTCGGCCGTCTCGGCAAAGTGCTGGGCCCGCGCGGCCTGATGCCGAACCCGAAGCTCGGCACGGTGACGCAGAATGTCGGCGAGGCGGTCAAGGCAGCCAAGGGTGGCCAGGTCGAGTTCAATACGGCGAAGGCCAGCATCATCCAGGCCGGCCTCGGCAAAGCGAGCTTTTCAGAAGAGGCGCTTGTGGGTAATCTGCGCGCCTTCGTCGGCGCCATCAGCCGGTCGCGTCCGGCGGGCATCAAGGGCTCCTTCATCAAGAAGGTGAGCCTCTCCTCGACCATGGGGCCGGGGCTGAAGGTGGAGATTTCGGGCCTCGCCTAAAGCGGGGTTCGACAAGAAGCGCCGCGGGGCAACCCGCGACGTGGCGGAGAGGTCGGGGTCGGAGCCCTAGTCTTTTCGTTCCTGTCCGAGATTGCGGGTGCCGGGCAACCGGCTTAAGGGACTTCGGTCCGCCGGCATGAGACGGGGGTTTGGGATGCGGGCTTTCGCCCGCGATCGGACTTCTGGGACAGGCTAACCGGGTGTAGTTGCGGATTCCCGCTTGGAATTCGCGACGGCGCCTTTGTGCAACCGATTCGCCGGCGGCAGTGCCGCAAGCGGGTCATCGGTCGGAGACTGTGCCGTGGACCGGGACCATAAGAAGAAGCTGGTCGATACGTTGCGCGCCGATCTCGCCGACGTATCGGTCGTCGTCGTCGCCCATCAGACCGGCATGACGGTCGCCGAGGTGACCGATCTGCGTCGGCAGATGCGCGCGGCGGGCGCCAATTTCCGCGTGACCAAGAACCGGCTCGCCCAACTCGCGCTGGTCGGCACGAAATTCGAGAAGCTCAAGCCGCTCTTCACCGGACCGACCGCGATCGCTTTTTCGCGGGACCCAGTGGCCGCGGCCAAGGTCGCCGTCGCCTATGCCGACAAGAACGAAAAGCTGAAGGTCATCGGGGCGAGCCTCGGCGAGCAGCAGCTCGACGTCGCGGGTGTCAAAGCCCTCGCGACCCTGCCGTCGCTCGATCAGCTGCGTGGAAAGATGATCGGTCTCCTGCAAGCGCCCGCGACCAAGATCGCCGGCATCTTGCAGGCTCCCGCCGGTCAGCTCGCCCGCTTGCTGGGTGCCCATGCAAGAAAAGGCGAAGCCGCCTAAGGCCTTCAACCCAAACCCAAACGAAATTTCATCCCAGGAGTGACGACAATGGCTGACTTGAACAAGATCATCGACGAACTCTCGGCCCTCACCGTGCTGGAAGCGGCCGACCTCGCCAAGAAGCTCGAGGAGAAGTGGGGCGTCTCGGCAGCGGCCCCGGTGGCGGTCGCGGCGGCGGGCGGCGGCGGTGCCGCGGCTCCGGCGGCGGAAAAGACCGAGTTCACCGTCGTCCTGACGGCGGCCGGCGAGAAGAAGATCAACGTCATCAAGGAAGTGCGGGCCATCACCGGCCTCGGCTTGAAGGAAGCCAAGGACCTGGTCGAGGGTGCGCCGAAGTCGGTCAAGGAGGCTGTCAACAAGGACGAGGCCGCCAAGATCAAGAAGCAGCTCGAGGACGCCGGCGCCACCGTCGAGGTCAAATAAGCCCGTTCGGGCTTGACCGGCAGGGGTGGACATACGATATTAGCCCTACATGTCCATTCATCCTGCCGGTTTCGGAACCGGGGCGCGGGATTGCCCGCGCCTGCGGGTTTTTGTCGTTTTGATAGGCCGACAGTACGGGAATCGGGGCTTGGCGAGTCGCCGTCTCTAAACATTCGAATTGAGAGTTTGCCGCGCCGGCGGTTCTGCCGCCCGGGCGAGGCAACGATAAGGAGCGCGCATGGCTAAATCGTTCACCGGCAGGAAGCGGATCCGCAAAAGCTTTGGCCGCCTGCCCGAAGTGGCACCGATGCCTAACCTGATCGAGGTGCAAAAGAGCTCCTACGATCACTTCCTGCAGATGGGCGTGATGCCCGAGAATCGCACCAGCGTCGGCCTACAAGAGGTCTTTCGCTCAGTCTTCCCTATTCGCGATTTCTCCGATCGAGCCCGACTCGAATTCGTGCGCTACGACCTCGAAGAGCCCAAATACGACGTCGAGGAATGCCAGCAGCGCGGCATCACCTTCGCGGCGCCGCTACGCGTCACCCTCCGCCTCGTCGTCTGGGACGTCGACGAGGAGACCAAGTCCCGCTCCATCCGCGACATCAAGGAGCAGGACGTCTACATGGGCGACATGCCCCTGATGACGAAGAACGGCACCTTCATCATCAACGGCACCGAGCGCGTCATCGTCTCGCAGATGCACCGCTCGCCCGGCGTGTTCTTCGATCACGACAAGGGCAAGACTCATTCTTCGGGCAAATATCTCTTCGCTGCCCGCGTCATCCCCTATCGCGGCTCCTGGCTCGATTTCGAATTCGACGCCAAGGACCACCTCTATGTCCGCATCGACCGCCGCCGCAAGTTGCCGGCGACGACGCTGCTGATGGCGCTCGACAGCGCCGCGACCGAGAAGCTGCGTCGCGAGCGCGCCGCCGAGAGCAAGCCGTTGCTGCCGAACGAGGCGGTCGGCATGGGCAAGGAAGAGATCCTCGCCTATTTCTACACGCCGACGCTGTTTTCGCGCGGCAAGAACAAGCAAGGCTGGAAGGCGCCCTTCGATCCCACCCGCTATCGCGGCCACAAGATCACGCACGACCTCATCGATGCGCGCTCCGGCAAGGTGAAGCTCGAATCCGGCGAGAAGCTGCCGCCGCGTCTGGCGAAGAAGCTGTTCGACGACGGGCTCAAGGAAATCCAGGTTGGCGCCGAGGAGATGATTGGCCGCTTCCTAGCGGTCGACCTCGTCAACGAGGAAACCGGCGAAATCTATGCCGAGGCCGGCGACGAGATCACCGAGCTGCTGCTGAAGACGATCGAAGACGCGGGCGTCGCCGAAGTTCCGGCGATCGCGGTCGATCATGCCACCGGCGGGCCCTACATCCGCAACACGCTGATGATCGATAAGAACACACTGCGGGAAGAGGCGCTCATCGACATCTACCGCGTCATGCGCCCGGGCGAGCCGCCGACGCTGGAGACCGCCGAGGCGCTGTTCAAGAATCTGTTCTTCGACGGCGAGCGCTACGATCTCTCGGCGGTCGGCCGCGTGAAGATGAATTCGCGCCTCAATCAGAAGACCGAGGACACCGTGCGCACCCTTCGCAAGGAAGACATCCTGGCGATCCTCAAGGTGCTGGCCGACCTCAAGGACGGCCGCGGCGAGATCGACGACATCGACCATCTCGGCAATCGCCGGGTGCGTTCGGTCGGCGAGCTGATGGAAAACCAATATCGCATCGGCTTGCTGCGCATGGAGCGCGCGATCCGCGAGCGTATGAGCTCGGTCGAGATCGACACCGTGATGCCGCACGATTTGATCAACGCGAAGCCGGCGGCGGCGGCGGTGCGCGAGTTCTTCGGCTCGTCGCAGCTCTCGCAGTTCATGGATCAGACCAATCCGCTGTCCGAGATCACCCATAAGCGCCGCCTCTCGGCGCTGGGGCCGGGCGGCTTGACGCGCGAGCGCGCCGGCTTCGAGGTGCGCGACGTGCATCCGACGCATTACGGCCGCATCTGTCCGATCGAGACCCCGGAAGGCCCAAATATCGGCCTCATCAACAGCCTGGCGACTTTTGCGCGGGTCAATCCCTACGGCTTCATCGAGAGCCCGTATCGCCGCGTCGTCAACGGCAAGGTCACCGACGAGGTCGTCTATCTCTCGGCGATGGAGGAAGGCCGCTACGCCATCGGCCAGGCGAATGTCGAGGTCGACGGCCACGGCAAGGTCAAGGCCGACCTCACCAACTGCCGCAAGTCGGGCGATTTCGTCATGGCCCGGCCGCAGGACATCGATTTCATCGACGTGTCCCCGAAGCAATTGGTCTCGGTCGCGGCGGCGCTGATCCCCTTCCTCGAGAACGATGACGCCAACCGCGCGCTGATGGGCTCCAACATGCAGCGGCAGGCGGTGCCCCTCATCCGCGCCGAGGCGCCGCTCGTCGGCACCGGCATGGAAGAGACGGTGGCGCGCGATTCCGGCGTCACCATCATCGCCCGGCGCTCGGGCGTGGTCGACCAGGTCGACGGCATGCGCATCGTCACCCGCGCCACCGGCGAAGGCTCGGCCGAGGCGGCGGGCGTCGACATCTATAATCTCCTCAAGTTCCAGCGTTCGAACCAGAACACCTGCATCACGCAACGTCCGCTGGTCCGCGTCGGCGACGAGGTCAAGGTTGGTGACATCATCGCCGACGGCCCGTCGACGCAACTCGGCGAGCTGGCGCTGGGGCGCAACGTGCTCTGCGCCTTCATGCCGTGGAACGGCTACAACTTCGAAGACTCGATCCTGATTTCCGAGCGCATCGTCTCCGACGACGTCTTCACATCGATCCATATCGAGGAATTCGAGGTGATGGCGCGCGACACTAAGCTCGGCCAGGAAGAGATCACCCGCGACATCCCGAATGTCGGCGAAGAGGCGCTCAAGAATCTCGACGAGGCCGGCATCGTCTATATCGGCGCGGAAGTGAAGCCGAGCGACATTCTCGTTGGCAAGGTGACGCCGAAGGGCGAATCGCCGATGACGCCGGAGGAAAAGCTTCTCCGCGCGATCTTCGGCGAAAAAGCCTCCGACGTGCGCGACACCAGTCTGCGCCTGCCACCCGGCGTGTCGGGCACCGTCGTCGAGGTGCGGGTCTTCTCGCGCCGCGGCGTCGACAAGGACGAGCGCGCGCTCGCCATCGAGCGGGCCGAGATCGAGCGCCTGGCCAAGGACCGCGACGACGAACGCGCCATTCTGGAGCGCAGCTCCTTTGCACGCCTCAAGCAATTGCTGAGCGGGCAAGAAGCCACCGGCGGCCCGAAGGGTCTCAAATCCGGCACGCGTCTCAGCGATGCCGTGCTGGGCGAGATCAACCAGCATCACTGGAAGCAGATCACGCTCAAGAACGAGAAGCGCATGACCGAAGTCGACACGGTCAAGAAGCAGATGGACGATGCCATCGGCCTCCTCCAGGCCCGCTTCGAGAGCAAGGTCGAGAAGCTGCAGCGCGGCGACGAGCTGCCGCCCGGCGTGATGAAGATGGTCAAGGTCTTCGTCGCGGTGAAGCGCAAGCTGCAGCCCGGCGACAAGATGGCCGGCCGTCACGGCAACAAGGGCGTCATCTCGCGCATCATGCCGGTCGAGGACATGCCCTATCTCGAGGACGGCCAGCCGGTCGACATCGTGCTCAATCCGCTCGGCGTGCCGAGTCGCATGAACGTCGGCCAGATTCTCGAAACCCATCTCGGCTGGGCTTCCGCCGGATTGGGCCAGCAGATCGGCGACATCGTCGACAAGGCGCGGCGCAGCGGCAACCAGACCCGCGAATTGCGGCGCGTCCTCAACAACATCTATACCGACAAGACCGACCGCGAAGACGTCAAGGAGATGGACGACCAGCAGATCATGGAGCTGGGCGAAAACCTCCGCCCCGGCGTGCCGATGGCCAGTCCCGTTTTCGACGGCGCGCGCGAGGACGATATCGTCGCGATGCTGAAGGATGCTGGGCTCGACGCTTCGGGTCAGGTGACGCTGGTCGACGGCCGCACCGGCGAGTCGTTCGACCGCAAGGTCACCGTCGGCTACATCTACATGCTGAAGCTGCACCATCTTGTGGACGACAAGATCCACGCGCGCTCCATCGGCCCCTACAGCCTCGTCACTCAGCAGCCGCTGGGCGGCAAGGCGCAGTTCGGCGGCCAGCGCTTCGGCGAGATGGAGGTGTGGGCGCTCGAGGCCTATGGCGCCGCCTACACGCTTCAGGAAATGCTCACCGTGAAGTCCGACGACGTGTCGGGCCGCACCAAGGTCTATGAGGCGATCGTCCGTGGCGACGACAACTTCGAGGCCGGTATTCCGGAATCCTTCAATGTGCTGGTGAAGGAACTGCGTTCGCTCGGGCTCAATGTCGAGCTTGAGAACCGCAGCTTCTAACCGGCCGTTCGAAAGCTTTTAGAGAAGGATCGTCAATGAACGAATTGATGAACGTCTTCGGTCAGGTCACCGCTCCGCAGACCTTCGACCAGATCCGCATCTCGATCGCCAGCCCGGAGCGCATCCGCTCCTGGTCGTTCGGCGAGATCAAGAAGCCGGAAACGATCAACTACCGCACCTTCAAGCCGGAGCGGGACGGGTTGTTCTGTGCCCGCATCTTCGGGCCGATCAAAGATTACGAGTGCTTGTGCGGCAAGTACAAGCGCATGAAGTATCGCGGCATCGTCTGCGAGAAGTGCGGCGTCGAGGTGACCCTGTCCAAGGTGCGGCGCGAGCGCATGGGCCATATCGAATTGGCGTCCCCCGTCGCGCATATCTGGTTCTTGAAGTCGCTACCGTCGCGCATTGGCCTCTTGCTCGACATGACGCTGAAAGATCTCGAGAAGGTTCTCTATTTCGAGAGCTATGTCGTCACCGAGCCGGGCCTGACGCCGCTCAAGATGCGCCAAGTGCTGAACGAGGAGGATTTCCTCAAGGCGCAGGAAGAGCATGGCGACGAATCCTTCCAGGCGGCGATCGGTGCCGAGGCACTGCAGAAGATGCTCGCCGCGATCAATCTCGAGGAAGAGCTGACCCGTCTGCGCGAGGAATTGCGCGACACCGGCTCCGAAGCTAAGCGTAAGAAGTTCGTGAAGCGCCTCAAGCTGATCGAGGCCTTCATCCAGTCGAACAGCCGCCCGGAATGGATGATCCTGGACGTCGTGCCGGTGATCCCGCCCGAGCTGCGCCCGCTGGTGCCGCTGGATGGCGGCCGCTTTGCGACGTCCGATCTCAACGACCTCTATCGCCGCGTCATCAACCGCAACAACCGGTTGAAGCGCCTCATCGAATTGCGCGCGCCCGACATCATCGTGCGCAACGAAAAGCGCATGCTGCAGGAATCGGTGGACGCGTTGTTCGATAACGGCCGCCGTGGCCGCATCATCACCGGCGCCAACAAGCGTCCGCTCAAATCCTTGTCCGACATGCTGAAGGGCAAGCAAGGCCGATTCCGCCAGAATCTGTTGGGCAAGCGCGTCGATTATTCCGGCCGCTCGGTCATCGTCGTTGGTCCCGAATTGAAGCTGCATCAATGCGGCTTGCCGAAGAAGATGGCGCTCGAGCTGTTCAAGCCCTTCATCTACTCGAAGCTCGAGCTCTACGGCCTCGCCAGCACGGTGAAGGCGGCAAAGCGCATGGTCGAGAAGGAGCGTCCCGAGGTCTGGGACATCCTCGAAGAGGTCATCCGCGAGCATCCGGTGCTGTTGAACCGCGCGCCGACGCTGCATCGCCTCGGCATTCAGGCCTTCGAGCCGATCCTGATCGAGGGCAAGGCGATCCAGCTGCATCCGCTGGTCTGCACCGCCTTCAACGCCGATTTCGACGGTGACCAGATGGCGGTCCACGTGCCGCTGTCGCTCGAAGCGCAGCTCGAGGCGCGCGTGCTGATGATGTCGACCAACAACATCCTCTCGCCCGCCAACGGCAAGCCGATCATTGTGCCTTCGCAGGACATCGTCCTCGGCCTCTATTACATCACGCTTGAGCGCGCCGACGTGCTCGGGCCCGAGGTGAAGTTCCGCACCATCGAGGAGCTCAAGGCCGCGGTCGAGGCGCATTCGGTCCTCATCTTCGATCGCAGCGATTCAGCCGACCCGCTCAAATCCGGCAAGCTCGCCAATTTCGAGCAGATGCGCAAAAAGGACGGCGTCACTTTCCATCGCGTGCCCTATTTCGCCGACGGGGCGGAAATCGAGCGCGCGGTCGAAGCCAAGGTGCTGTCGCTCGGCTCGCGCATCCGCGCCCGCCGGCTCAGCCGCGACGCCAATGGCGAGCTCGTCTCGCAGATCGTCGTCACGACGCCCGGCCGCATGATGATGTCGGAAATCCTGCCCGACAATCCGCTGATCAGCTTCGACCTGGTGAACCGCCTTCTCACCAAGAAGGAGATCACCAACGTCATCGACCAGGTCTATCGCCACTGCGGCCAGAAGGAGACTGTGATCTTCTGCGACCGGGTGATGGCGCTCGGATTTGCGCAGGCCTGTAAGGCTGGCATCTCCTTCGGCAAGGACGATCTCATCATCCCGGCCGCCAAGGAAAAGCTGGTCGAGGATGCTCGCACCAAGGTGAAGGAATACGAGCAGCAATATCTCGACGGCCTCATCACGCAAGGCGAGAAATACAACAAGGTGGTCGACGTCTGGTCGAACTGCACCGAAAAGGTCGCCGAGGAGATGATGAAGGTCATCCGCTCGGCCGAGCCCGGGGTTCAGATCAACGCCGTGTGGATGATGGCCGATTCCGGTGCGCGCGGTTCCGCGGCGCAGATCAAGCAATTGGCCGGCATGCGCGGCTTGATGGCGAAGCCCTCGGGCGAGATCATCGAGACGCCGATCATCTCGAACTTCAAGGAAGGCCTCACCGTGCTCGAATACTTCAATTCGACGCACGGCGCCCGCAAGGGCTTGGCCGATACCGCCTTGAAGACGGCGAATTCGGGCTATCTCACCCGTCGCCTGGTGGACGTGGCGCAGGACGCCATCATCACCGAAGTCGATTGCGGCACCACTAAGGGCCTCACCATGCGCGCCGTCGTCGAAGGCGGCGAGGTGATCGCCCCGCTGGCGGATCGCATCCTCGGCCGTACCTCGGCCGTGAACGTGGTCGATCCCTTGAACGGCAAGGTACTGGTCAAGGCCGGCGGCCTCATCGACGAAGAGGCGATCGAGAAGATCGACCGCTCCGGCATCGATGCCGTGCTCACCCGCTCGGTGCTGACCTGCGAGACTGCGGTCGGTCTGTGCGGTAAGTGTTACGGGCGCGATCTGGCGCGCGGCACGGTCGTCAATATCGGTGAAGCGGTGGGTGTCATCGCCGCCCAGTCGATCGGCGAGCCGGGCACTCAGCTCACAATGCGCACCTTCCATATCGGCGGCGCGGTCCAACGCGGCGCCGAGCAATCCTCGGTCGAGGCGGTGTTCGACGCCAAGGTGCGGATCAAGAACCGCACCGTGGTCATCAATTCCGACAATATTCCGGTGTTGATGGGCCGCAACTCCGAGCTCGTGCTGCTCGACGAGGCCGGCCGCGAGAAGGCGCGCCATCGCGTGCCGTATGGCGCGAAGCTCCTCGCCGATGAAGGCAAGATGGTGAAAAAGGGCGAGCGCCTGGTCGAATGGGACCCCTATACCATTCCGATCATCACCGAGAAGGACGGCTTCGCCCATTACGTCGATCTCGTCGAAGGCGTCTCGGTCCGCGAAGTGGTCGACGAAGCCACCGGCATCTCGGCCAAGGTGGTCATCGACTGGAAGCAGCAGCCCAAGGGCGGCGATCTGAAGCCGCGCCTCGTCATCAAGAACGCCAAGGGCAAGACGCTGACCCTCACCAACGGCCGCGAGGCGGTCTATCTGCTATCGGTCGACGCTATTCTTTCGATCGAGAACACCGCCGAAGTCCGTGCCGGCGACGTGCTCGCGCGTATCCCGCGCGAATCGTCGAAGACCCGCGACATTACCGGCGGCCTGCCGCGCGTCGCCGAGCTGTTCGAGGCGCGCAAGCCGAAGGATTTCGCCATCATCAGCGAGATCGACGGCCGCGTCGAATTCGGCAAGGACTACAAGACCAAGCGCCGCATCATGGTGGTGCCGCCCGAGGACAAGAAGACCGATCAAGAGCCGGTCGAATACCTGATCCCCAAGGGCAAGCACATCAGCGTGCAAGAGGGCGATTTCGTCCAGCGTGGCGATCTCTTGATGGACGGCAATCCGGTGCCGCACGACATCCTGCGCGTGATGGGTGTCGAGGCGTTGGCGAGCTATCTCATCAACGAGATCCAGGACGTCTACCGTCTCCAGGGCGTGCGCATCAACGACAAGCACATCGAGGTGATCGTTCGCCAGATGCTGCAGAAGGTCGAAATCGCCGATCCGGGCGAGACCACATTCCTCGCCGGCGAACAGGTGGACAAGCCCGATTTCGACGCCGAGAACGCCAAGGCGAAGGCGGAGAAGCTGAAGCTCGCCACCTTCCGGCCGGTGCTGCAAGGCATAACCAAGGCGAGCCTGCAGACCAACTCGTTCATCTCGGCCGCCTCCTTCCAGGAGACGACGCGGGTGCTGACCGAGGCCGCGGTCTCGGGCCGCATCGACGTGCTGACCGGCTTGAAGGAGAACGTCATCGTTGGCCGCCTCATCCCGGCGGGCACCGGCAGCGTCATGGCGCGGTGGCGCCTGGTCGCCGCCGAGCGCGACAAGGAGTTGGCGGCCCAGGCGCCTCCGGCTCCGGCCGCCGAGGACACGGTCGAGGAAGACCAGAAGATCGCCTAAGCCGTTCGATCCGTTCCGATCTACGGGCAAAAGGGGGCCGTTCCGGGCCCCCTTTTTCGCGCCATCCACCGCGCGGCGGGCGCGGTCGAAACCGGCTCCCACCTGCGGATTCGCCAGGAAAACCGCCGCGATCCGGCTTGACGGGTGGGGGAGCGATCAATAGTATCCGCGCACCCTCGAGGGGGGCTGGCCGTAGGTAGCCATCCTAGACGCAGCTTGGTCGCTATAGCTTCCGACTGGTTCGGCGCCGTGTAAGACGGCGCGCCTTGACTAGGGCGTTGGATTTTCGGCCGTGACGGCGGTGCGGTAAGCACCTTCGCGCGCGGTCGTTTCGTTTTCGTTTGGAATGAGGTTCGCGAGAGAGATGCCGACGATCAACCAACTCGTGACGCGTCCACGCCGTGCGCAGATTTCGCGCAACAAGGTGCCGGCGCTCGAGCAAAGCCCGCAGAAGCGCGGCGTCTGCACGCGCGTCTATACCACGACGCCGAAAAAGCCGAACTCCGCGCTGCGCAAGGTTGCGCGCGTCCGCCTCACCAACGCCTTCGAGGTGACGAGCTACATTCCCGGTGAAGGCCACAATCTTCAGGAACATTCCGTCGTGCTGATCCGCGGCGGCCGCGTCAAGGATCTGCCCGGCGTGCGCTATCACATCATCCGCGGCACGCTCGACACGCAAGGCGTCAAGGACCGCAAGCAGCGCCGTTCGAAATACGGCGCCAAGCGGCCCAAGTAGGAAACAGCCATGTCGCGCCGCCGTGCCGCCGTCAAACGTGAAGTTCTGCCCGACGCCAAATTCGGCGATCTGGTCGTGACCAAGTTCATGAACTGCCTGATGTACCAGGGCAAGAAATCGGTCGCCGAAGGGATCGTCTATGGCGCGCTCGATCGCGTCGCCAAGCGGTCTGGCCAGGATCCGCTGCGCATCTTCCACGAGGCGCTCGGCAATGTGCGGCCCTCGGTCGAGGTGCGCTCGCGTCGCGTCGGCGGTGCTACGTATCAGGTTCCGGTCGAGGTGCGCACCGAGCGCGGCCAGGCGCTGGCGATCCGCTGGATCATCGGCTCGGCGCGCGACCGCTCGGAACACACGATGGAAGAGCGGCTGTCGGGCGAATTGCTTGATGCCGGCAACAACCGCGGCAACGCGGTCAAGAAGCGCGAAGACACGCACCGTATGGCGGATGCGAATAAAGCCTTCTCGCATTACCGCTGGTAGGCCGGCGGACAATAAAGGCCTTCGGAGCTAGAGACAGAAAAAAATGGCACGCGTTACGCCCCTCGATCGTTATCGCAATATCGGCATCATGGCTCACATCGATGCCGGCAAGACGACGACGACTGAGCGCATTCTTTATTACACCGGCCGGTCGCATAAAATCGGCGAAGTGCATGACGGCGCCGCGACCATGGATTGGATGGAGCAGGAGCAAGAGCGCGGCATCACCATCACCTCGGCCGCGACGACCTGCTTCTGGAACGACCACCGCATCAACATCATTGACACGCCGGGCCACGTCGATTTCACCATCGAGGTCGAGCGCTCGCTTCGCGTGCTCGACGGCGCCGTCACCGTGTTCGATTCGGTTGCCGGCGTCGAGCCGCAATCCGAGACGGTCTGGCGCCAGGCCGACAAATACGGCGTGCCGCGCATCTGCTTCGTCAACAAGATGGACCGCATCGGCGCCAATCACGCCCGCACCGTCGAGATGATCAAGGACCGGCTTGGTGCCGTGCCGCTGGTCACGCAATTGCCGATCGGCGTCGAGAGCGAATTCAAGGGCATCGTTGATCTGGTGCTGATGAAGGCGGTGATTTGGCAGGATGAATCGCTCGGCGCCAAATTCGATCTCGTCGAGATTCCGGCCGACATGGCCGAGGCCGCCGCCAAGGCGCGCGCGACGCTGGTCGAGCTCGCGGTGGAGCAGGACGATACCGCGCTCGAAGCCTATCTCGCCGGCAAGGAGCCGGATGTCGCGACGTTGAAGCGCTGCATCCGCAAGGGCACGATCAATTACGCCTTCGTGCCGGTGCTGTGCGGCTCGGCCTTCAAGAACAAGGGCGTGCAGCCGCTGCTCGACAGCGTGGTCGATTTCCTGCCGGCGCCGACCGACGTCCCCGCCATCAATGGCGTGAAGATGGGAACCGAGGAAGTCGTCGTCCGCAAGACCTCCGACGACGAGCCGTTCTCCGGCCTCGCCTTCAAGATCATGACCGATCCCTTCGTCGGCTCGCTCACCTTCGTGCGCATCTATTCGGGCGTGCTGGTGACGGGCACGATGATGCTGAATTCGGTCAAGGATAACCGCGAGCGCATCGGCCGCATGCTGCTGATGCATGCCAATCATCGCGAAGACATCAAAGAGGCGCGCGCCGGCGACATCGTGGCTCTCGCCGGCCTCAAGAACACCACCACCGGCGACACGCTGTGCGACGCCGACGACCCGGTGGTGCTGGAGCGCATGGAATTTCCCGATCCGGTCATCGAGATCGCGGTCGAGCCCAAGACCAAGGGCGACCAGGAAAAAATGGGCCAAGCCTTGGCGCGACTCGCGACCGAGGATCCCTCGTTCCGGGTTTCGGTCGATCATGAAAGCGGCCAGACCATCATCAAGGGGATGGGCGAGCTCCATCTCGAGATCATCGTCGACCGCATGAAGCGCGAGTTCAAGGTCGAGGCCAATATCGGCGCGCCGCAGGTGGCCTATCGCGAGACCATCACGCGTGTTGCCGAGGTCGACTATACCCACAAGAAGCAGACTGGCGGCTCGGGCCAGTACGCCCGCGTCAAGATCCGCTTCGAGCCGATGCCGCCCGGCACCGGCTACGAGTTCGAGAACGACGTGGTCGGCGGCACGGTGCCGAAGGAATACATCCCCGGCGTTGAAAAAGGCCTCAAGGGCTCGGTCGATAACGGTGTGCTGGCGGGCTTCCCGGTGATCGACTTCAAGGCGACGCTCTATGACGGCGCCTATCACGACGTCGATTCAAGCGCGCTTGCTTTCGAAATCGCGTCGCGCGCCGCCTTCAAGGAAGGCATGGCGAAGGCGGGGCCGAAGCTGCTCGAGCCGGTGATGCGCGTCGAGGTCGTGACGCCGAAGGATTTCGTCGGTCCGGTGATCGGCGATCTCAACAGCCGTCGCGGCCGGATCACCGGCCAGGACGAGCGCGGCAATGCCGGCGTCATCAACGCGATGGTGCCGCTCGCCAACATGTTCGGTTACGTCAACACGCTGCGGTCGATGACCCAGGGCCGCGCCCAGTACACCATGCATTTCGACCATTACGAGCAAGTGCCCCAGGCGGTTGCGGACGAAGTCCGCGCCAAGCTGGCCTGAGGCGAGCGCACAGAAACAACGATAGCGATTGAGCGGAGAACAGACCCATGTCGAAAGCTAAATTCGAGCGGAACAAGCCGCATTGCAATATTGGAACGATCGGGCATGTCGATCATGGGAAGACGTCGCTGACGGCGGCGATCACGAAGGTCTTGGCGGAGACGGGTGG
>Ga0182015_10004161_pt1 | contig 15766 bp, 12 predicted proteins | sample 712P3MmetaG_FD_120478 | JGI IMG/M metagenome (GOLD analysis project Ga0182015, IMG submission 120478) | Permafrost microbial communities from Stordalen Mire, Sweden - 712P3M metaG | ecosystem: Environmental > Terrestrial > Soil > Wetlands > Permafrost | place: Sweden: Stordalen | collected... | reverse complement strand
TTGGTGATGGGGGCGATCGTTATCCTGGCGGTTGCGCTCGACCGAATGGGTCGGGTCAATGCATAGGCTATTTTGCCGAGAACAAAATCGACATCGCCTCCTGCCGGTTGCGATGCGTCGGCACGGCAAACGCCCGCCGAAATGCGGCGGAGGGCGCCAAGGTCGTCGTCGTGTACCAAAGCAACGACTAAAGGGCGCGCGCGAGCGACGGCAAGACTCTGGTCGCGCTCGCAATTAGCACGTTGCCCGGTCGGGCTTTTGCGGCATATGATTGACCGATGAAGAGACGGGAACTCATCAACGTTGCCATGGGCAATGCGGCCGCCGACGCTGTGGTCGAGGGAGGGCGGCTCGTCAATGTGGCGACGGCGGAGATTTACGAAGCCGACGTGGCGATCAAAGGCGACCGGATCGCTGCTGTAGGAGACGTCGCCTACACGAAAGGCCCCGACACGCGCGTCATCGACGCACGCGGGCGTTTCGTCACTCCAGGACTCGTTGAGGGTCACCTGCACCAGTACCACAGCTACCTCGGTGTGACCGAATATGTTGAGGCGCTTTTGAGCCACGGCGTCACTGCGACCGCCGACGGGTTCTACGGGCCCGGAATTGTCGCCGGTGTACCGGCAGTCCGCTTTTTCAAAGAGGCGTTCGAGCGTATGCCGATGCGGCTTATCTTCCTCGTGCCTACGCTCTCATGGCTACAGAACCGCGAACTGGGTCTGACCCCGACACCTGGAATCGAGTCCGGAGATCTCGAGAAGATTCTCGGCTGGGAGGGCTGCTACGGCCTCGAGGAGCCGCCCTACCTGCCGGTCGTGGAGCACTATCCGGAGTTTCTCGATCTGTTTGACGAGACGCTCCGGCAGCGCAAGGTCATCACCGGGCATGCAGCCGGCATCACATGGCGCCAGCTCCAGGCCTACGCGGCGGTCGGCGTTACAACCGACCACGAGTCAGTCGAGGTGCACGACGCGCTCGCAAAGGCGCGCGCGGCGATGACGCTGCTGATGCGGCAGGGATCCGGTTGCTTCGACCTGCCTGAGGTTGTGCGTACCCACACCGAGTTCGGGATCGATCCGCGTCGGCTCGCTTTCTGTGCCGATCTCGCCTCGCCCGAGAAGCTGATGACCGAGGGGACGATCGACCACGCCGTGCGCGTTGCAATCGCGCAGGGCGTCGCGCCTGTGCGCGCGATTCAAATGGCGACCATCAATACCGCCGAGGTGTTTTACGCCCAGCGGGACTTTGGCGTCGTCGCGCCGGGGCGGTTCGCGGACCTCGTGCTCGTGTCAAACCTGCGAGATTTCACGATTGACACTGTCGTTTTCGGGGGCACCGAAGTGTTCAAACAAGGCAAGTTTCTGATTGACCTGCCGAAGACCGAGTACCCAGATTTCCTGCGTGGCACCGTCAGGCTGCCTCAGCTGATGACCGCTGACGAGCTGACGTTCAAAGTCAACACACATCGGCCGGAGATCGAGGTACGCGTAATCGGAGTGACCGAGGGCAGCCTGGAAACGGACGAGCGCCGAGCACGCTTGCCTGTCGTCGACGGGACGGTGCCCGCGGACATTGACGGAGACGTGCTACTGCTGGCGATGATCGACCGGTTCGGCAAGGGCACCGGTACCGGCCTAGGCTTTGTCCAGGGTTTCAAGCTGCAGCATGGCGCAATAGCGTCAACAGCGAATGCCGTGTGCGAAAACATCGTCATCATCGGGACGAACCCGACTGACATGGCCGTCGCAGCGAACCACCTAGCACGTCTTGGCGGCGGCAAAGTTGTGGTGCGCGACGGCAAGGTGGTCGCATCCGTCGGCCTGCCGATCTGCGGGCTGCTCGCCGAGGATCCATTGGAAGAGGTGATGACAAAGTTCAGCCGCGCGTTTGAGGAGATCGCTGAGCTCGGCTGTCCACTCAAGAACCCCTTCTCACAGCTTGAGTTCTGCTTCGCCTGCGGTGAGATCGGCAACATCAAACTCTCGGAGGAAGGCCTCCTGCTCATTCATCCGGAGCCCCGCAAGGTGGAGGTCGTCGTCGGATGATCACTACAAAGGAACGCCCGTGAGCAAGTTCAGCCTTTCCGGCAAGGTCGCGATCGTCACAGGCGGCGGGCGCGGTATCGGACGTGCGATCGTCGATGGACTTTCGGATGCCGGCGCCGACATCGCTGTGGCAGCACGGAAACTGGGCCCGCTGCAGGAGGCCGTCGAGGCCGTCCAGGCAAAGGGTCGGCGCGCGAAAGCGTATTCCGTCGATCTGGGCAGAGTCTCGGATATACGCGCGCTCGTCAACGACGTTGTAAACGACTTCGGCGACCTGCACATCGTTGTCAACAACGCAGGCGTGCAGTTGCTCGCGCCAGCAGAGGACCTGTCGGAGGAATATTGGGACGAGACGCTGACGACGAACTTGAAGGCGCCGTTCTTTCTCGCCCAGACCGCAGCAAAGCACTACATCAAGCGCGGCGGCGGGGGCAAGATCGTCAACATCACCTCGATCTGGGCGGAGGTCGGCTTCCCGCTCTTCTCCGCCTATTGTGCCGCAAAAGGCGGGCTCCTCCTGCTTACACGGGCGCTGACATCCGAGTGGGGCCAATATGGGATCAACGTAAACGCCGTGGGACCTACGCTCAACATCACGGACATGACGCGAGAACTTGCCGATAACGAGGAGTTTAGCAGGGACTACATGCACAAACTCCCAGCTGGTCGCTTCGGCAACCCTGCAGAGGTCGCCGACGCCGTTGTGTTCCTCTCAAGTCCCGCGTCCGACTTCGTATTCGGGCAACAGCTGATGGTAGACGGCGGCTACACCGCGATCGGCCACCTACCGACTCCTGAACTCGCCTTAAACAAGCGAGCGCGATGAGTGATAAAGCACCGCGTCTTCTCAATCTGAGACTATCAGGGCCAAACCCGGCCCTGCGACCTAAATAGCCTATCGACTACGTCATTGTCTTTTTGGAAGGATGTTTCCAGGACTTGGGTAGCAGCAGCCTGCGGTCACACTCGAACAAGGCCGCCGTCGACGTAGATCGTCTGCGCGGTCACGAAGGCGGCGTCGTCACTTGCTAGAAACGACACTACCCCGACGAGGTCGGACACAGATTGGACGCGCTTAATCGCCTGCATATTTGCATAGGCGTCAAAAAACTCCTCTCGGGACATTCCTCCCGCAATTTGTTCGCGCGCTTCAGTACCAGGAGTTCTCGTCAGCCCGGGCGCGATGGCATTGGCCGTAATGCCAACTTGCCCAAATTCCGTTGCAAGCGCCCGCGTAAATCCGATAACGCCGGCCTTACTGGCGATGTAGTGGGTGAATCCCGGCAAAACCAAGTTAACGGTGTCGGACGCTATATTGATGATTCGACCCCATTTCCGTCGCTGCATACCGTTGGCAAAGGCTTTGGTCATCAGGAACATGGAATCAAGGTTCACAGAGAGCACGTGGCGCCAGTCTTCGAAAGTCATCTCATCGAAGGTCTGCATCGGATAGATGCCGGCATTGTTGACAAGGATGTCGCAGCGGGACCCAATATTTTTTACAGCTGCTTTCAAAGCTTCAACGCTCGCCGGATTGGTGACATCGCATTGAACCGCGGTCGCGCTCCCGCCCACCGCCGCGATTAGCTGCAACGTCTTTTCCGCTTTGTCGCGATCGGCAATGATGATCTGGGCGCCTTCCTCTGCCAGACGTACAGCCGACGCTTGACCAATGCCGGACGCAGCGCCCGAGATGACCACCGTCTTTCCGCCGTGCCTTTTCGTCATTGATCGCCTCCAGTTTCCTCAGTGCGATTATCCAGAAATTACGTCCATACATTACGTTGCCGTCCTCCGGAAGCCGAACCTTTCTTCCCATGATGGCTCTAAAGAACGAAGTAGCGCTGGACGGGACGTTGATGACTGCGATTTGCCTGCTCGACGAAAGCAAGCGCCCAGGGCAGGAACCCACGTTACAGCAGGACATGCGCGGCCAATATCTGCAGGTCATGGAGGCGCTGACGATTCGGCTCCGAGCGGCGGGCGCTACTTGGGACGACGTAGTCTACCGTCGGCCTTTCGTCCTCGATATGGATGCGTTCATCAAGACGCAAACCGACCCGACGATGACCTACCCTTGGCACAGGCCGCCGCCGAGCACTCTGGTCGGCGTGATCTGGCCTTCGCATTCCCGATTTTCCAATCGAGATCGACCTGATGGCAGTGACGAAGGGATAAAGAAATATTTCTTGGTAATGCCGGTCATTGGGTTGGCGCGAGTTACACGAACGGCGACTTGTCACGGCGCTTTCGGTCCGGCTGCGAGAAACCAATCGGCGATCTGCGCACCTGTCCAGAATTTCACATCGCTCTTTTGGCGGATGACTTCAAGGACGCGCGGAAATATTTCAACCGATGCGGCGCACCCATGATGTAGGGATGCACGACCAGCGCCATGACGCGGGCTGATTTCGCAGAGTCCGCGTAAATCTGCTCGAACTGGTCGAACGCGCGGTCTGAATATTCGGAAGCCTTGTGATGCTGGATGAGCATCATGGCAACGTCGTTGCATTCCTGGGTATACGGCACGTTCAGAAGCGGCCTGGTACGGGTCTTGAGCCAGACCGGCTGGTCGTCGAGCACCCAGTCGGCCACGTAATCGTAGCCCTCCTCGACCAGAAGATCGGGCGTTTTCCAGGTCTCGGTAAGGCCGGGCCCCAGCCAGCCGCGGGGCGGCTTGCCTGTTGCCTTGAGAATGACTTCGCGCGTCTTGCGGATGTCGACGCGCTCGTTTTTCACCTTCTGCATGTTGCGCTGCGTGAACCCGTGGCCCATGAACTCCCACTTGCGCTGGACCGCTGCGCGCACGATCGGAGGATAAGCGGCAAGTGCCGAGCCGTTGATCGCCAGAACGGCCGGGATCGCAAGCGCATCGAACACCTCGATGAACCGCCAAAAGCCGACCCGGTTACCGTACTCGTGCCAAGCCCAGTTCGGCACGTCGGGCATCGGCGACCCACCGGCTGGCGGCGTGAGCACCGTGCGCGGCATCGGCTGCATCGGGTCCCACTCCTCGACATTGACGATGACCCACAGAGCCAGGCGGGCACCATCCGGCAGTTTGAGCGGCGGGCGTTCGCTGACCGGCGAATATGCGATACGGTCGTTCGGCAGCATCCGCTGCCTCTTCGGTTGCGCATCCTCCCGCGCAGATTTCTTCAGCCGCCCGACCACAACGATATTATGCCGATAGGTTCGCGAAGACTCAAGCTTGCAGGCTGAGAGCGCGTCGATTTAATCGGCGTCCTTCGTCGATAACACGCGCAGAGAGCTCGGATCGCTGCTTCGTTCTTGGACGCGTCGCGCGAAGTTATCCGCCATCTCATCCATTGTGCAAAAAGCGGACGCCGGATCAGAGGCACGCCGTCGGGGACGACTTCGCACTTTGCCAAGCGCAAATGCTTTGCCCGTAAAGATCAAATCTCGTCGCGCGGCCGGACGGTGGGGAACCTTTTACAGACCTAACTGGTCGGCACCACTAGCGCGCCGGTCCGCACATGTCAGTAACAGCGTCAAGGCGGAGGCCCGCACAATCCATTTCGTACTCGAGCCCGCGCAGTGGCGGTCGTGCGTAATGCCACGTCAAACCGGATTGGGCTGCGCCCCGCTGCACGATCTCGTCCGCCAGAAACGGGTGAATGTCGTGAACAGTATAGATTTGTACGGCTGTTGTGTCGGACCAGCCGAAGCCGAGCAGACCAAGGCGGCGTTCCATCTCTCCGAGAACGTAGCGCGCCTTCTCGCGGATCGCGTCAGCGCTTGTTTCGCCATGTCTGACGGCGCGTTCGCTATAGCTCCCCGATCCTTCGGCGGCCTCGCCGCTGCCAGAGATGACGAACGTCGGTTTCACCCGAATTGCTTCGACTGTGAAACAGAAGGCATGGAAACTTGGCACTTTAGGCGGATTTATCTTCGGGCATACATTGCTACGCGCCACTGGGTTCACCGCGTTATCGATCAGTCCCCACTTCTGCAGCGTGGCTACGTAGCTTTGGTTGAACGCGCGAAAGCCCTCGTCTGTGAAAGGAGCAGGCGACCGCAGTTCACAGGCGCAGACAGCCGTAAGCGGCCGGCCCGCATCCCGAACGATCTCTTTGATGCAATCGAAGCCATCACCGAGCGGCACAGGATTACGAAAGCGCACGCGCTGGATTTCGAATCCGGTAAACGCCGCAACGCCACCACAGTACTGGAACACACTTGGCAGGAATCGATAGGAACCCGGCGTAAACTCGCTCACGATAGACATTCGTTTCTCCTATTCGATTCGGCCCATGTTTGGTTGCCCCCGAAACTCAACTGCCAGGCCGCGATCGGCAAGGTTTGACTCGTCACGCCACGTGCCAAAATTATAACGATTTACCGCTATGCGCCTTTTGGAAGCTGCAACCTTTGTCAACATGAGGTGTACGCAATCTAACGCCAAGCGTTACCGTTGCGCAGACTGACCAAAAATGCATTCGACGGCTCGCGTTCGCCCAGCTAAGCCAATCGACGCATACCTTATTGAATCTAAGGTCCGGAAAATTCCAATATCGCGACTTCCTCCTCTCACCCCAGGGGAGCTTCAGAGTCCGCTTCTGCCGCCGACATCTTTCCCGGATCCGAACGGGCACCGCTTGCGAAAATCCGCCGCCATTTCGGCGAACGTCACCATTCGCACGCCGGAATGCGCTAGCATGTGATCGATCAACCTTTCGAGCAGCATCAAAACATGTGGCTTGCCGGCGCTGTCGGGATGGATGCAAAGCGGATAAATCGCATAATCGTGATGGCGGTAAATCCAGTCGAAATGATCTCGCCAAATCTCCTCAAGAGCGCGGCCCGTCACCCAGCCATGACTGTTGGGAAAAGACTTTATGAACATCGTGGGTGGAGCGTCGTCCAGCAACCAGCTTGCTCCAAGCTCGACAAGGTCGACTTCTTTGCCGGCCTTCCAGGGGACCATCCACTCAGAAGCCTTTTTCTTATAGTCAATCTTGGTCCAACTATCGCCTACGCGCAGGTAAAAGGGATGATAGTCATCCTCCATCAGGCTGCAGTCGTACTGAATGCCCCGCGCCAGGATCAATTCAACCGTATTGGGGCTCAGCTCCCACCACGGCGCCATGTAGCCGACCGGCGTCTTGCCTGTCATCCGCGTGATAATTTCGATGCTCTTGTCAAGTACCTCGGTTTCTTGCTCGCGCGTCATGGCCAGTGGATTTTCATGGGTATAGCCATGGAGTCCGAGCTCATGTCCGTCATCTATGATCATTTGTGCAGCACGCGGAAAGCTCTCCATTGAGTGTCCAGTGACTCCCCAAGTCGTTTTAATCCCATAACGTTTGAAGAGGTCTAACAGTCTCGGAACGCCACGCTTGGCAGCGAATACGCCGCGCGAAATATCACAGGGCGAATCCGCGCCGCCGAACGACCCGATCCACAATGCCACCGCGTCGAAATGCGGGTTAATACAAACCTGAATATCCTTCGCTGTCATGGCCAGTTCCCCCCCTAGAATGGTCACCCTTGTGAAACGACTGAGTTGCCCCGCAGCGCCAGCTCTTGACGTCACTTGGATCAGTTTGACCGGATGAAGATTATCAGACGATACTTCCGCACACAACGATCGACCGGCCAAACCTGTCCGTCGATATTGCAATTTCGGCTTGGTAGATCATTGACTGATATTGATCATCGACGATTGGTCGTCCAGCGATCAAGTTCAGTCGGTACTCCCGGGTGGCCGTCGCCGCTGCGGTAGAACGGAATGAGGCACCTTATGTGCGGAGCATGTGGAGTCCTGGGAAATGCGCCCGATTGGATCGACCGTGTGGGAAATCCTGAAGGTGTTGGTCACGAAGAGAACCTTACCCGGGCGGCAGAGCGTCAGCGTCGTGTCGACCTTGTGAATTTGCTCCTGCGACATAGCCGTATGAGATTGTTCGATTTGGGAAGCAAATTGAGCCTGCAGGCACCTACCGGCCGCGTCGAGATCGTTGAAGGCCTTGCGCACGTTTGGATTGCTGCGGACCAGCTTTCCGTGCACCTTGTTGATCCATTGGATCTTGAACAACTCGAAGCCCTCGAAAGGTCATAAAGAGACATGCGATGGCGGATAATTCACGCATTCCCGTGGCGGTACTGACGGGCTTTCTCGGCAGTGGCAAGACGACGCTGCTCCGCAAGCTGCTCGAGGAGCCAAGCATGAATAGGACCGCAGTGCTCATCAACGAGTTTGGAGAAATTGGCATCGATCACCTGCTCGTCAAGTCGGTACTCGAGGGCGCCGTGGTGCTCCAGAATGGCTGCATTTGCTGCACACTGAGAACCGACTTGCGCGACGGAATCGCCAGCATCATCGACAGCCGTTATGCGGGTAAGTTTCCTGATTTCGATCGTATCGTCGTCGAAACGACTGGACTTGCTGACCCCGCACCGATCGCGCAGACGCTGCTGATCGATCCGATGTTGCGCAACCAAGTCAGCTTGGCCAATATCATCGCCACGGTCGACGGCATGCTCGGCGCCGAGCAGTTGAACACCCACGACGAATCGTTGCGGCAAGCCGCTGTCGCCGACCGGCTAGTGATCACGAAGACCGACATGATCGCCCCCGACCGCACTCAAGCGCTCAAGAGCGCTTTGTCTCGTCTAAATCCGGCCGCCCGAATTTTTGACGTTCATGCCAACGGGTTTAACGCCGCTGCTCTTGTTACAGGTGGAGTGAGCGATCCGAAGACCAAACTTGCCGAGGTCCAGCATTGGCTCACAAGTGCCAAGCAGGAATATTCGCACGACGAAAAAGGACATCACCACAATGGCGACCACATTCACCTGGGTGACAATCACTCTGTCAACATCCAATCTTGCTCGTTGCGTGTTGAGGAAGAGATTGATTGGACTGCATTTAGCATATGGCTGACTTTGCTGTTGCATCGGCACGGCGGCAAGATCCTGCGCGTGAAGGGATTGCTGCGCGTGACCGACGCTACTGGGCCGATAATTCTCCATGCTGTCCAGCACGTGATTCATCCTCCCATTCACCTTGAGCAATGGCCTGACGATGATCATGCCTCTCGAATTGTGTTTATTGTGCAAGGTGTTAATCCTGCGGTCCTGCAGCGATCCCTAATGTCATATCTTCGAGCCTCGACCAGGTGAACTGATGGAGTTAAGCAATAATGAGCTTTTCCTAAGCCAATTCGTGCACAGACAACACCATCTAAAATAAATTTCACGCACGACGATCACCGATCCATAGGACGGTTGAAGAAGTTGAGCACGTTCGGCACCGTTAACCGAGCGAAGCTAGCCGATGCCTGCGGTGCCGAAGCTTGGTAGTTATATGATTGGTTAAAAATCTTAAGAGATAATGTGGCATCGTGGCGACTGAATTTTCCGAGCAGGAATGTCAATCAACTCAAATCGAGTTTTTATCTCCTATGCGCGCACGAATGAATCTTTTAGCAGATTGGCTATCCGTCTTATACATCTGGTTGGGAGAGCTGCGGACCGCGCAAAAAAATTGGCTTAAAGCCTTGGGTTATTCGAGTGGAATCTCTCGATTGTTGCGTGCCTTGGCCTAACCGGAATCAGGCGTGGCGATCTTGAAAGGTCGCTCGGCAATTTCACATGCGTACTTGGGGACGCAGTTTTGCTCAAGGTAAGTTGATCATCGCACTGAACTGAATCATACCGAAATGCATTCACGTCTCGTTATCGTTTGGCGCGCGGTGACCCCCGGCGGCACTTCGGGCAGAATTTCAATATGCTGGAGCGAAGGTTATTCACTCGCGCGCGAGCCCTTGCCGCGGCTTAAATCATTGCGGGCCCTCATCTACGCCTTTTTAGTTGTCTCGTCCTCGATATTTCTTCTGCCGGTGCTAGCTTAGAGTTGGTATTTGGTCCGACGGCGAGATACCAATCGACGATCTGCGCGCCGGTCCAGAACAGCACATCGCTTCTTTTGCGTATTACCTCAAATATACGGCGGAAGTATTTGAGGCGGTGCGGCGCCCCCATAATGTACGGATGAACCGACAATGCCATGATGCGCGAGGAATCGACTGCATCGGAATAGATTTGCTCAAACTGATCAAGCGCGCGATCGCAATATTCGGATGCTTTATGATGCTGGATCAGCATCATCGCAACGTCGTTGCATTCCTGCGTGTAAGGCAGATTAAGGATCGGTTTTGTGCGCGTCTTCAGCCAAATCGGTTGATCGTCGAGCACCCAATCGGCGACATAGTCGTAGCCTTCTTCAACCAGAAGGTCCGGCGTTTCCCAGGTTTCGGTGAGACCGGGACCGATCCACCCGCGGGGTGGGTTGCCCGTCGCCTTGGTGATTACCTGGCGGACCTTACGTATGTCGGCGCGCTCGTTCGGCACCTTTTGCATGTTGCGCTGCGTGAGGCCGTGGCCGACGAATTCCCATTTGCGTTCCGCTGCCGCCCTCACGATTTGCGGATAGGCGGCGAGCGCTGAGCCGTTGATGCAAAGCACGCCCGGAATTGCGAACTCATCGAAAACCTTGATCAAGCGCCAAAAGCCTACTCGATTGCCGTATTCGTGCCATGCCCAGTTCGGCACGTCGGGCATAGGTGAGCCGCCGGCGGGCGGCGTCAGCACGGTCCGCGGCATCGGCTGCGTCGGATCCCATTCTTCCACGGCTACTATCACCCAAACGACCATGCGGGCGCCATCCGGAAGTTTGAGCAGCGGGCGTTCGGTGATTGGCGAATATGCGAAGCGCTCAGTCGGAAGCCTCGGGTACTTCGGAGGTTCCCCGGGTCTTGCAGGTGTTTTCGGCCGTCCGGTCACGCGAAGCTGTGCCTCTCGTTCACGAAGATGCGCTGAGATTGCCCGTATCTCTCAGAGCCCGGATACCCAAGCCCACGGGCTCGATTGGCAGGATGTGGCCTGGTGGGACGCGATGCAAGAGGAGTTCATGCGCGAGCACGGTGATTTCCGCCAAGGTCGATGTCAGCCAGGCGATGACGGACAGGCTACTGCCGTCAAAGTAGCCGTTGCGGAAACCATCCAATCCGCGTGACAACACTGGTAGTTCGGACGCGTCGAGGTATGTTTGGCTCGACGTGAGTCTTCGGACGACCGTCCTATCCAACCCCGTTGGCGCTCGGAAAAGTGTGTAGCAAAGGATGAACTCATGGCGAGCGAAACAACGATACCGCGCGACTCCTATCTTATCAAAAACGGCGCCGTCATCACGGTCGATCCTGCGATTGGTACCTTACCGAAGGCCGACGTTCTGGTGCGCGACGGTGTCATCGTCGCGGTCGGGCCAGAGCTTGCGGCTGGGGGAGCTGAGGTCATAGATGCATCGCGCATGATAGTCATGCCCGGCATGGTCGATTCACACTATCACATGTGGAGTACGCTCGGTCGAAACTTTCTATCTGACAATGGCTTCGAGTATTACCCGGCGAAATGGGCGACCTCCGAACTTTATGATGTTGAGGACTTTTACAATAGCGTGAGTCTGGGCCTAGCCGAGCTGGCGAATGGCGGAGTCACCACCGTCAACAACTGGTCGCACAACAACAGATCGCCCCAGCACGTTGATGCCGAATTAGAGGCACACCGCAATTCGCTTTTGCGCGCGCGCTATTCCCTGGGCCATATCGACCGGATGCCGGTTGATATGGTTAATAAATTCGAAGATCTCGGCCGGGTGCAGCGGGAATGGTTCGACGACAGGTCGCGCCTCGATGGCTTGGTCCATCTCGGCGTCAACCTGCGTGGCATGATACAGAGCGATGCTCGCGTTTTTCATACTGAAATGCATGACATGCTGAAGCGGCGCATCTCGGTCTGCATCCATGCTAGCCAGGGACGGCCCAATTCCGACGATGCCACCGACTACGAGAAGCGCGGCTATCTCGGTCCGCGCTTTTTGTTTTGCCATTACATTGCTGCGACGGATAGTGATCGTGCGGCGATGGCGCGCACCAAGACACCGCTCAGTTTCTCGACCCATTCGGAGCTTCGTCTCGGCGAGCACGGCGATCCGCGCGTCGCATTGCTTAAAGCACGCGCCGCGGGTGTGATGGTGACCCTGTCATCCGACGCCACCTCTATTGCACCTCCCAATATGTTCGAGAACATGCGCTTCACCTGGAATATTGGTATTCCTTGGAAGGAGACTGACACCGCAAACTTGCCGCCGGTGGGCTTTCACGAAGCGATTGAGATGGCGACGATCAATGGCGCTCGTGCCTTGGGTCTAGGCGACCTCACCGGGTCGTTAACGCCCGGCAAGCGCGCCGATCTAATTCTGATTCGAACCACCGACCTGAATATTGCCCCGCTTGCGCAGATCGAGACGACAGTGGTTCAGTCGGCAACCCCAGCCAACGTTGATACTGTGATGGTCGATGGCCGCATTCTGAAGCGCCACGGTCACCTTCTGCATTTTGATGTGCCTGGCATCGTCGACCGCGCCGAGCGGTCGGCGCGGCGAATCCGCAGCGCGGCCGGCGGCGTCCTGAAACCCGTCTCTGCGGCACCCGGCAATCCGGTTTTCTGCGCGGCGTGTTGATAAAGTGAACACCGCGGCTCGGCGCATACTGCGATCGTGCATTTGCCGTTTGAGCTGGCGATCCAGATTTTAGAGGGCGGGTAGTCGACAAAACCCTTCGCGCCGCTCACATGATTGGGCCAGTCGCCGCCGTGTTCTCGCTCTGGCATTTCAGGCTGGCGCGTTGGTGCTCTTTATTCATTGGCGGGTGGGAGGAGCGGCGCGGCGAATCCGGCGCGAGCTTTGGGTGGCGCCGGCGATTTCGTTTTTATGGATCGACGGCGGCGATGGCCGAGCTAGGGGGTCAGCTTGGCCGACAGCCGCTCGCAACAGCACGGGCATCCGCGTTAACCATTGTTTTCGCGATTCCCCGCGCGCGAGGCGGCGCCGAGCGGCGGGCCGGATAGTGCACCTAGTCGTTTCATGTCACGTACCTCCCTAATTGCTCTGTCCGATTCATTTGGACTTGGAACGAAGAACGCAGAGAAGGCAGAATACGCCGCTATCGTGGGCATTTTGTTCGCGTCAAACTCGCTGCTGCATCAGCACCTCGCTTATAGTGTGGCCTTTACGGACTGACCGGATAGACCGGTTTCTCACTGCGCAGAACACGTGCGACGTCGCTAGCGCATTTGGTCTGCAACTCCTCGAGCGCCTCAACAGAATAAAATGCGGTGTGCGGCGTCAGGATTACGTTGGCGCGACCTAGAAGGCTCGAGTCTTTCGGCAATGGTTCGGTGGCGACGACGTCGAGCGCAGCGCCGCCGAGCCGACCGGAATCGAGTGCGGCGACGAGCGCGGCCTCATCAAGGAGCGGCCCGCGCGCTGTATTCACGATGAATGCACCCGCCTTCATTCGTCGGAAAGCTTCGGCGTTGAACAGTCCTCGGGTCTGCGGCGTCAGCGGCGCGTGGAGCGAGACGTAATCCGAGATTTCCAGGAGTCGCTCGAAGCTTACAAGCTCGACGCCGAACTCACGCGCGCTTTCGGCGGAAACGAACGGATCGTGCGCGACGACCTTCAGGCCGAAAGCCATCGCCTTTGGCGCGACGCGTCGCGGAATGTTGCCGAGACCGACGAGGCCTAAGATCTGGCCCTCGATCCGGTGGATCGGCGCCACCGCTGGCATCTCCCAGCGGCCCTCTTGTACTAACGCGTTGGAAAACGGCACCTTGCGCGCCAGCGCGAGGATGAGCGCCATGGCGTGATCGGAGACTTCCTGAAGGCAGTAATCGGGCACATAGGTGACGACAATGTTTAGCGCGGCCGCGGCGTTGATATCGATATTGTCGACACCCAATCCGAAGCGGCCAATGACCTTGCAGCGCTCAAATTGCCGCAACAATTCGCCCGGCAGTTTAGCATAGGTGACAAGAACGCCATCGGCATCGCGGGCAACTGCGAGAATGTCGCTGGCGCTCGTGCTTTTCGCTATACGAATTTCTGGATCCAGGGGTCGGAGTGCGGCCATCGCCGGATCGAGCGAAGGAAAGACGCTATCGGTGACGGCGATCAGCGGGCGGGTCATGGCAACACCTGCGGGTTGACACAGTTCGGCGGCCGCCTGCCGTCCATAAACGCAAGAATGTTGTCGACCACAATGTTCGCCATTTCCTCCCGCACTTCAACGGTGGCACTGCCGATATGCGGCGTGAGCACCACGTTGGACAGTACGCGCAAGTTCCGGCCGACCTTCGGTTCGTGCTCAAACACGTCGAGACCAGCACCGGCTATTTGCTTTCGTGCCAGCGCTCGCACCAAGGCTGCTTCATCCACGATGGGGCCGCGTGCTGTGTTGATCACAGAAGCCGTCGGCTTCATCAGCTTCAATTCGCGCGCGCCGATGAGATGCCGCGTCTCCTGATTTAGCGGCGAATGTATTGAGACGAAATCGGATTCAGCGAGCAAATCGTCGAGCGACGCATACCTCAGCCCGGCGGCAAGCTCGTCGTCATGTGGTTTGCGCCGCGGCGCGTAATAAAGGACCCGCATGCCAAAACCATGCGCGCGGCGGGCCACCGCCTTGCCGATCAGCCCGCCTCCGCCGATGAGCCCGATCGTTTTGTTCCACACGAGTGATCCGAGCAGATAATTCGACTGAGCGCCCGGAAAGTTTTTCGCCCGCACCAAACGGTCGCCTTCGACCATTCGGCGCGCAACCGCAAGCATGAGGCCGAACGCCAAATCGGCCGTGGCTTCGGTGGTGCGCGCCGGCACGACGGTCACTGGAATGCCGCGCGCTGTAGCCGCTTCGACGTCGATATTTGAAGGCGTGATCGACTGCGCCGAGATGAGGCGCAGTTTGGAATTAGCGGTGACCACATCGGCATCGATTTTATCGTGCAGGAGGCAAAACAGGATATCACAATGGCGCACCGCGGCGATCAGCGCACGCCGGCCGATAATGCGGCTGGCGTCCGGGTTCATTGCGACCTTCGCCACTTCGCGCAAGCGAGAAACTGCACTCTCCGCGACCGGCTGGGTAACGAAAACGCGCGGCCCGGCACCCGTCATGCGAGCCACCGAACGACGCCGGCGACGCCATCCACCGCAACCTGCGCGCCATCCGGTATGCGACGCGTGGCATCGAGAACGCCGAGCACCATCGGAATGCCGCGCTCGCGCCCAAGCGCAGCGAGGTGCGACGTTGAGCCGCCGAGCTCGGCGACGACGCCACCCACGCGTCCCAGGATGTGGTTCAGCGCCGGGCCGGCGACGCGCGTAACCAGAATGTCGCCTGGCGCTACGCGCGCGAGTTCGCACTCGCAGTTTACGACGACGGCGCGGCCTGAGCTCCAGCCGATGCCGGCGGGGTGACCGTTGAGGCCGGGATGCTTGAGCCAGATCTCATCGGGAACATATGCCGGGGCGATACGCAAAGGCCGCGCTTGCAAAAGCTTAAAGCCGGAATCATCGAGTGCCCACTCGATCTCCACCGGCATACCTAAAACCGCTTCGGCCTTGCGCATGAGCCGCCCAAGGGCAGTCGCCTGTCCGGCTTGGAGACTCGGTGCGTTAACAAGCTCCTCCGGCACTCTTTGCGGCGCTGCGCCCTCGCCGTGCAAACAGGCATCCCGGTGATGTTTGCGTCCACTTTCGATGGTGCGGACAAATCCCTGGCGACTTAGAACAATGCGATCCGGCACGACCTCGCCTTGCGCGATCGCGGACCCGAGACCCCATGTGGCGCTGA
>Ga0182015_10004160_pt1 | contig 15766 bp, 13 predicted proteins | sample 712P3MmetaG_FD_120478 | JGI IMG/M metagenome (GOLD analysis project Ga0182015, IMG submission 120478) | Permafrost microbial communities from Stordalen Mire, Sweden - 712P3M metaG | ecosystem: Environmental > Terrestrial > Soil > Wetlands > Permafrost | place: Sweden: Stordalen | collected... | reverse complement strand
ATTGAGGCGAACCAGCAAGTTGGTTGTGACGTCCCCTAAAGGGGACTTGGTTTCCGTTGGTTTCCTTTCCCGGCACTCCCGTGCCGGGCTCTGGATTCTTCCGTCCCTTCCGGGACTGGTTTGCGGAAAAGATTTGTGGAAACCGGGGGACGAAAAGTACCCCGATGAATGGCGCGCGGTCTTCCGGTGTGCGGCGCTCTTCGGCACTGGCAGGAGCAGTTTGCGCGGTGGCTTTGGTATCAGCTACGAGCGCAACTTTGGCAACGTGACCTATAACGCAAGCTTTAACCCCCCGGCTAGCGCTGTGGTGAGTGCCACTTGCGCACCCGGCGATGTTGGTTGCACCACTTTGGTCACTAATAGCAATCTTGGGCCATTGGGGTTGCCCGGCCCTGCAAGCTTCCTTCCGCCGGTTGAACTGCGCATGCCCGACCCGCGCATCAACGTAGCGCAGACCCAGTTCTGGAGTCTCGCCTTGCAGCAGCAAGTGGCTCCAAACTCGCTCGTGGAACTGAGCTACAGCGGTGCGCATGGGGTTCACCTCTATGACGTGAATAACATCAACCAGGTGGGTGGCGGCCAGGCCTATCTAGGCGAATGCCTGGAATATGGATTTGGCAGCGGGTAAGAAGTTCTCAGTCACAGGGCGCGTCGGTCTCGAATTCCGCGCCGAAGGGTTTAACGTTCTCAACCACCACAACTATTACGTAAACCCGGCCGATCTGCTTTACAGCGGCCCAGATTCGAGCGGGGGCTATCCAACCACGCCGCTGAGAGTAACAGCGGAAAAGGGTGGTCTTGGCGCCCTCGCCACCGGCGGCAACCACGACGAACGCCGGTTCGGCCAGTTCTCGCTTCGCGCAAGCTTCTAAGGATTGGCTAAGCGGCCAAGCCAGCAGAGCAGTAGAATTGCTGTTCAATCAACGGTCAAGGCATTGCTCTCCTGTAAATGCCTTCCCGGAGGACACGATGAACCGAAATGGATTCGCTGCAGTCGCCTCCCTAATCCTCGTCCTGAGTTCTTTCTCTGGAGTTTCGCGACAGGCTTGGGCGGAGAATGTCAAAACTCCATATCCAGGTATGGCGCCGCTTGACCAATATTTGATTGCAGACCGGAATGCTGAGATAGCACTCGCGCGGAGCGCCGCGCCCACGTCCGTATCAAGCGATGCAACAGTTCTCGTCCTGGAGAAAAGTGGCTACCAGACCGCGGCTGAAGGGAAGAACGGATTTACTTGCCTGGTGGAACGCGCGTGGATGTCTCCATTTGATAGCCCGGAGTTCTGGAATCCTAAGATGCGCGGGCCGATTTGTTATAACCCAGCTGCGGTGCGGACAATTCTTCCGTACACCGTGAATAGGACGAGGCTGGCATTGAATGGATCATCCAAAGGGCAGATGCGTGAGAACATTACAGCCGCTATCGCCAAGAACGAACTTCCGATGCCTGAAGCCGGAGCCATGTCTTACATGATGTCGAAAGCGGGAAACCTTGGTGATTCTGCCGGACACTGGCGCCCGCATCTCATGTTTCATGTTCCCAGGACTGACGACGCGAGTTGGGGAGCAGACCTGGCAGGCTCACCGGTGTTGTACAACGACCAATATCGCGACGTTCCGGAACCGGAAACGATTTTCATGGTAGCGGTTTCCCATTGGTCTGACGGCGAAGCGGCGCCACATGAGGCCCATTGAGGTCGCGGGTAGCCATAAACGGCTAAGACCCACTCCAGTATCTAACGAAGATTGTGAACATTTTGCAGTAGGGCGTGTCCTGCATTATTAAGAGGAAAACGTCGGACGCTTATGATCTACCGTCCTCACGCCTATAACCAAAATAGCTCTGGATGGCCTGTCTAAGCCTGTCCGAAACGCTGTCCGAAAACTGCAGTATTCCATCTTTTCTTCTCACTACGCTTCGTGAGATGTCAACACCCTCAAGCAAAAAATGCCGCATCACGTAGGAACGATCTTTCGCATCTCCGTGCCACTCATGCACTATCGTTCCTGAGACCACACCCGCCCCCCCATTTTCATGTATCCAGGTACTGGAACGATCGGTCCACGCTTTCCACTCTGGATAATTTAGCCAAGTGGGGGCCTCATTTCTTAGACAGGCAGCAGCGAAGACGGCGTCCCCACCTCCAAGAATAGCGAGTTCGCAGAGGCCACCCGCCCTTCTCCAGAGGTCGCGGCGCGCAGCCCAGGCAAATCCTGGATGGTTGAGACTCATATCCAGGACCCCATCCGCCATCGCGCTTCGGACGCGCTTGTAGCAACGACCATCCTCATCAGTCAACCAAACTTCTGAAAATAACTGAACCACTGCAAAGCTTTGCAATCTGAGTTCCGCTTGTTCAACCCAATCCTCCGACATAAAGAGAATGTCTGGATCGATCCACGCAAGACTTTCGTACTCAGATGGAACGAGCGCGGCAGCAATATTCAAGAGATTTTCTTTATGCCATAGAACATTTGAGCGATCGGTCCTGAAATGGAAAACCTGTGGACCGTGTGGCAAGAAGAATTCCCGACCTTCGTAGGCTAGCTCAGCTACAAAAACGGGTATACCCAGGCTTTCCATCTGACGCAGGAAGCGAAGGAGATTTCGGCGTGGCACATGGAATTCACCTGAATTAAAATGACTACAAATCACTGCTAATCTCATCGGTGATCCTAGCCTCTCTTCGACGACGTAGCCTGCGCGATCCGCCCTTTTTATAGGAAACGAAAAGCATTCTCACTTTTCCTTCGGAAGCCAGCGATTTATTTTTTAGAGAGCGCTTGCCCTCGCCTAACCCGACGGGAATCCTGATGAATGGAAAGCCCGCGCTTGACGCTTATCTGCGTCCTGTCGCACATGCACCGACGGGATACCTATTCACCTGCGTCCGTTCCGCCGGGACGGTTCCGTGGGTGTCAGCTGAAGACCTGTTGGATGATGGGCTTCTCCAGCCCGTTCACCAGATCCTGCCAGAAGGGCACATCGAGGGAATGGTTCTCCAGCGCCAGAAAGTTGCGCGTCGCGGCCGCGCAGTGTACGTTCGCCATGCAGCTTACCGGAGTGCCGGCAAAGTGCATCGCCATCGGTACGCCATAGCCAAAGGCCATGTCGCCGATCTTGTGCGTCCGCAGAATTCCGCCCGAGGTCGCAAGATCCGGATGGATCTTATCCACCGCGTGCACGCTGCACAGCTTCTCGAAGTCCGCGACTTCGTAAATGTCCTCGCCGGTGATCGTCGGCGTGGGGCTGGCGTCGGTAATTTCCTTCAGCAGATCGGTGTACTGCCACGGGATCACGTCTTCGATCCATTCCAGATTGAACTTCTCATAGGCTCGGCCGAGACGAATGACCGACTTCACGCCGATATGCCCGAGGTGATCCATCGACAAGGGCATGTCATAGCCGATGTTTTCCCGGACGGCTGCAACATATTCGCAAAGCCGGTCGATGCCCTTGTCGGTCACTTCGGTTGCCATGAACGGATGGGGCTCCTCACGCAGTTCCCAATTGCTCTGTCCCGCGGGCTTCATCACCATGCCCGGCGTGTTTTCGATGACATTGATACCCAGATCCATCTTCATCCAGGTGATCCCCATCGCCTTCCGATCCTTGGCACGACGGCCGTACTCCGCCGGGTCATCCGACTCGGTCGTGTCCGCGTAGATGCGCACCTTGTCGCGCCACTGGCCGCCCAGCATCTGGTAGACCGGACAGTTGTAGACCTTGCCCGCAATATCCCACAACGCCATCTCGATCGCGCACACGCCGCCGGCTTGCCGGGAGATGCCGCCAAACTGCTGGATCTTCTGGAACAGGTAATCGATCTTCAGCGGGTTCTCGCCCACGAGCCGGTTCTTGAGCAGCATCGCGTATTGATACCCGGCGCCATCGCGGACTTCCCCCAGTCCGTAGACTCCCTGGTTGGTATCGATGCGGATGATGGGGCAGGGGCTGGGGCCTGGCTTGACGATGATGGAGTAGCGCATATCGGTGATTTTCAGCGTCGAGGGGCTGGAGTTCGGGTTGACGCTCTTCACCGCCGGCTCGGCCGCGTCCGCGGCCTTTTCCAGACTATAACGGCTCAGCAGGCTGCCCCCAGGACGGCCATCGAAGACTTAAGGACACCACGGCGATTGAATTTCGATTTAAAAAAGTCTGACATTGTTCCATTCCCCTTTGTTTATATATCCGTGCATTCAGTGCGTCTTGTGGCCTACCGGCGAACACGCATTCTCCTCACCACGTCTCCCCCAGGCAGTAAGGTGTGCGAACGATGAGCCAGCCAGAACAGTTTTCGAGCGGAGGCTGCCGGCGAAAGGGAATCGATGTTGCAAGCGTGACTGGCTCATCATGAACGCTCGCCATTACATCCGATGCGAAACGGCTTGGCAAGGTAGTCAGGGTATCGTCGGGGGTCCGAATCCAAAAGAACGTCAAATGGGCAAATCTACGAAGGCTTGCGGGCTCGGTATCGAGAGGTATGATACTGCGGCTGGCGAGACCATCACTCGGCCCAACTCCTTGGCAAATTCCGCGTCTGCCAGGACAATCCCCTGTACACTCTGTCGGGATGACAAATCTGAGGGCGGCGCTTCCAGGTGGTATTTGTTAGCGGATGACAGAACCGCAGGTCGCTCCACTGCGCTACGCTTCGGTCGGGATGACAAGTCGTAGGGTGGCGCTTCCCTTAAATTCGATTGCTGGTGGAGAGAACTGCGTGTCTCCCGCCAATTTTCATCACCTTAGGTGGGCCTGCGGGCCCATGAACACTTCGGTCGGCCTGAATTCCCGCGTCACTGCGAAATTCAGGGCGCTCTCGGTCCAGTTCATGTGGATGATTTGGCGGCTTCTCGGCTTTTAGGCGATATATGACAGACTCCGTCATATATCGCGTCTACTTTGGAATCGGGCACGAGCCCCAGAGCCCCGAACGGACGCCACGCGTGAGCCCTCGCAAAGCCCCCAGTCTCCAGCAGCTTCGCCGCTACGCGATCGCGCGCAGCCTTTTCAAGGCCACCAGCCTGCCGCGGGCCATTGCGCGGCTGGGTTTTCTCCAGGCCGACCCGATGCGGACCCCCGCTCGCGCCCAGGATCTGATCCTCGCGCAGCGCGTGAAGGACTATCGCGCCGGCGAGCTGGAGCGCCGCTACCCGCAGCTGGCAATCGAAGAGACCTTCTTCTTCAACTACGGTTTCCTGCCTCGCGAGACCCTGGCCCTGCTGCATCCGCGCGGCGCGCCGCGCGGATGGGACGACGGCACGCAGGCGCGCGCCCTGGAGGTGCTGGCCTTTGTGCGCCGGCATGGTCGCACCCGCCCCAAGGAAGTGCAGGCACATTTCGACCATGGCCGCATCAAGCGTTGGGGCAACAACCTGAATGCCAGCACGCATCTACTGGAGGGCCTGCACTATCGCGGGCTGCTGCGCGTGGCGCAGCGCGAGGCCGGCAGCCGGGTCTACCAGGCAATCAAGCACCCGCCGCAGGACGACATCCCCGAGGCGCGGCTGGCGCGCGCCGGCCAGTTGCTGGATATGGTGGTGCAGCTCTATGCGCCGCTGCCTGCGGCGAGCCTGGGCTATCTGTGCGGACTGCTGCGCTTTGGAGTGCCGCACCTGGCCGCCGAGGTGAGGCAGATCCAGGAACACGCCAAATCCCGCTATGCCCATGCCCAGATCGACGGCCTGCTGTGGTTCTGGCCAGTGGACGAGAAACCCATGGCCGCACGGCACGCGGTGGACGAGAGGCTGCGCTTCCTCGCGCCCTTCGATCCCGTGGTGTGGGACCGGCGGCGCTTCCAGTTGTTCTGGGGATGGGAGTACAAGTTGGAGGCCTATCTGCCGTCCCACAAGCGCCGCATGGGCCATTACGCAATGCCCATGCTATGGGGCGAACAAATGCTGGGCTGGGCCAATCTGAAGGTCGTCGAAGGCCGGCTGCAGCACGAGCTGGGCTTTGCCGGCACGCGGCCACGCGGCCGCGCCTTCCAACTCGCGCTGGACGAGGCATTGCGCCAGATGCAGGAGTTTCTGCAACTCTAAAACTCATGGACAAACACTCGTGCGCTTAATGCGCACACGTCCCCCCACAATTTGCGTTTGGTTTAGATTCCAGATTGATTTGCCGGTCCGTGAATCAGCCTCATCTGCCATAGCAGTCGTCAACCGGTCGGGAACTGTCGTAATCTTCTTGAGAAACGTATCAGGAGAACCCCGTATGCCGATGACCCGACGTCATTTCCTTCAGCAGGGGGCGACCGCTGCCGTCGCTCTCACCGCAGTCCCGTCCCTGCTGGCCGATCCGCTGGGCCTGCCCATCGGCTGCCAGACCTATCCTGTTCGCACCTCGATCAATCCGGATTTTGCTGGGACGATGAAGGGCCTTTCCGCAGCGGGCTTTCAGACCATTGAGCTTTGTTCTCCGTTTGGCTATAAGGATTTCTCCAGCCTGGCGCAGTACAAGCCGCAGGAACTGCGCCGGATGCTGCACGATTACGGTCTTACCTGCATCAGCTCGCACTTCGACACGGCGGAGTTGTTCGACCATGCGGAGGAGCGGATCGCGTGGGCGAAGGAGCTTGGCCTGACCCAGATGGCCACGGCCAGCCTCGGCTTCGGCACTCTGCCTAAGGACAGGCCGCCCACCGTGGATGACGTGAAGCGCGTCACCGATCTCTTCAACACCTTTGCGGCCAAAGCACATGATGCGGGCATTGTTGCCGTGCTGCACAACGAAGTCTTTGAGGTAACCAGCATCGATGGCAAGCGGGTCTACGACATGGAGATCGAGCGGCTGGATCCGAAGACTGTGAAACTACAGTTTCAGGTCTCCACCATGCAGAACGGGTTCGATCCGGTGGATTACTTCGCCCGCTATCCGGACCGCTATATCTCCATGCACTGCCAGGACTGGGTGATGACCTCCGACGGCAAGGCAAAAGAGGTGCCGCTCGGCAAGGGCGTCGTGGACTGGAAGAAGGTCTTTACCGCGGCCGGGAAAGCTCACATCAAAAACTACTTTGTCGAACTGGAGCAGGATCCTGCGCTGATGGCGCAAAGCGTCCCTTACCTGAAGAGCTTGCAGGTTTAGGGAACTTAGCGCTGGCAATGCCGGAGGCTTCAAAGCCCGTACAAGATTTCAGGAATTCTCTCTAGCCCCTTTTGCGGCCCGACTAAAAGTCGGGCCCTAATACAAAGCCTGAGAGTCGCAGAGCATTACTGATCGAGCGTCGGGGGAAGAAAACAGCAGGTCCCTCCACTCCGGTCGGGATGACAATTCTTCTGCTCTACTAACGGTTGCTCTGCGACAGTCCGCTAGTTGATGAGCCCGGGTGGGGTTGCCACTTTCTCCGCGAATAGACAGTGATTGATTCCGGGAATTTCTTTGATGGAATTGAAGCCTTTGTCGCGCAGAAACGCTATCAGAGTCTCCGGGTCGTCGCCCGGCGGGAGCATAGAATCGTGAATCTCACAATAGATGCTGTGGCATCGGGGGTCGCCTAGTGTCTCCGCCATTCCCCGGATCACCGCTAACTCATGCCCTTCTACGTCCAGTTTGATCACGTTGGGAAAGGGTAACTTGCCTGCCGCGATCAACGCATCCCCTCGAGCCGCCGCCACAGACTGAGAACCTATGGTCTTTTCCCCGATCCGAGGACAAATTTCACCGGCGTCATCAGAACTGGACATCGAGACTTCTCCGTCAAAGTCACTGAGCGCCGCGTTGACACACAAAACGTTTGCGGACTTATTCAACTCAGTGTTCCGTTGCAGCAGAGCGAAGTCCCTGGGAAACGGTTCAAACGCCACCACGCGACCGCTCGCACCAAGCGAATTGCCTATCAGGTAGGAGTAAACCCCATACTGTGCGCCGATGTCGAAGAAGACTTCGTCTTCATGGACCATGCTCAACACGCGCCTGAACTCCTCGTCGTCACCCCTGGCAAAAAGTTCGAGTGCGCGTAACTCACGAATGGAAGGGGTGGCAAACTGCGCTTCACATCCTCCGTAAGCGAGGCGGAGGACGCCATCGGCAGGCGCAAACCTTCGCTCGTAAACACGCTGAGCAAAGCTTCGCAAGCCTATGGCAATCACTGCTCTTCGAACTACAGGGACATAGGAGAGCTTGCGTAGAATCTGCTGGCCTAACATGTGGCCTCGTTTCTGTGGGGGGGCCTGTGACAAAATTTCTACTCGCAAGTGTTGATGCGGTCAATCGATTTCTTGACGTGCCCCGCTAAGTTCGCTGTCTCTGTACCGGGCCACTGGATATTAGTCCAGAAACACTTGAGAAACCTAGGATGGCTTAGCTGTCCAGAGTTGAACACCACCCGGGGACCACAATGTCAGCAGCTCAGCCCTTTTGAGTTATGAGTGCAATGGGCTGAGTTTGCGACTAGGTGGCGCACTAGAGCATTTTCACTTCTACTCTGCACAGTCGGGTTCGGGGAAGTGCGGCTTTTCTTGAGGAAAAGCCGCGTCGAGAGCGGTTGCCTTGTATACACCAGAAGTGAAAATGCTGTAACCAAGACATAAGTTTCGTATCCGCGATGGTAGCGGAGAAATACTCCGTGTATTAAGTGGGGACGCGCAAGGGGCGGGGACCAGTCCTTTTGCATTAGACTCGACATTATTCTGGAGAGGAGCCCGATCGTGGAGTTCACCCGTCGCTTTTTCCTGGCAGGCCTGGGGGGAACGCTCGGTTATGGATTTGGCTGTCGAGCATTGGCATCTATGCCCGCTAAACGGACAGTAGTTGATTCCGCTGACATCATTCAGGTCAGAGCCAAACCTAAATCGGTAGAAGGGGTGCTTAGGTTTGCCGGTCATACCTACAGTTGCAGGGTCGGTCAGAATGGCATCGTAAGCCCAAAATTTGAGGGCGATGGCGGCACGCCTGCCGGTCGCTTCCATATGCGTGAGGTACGCTATCGGCCGGACCGGATGACCGTGCCAAAAACCGGTCTCCCCGTCTTCAAGGCCAGCCCTTCGGACGGTTGGTGCGATGATCCCGAAGACCTGGCGTACAACCGAATCGTGCACCTCCCTTATCAGACGGACGCGGAAGAGATGTGGCGGGAGGACCACCTGTATGACGTGGTCGGCGTAGTCGGTTACAACGATGCGCCCGTTGTATCAGGAGCCGGTAGCGCGATCTTTTTGCACGTGATGAGGCCCGCAACCGACGAGCATCAGTACACGGCCGGTTGCGTCGCTATGAAAGTGGAAGATGTGCTCGCTGTTCTGGCCAGTTGCACTGCGTCCACGATGATCGAGATTCGGACTGTTGCTTAGAACTGGTCGACTGTTGGCTCTCACGCAGGCTAGAGCCGGGCGGCGACGGCCTTGGTTTCGGTGTAGTGCTCCATCACTTCCTTGCCCATTTCGCGGCCCCAACCGGATTGTTTGTAACCGCCGAAGGGCCATGCGGCATCGCCATAGTTGTGGGCGTTGATGCACACCGTGCCCGCCCTGATCTTGCGGGCCATCATGTGGGCGGCCGTCAGGTTCTGGGTCCAGACGCTGGAGGAGAGGCCATACTCCGTATCGTTGGCGAATTTGGCGACCGCATCCAGGTCGGCATCGTCGAAGGACTGGACACAAACCACGGGGCCAAAGATTTCTTCGCGCACCACCTTCATGTTGCGGTCGGTGCGTGCGAGCACCGTGGGTTCGACAAAGTAGCCCTGGTTGCCCCTGGCCTTGCCGCCGGTGACCACTTCGGCGCCTTGCTGCCGTCCTGATTCGAGGAAGCCGGTCACGCGGTTGTGCTGCTCCTTCGAGACCAATGGACCCAGGTTGACCGACGGATCAAGGCCATGTCCAATTTTGAGCTTGCCGGCCTCGCGGGCGACCCCGTCGACGATTTTTTCGAAAATGGACTTATGGGCGAAGAGGCGTGAGCCCGCAGTGCAGCATTGGCCCTGGTTGTAAAAGATGGCGCTGGCGGTGCCGGCGATGGCGAGTTCGAGATCGGCATCGGGAAAGACAATCGCAGGCGATTTGCCGCCCAGTTCGAGCGAGACCCGCTTCAGGTTGCCGGCCGCTGCCTTGACGATTAGCTTGCCGACCTCGGTCGAGCCGGTGAAGGCGACCTTGTCGACGTCGGGGTGCTCGGCCAGGGCGGCTCCGGCCGTCTCGCCATAGCCGGTGATGATATTCACGACGCCGTTGGGAAAACCCGCCTCGGTGATCAATTCACCCAACCGGATCGCCGAGAGCGGGGTCTGCTCCGCGGGCTTGAGCACGATGGTGCATCCTGCGGCCAGTGCGGGCGCCAGCTTCCAGGCGGCCATCATGAGGGGAAAATTCCAGGGAATGATTTGGCCGACCACGCCGACCGGCTCGCGCATCGTGTAGACGTGCCAATTACCCGGCGAAGAAACGTTGATTTGCTCGCCGTTGAGCCGGGTGGCCCATCCGGCCATGTAGCGGAACATCTCGATGGAGCCGCCGACATCGTCGCGGCGGGCATTGGTTACTGGCTTGCCGTTGTCGAGCGCTTCCAGTTGGGCGAGTTCGTCGGCATGGCGCTCGAGCAGATCGCCCAGCGACCACACGAGGCGCTGGCGGACGGCGGGCAGCATCGTTGACCACGGTCCGCTCTCGAAGGCGCGGCGCGCGGCTGCGACGGCGAGGTCGATGTCGGCCTTATCGCCTGCAGGGACGTGGGCGATGATTTCTTCGGTGGCAGGATCTTCGACGGCAAAGGTCTGCCCGCTGCGCGCGTCGACCCATTTGCCGTCGATGAGCATTTGATGCTTCCTGGCCATGAAAGCGGCTGCATCCGCACCGAGCGCGGGCTTGTGGATGGCGGTGGTCGTCGCTTCGTCGGTGATCGGCATGGGCACTCCTTGCAAGTGATAATCAGACAGGCGACCATGGTGCCCCCGCGCGGCTTGCGGTGTCAAACTGGGGATTGTCCGGTCGCTGCGCACGCAAGTGCCAGGGAGGCCGGTTGGCACCGTAGAGATTTTTGTCCTGTGGGAGCGAGACAGCAAATGATACGACGATGGAGGATGCTGCTGGTGCTCTCTCTTCTTTCCCTCACGAGCGGTGTCTGTTTTGCGGCGAAGGAGCCGCACGTGAACGCCCTCGCCGGGGATGTTGCCGGGACCCACGATCCGTCGATGATCAAGAGTGGCAAAACCTGGTATGTGTTCGCGACCGGCAAAGCGCCGGATGGCGGTCAGTTGGCGGTGCGCTGCTCTGAGGATCTTGTCCACTGGAAGCTCTGCGGGCATGTATTCGCCGCCATCCCGGATTGGATACGGCAGCTTAGCCCGGGAACGAAAGACCTGTGGGCGCCCGACATTTCGTATGTCAACCATGAGTACAGGCTGTACTATGCCTACTCGCTCTTCGGCAAAAATACATCAGGAATTGCCCTTGCCACGAACAAGACACTGGACGCTGCAAGCCGCGATTTCCAGTGGATCGACCGCGGGCTGGTGCTGGAGTCGAAGGCCGGCGACAACTACAACGCAATCGATCCCAATTTCGTTCTCGATCAAAAGGGTGGGGCGTGGCTGGTTTTCGGCAGCTTCTGGGATGGCATCAAGATGCGGCGTCTCGATGATGCAGGCTTGTTGTCGAAGCAGGACTCCACACTCTATTCGCTGGCACGCCGGGCCAAACCGGATGATGCCGAACCCGCGCCCCCTAATTTACCGGCGAACTGGGAGGCCATCGAGGCCCCGTTCCTGGTGTATCGCCACGGGTACTACTATCTCTTTACCTCGTGGGACCTTTGTTGCCGGGGCCTGAAGAGCTCCTATAAAACCATGGTCGGCCGATCGAAGTCGATCACCGGCCCCTATGCGGACGAGGCAGGGAAGCTCCTGACTGCCGGCGGCGGCACACCGCTGCTGATTGCGAACGCACGCTGGCTTGGTCCTGGCGGGGAAAGTATCCTGCTCGACCCGAAGCACAAGGATCTCATTGTCTTTCACGCGTACGACGCCAGTACGGGGAGGCCGTCGATGCAGTTGTCCACCATCGACTGGAGCGGCGGATGGCCGCACGCTGGCCTGGAACGGTAGGCTTAGCCGCGTCAGAATCGGTTATCCTGTACCGGCCGTGGGGCACTCTTGGTTGGTTGGCAGCATCTGGCGGGAACACCGAAGTGAATCAATGATGCAGAAACTGTGGATCAAACTCGGCCTCAGCGCGGCACTCGCAGCCGGAATGGCCGGCATGGTTTCAGTAGCACGTGCCGCAGACGATACGGCCCGCTTCTACGGACAATGGAAAATCACCATCCCTGTCAACGGCCAAATGATCACCATTATTTCGGTGCACGACGCTAACGGTACTGCGACTTACGTACAAACAGGGAACGGCTTCACCCTTGCCGGCACGGCAGCATTTTCCGCGGCAAATGGCATATGGTTTGCAGTCGCTCCGCCTCCCAACAATGCCGGAACCTATCGCTTCATAAACAAGGATAAGGCCGTGTGCACCAATGCTATCGGTCAAACGGTAACCTGGACGCGTGACAGCACGCCCCTTACGCAAACGGCCGTTCCAGCCTCACCGCCGGCGGTCCTTACTCCGTCGCCCTCGCAAACAACTCCTCCTGAATCAAGGGCGGTGGTGCAGTCAAAGCGTCAACGCGGATCTGCGGTGATTGCCGACGTTCAAAGTGACCTCGCGCCCGGAAACTATTACGCTCTCGTCATCGGCATTAATACCTACGTGGCCCCCTTGCCCACCCTGAAAACAGCAGTCAGCGATGCCCGATCGGTCGCGGACGTCCTGAGCGGACAATATGGCTTCCAGGTCACCACTTTGCTCGACCAGGACGCGACCCGCGACAACATCTTCAAGGCCATCACTCACTTTCGCAAAAGCCTCGCTGAAAACGACAGCTTCCTCATTTATTACGCCGGCCACGGATCTTTTGACCGCGAAACCGCCAAGGCATATTGGCTGCCTGCCGATGCGGACCCCGATCCCCTGGCCACCTCGCGCGACATCTCTGCCGACGACCTCACCACCGAGGTCCGCGGTCTCGCCGCCCGCCACGTCATCATCATCTCGGATAGTTGCTTCGCCGGCGACATCTCGCGCGACGCCGGCGACTTCTCACCCTCTGACGGCAACGCGGCCTACATCCACCGCATGCAGGGATCTCCCTCCCGCACCCTGATGGCCAGCGGCAGTGACGAGCCCGTCTCTGACTCTGGCTCCCGGGGCCACTCCGTCTTCGCCGACCAGTTGCTGCAGGCCATGCAATCCCCGAGCGAGAAATCTTTCACTGCCGATGACCTGTTTGTCTCCATTCGCAAGTCCGTCCTCAACCGCTCCGGCCAGAGCCCGCAGTACACATCCCTCCGCGACTCCATTCGGTCCTCGTCGAACCTCGACAGCGGCGACTTCGTCTTCAACCGCAAAGCCGCTGTAGGGCGCCCACGAGCGGTACCGGCCAAGTGAACGAACGGCGGTCTATGAGGACGAGCGTCTGCGAATTTCCCAACGATTATTGCCCGCTCGCCGTCTTCTCTTTCTCTGCCGGTGGCGCGGGGGTCAGCGGTTTCGTGATCTCGTCGAGGTAATTGGGCGTGCCTTCGATGCGCTCGAGATGCGGATAGCGCTCGCCGTCGTGATAATCGATGGAGATGGTGCGCACGTGGGTGTCGTTCTGCACGATCAGATTCATCGGAGCGCCCGTTTTCGTGGCGCGCACCGCGTCCTTCATGACGTCGACTGAATAGACGATGCCGTTGATGGCCAGAATCTTCTCTCCGGGCGCAAGCTTTGCCGCATCCGCCGGGCCGCCGACGCGGACATCGCCGATCGCGCCCTGCGCGTCGAGGTTGAGCCCCAGTGAGTACCAAACGTTGGGGCCGGCCTGGTCATGGCTGAATGTGGCGGAGTGTGCCTCATCGTACTCGTTGGGCTTGTCGGTATAGACCAGCTTCCATCCGCTCTGCTCGATGCCTTCGACATTCACGTGCGGCTGTACGGTGTAGACGCGCTCCTTAAGAAACTTTGCCCAGTCGTAGGGAACCACCTGGTTGAGATCGGTCACGAGCTCGTCGAATTCGTAGGGGACGATCTGCGGCGGCGTGCTGCCCTTGCCGGCGACAAAGATAGCGAGGAAGTCGTGCAGATTTTTCTGGTTTTTGGTGAGCTTGCGGATGGTGGTGTCGACATCAAGCCAGACGATGTCGCCCTCAGGGTAATAATCGGAGCCCCGCCGCCAGTTGGCCCACGCCGATCCTCCCTGCATGCCGGAGATGCCGACCGCGGTGTCTTCGGTGCTGCGCCAGCGGCGGCCGGCAGTGTGGTCGAGGTCGGCGGCGGTTGAGGCGAGGTAGGCGCGGTACTGTTCGGCGTTCATGAAGCCGCAGCGCGCGCCCAGCACGTTGCCCAGGTAATCCGTCAGGCCTTCATAGACCCACAGGAGTTCGCCGCGCATCGGGTCAGCGTAGTTGGCGGTGGCGAGGCCCGCAGGACGGCGGTACTTGCCATTCCAGGAGTGGGTGTACTCATGCGACAGCACGGGGCCGCCCACCTGGAGCGCGTCGTCGGTCTTGAGCGCGTTCGGGGGGAGCGAGTTATCCGACGACTCATGATGCTCAAGGCCACCGTAGGGCGGGAATTTCGTCAGGGTCAGCAAGAAGCGGTAGCTGTCGTAGTGGGTGGAGTTGTACATAGCCGCGGCTTCGGTCACCAGATGCTCGAGATTGGCAACCACACTGGGGCGGAGCACGGCGTCCTCGGGCGTGTCACCGAAGACATCGATGTAGACGGGCTTCTGCTGGCCGAGGCCCTGGGGGGCAGCGACTCCTCGCGCGGCCGCATTCAGGGGATACTGCTTATAGTTGATTCCCGTCATGATGGGCGAATCTTCGAGCGTCTCGACGTTAGTCACGGCGTAGTGGATCGTTCCGCCCGCCGGATGCTGCGGGTCGTAGGGCGAGATGGGCCGAAGCGAGGTGGCAACGCCCCAGCTCTGCGGCACAACGACGGTGGGCTCGATCGCGATCTGGCGGACAGGCACGCCCGCCGGGTAAAGCATGAGGTCTTCCCACTCAAGCACGGCGAGCTCGGGCGTCGCCTTGGTGTTGGCGATGTAGTCGACATGGGCGTGCAGCGTGGTCGCGCCGGCGGGCACGGTTAGATGAAACTTATACAGATCCACATCGTCCCGCTGCCAGGGAATCGTCTGCCCGTTGGCGGTGAAGACTATGCCCGTGATGTCGCTCTCGACGAACTTCTGGGAGTGGTGGCCCGGGATCCAGGCGGCCTCCGTGAGTGCGAGAGGACCGGGCTGCACGGGCAAATCGATCTCGGCGTGAAACAGCTTGCGCGGCGCATCGGTAAGGTTGGCCGTAATTTGGATCGGCGCCGGTTGCGAATAGCCGAGAGCCGAGACAAACAGGAAAGAAAGCCACAACTCACGGCAGGAACCACTGGCCACGATAGCAGACCTCGCAGAGAAAGGTGGGATCTAATCTCCGCAAGTTTACAGCAGGCGCCGAGCCCGCGACCGCCGGTTTCGGCCATCGTGCTGTCAACAGCCAGGGCAGGGAATTGATTTGTTGGGGCGCAGGTGCGGCGCCCTGATACAAAGTGATTATCTCGATCCCCGAAGGCTTGCCCAGGATAGAGATGTAGTAGAGGTCTTTGCCGAACATGGCGCCGCCTGGAGGGCCGCCAAAGGGGGGCCGATTGGGTCCATTGCCGGGCGGGGGCTGGTTGCTGCGATCGCCAGGGGGCGGCGGGCCGCCGCGGCCGCCGAACGGTGGTGGGCCGGTAT
>Ga0182015_10004158_pt1 | contig 15773 bp, 8 predicted proteins | sample 712P3MmetaG_FD_120478 | JGI IMG/M metagenome (GOLD analysis project Ga0182015, IMG submission 120478) | Permafrost microbial communities from Stordalen Mire, Sweden - 712P3M metaG | ecosystem: Environmental > Terrestrial > Soil > Wetlands > Permafrost | place: Sweden: Stordalen | collected... | reverse complement strand
CGTTAGGGAGAAGGGCGTCCGTGCGCAAGCTGACAATCCAAGTCATGCGGCCCCGAGCGGGCGCCAACACGAATCGTGGGCATGGCCAGGCGCCGTACGACCTCCTGGGCTACATAAAGCTACCGCTTGCGGATGTAGCGAGTGAAAGGGTACGTCACGAAGCAGCTACGCTCGAGCGATTGTGGAATTTTCCGTCACTTCGAAAGCATGTCCCACGCCTGCTCTATGCCGGCGATTGGAACGACACCTATGTACTTTTTCAATCGCCCTTGCAAGGCGACATTGGTCCCACACATCTCAATGGCATGCACGAAAAGTTCCTGCACTTACTGTGGAATGCTTACCGTATTGAGAAACCCGGAAAAACTCTCATTCAGAAGGTAGGAGCAAGATGGGGAAAAGTTGCCCCTCTGCTAGGCGCCAAGTGGCAGGAATTGGGCCGGGAAGCCCTGGTACGTGCGACTAGGGCCATCAACGACAAGGTGCTACCACTCAGCGTCATGCACGGTGATTTTGCACCGTGGAATACTCGCGTACGCGACAAGGATCTGCTCCTCTTCGATTGGGAATCGGCTGATTGGGAGGCTCCCACCGCCTGGGACATGTCCCACTTTGAGGTGCTAACAGCGTCTTCCTTGGGTAAAAACAGTGGGCATTACACCTTCGATGTTGAGTCTGGAGGAACATTCTTCATGCTTTATCTGTTGAACTCGGTCTGCCAACTTTGTGAAGAGGAAAATCACGAGGCAATCAGTTATCGGCAAAGACTTCTGACCGAACAACTTCATCAGAGCTGACCCCAGAATGAACACTTGGATTTGCCGGTCGAGAGACGAAGCTACCATTCATGCGCAACGTACCAATTGTGACGACGAGTTGGGATGATGGTGATCCCAAGGATCTCAAGATTGCTGACCTCCTGCGTTCCCGGGGGCTTCCAGGGACTTTTTACATTCCGATGACCGGCTACCAGGGCAGAAGAACGCTTACGACCGCCGATATCCGTGCGCTTTCCGATCAGGGCTTTGAGATTGGCGCCCACACTGTTTCACACAAGAATCTGCCAAGTTTAGCTACAGAACAGTTGACGCGCGAGGTGGGAGTCTGCAAGCAGATGTTGGAGCAAATCGTCGGTCGGAGCGTGCTTATATTCTGCTACCCGAACGGCCGCTACGATACAGAAGTAATCCGGCACGTACAGCATGCCGGATACAAAGGAGCACGAACCGTTCGGATGCTCTCCACCAGCACCGATTTCCTCCCTTTCGAAATGCCGACCACTGTGCAAGCGTATCCGCATTCCAGTGCCGCTTACATCCGGAACCTGGCGAGAGCCCAGAATGCGCCAGGACTCTGGAGGTTCATGACGACATTACGCCAGTTCAAAGACTGGGTTGAACTAGGAAAGCAACTATTCCGCCAGGTGCTCGAACAGGGCGGAGTTTGGCACCTTTACGGGCATTCGTGGGAGATTGAAGAACTGGGAATCTGGGGCGACTTGCGCGAAATGCTTGACTATGTCTCCAACCGCCAAGGCGTCAGCTACGTGACAAACGGCCAGTTGTTATCGCTGTTGGACGGGCGCGCGAGCGCGGGTCACCCGACTGCGAGTGCAACCAAAGGCCAACGGCAGGTCAACAGGAGAAGCAAACTTTATGTCTAGTGCATCATTCGGTGGATCCTTCCAGGCCGGGATCGACGTAGGACGAGAAGCGCCCAAGCTTGGATCGCAACTTATCTATCCGCGGGGTACCTGTGTACCGCATTTGGTAAGCGGTCAGGCTGCTGCTGCGCCCAATGCGATAGCCTTGACGCATGGGAAATTGTCGCTGACATACAAAGAGCTTGATGAGCGTGCGAATCAATTGGCGCATGTTCTGCGCTCGCTCGGAGCTGGTCCTGATGGTATCGTCGGGCTCTACCTGAATCGTTCTCTGGCGATGGTAGTGGGAGCCCTGGCCATTCTCAAAGCTGGGGGAGCGTATCTCCCGTTGGACCCTAGCGACCCGCCCGGACGCTTGGCATTCGTAATGGAAGATGCGCGGTCTCCGATCCTGCTGACGGAGAAGTCTCTGGTCGACGAGCTTCCTGTGCGAGCGCACAAGGTCGTTACTGTGGATCCGGAAGGCCGATTGGCTGCACTGGCGACCTCTGAACCGACCCTCGCGCCAACGAAGGCCGAAGATCTGGCGTACGTCATCTACACTTCTGGTTCGACTGGCCAGCCGAAAGGCGTGGAGATCACGCATCGCAGCCTGGTCAATCTAGTGTTCTGGCATCAGCGCGCGTTCAGAGTCAGCTCGGCCGACCGTGCAAGTCAGCTGTCGGCTTTGTCTTTCGATGCGGCGATCTGGGAACTTTGGCCCTATCTAGCCGCGGGAGCGAGCGTCCATCTTCCTGATGACCTAACCTTGAGTGAACCTGAAGCAGTCCGCGATTGGATGGTTTCGCAAAGGATAACAATCGGTTTCCTTCCCACTCCTCTGGCTGAACGTGTGATTAGGATTGAATGGCCTGAGAAGACTGCCTTGCGTGTGCTGCTCACCGGAGCTGACACCCTCCACAACTACCCTCCACGAACGCTGCCCTTCCAATTGGTAAATAACTATGGCCCCACGGAGTGCACCGTGGTGGCCACTTCAGGAGCCGTACTTCCCGAGGGGCACACGGGTCGACTGCCCACTTTCTGTCGGCCCATTGCCAACACCGAGATCTATATCTTGAATGAAGGAATGCAGCAGGTTCCGATTGGCGAACTTGGCGAAATCTATATTGGGGGTGCAGGGCTGGCACGTGGATATCGGAATCGGCCTGACTTGACTTCGGAGAGATTCGTTCCGAATCCCTTTAGTTCAGAGCCGGACGCGCGTATTTACCGGACGGGTGACCTAGCACGTTCCCTGCCGGACGGACAGATAGTGTTCCTGGGTCGGGTTGACGAGCAAGTCAAGATTCGAGGCTTCCGGGTCGAGCCAGCGGAAATTGTGACGATCTTGGACCAACATCCGGCGGTAAAAGCGAGCATCGTGCTGGCTCGTGAGGTCGAACCCGGTGACAAGCGCCTGATCGCATATTTCGTGTCAGCTGCGAAGCTTCAACCTACACACACGGAACTGCGCGATTTCATTGCTGCTCGGCTGCCGGAATATATGACTCCGGCGATTTTTGTGAAGCTAGATGCTTTGCCACTGAATCCAAGCGGTAAGGTAAATCGTACGGATCTCCCGGAGCCGAACGCGGGGAACATATTGCGCGATATCTCCTTCGTGGAACCTCGCACGCCGATTGAAAAACGGATGGCAGAGATTCTTGCGGCGTTGCTCGACCTTGGGCAGGTCAGTGTTGAAGACAATTTCTTTTTGCTTGGCGGCCACTCTCTGCTGGGTACGCAATTGATCGCAAGAGTACGCGGTGCATTCGGTGTCGAACTCGGCCTGCGCACCCTGTTCGAGAGTCCAACGGTTGCCGAGCTATCAGCACGAATCCAAGCGGCCCTTCTTGCCAAGCTGCGAGCCATGAGCGAAGCTGAAGCTCACCGTATCCTTGGGACGACAGCGTCTGTGCCTGCGGAGGAAAACCCGAAATGACCATGGTAGGTCAGACTCCTTCCACCGCCCAAGAGGCGAACCCCAACCTGAGCCTCTATAACTTGCTGGACCCCGAGGTTCTCGCCAATCCGTACCCACTCTTCCGTCGGCTCCGGACAGAAGACCCGGTGCACTGGGACCCATTCCTTCACTCTTGGGTCGTAACACGTTACGCGGACGTGATCACTGTACTTCGCGACTTTTCGGCCAACCGGACGCCTACGCCGGAACATCTGGCGAACCTCGGGCTTGGACAACTGGCGCCGATCGCGGAGGTCATGGTCAAGCAAATGCTGTTTCTAGACCCCCCGACACACACACGCATCCGTACCCTGGCGTCTTGTGCGTTTACGCCTCAGCGAGTCGAAGTTCTCCGTGCCCACATACGTGACATCGTAAGGAGTCTCCTCGATGCGGTCGTTTCGAAAGGCCGGATGGATGCCATAGCTGACCTTGCTGAGCCGCTTCCATACACGGTAACCGCGGAAATGCTGGGTGTTCCGGTGGAAGACGCTCCACAACTGAAGGTCTGGTCGCAGGATTTTGCCGAGATGCTTGGCAATTTCCAACACAACCCGGACCGCGTGCCGCGCGTGCGCCGCACCGTACACGAGATGACCGGGTACGTTAATTCCGCGATCCAGGAGATCCGTAGGCATCCGCGTGAAGGTTTAATCCATTCGTTCTTGACTGCGGAAGTGGACGGAGATCGATTCACCGATGAAGAAGTCGTCGCAAACACGATCATCACGATGGTCGGGGGTCAGGAGACGACGACGAATCTGATCGGCAACGGTGTGCTCACTCTGCTACGTAATCCAGGAGAGCTCAAACGGTTGAAGTCAGATTATTCCTTAATCCCATCGGCTGTCGAAGAAATGCTGCGCTATGATCCTCCAAGCCAGCTCACCGCCCGCCTCGCGCCCGATGATCTAGAATTGGGTGGAAAGAAAATTTTGAAGCGGCAGGCAGTGATCGCTGTGATGGCCGCCGGAAACCGTGATCCGGAGCGTTTCCCAGAGCCGGATCGATTTGACGTCACCCGCAAAGACAACCGTCACCTATCGTTCGGATGGGCGGCTCACTTCTGCTTTGGTGCCGCGCTCGCCCGCATCGAAGGTCAGGTCGCCTTCGAGGAGATGTTGCGCCGGCTACCTAGTTGGTCGCTTTGTGGGAATCGTTTGGTCTGGCGGACAAATCTCGGTCTACGTGGACTGACGGCCTTGCCGCTCAGATTTGACCCTTCAAGCAATTCATAGACCATAATTGAACGTCGACATTCTAAGGCAAGTTCCCGGCCAGGCCGAACTTACAAAGCAAACTATATCCCATTAAAACCAGGAACCTTGTTTTGATAGAATCCGCTGCCCTCCTTTCTGATGCCAAACGCAAACTGCTTGAAAAGTATGCGCGGGCGGAAGTCCCACAAACGGATGCAACCTTGTCCGCAATCACTCCTCGTCCCGTCGGCGAATGCATGCCACTCTCGTTAGTACAAGAACAAATGTGGCGTCGCGCGCTATCGATCTCCGGCGCGCCTCAAATGTTCAACGAGTCGATTACCATTCACCGATCCGGACATCTGGATGTGGCGGCGCTCGAGCGCAGCCTCCTCGAAATCATCCGGCGTCACGAAGCTTGGCGGACCACTTTTCACACCGTGGGAGATAAGCCAATACAGATCGTCCACCCAGCTCCCTCAACTTACACACTCCCATTGGTCGACCTCAGCCAATTGCCGGAGGCCGTGCGCGAAATTGAAGCACTGCGTCTGGGTACGGAGGACGCCCGGAAGCCCTTTGACTTGCAGCGAGGGCCACTGGTACGAACCATCCTGGTGAGACTGGCCGATCAGCAACACCGGCTCTTCATAACGATGCACCAGTGCATCGTCGACGGCGTCTCGGCATTCCAGGTGCTGCCTTCAGAGCTCGTTGCGCTCTACGAAGCCTTCTCGGCTGCAAGGCACTTGGCGCTGCCAGAACTAACGATCCAGTGTGCCGACTTTGCTTACTGGGAGCGACAGACGTTCGGGAGAGGAGCGTTGGAGCGTCAGCTGGCCTACTGGCGTAAACAGCTGGGCGGCGAGCCTGCCTTGCTGCACTGGCCTGACGAGCGCGCTCGGCCGCACGTCCAGACATTTCGCGGAGCCATCCTACCGTTCACGCTTCCAAAGCAGCTGACTGCCGCGCTGAAGGAGCTAAGCCAGAGGGAAGGTGTCACGCTGTTTATGATCCTTCTTGCCGGTTTCACCGCTTTGCTCCATCGCTATACAAATCAGGAAGACATCATTGTGGGAACCCTCTCTCCTGCGGGCCGCAAACGAACCGAGGTCAGGGGACTGCTCGGTTATTTCCTCAACCCCGTGGCTCTTCGCACCACTCCATCGGGAAAATCGACATTTCGTGAGTTGCTGAAGCAGATAAGGGAGGTGGTTTCAGATGCCTTATCCCATGACGATGTACCATTTGAGTACGTACTGGACGATCTCGGATTCAAGTCCGACCCCAGTCGGCACCCTTTATTTCAGCTAGTAATCTCCCTTGCACCGCCTATGCCGGAACTCGGTCCTGGTTGGGAACAAACCCCGATGGATGTAGAAAGCGGCGGAGCCAAGTGGGATCTCTATCTCGAATTTAGCGACAGACCAGACGGTATCATCGGCCGGGCTCAGTACAATCCGGATCTCTTTGAGGCTGCTAGGGTGCAGCGAATAGCGCGACACTATCAGTTATTGCTCGAGGCGGCTACAAGCGATCCGAAGACGCGGCTCTGTGAGCTGCCCCCGTGGTCCGTTTGCGATTAACTTGGACTGCGGCGTGGTGCGCAGAATGGTTTTTCCAACGCTAGCAGTGAAAAAACCGGTCTCGATCGAGGTTCGCGAAGCTTCCCTAGAGGATTATGCGCAGGTTTCAGATCTGGAATCCCGCTATGGCTTGGAGACTAAAGCCTACGACGACTGGAAGCATCTGTGGGTGAACAACCCCATTTACCGCCAGGTTACTAAACGTTGGCCAATCGGGTGGGTGTTGGAAGACTCGCACCGAAAGATCGTGGGCTACCTCGGAAATATTCCTCTGTCCTATGAATTCGAAGGCAAGAAGCTTTTGGTAGCTACCGGTCGCGCATGGGTGGTGGATGTCGCTTATCGAACTTATTCACTTTTACTCTTGGATTATTTTTTTGCTCAAACCAACGTAGACCTTTTCCTTACGACAACCTTGAACGCAAAGGCTTTCGAGGGATTTCGGTCCTTTGGACCATCGCCGGTACCGATTGGTGACTGGGACCGATCTAGTTTTTGGGTCACGAATTACGCTAGCTTTCTTGCTAGTTCCTTTGCGGAAAAGGAAGTTCCTTTCGCTAAGCCTTTGAGCTACGCCCTCTCCGTTCCGCTGTTCATCAAGGATCAGTTCACGAGAAGACTGGTTGGAAAGAATGGACGACAGGTCAACGTGCAAGCCTGCTCAAACTTCGATCAACGCTTTGACACATTTTGGGAAGGCTTGAGGCGAAGCCGGTCCCATACGCTGTTGGGTACCCGTACCCGCGAAACCCTGAGTTGGCATTTCGGGCCTGCGTTATCAGTGAACAGAGTATGGCTTTTTTGTGTGAGTGAAGGACAGCGCTTGGTGGCTTACTCGATTTTCTACCGTCAAGACAATACCAAGTGGGGGTTGAAGCGTGTACGCCTGGCCGACTTCCAGACCATCGCGAACGATAACTCGCTCTTGCTTCCCATGCTTTCCTGCGCTATGGAACGCTGTCGTTGCTCTGGAGTACAGATGTTGGAAATCGTGGGTCTCTGCCCCGAAAAAACACAGTTAATCGCAAAACTCTTTCCTTATCGACGGAAGTTTTCTTCCTGGCTATCTTTTTATAAATCAAATAACCCACAGTTGGCGGAGAGTCTGAACGACCCGAACGTCTGGGACCTGTCTTGTTTTGATGGCGACTCCAGCCTATGACTTACGGCTTTAGGCGAAGGTGATCTGGTCTCGGTTCGACGGGGTTCGAAGCCAAGCTGGACCTGCCGGGCGCGTGGGCGATTGGTTAGAGTCGTATCTCGTTGAGCACTAATCGCGACGGGAGGTAGTCCGAAGAGACCTCATTTCCAGGAAACGTGCCCGCTGACAGATGAACGAGGAACTTTACTTAATGCCAAACGTTGCGCAAATCCCCGAAGCTATGCGCCCTCTCCTCTCAAGATATAGATACGTGGAGGCTTCGCAGGGCCCTTCTGGACCTCCCGTCACCCGGCGACCGTACGGCGCACCGGCGCTCCTATCTTTCGAACAGCAACAGCTTTGGCTGCAGACGCAGGCGGAGGGCGCTCCCCTTTGCAACGAGCTACTGATCCTTGAACGGACTGGGCCGCTTGACCGCAAGGCCCTAGAAAGAAGCTTCAGCGAAGTGACTCGTCGTCACGCGCCGCTGCGTACAACCTTTCCGGCTGTGGATGGAACTCCGATCCAACGAGTCGCCGAGCACCGAGCCGCAGCAATACCGTTTACGGAACTAAACGGCTTACCGGACCAGGAACGCAACGCTGAGGTCTTGCGGATAGCCACAGAGGAAGCGCGGCGCCCATTCAATCTGGTGAAAGGGCCCCTGGTGAGAGCCCGCCTGCTGCGGTTATCCCAGGAAAACCACGTCCTGGTCGTATCGCTACATAACTTCGCAGCTGACGACTGGTCACTGAGCATCCTTGCACGCGAACTCGGTGAGCTCTATCGAGCGTACTCGGCCGACGAGCCGTCTCCACTGTCCGATTTGCCAATCGAGTATGCCGATTTTGCACATTGGCAGAGGCGCTGGTTCGAGAGTGAGGTTCTCGAGCAACACATTTCTTATTGGCGGAAGCGACTCGCTGGTATGGCTTCAGTTTTGGACCTCCCGACGGATCGACCACGACCACCTGTGCAGGGATTCCGTGGTGCGCGTCAATCCCTGGTGCTCTCGAAGAGTCTGAGCGAATCGCTCAGGAAGTTAAGCGCGCGTGAAAGAGTAACACCAGTTGTGACTCTCTTGGCTGCCTTCCAGACACTGCTCTCGCGCTATACAGGACAATACGACATCGCTGTAGGCTCGATTCTGCCTGGTCGCGAGCAGGTTGGGACCGAGGGTCTGATCGGCCTTTTTGCCCACACGGTGATGATTCGCACCGACACGGCGGGGGATCCCACTTTCCGGGAGCTCCTGTCTCGGATGAGGGATGTCGCGCCGGGCGATTCCGAGCATCAGAATGTCCCGTTCGACCATGTCGTTCGCGAGCCCCTGCATGATAGAGATCCAGGCCGCAAACCCATTATTCAGGTGCTATTTTCCTTTACACCTTCAATCCCGCTCGCCCAATTGGGATGGAACATGGCAAACCTCGAAGTGGATAACGGTGCGGCAAAGGTCGACTTGCAGCTCCAACTCTACGACAGACCAAATGGCATATTCGCCCGCTTCACCTACAACACCGATCTTTTTGACGCCGCCACGATCTCCCGAATGGCAGGGCATTTTCAGACGTTGCTGGAGGGCACCATTGTTAATCCCGGTCAGCACCTTTCGAGACTACCTCTCCTCACCCAGGCAGAACGCCATCAGCTTCTAGTGGAATGGAATAGTACGCAAGAAGACTATTCCAAGGATTCCTGTGTTCATCAGCTTTTTGAGGCACAAGTGGGCCGGACTCCGAACGCGATTGCGGTGGTCTTCGAAAAACAGCGTCTAACTTATCATGAACTTAACGCACGCGCCAATCAGCTCGCGCACTACCTGCAGAAGCTCGGCATCGGTCCAGATCTACTCGTCGGAATCTGCGTTGACCGTTCGCTGGAAATGGTCGTCGGGCTTCTAGGGATTCTCAAGGCGGGCGGCGCTTACGTGCCTCTCGACCCCGCGTACCCATCCGGACGTCTCTCGTTCATGCTCGAGCAGGCTAAGGTACCGGTATTGCTCACGCAAAACCGGCTTGTCGAGAGGCTGCCCAAGAGAACCGCTAGGGTCGTATTCCTGGATACCGGCTGGCACGAAATTGCGAAGGAAAGCGCCGAGGATCCCGGCAGCAAGGCGAAATCTGAGGATCTCGCCTACGTGATTTACACGTCAGGATCCACCGGGAAGCCCAAAGGAGTCCAGATTCCTCACGGCGCGGTAGTTAACTTCTTGACCTCGATGGGCCAAAAGCCGGGGATGACAGGTGGGGATCGACTGCTCGCTGTCACCACACTGTCCTTTGACATCGCGGGTCTCGAGATTTATCTGCCGCTAAGCATGGGAGCATCTCTTGAGATTGTCAGGCGTGAGGTGTCCACTGACGGAAATCTGTTGCTGTCGAAACTTGCCGGCTCGGGTGCGACAGTGTTGCAGGCTACGCCAGCTACATGGCGGATTCTCCTGGAAGCCGGATGGGAAGGCAGTAAGGGTCTCAAAGTGCTCTGCGGCGGCGAAGCCTTGTCGCGCGAGTTGGCCGGTGAACTGGTGAAGAGAGCGTCATCGGTTTGGAACATGTATGGTCCCACTGAGACTACTATCTGGTCCACCACTTCTCAAATCACCTCGGGTGACGGTCCGATCACTGTGGGCAGGCCTATCGCCAATACCGAAATCTACATACTGGACAGCCACCTCGAAATGGTACCTGTGGGCGTACCGGGGGAGCTATACATCGGCGGCGGCGGTGTCGCTCGAGGTTATCTCCATCGCCCTGACTTAACCGCCGAAAAGTTCATTCCCAATCCGTTTCGCGACCGGGGACATGGGGGGCGTTTGTATAGGACAGGAGATCTCGCGCGCTTTCGTGCAAACGGCGAGCTCGAATGCCTGGGCCGAATCGACAACCAGGTGAAAGTGCGGGGCTTTCGCATCGAGCTGGGAGAAATAGAATCCGTTTTAGAAAAATATCCAACCGTTAAGGAAAGTGTGGTCGTAGCTCGGGAGGATACCTCCGGGGACAAGCGGCTGGTTGCGTATGTGGTTGTGCACCAGGGGCAATCACTCAAACCGGACGTTCTGCGTGAATTCCTCAAGCAGAGATTGCCCGACTACATGCTGCCGTCCCAATTTGAATTCTTGGAAGCCCTGCCATTGACTCCGAACGGTAAGGTGGATCGAAAGGCCCTGCCGAAACCGGGGCATCCGGAAGCGAGCCAAAAAGCGCGAGTAGCTCCTAGAAACAGCACCGAATCTCAATTGGTGAAAATTTGGGAATCGGTTCTCGCTGTTCGTCCTATTGGTGTCCGGGAGAACTTTTTTGAGTTGGGCGGACATTCACTGCTGGTTGCCAAACTGCTTCGACGAATCGAGGAGGCATTCGCGAAAAAGCTAACGATCGCCGCAATCTTCGAAGCGCCTACTGTTGAACAACAAGTTTCCCTGCTGAACAACGCAAGCGCTTTCCGGTGGCGGTCGGCAGTGATTCCAATTCAGCCCGCAGGCTCCAGGCCACCCTTCTTTTGCGTGGGCTACAATGCTGGTCCTATCTTCCTGCCTTTAGCGCGGTGTCTTGGGCCTGACCGGCCGCTGCTAGGCATCGATCCGATCTTGCTTGAGCCGAGCCAGTTGCCTGTCCATTGCACGATGGAAGACGTCGGAGTTTACCTCGCCAAACAAATTCGCGAACTGCATCCTCGCGGTCCGTATTACCTTGGCGGTTTTTGCGGCGGTGGGTTAGTGGCGTACGCAATCGCCACCGAACTCGTGGCTCAAGGCGAGAAAATTGCGGTGCTTGCATTGTTTGAACCTCATACAGGTTACTACGACTACCACGTCAGGTCGCGACCTGGCCGGCGAATGCACATGCTGAAGTTTCATTTTGAAAATCTGCAAGAATTGGGATTCCAAAAGGCACCCGCGTACATACGGCACCGTACCAGGGTTCACTTTCGGTACCTTAATGGAATTTTCTGGCAGGGTCTCAATCGCCTAGGATTGCGTCCGCGTAACGATCAAGCAAGAGATATTAGCGAGATTCTCGCAGTCGCTTACCGCGACTATCGCCCTCAACCATTCCATGGGCCGACGGCGCTCTTTCAGGGAGTTCGTCGGGAACCCGGGGGTGAGTGGGAGCGGCAATACTGGGCGGAAATGGCGTCTGCACTGACCATTTGTGAGATTCCGGGCTATTCGAACTGGCCCGCGAGTTATTTTGTTCAGCCTAACGTCGAGATTCTTGCGAACAAGCTAGCCGCTTATTTCCCGATTGAAGGCAGGAACGGGAGATGAGTGACCAGACGTTTTCGAAGGCCGTGAAATCGAGGGACGATTTCAGCTTTTCTTCAATATGTACCTCTGAGCTGAGTCGAACCCCAGAGGACCTTCTGGTCAATCTTTTCAACTGTCTCGATAGAAATGAGGTCCGCTATTGCGTGCTTCACTCCTGGGAGGAGCTGCCGCAGAAATTATCTAGCGATTTGGATATAGCAGTACATCCTGAAGATGCCCGAAAACTGCCGCTCCTGTTCCTGTCCCTGCGAGAAAAAGGATACACGGCTGTCCAAGTCTTCAACTATTTTGTGGACGCTTACTATTTCGTTTTCCTTTGGCTTGACGGAAACACGGTTAAATCCGTCGCCATTGATCTTATTCTTGAGCACCGGAGAGGGGGACTGATCGTGCCTTCAGGGGAATCGCTTGTTTCCGGGCGCCGTAGGCAAGGTGTGTTCTGGATTCCCTCTCCCGAATCGGAGTTTACCTACCTTCTGGCGAAGAAGACGTGGAAAGGAGCTGCGCCTCCGAGGCAAGCATTGCGGTTGAAAGCTCTCGTCGAGCACCTTGGCGGACCCACGGCCGAGAGGTTAGCGGGCCAATTGTTCTTGGGTGAACTAAGAATAGGTGTTGTAGAGGCCTGCGCCAGTGGGCGAATAGATGCGCTCCTAGGGAAACTCAAGGGTCAAACCTGGAAGACGAGTTTTTTCCGGAATCCGTGGGGGTTAACAGCGTATGTGCTTTCCGATAGCGTCAGGCGGGCTCGCAGATGGATGCAACCAACGGGTGTTTTCGTAACTGTCATGGGACCAGACGGTGTCGGTAAGAGCACTCTTATCCAAAATCTGATTCTAGCGGTGGGCCCTGCCTTCCGGCGGCATCGGCTCTTCCACTGGCGCCCAATGCTGCTCTTGCGGCGAAAGAATAGGCGTAAGACCACGCAACCCCACAGCCTACCGCCGCACCCCTCGTGGCGGTCAATAGCAATGCTTTTCGCTTACCTTCTGGACTATTGGCTGGGCTATTGGCTTCTTATCCGGCCGATCTTAGCGAGGTCTGGTTTGGTCATATTCGATCGCTATTTTGATGATCTGCTGATTGATGCTAAGCGGTACCGCTACGGGAGGCCGCTGTGGGTTGCGCGCGTATTACGCTCGTTTATGCCCAAGCCTGATCTGGTACTGGTTCTGGATGCCCCAGACGAGGTCGTTCTTTCTCGCAAGCAAGAAGTAGCGCCGGAAGAAGTGCGCCGACAAAGGCGACTGTACTCCCAATACCAAAGCGAGATGCCTGACAGCCGGCTCATAGACGCCACCGCTTCCGTCGACCAAGTCACCGCGCAATCCGCTCGGGCCATTCTCGAATTCCTGGAGCAACGTTACCAACGCCGTCACGCTCGCTGGCTAGTCCGAGACCGAGCTGATGTCTGATTCCCTAGGTTCTTTTGAAGTAGCCTTTTCGTCGACTGCAGCTCTTTAGGGTACGGGCAAACATCCAGATCAGGGGATCTTTACAACGGACGACCTCTAATAACACCCCAATGACTAGCCAGACTTTGCTACCAGGAATTACCGTGAATCGTGTTTCCCGCTGGATGTTTTGGGCAACCAGAGGCTCTCTTAGCGTCCTGGACCAGGCGCTGATTGCGGCTTCAAATTTCGTGATCGGCATTCTTCTCGCGCGTTGGTTGACGCCGGGAGAATACGGCAGCTATACCCTCGTGTTTTCAGCGTTCATGTTGCTCTCACTTTTTTCGCAGGCCCTGCTTCTTGAGCCTCAGCGGGTTTTCGGCCCTTCGGATTACGCCGATTCTCAGCGCGGATATCTCGGCGTACTGCTCTGGATCCATTCGGGACTGGCGCTCGCAATTTTTGTCACTCTCGGTGCAGCGGCCTGCCTGGCACATTTGTTGTCGCGGCCGGACGGCCTGCCCGGGGCGCTCGCGGGCGTGACCCTTGCGGTTCCTTGTATCCTGCTGTTGTGGCTTGCGCGCGGCGCGTGTTACGTTCAATTGTCGCCTCAACAGGCGGTCACAGGAGCAGCAGTCTATTGCGCCGTACTTTTCGTCGCTCTCACTCTGGTTTATAAATTTAACCTACTGTCGCCCTTGTCTGCCTTTCTTGTCATGGGCCTAGCTGCGTTGACGAGTAGCGCCCTTCTGTTGGTCCGCCTGAAACCGGTTTGGAAACGCAGGACGAACGGCCCGAGTCGCGCGATTGTTTTCCACCAACATTGGCAATATGGCCGCTGGATGTTGGTGGGCTTAGTGCTGAGTTGGGTCTCTTCAGAAATTTATTATCCTCTCCTCACCATTTTCTCAGGGGTGGCAAACGCAGGGGTACTGAAAGTTCTGCTCAGCTTCAACTTACCATTGGTCCAAGGTTTCTCCGCCCTCTCCTTGTTCATTCTGCCCTACGCTTCTCGGGCGTATCACGAGAAGGGGGTAACCGCTCTCACCGGCTTGGCTTGGAAGATGATGGGGCTCTCCACAGTGGCAGCGATCGTGTACTGGGCAGCTGCAATTTTGTTGAGCAGACCGCTAATGCATTCGGTTTACGGTGCTCGCTTCACAGAAATATCTTCTCAAATGCCCTTAGTAGCGGCGGCGTCGCTTCCTTGGAACATTGCCATTGTTCCCACAATTGTGTTGCGGGCGCTTCGCTCCTCAGCTTCCATCATGGCCATTTATTTTGCGTGCAGCGCAGTTGCCGTCGTAATTGGTATCCCGGCGACTCGGATGTATGGGTTGCGTGGCTCTTTGTCGGCCATGGCTTTATCCAATCTCGCGGCTCTGGCTGTAGCAATCGCTTTAGCAACTCGGGAGCTACGAAAATAGACAAGAACGGCCCAGGCTGCTGTCCGAACCTTATGGTTCCCCTACTCTGTCCGGCTGGGTCAAGGACCCGACCGGAACGAAGCTGTTCATCAGACATGCAGCAAATGCATTTATCCACTACGTGGCGTTTATCGATCTGGCGTGGAAGAAATTATTTCTCAGCGGTCGTGGGAGATATACAGCAAGGGCGTTGTGAGTCTAAGTCAGAAATTCTCCTGTTTGACGTACCACGTGATCGGCGATGGGGCTGGCCAATACATTCTCGCCGAGAAGAGCCTGCGAGCCCAACTGGCTCTCTTGAAAGCCCAAAACCTTGAACCGCTCGGAGCCAGGTTGCGGTCAAGCTAGGGCGTGCCATCTAAATACGTCGTTCTCACCGTTGACGACGGACATGAAAGCGCAATGCAGGCAGCAGATATCTTCGAACCACAAGGCACCCCGGCGACTTTCTTCCTAATTCGCGACGGTCTCTCAAAAAATCGGGATTCATTGGCGAGCCGGAAATCAGGGAACTCCGCAAGAGAGGCTTTTCGCTCGGCGCGCACGGCACGACACATCGTAGGTTAACGTTCATGTCTAAGCCGGCCTGTGCCGAGGAGCTTCGAGGAAGTAATCACTGGCTTGAAGATGTAATCGGGGAGGAAATCCGATCCATGGCGCCTCCCGGGGGCTGCATCAATGCGCGGGTTTTGCAACTCGTTCTGAGTGCGGGTACGTTCTGACAGGCACCTCCCAGGAACGGATGAACTTTCTGAGAACAATGATGTCGCCCGGCACGGTAAACCGCGTCAATGTGCGGGAGCATTTTTCCTCGCGAACTTTTCGCCCTGCCATTGAGGGCTATTATGCCTTCTACGCTTTGCGCCGACTCCGCGCCGCTGTCCTAGCTGTTCCTGAGCAATGGCTTCGATGAGGCCTCAGCCACGCGATAGGGCTTCCGTTAGCTTTGGTCAGCAGTCTTGGGCGTATGGCAGCCGGGTACACCAGGGCACTCCTCAAACTCGGCTTGCCGCAGGTATGGGGTCCGTCGGCAGGCTCGTTATGCTGGGGTCAGTTTCGGCGGTTTCGTGCTGAGAATCACGTTGTTTCTAAGTGCATCTTTCATGGCTACATCTCTCATGCTTTGTGTCAGGCGCCGCGGCACGAGCGTG
>Ga0182015_10004154_pt1 | contig 15779 bp, 17 predicted proteins | sample 712P3MmetaG_FD_120478 | JGI IMG/M metagenome (GOLD analysis project Ga0182015, IMG submission 120478) | Permafrost microbial communities from Stordalen Mire, Sweden - 712P3M metaG | ecosystem: Environmental > Terrestrial > Soil > Wetlands > Permafrost | place: Sweden: Stordalen | collected... | reverse complement strand
TGGCAGGTAGGTACGATAGGTTTTTCCCATGCTCTGAAACTTGGCATATCTGCCCTGTGAGTTTCAATCGAAATCAGTGGTTCACGGTTGAATACTCGGACAAACTCCTAGACGTTCTCGCTACTCTTCTTCAGGTGATGAGCGCTATCGCCTCACTTTGTCCTCCATGAAGACGGTCATCGTTTTTCCGTCAGCGGAGAGCGTGAAGCGAGTTTTGCCTCACGAATATCCCACACCGCCTTCGAAGAAAGCGCCATTTGGACAGTCGCCTCAACTGGCAAAAATCGCGATAGCAGTCACGATGCGAGAACAGGCTCGTCACTGGGCGACGTAGGCGGCGGGAACGAGGTTCGGGGAGTGAGCAAAATGGGAGCGCATCTTAAATGCGCCCCGGCAGCCTCGGTTCACAGCGACTCCAAGAAAGCAAAAAAGGTATCGTTCGTTCGGAATCGGCACCATTTCCAAGGGCGGCCGATTCTGAGCTTTCTTCACTTGGAGGTAAAGCGTTGAACGGTTTAATCCCAGGCGTCTGCCGAACATTGCCGCGGTAGACCGTCGGAGCCGCACCCATCGATCACGCAGTATTCGGTCTCGAAATTAGAAACCGGCCGCTCCGGCCTCGGCCACCGCATGGTCTTGGTCACCTGATCCGCCGCTGACGCCGATCGCACCTAGGACCTTGCCATTGCGCCTCAGTGGAATGCCTCCGGCAAAGATCATGATTTTCCCGTCGTTTGAGGCGTTTATTCCGAAAAACTGTCCGCCTGACTGGGAGTGGGTGGCCAAGTCTTTCGTAGCGATGTCGAATGCGCGCGAAGTATAGGCTTTCTTTATAGAAATATCGATGCTCCCTAGCCAAGCCCCATCCATACGCACGTGGGAAACCAGATTCCCCCCTTCATCTGCAACCGCAATGTTCATTGGTTGGCCGATTTCTTTGGCCTTCTTTTCGGCGGCAGCAATCACGCGACGCGCCTCTTCCAGTGTCATAGAGTCTCCTTAGTTTTGCGGAGACCAGCCCGATTTCTCTGGCCGATCATCGGAACAAATCTTACGCGAGGAAAACGGCCGATTATCTTGATTCCTGACCGAAGTTCTTCAATGAATCTGCGTGCGTAGAGCCTCTAACTCGGTTTCTCTCGCGTCTTGTTGTCTCGCGTCTCGACAGCCGGTCAACAAACTTTCGTATCGACCGCCGCTCGGCGCCTTCAAAGGTTCGATATGTAACGAAACCGTTCTGACTCGGACACGGTTGTGCGATAACTAGAACTCTATTTTGACGTGAAATTGCGTTATTCGTGGGTCAGTCGCGCTAACGAAGCGGCCGAAAGCTCCCGTTTGGCTTACATTAGTCTGCAAGCCGGTGAATGTATGCCGATTGAAGAGATTGCTAAAATCGGCTGAAAATAGCACGGCGAAACGCTCCTTTATCTTAGTCAGATTTTGAAAGGATACATCTTCGTCATAATAGGGGCAACTTCTTGTGCTCGGAAGCGTATTGATATTTCCATACGTGTATAGCGGGGCTTGCACAAATGCGGCAGGATTCAAGTATTGGCCGCCTGTGGCGCTGTTTGGGTTAACGCTTCCACACCCCCCCAGCGTTTCCCGTTCACCAGGAACGTACACGGGCCAATTTAACGCAGTACCTGAACCATCAACCAGCTCTAAAGAAAAGAGTTGAATTGGGGGGCCCGACGTGAAGGTCTGAATACCCGCCACTCGCCAACCATTCGCCATACCATGCAGATCTCGAAGCATGGATCCCAGAATGCACTCGCCGTGACCTTGAAGCTGGAAGGCGACACCTTCAGCTTCGCCGATCCAGCCGGGCAACGGTACGCTGCGAGGTTGGACGGAACGGAGACGCCCTTCGAGGGAAATCTCAGCAATACCGTGGTCTCGGTAAAGCGCATTGACGAGAATACGATCGAGGAAAGTGACAAACAGGACGGGAAAGTAGTCGATGTCACTCGCTTCACGCTCTCCGCTGACGGAAAAACGATGACCGTCTTCATGGAGGACAAAGTGAAAGGAGGCACTCGGCAGTTTGTCTGCCATAGACAGTGAGCCGGTTTGGCCTCACGAATACGAACCGCCCTTCGATGAAACCCGCCGTTTGCTCCGCCCAAGTCAATGAAGTGCGAGAAGTTTTGGCTGAGTCGTGAAGGATGGTTGCAGGCGCCAAAGCGATTTTGGTTTTCTGAACCGCGCTCGTCTAATACATCGTCTAATACATTTAGGTGAGAGGAGAACTACAGAATTTGAAGCCCGAACTGGCCAACGTGAAGGCGCTGGTGTTTGATGTATTCGGCACAGTCGTGGACTGGCGCGGTTCAGTAATTGCCGAGGGCATGGCCTGGGGCAAGGCCAAAGGTCGGAACATCGACTGGGTGGAGTTTGCCGACTGTTGGCGCCTCGGATACAAACCGACGATGGACAAGGTACGTAAGGGCGAGATCCCCTGGACCAGACTGGATGATGTGCATCGAATGATCCTCGAAGAACTGCTCAATGAATTCAAAATTGACGGGCTCACCGAAGAAGAAAAAGTTTCTTGGGCTCACGTCTGGCGCCGGCTCAAGCCCTGGCCTGACTCCGTCGAGGGGCTGACGCGAATAAAAAAGAAGTACCTGATCGCGCCGCTTTCGAACGGCAATCTCGCCCTGATAGCGAACCTGGCCAAGTTCGGCGGTTTGCCATGGGACGCCATCCTGGGAGCCGAATTGGTCCGGCACTACAAACCGGACCGCGAAGTGTACGTCTCAGCGTACTACTATCTCGATCTGAAGCCAGAGGAAGTAATGATGTGCGCGGCCCACGCCTCCGATTTGCAGGCAGCCCGCAGCAATGGTCTCCGTACAGGGTTCGTTTCTCGCCCCGACGAGTTCGGAAGTGGTCCCGTTGGCGTGCCGGACAGCGCTAGCCCGGAAGATTTTGACCTGGTTTCCGCCAGCATAATCGACTTGGCTCAACAAATGGGGGCGTGATTGCGGCGGCCAAGAATCATAGAATCGCGGCAAGTCTAATGCGTCGCGGCAGCTTGTCTCAGCCACGCGTAGATTGGCGAGAACAACTCCTGTGTAGATACTCGACGTATATATATTTTCGGAAGGTGATGTATGGACACAGCACGCGTTTTTCGTTCGGGAAATAGTCAGGCGGCACGGCTGCCGAAGCAAGTTCGACTGAAAAGCAAGGAAGTGGAGATCTTTCGGCGAGGGGATGAGATTGTTCTGCGCGAAAAAGATGGAAACATGGTGCGAGCCTTTGACCTGCCGGCTGATCTGCCGGGATGACGTCGTCATTGCTGACCGCGAGAAGGATCGCCCGCAGAGAAGAAAGAGACTGCAATGGAGCCTCGCTCTTCAGCGATGAGGACCATTCCCTGCCACCGAGTGGCACTCGCGACCTCGCGTTACAAGTGCTGCCTGCTTCTTGCCGCCGCTGGCCGTTGCCAAGCCGAGGACGTGTTCAAGGGTCGCCTCGTCAGAGAAGGATTCGCCCACCAAGAAAAGCCGCCCAGACATCAGGCGGCTTGCCGTTTGTTGCGACGTGATGCGTGAGAACAGCCAGGCTAGTTTCCGCTGCTCAGTTTCGACAGCTCGGCGATGGTTGCCTTCTCATCATAAATCCCGGCGGCTACCACGAACGGGCTCCCCTTAGCACCCAGTAGATAGCTGACTTTACGCGAGCCTTCCTTCTCACCGGGCTTCGCCCACGAATACTCCACCCACGTCCCGGAAGGTTTCCTGGCGGCTGCGCACATGCCCTTCGGGTTCGGGAAGATGCTATTCCCTTTGGGGTCTTTGATGGACGATATTTCTGCTCCTCTGATATCTGCCCTCATGGGGTGAGACACATTGGTCAACTTTTCGCAGTCGAGAACGAAAATATAGGTGTCCTTCCACACCCACGGACTCGGATTTTGGTTAAACTGCGCCGCGTCATGCGTCTTCGACAGCGTGCTGGCTGCTTCCTTTACCTTGGCGATGACCTCTTGAGCGGTTGCGTGGTCCTGCCCAACGGCAACAGCGCACAGGGCGACACTGGTAAGAGCCACCGCCACACCGGCGAAAATCCTGCTGCTCTTCATTCGAAACCTCCTTTTTGACTTCGGAAAACGGCACCCAGTCTACACCCATCTCCTCCCTTCGCAACAAATGCGAATTGATTTTCCTCTGGAGTCAGGGTCCTATCCTCGACCAACAGGAAGACCATGCGAAATCCGATTACACTCACGATCCCACACTAGGGCCGCGCCCAAGGTCCCGCTGGACCGAGGACGCCTCGCGGTGATTACGGGGCTTCGACGAATTCCCGAGCCGAGAGAACGGCTCCACGGGAGGGGAAGAACTTGTTGATGAGGCAATCATGGAGATTGGAGTCGAGGTCAGCGCAGCAGTCCTTGATGACCGCCAGACGGAAATCGGCATCGGCTGCTTCGAGCAGAGTGGAGAGGACAACGCCGCTGGTGGCGATGCCGTAGACAACCAGCGAGTCAATGTCATTGGCGCGGAGGATCATGGCGAGGTCGGTGCCGGTGAAGGCACTGACGCGATGCTTGGTGATGACAATTTCGCTTTCTTTCGGCGCGATGATAGCGGGGATCGCTCCGAGCGGTTCCTGAAACAATTTCTGATGCTGCGCCGAGGATTTAACGGCGCCGAAGAGAACGTTTCGAGAACTGACCTCCGGGAGCCCAGGACGAAAGCCGACTTGGACATGGATAATGGTCATGCCGGTGGCACGCGCGTGATTGAGGACGCTTGCGGCACGAGTCAGGAAGGCGTCTTTGTCGTCTTTGGTGTAGATGGAAACAATGCCGGTTTGGCAATCCATGCTCAGGACGGCCGTGTGAGCCGGGTAGAACGGAAATGTAGCGGCCACATTGCACCCCATACGGCAGAAGTGTTCCTGCCGGATTCACCCTAATCCACCGTGACTACCCTTGGTTCTTGTCATTTTGCTCATTGAGGGGTTTTGAGCCCTTGTATCGCTTGGTTCAATCAATTATTGGAAAGACCTGCCCTCTTCGGCTAGAGTGCCAGACGTGGATCAACATGTGTCTCCGGAAACTCGGAGTGAGATGTCTTCCCACTGGTATCAATATCAATTGGTCTGCTGTTGCTCGGCGGGCCGTCGGCAGCCCGTGCAAGCCGTGGTTCCATGGCCGCTCTGCACTACGCAGGAATAACTGAACTCTCTCCATGTTTCTCTTCGAATCGGAACGGCTTCTGTTTCGCGAACATCAGCCTGGCGATATGGAAACCTACTGCGCGCTGGAAGCTGATCCGGAGGTCCGGCGCTATGTGGGCGGCGCTCCCCGTCCGCATGAGCTTGCCGCGCGCAAGTTCCGCACTACATTCCTCAAGAACGCCTCGCGCAAACTGGCACTCCGGGCAACGATCTTCAAGCCCGAAGGACGCTACATCGGTTACTCCGGGCTGTATCCGAATTTCCGCCCCGGCGGTTCGGTGCCGGGAGAAGCTGTGCTGGGGTTCTGCCTTGCCCGGGAGTATTGGGGTAGAGGATTGGCTAGCGAGGCGGGCCGCGCTTTCGTGAACTTCGGCTTCGACCAGTTGCGGCTCAAACGAATTGTTGCCGTGGCGGAAGTAGGGAATGCCGCCTCCATTCGCGTACTGGAAAAGCTCGGATTCGTCTGCACCAAAACCGAGCCCGGCGCACGATCGTTTTACAAATTTGAATTGCTCAAGCCTTCACCCAAGGCCGCCTCACCCGCGTAGTTGGCGATAAATCGGCGACTTCACTCATCTGAAGGGGGTCTTGAGTGTCGCTGTTGCGGGTGAGCACGAGGGCCGGTCGTTTCGGCATCCGCTCCCAGCACCTTCTCCTTGGATGCCGCCGTAACCTGCTCCTCGGCCAGCGCATCTCCACTCTGGCAATTCACCGCCTTCAGCCCCAGCACATATTGGCTGCCCAGACCGCCAACGGATCCGGCAATATAAGCCTTGCTGCCCGCCCGTTGGCAAAGCTCGCGAGCGACTTCGGGCGTTAGTTTCGTGCTTGCCGGACGCGTCATTTGTGGTGCCCTTGCACCCGACCTGCAATAATCTCTGACCAGCGAATGATGTTTCGAGCTTGGAGAGCACCAATGAGAGTCCAGGCGATCAGCACGGCACCGTTGCTTCTGGCCCCGCCCTTACAGATTTCTTCGCAATAGGTCCGCCCGTCGTCGCCTACGCACACTCGTTGAGAGCACCCGTTCCCCTGTACCACCCTGTCTCTGAGCAAACCACCCAATTAATAGTTGATCGTGTTGTAGGTAATCCTCTCACATAGCCAAATATCCCATTGCACCCAGAATCCAGGTTCTGAAAGTAAACGCCGGTCAGTGACGCTGCGCCGCACACAGAGGCGGCAGAATGAGGATATAATCGGCGCGTATTCATCCCTGGCTGGAGAAACCTTATGCGTTCTTTCTTTCTTCGCCTCACTTTCCTGCTCTTGGTGTCCGTGAGTCTTGCCGCCGTCGATGACAAATCTGCTTCCAGCACTTCGTCCGGCGCGCCGAGTACCGCAGCACGCCCTGTAACGGACGATTACTTCGGCAACAAGATTGTCGATCCTTACCGCTGGCTTGAGGATCTCAAGAGTCCGGAGGTTTCGGCATGGATGAAAGCGGAGAACGATCATACGCGTAGTGTGCTCGATCGTATTCCGGGGCGAGATAAGTTGCTTGCCCGAATTTCGGAACTGGACAACGCCGGAGAACAAGTTGCTGGCGTCCAGTCCTACCAGGGCTTGTGGTTTTACCTGAAGCGCACCCCGGGCGACGACAACCGCAAGCTCTACGTGCGCGATGCCGCCAGCGGTTCCGAGAAGCTTCTGGTTGATCCAGAAACGCTCACCGCGAGCGGAGTCCACTACTCCATCGACTATTTCCAGCCCTCTCCGAATGGGAAGCTGGTAGCCGTGGGCATATCACCAGGCGGGTCGGAAAACAGCGTGCTGCGGGTGCTCGAGGTCGATTCCGGGCGGGATCTCGGTGAGCGTATCGACCGCGCCCAGTTCGGGGCGGTAGCCTGGCTTCCCGACAATCATTCCTTCTTCTATAGCCGTCTGCATAAGCCTGCTCCCGACGAACCCCGGACAAGCTACTATCTCAATTCGCGCGACTACCTCCACCACCTGGGCGAGGATCCGGGAAAGGACGTCCCCCTGTTCGGGAATGGTTTGTCAGCGGCCGTGCCTATGATGGACAGCGACATTCCCTTCATTTCGCTTCCGCCGGGATCGCAGTATGCCTTTGGTATCGTCGAGCACGGCGTGCAGCGCGAAATCACACTTTACGTTGTCAAACTGGTGGACGTGCAGGGCGCTACGACCCCATGGCGCAAAGTTGCTGATGTGGCCGACGACATCATCGCGGTCGACATTCACGGCAACTACGGTTATCTCCTTTCTCACCGGGATGCGTCTCGCTACAAAGTGCTGCGCTTCGACCTCGAGAGAGGCAGCCTTTCGCGTGCCGAGGTCGTCATGCCGCCATCCGATACCGTAATCGTTAACATTTCGGCCGCTGCCGATGCTCTTTACATTCAGAAGCTGGATGGCGGTCTCGGCCGGCTGTGGCGGTTCCCGTTTGACGGCAGCCCGGCCAGCGACGTGCCTCTCCCCTTCGACGGGTCTATTCAGGAACTGTTCACCAGCGCAGCTGAAGCTGGGGCATTCGTTCGAATGGCCTCGTGGACGAGATCGCCCGTGCTGTTTCACTACGATCCAAAGAAAGGCACGCTGGCGGACACCGGGGTCATTCCACCGTCTCCAGTGGATTTCACGTCCATCACCTCCGAAGAGGTCAAGGCGAAGGCCTCCGACGGAACGCTGGTACCGCTCTCTATCGTCCATCAACGCAGTCTCAAGCTGGACGGCTCGCATCCCACCCTGCTGCACGGTTACGGATCCTATGGCATTACATACGACCCGGCCTTCGATCCCACCTCTCTGGCATGGTTCGAGCGCGGGGGAGTAATCGCTGTCGCACACGTACGCGGAGGCGGAGAATACGGCGAGGATTGGCACAATGCCGGGCGCAAAGCGACGAAGAAGAACACCATCACCGACTTCATTGCCTGTGCTCAATACCTGATCGACCACGGTTACACCGCACCGCAACACCTGGCCGGTGAGGGAACCAGCGCCGGCGGAATCACGATTGGCGGCGCGATCACCGAGAGACCCGACCTGTTCGCTGCGGCGCTCGATAACGTCGGGATGTCTGACGACCTCCGCGCCGAACTGCAAATCAACGGCCCGGCCAATATCCCCGAGTTCGGCACCGTAAAGAACGAAGAGGACTTTCACAACCTTTTAGCCATTAGCGCCTACCACCGGCTAAAGGATCGTGTGGCTTATCCGGCAGTTTTGCTGACCACTGGGGTCAACGATCCGCGAGTGGATCCTTGGCAGATGAACAAGATGACTGCGCGGCTGCAGTCGGCCACCTCGAGCGGCAAGCCGATCCTGCTGCGCGTCGATTACGACGCCGGACACGGCGGCATTGGAGCCACGAAAAAGCAACACAGCGTGTTGCTCACTGATCAGTTTTCATTCCTGTTGTGGCAATTGGGGGATCCGGACTTCCAAGACAAAGCAGCTATGGTCGGGACAGCTGGAGGCAGGCAAAAATACCAATAAGGGAGCAAGGAGCTCCGGGTGAGGCGAATCTTACCTTACGGGGTTCGGTAAGAGTATCTCCGTCACTCGCCACTACGAGCAGCGGCTAATCCTCTACAGCAGGACCCGAACTGCGCGAGGGCATACTCCAAGAGACGAGCCGAAGGACCGTTGCTGCCAGACTCCACCGCCAAACGTTACCTTTTCTTCGCAGTGATCCATGTTCAGTCTTCCCGACAGCCACCTCACTCACCTCACTTACCTCCCCACACGATCTCCGAAACGCATTCAAAACACATAGTCCCAGGCGGCGGCTTCGCTCAACCGACTCTATCGCTAGCGCTCAGTCCTGAAGCTCTGCGCAAGCCCTCATAGGATTCTGGCCTGAGCACTAGCGATAGAATCCTAGCTAGTACGTTTAGCGGCAATGACGACCCAAGCCGTTTTTGCCTGGGTGGGGAATCTGTCTCCGCCGTCAATCTCGGAATATATCCATGCGGGTCCGCTGTTCGCAGCGTTGCCGGTGGATCGGGTGGCTGCATTACATCGGTGCAAGCGCGAGTCGGCCGCTCTGCGTCAGAGCGCCACAGCGGAAAGCGCTAGCCGGGTTCTCCTGCCCAGCATGCCAGTCGCCATGCCAAACATAAAAGATCAGACCGTTCAATCGTTCCTGTCGTGCCAGATGACCGTAATAGTCCCTGACCTCGCGAACCAGCTTTACTTTATCTTTATCATCGACTGGGCATGTACGATTTGCGCCGCCAACTCCCCATTCCGTAAACCAGCATGGTTTTCCACTTGCACTTTGAGGTGGCTGGCATTCTGAGGCATTGTGTTCTAGGTATGCGCGTCGTTTGGCCACACCTTCCCTTGTTCCTGGATTGCCGGATGGAGGATAGCTATGAATACCGTATCCATCCACCAACTTGTCCAAACCGTTGGCACGAAGGAAGCCGAGTGTAGCCGGGATGCTTACGACATCCGCTTTTCTTTTCTTTGGCCAGCCTCCCTCATCCAAATCAGCTAGACCTGCCGTAATAACAGCCGTCTGCTGATTCAGTTTCGAATGGTCGCGAATATCTTTCAGTACCTTGAGAAGCTTTATGTATTGGAGAAATCCCTGGGCCACCCGTTTTCCTTCGTGGTCGTTCGTTAGATCATTCATGCCCAAGACTCTTCCCTCGCCCGGAAGAAAAAAGTCGGCGTTAAAGCCCGCCCAGTTAATCTCATTCCCAGGCTCGAAGGCCTCCAACACAATTCCTTTCGCCTCCAGCTTGGCGAGGAGGGGCTCAAACTGCGCCCGAAACTGCTCAGGATCGATGGTGGACAAGGGATATCCGCGCCACAATCCCTTGAATCCTTCTGGTGCGTGCGGCCACGGGGTTCCTGGCGCAGGTGTCAAACCGACCATCCATATTATTTTGAAACCGTGAGCGTAAACCCGTCGCGCGAAGTCCACTCCTTTGTCATCGTTAGAAATGGAGCAGCGAACCACCCGCACTCCGGCGTGCTGCATTTGTCCCAGAATCGTCTCTTGCTCCGCGGGCGGGAGATTATAAGGCGCAAATACAAAACCCGCACCAACCATGAGATCCTGAGCTTGAGGACTAGCCTGCGCAGGCAGCATTGTTAGCAGGAGGAAAGCAATAAGAATGAAGCTTGTCGGCTTAATGCGTGCCATTAGCAGACCTCGCGTACTCCAAGAACACGTTAGCTGGCGGTAACGGATTTCCTGACAGATCCGTAAGCCAGACATCGTAACCGTAGAACATCACAGGTCCCAGCGCGATAGCCGAGGCGAGGCTATGCCCTGCAGTGTCTTTTCCTGCACCACTTGGCTTTCTCTCGTCAGGTCTGACGGATCAATACCAAACTCTTTCGGAGCCTGCGCCGCCGCAGGCCGGGCTGTCAGGATGGCACCGCCCGCTAAGCCTCCGAGTGCGAGAGCAAGAACGACGACTGTTTTGTTCATGGCGATAACAAATCTCATTCGTTGAGATCGTAGCCGAGAAGTGCTTCCTGGTCTCCTGAGTGATCGCGGTCCTGACTATTAGCAGCGAAGTGAGATTTTTCCGGGCGGGAATAACAGCTATACAGTGCCATCGCCGCCTCGGGGTTCGAAGTGCGAGGAGGGTGGTGGAGCACGCGTCGCTGTTTTTCACTTCACAACAACCTTGTAGTCCGTCGGAATCTCAAAGAGTGCAGCGTCAGGCTCGCTGCGGTCAAGTTCTCGAATCTCCGTGATTGTTTCCTCGCCGGGGTTCGTGCTGGTCGTGTCCTTGGCGAGGACGGTGACCTTCAGATCGGGCAAGACCCACTTCTCTTCCACAGACACGATATCTGGACCGCGCCCGCCATAGAAGGGTGTCACCAGCGTAATCCGCGTACCGTCGGCCGAGACCCCATTGATCAGTCGTCCGCCAAGGCTCTCCGTTGTGGTCTTTCCGAGGTCTTGCCCGTGGGTAGGAACCGGAACGGAATAGGCAATCACTGAAGCGGTTTTCTGTCCGGGAAATAGCTGAATGAACTGGCGGCGCAACGGAATATACAGATTCACCCAGTCCGGTTTGCCACCGTTGTTGCGCTTTGGATCGTCGTCTTGGAAGACTTCGATGCGCGTTCTCCCTTGAGAATCGCGCATTTGGGTCACCTTGTTTTTTCGTCGCACCCGAGTGCCGTCCGCTAAGGTTTCGAAGGCCGTTCCTACGACTTGCGCGGTATAGGGCAGATCCGGAACATAATCGTGGGGATCCTGGCACAACGCTTGGCTAGAGCAGGCGGCGACGGCGAGAGCCCAGAACCAAAGCCATAGCTTCCGCGCTTGTTCGCGTTGGTCCATAGGAGAATTATCCCCCGATGCCCGAAGCGAATCAACGAAAACGTAGCCTTAACACTCGTCCGGCTTTCAGGCCACGCGGGAAACATTCATGCCCCCACGCGAGCTGGTTAGAGTCGCGAATCTCGTTTAGCTCCTATGCAGTCGAGTCACCACGCTCGTGTCAATCGGGCTTATCATCAACCGAAGCACGGAGGACGAATGCCCGAGTCGTCAAAACGATCCATCGAGCAATACTACGCAGAATTTCCCGAAGAAGAACGGCTGCGGTCGGGAATGGGACGGTTGGAATCCGAGCGAACGAAAAAGATACTGGAACGCTTTATGCCATTACCGCCAGCTGTAGTCCTTGATGTAGGAGGAGGCGCGGGACCGTATTCATTTTGGTTGGCAGAACTGGGTTATGAAACGCACCTTATCGACCAATCGGAGAGGCTGGTACAGCTTTGCCGTGATCGTGTTCAAGCCAATGCTCAACGTCCGGGCCTGCGTTCTGTCGAATTGGGAGATGCAAGGTCGTTAGCATGGCGGGGTAGCTCATCAGATGCTGTGTGGATGCTCGGCCCGCTGTACCATCTTGTCGAGCGGATAGACCGGGTCAAAGCCATTCGAGAAGCGCACCGAATTTCTGAGATCAGGAGGTTACCTGTTCGCAGCAACCATTTCACGTTTCGCATCGTTTATCGCTGCGCTTAGCGAAGGGCGGCTGACCGACGAGACATTCGTGCCCATCGTTGAGGCTGATCTCAGGTGCGGGCACCATCGAAATCCTACAGACAACATCTCCTTCTTCACCGACGCCTTCTTCCATCGCAATGCCGAAATTCGGGGCGAATTGGAAGAGGGTGGGTTCTCAATCGCTGGGCAAATACCGATTGAAGGTTTGGGCTGTGTTGTAAGAGACATCGAAGCCGTCTGGGCTGACCCACCTGGTAAAGAAGCCTTGCTGAATCTCGTGGCGCAAACCGACATGATCGACGAGATCAGGGGCATGTCATTTCACTCCATGACTGTGGGACGAAAAGCGTAGAGCGGTTGAGCAATCTCAATCACAAACTGCCTCACAATGCGGTTTGGATCAGCTTGACCGCCGCGTCGGGATCAGCCACTTCCACCACCAACTGGCTGAATCGCTCGTCATGGAGATCAATCACGATGGTCTTCTCCGGGTGATGCACGTCCCAGAACACTCTCTTGCCGTCCTGATAGAAGGTTCCCGCCGTGATGACTCCGGGGACATTGGTTCCGGGCGACCTGATGCCGTGATACCAGCCGCGTGCGATCTCCGGGTCGGCTCGAACGCCCGCGATGTGGATAAGCGGGATTTCCAAACTGCTCTGGAATGCCCAGAGCTTATCAGCTCCCCGAACATGCGCTGATAGTTTGCCTTCCGCCACTGATAGATCTACCAACGCATCACCTCTTTGGTTAACTTACTTGCGTAGCTTTACTGCAGCTCACCGTACTCGGCTTTGGCTTGCTTCAGGCTTGGGCAAACCCAACATGGGTCATGGACATTTTATACGGTAAGGCTCAAGCGATGGTGTGCACTTGCGAAGCAAGACCGGGCGTGTGCAGCCATCGAATAGAATGAATTCATCTTCCCAGAAATGGATCTCCTCGCCAAAATCCGCAGCATCCCCACTGAGCCGGCGTTTACCTCTATAAAAACGCTGAAGTCATCTACGTGGGCAAGGCAAAAAACCTGCGCAGCCGCGTCGCGCGCTGAGTTTCTCGCCTGCATCGTGCTTGTAGACATATGCTCGGCCCCGATGAAGTGCTCATCGGAACCAATGCCTCCGGAATTGGTACCTAGAAAAAACGCGCTTGTGGCAAGTTACTAACCGTCAGTTCCCGGTTTGTCGGCAGCCCTTCCCTTACCGGTTAGGGAAGGGTCGCCCCTGACACGGGCTGAATTTGCAGGAACTGCAAGGATAAGGATAAGGACCGAAAGACGACGGGGATGTGACGAACGACGGGCACGGAAGGCGAGATCCGTGCCCGTCAGAAGGTTACGCTCATTGCGGGGGCGCTATTTCTGACGAACGGCGCCGTTAATCGCTTGCGAGCCGAAGTGGCCGCTCGCCGGCTTTCCGAACACCAACGTTATGTTCGAAAATTCGACCTGAGTTCCTCCCGTTACGCAAACCGTTAGGGGTGATGTTTGACCCTGCGGGGCAAATGGCGGGTGGCCTCCATTTCCCGTAATGCTCGCGTACCCTGTGACCATAAAACCAGTCGTAGTGGGAGGCTTGTAGCTGGCAGTGGGGCAGCCACTCGCCACCGAGCTTGGATCCGACGTGACCTGTGCATCCCTCATCGTGATGTGGTGAGTATGCGGAGTTCGCGTTGACGGCGAGTCGGGATTGGCAGGAGGGTTGTGATTAATCAGAAGCCAGTAGTCGGAATTTTCCATGGTCAAAGCAGCCGAAAAGTCCGCCGTGCTGTCGTCCGAACTGAAGTCTAGGCGCCAGGCGCCGTGGATTTCCCATGGACCGGTGGGATCGCCTTTCGCGTGTGCAGGCGTGAAGTCGTTGATAATGCCCCGAAAGTGCTCGCGGCTTCGACCTTGCGCCGTCGCACTTGTCCCTAGCGCGAGCACGAGAACCCACGCCCCTACCGACCAGAAGAAAGTTTTACTGTGCATAGTCGCCTCCAGAAATTATGGGAACATCTGATCTTGCTTAGCGAATCATCGCGCCGAAAGCCTCCGCCCGAGATCAAAGGCGGGGTGGCGCAGCTTCATCGCGGCGAGTCGTAGCCCGACCCGCCATGCACAGACTGGTTGAGCCGGGGGACATTAAGCAAACAGCAATAAACGGAACGACCCATTTGCGGCCAAATGCCGTGTTTTGCAGTTCTCATCGGGGGCATTACAATCGGGGCGACTGTCTCCTGACCGCTCCCAGGGGGGCGAATGGGCGAACCCTTCCTCAACAAAACGCTGTCCGAGACCCCGTCCGAGCGTCGCCTTGATTCCTGGAAGGAGATTGCCACGTACCTGGGCCGGGACGTGACGACCGTCCAGCGCTGGGAGAGGCAGGAGGGAATGCCCGTCCACCGCCATCTGCACCACAAGCGCGGCTCCGTCTATGCCTTGAGTTCCGAGCTCGACGCCTGGCGGCAAGGCCGCAAACTCCGTTCCGAAGAGGAACAAGAGCTAGCCCTGGAAGCTGCTGGGGCGGGTGGCCGGCAAACGACGGTTCCGCGCGGACGTCGCTGGCTCATTCTTGGCTACTCAGTGGTGGTACTTGTTGCCATAGTTTCACTTGCCTACTTCGCAACACGGATGCGCGCAAAGAATGCAAGCCGGGCCAAAGTTCGCTCTCTGGCAGTGCTTCCCTTGCAGAATTTGAGTGGCGATCCGTCGCAGGACTATATCGCCGACGGCATGACCGAGGAACTCATCGGGCGACTTTCCCGAATTAACGGATTACGGGTTATATCCCGTACTTCGACGATGCACTTCAAGAACACGCAGCTTTCAGTGCCAGAAATTGCCAAGATGCTCGCGGTCGATGCGATTGTTGAAGGGTCGCTGGTGCAAGAAGGACACCAGATCCGTGTCCACGCCCAATTGATTCGTGCCGCGACGGATGAGCACATTTGGACGGGAGAATACCAACGAGAGTACCACGGCATTCTCGAGGTGCAGGAGGAAGTCGCTCGGAATATCGTTGAGCAGATCGAACTGAATCTCACACCTGAGGAGCGGGCACGCCTGGCATCCAAGCCTCCGGTCGATCCTCAAGCTTACGAGAATTACCTGAAGGGCCGTTACTACTTCAGCCAGCGAACCGAGGATGCGCTCCACAAAAGTATCGCGTCGTTCCAGCAGGCGATCACGAGCGACCCAGGCTATGCCCCGGCCTATAGCGGGCTGGCGGAGGCCTACGCAATGCTCGGATTCCGCGGCGGTTTTCCATCGAAGGACGCTCTCGCAGGTGCAAAGAAAGCGGCTCTAAAGGCGATCGAACTCGATGACGCCTTGGCCGAACCTCACGCTTCCCTCGCGTTCATCGCGGAGACTTATGAGTGGGACTGGCCTGCGGCCGAGCGAGAATACAAGCGGGCTCTGGAATTGAACCCAGGTTACGCGCAAGCTCACAACTGGTATGGCGGTTATCTCACGTACACAGGACGATTCAATGAGGGGGTCGCTGAAGCCATGCGTGCCCGTGAACTCGACCCTCTGTCCCTGCCTCTGAACAACGCGCTGGCGGGAAGGTTGTTGGCGGCAGGGCGTTACGATGAAGCACTCCGGCAGGTCCAGACAACCTTGGAACTGGATGAGCACTTTGCA
>Ga0182015_10004149_pt1 | contig 15786 bp, 14 predicted proteins | sample 712P3MmetaG_FD_120478 | JGI IMG/M metagenome (GOLD analysis project Ga0182015, IMG submission 120478) | Permafrost microbial communities from Stordalen Mire, Sweden - 712P3M metaG | ecosystem: Environmental > Terrestrial > Soil > Wetlands > Permafrost | place: Sweden: Stordalen | collected... | reverse complement strand
TCCCGCCCGGGCACTGATGGTTTCGTCAGCGTGTCAGCTCTTCCTGCAACCGTTTGGCGACCTCGTCGGGTACGAGATCGTCGATCCTGCCTCCGAACGTGGCGAGCTCCTTGACACCGCTCGATGACAGGAAACTGTACTGCGGCGAGGCCATCAGGTACACAGACTCGATCTCGGGATCCTGGCGGCGGTTGAGCTGGTTCATCTCCAACTCGTACTCGAAGTCCGAGATCGCGCGCAGGCCCTTGACGATCGCCTTCGCGCCGATGCTCCTCGCGAAGTCGACGACGAGCGTCGAGAACGGCTCGACGCGCACACCGTCGAGGTCCACGAGCGCGCGCTCGATGAAGCCGACGCGATCCTCGATCCCGAACAGCGCGCTGCTCTTGCGTACCGAGCGGTTGACGACCGCGACCACCACCTCGTCGTAGAGCGCGGCCGCGCGCCGGATCACGTCGAGGTGGCCGTTGGTGATCGGGTCATACGAGCCCGGGCATACGACTGTCGTCTTGCGTGCTGTGGTCATGGGTGCCGGTGGATTGTGATCGATGTGTCGCCGTAGCGCCTGTCCCGCTCGAGCGCCAACTCGCCCGCCCCCGTCGGGGACAGCTCGAGCGGAGCTCGCCGGTCGCTCTCGACGACGACGCGCGCGCCCGGGCTCAGCAGCGCCGGCAGGATCGCCGAGAGCTCTGTGCCCCATCGAGCGGCGCTCGGGTCCTCCGATGCCGACGATGCCGGTCGCGCCCGCCCGTACGGAGGGTCGATGAATACGAGATCGTATGTCTCCTGGCGACTCGCTGCGCCGCGGAGCGCCTCGAGCGCGTCGGCGCGGCGCACCTCGACCTGCTCGCTGGCGATGCCGAGTGCCGCGAGGTTCGCGCCCAGGACCTTCACGGCGGCCGCGTCGCGCTCGACGAACACCGCCGCCCCCGCGCCCCTGGAGAGCGCCTCGATGCCGAGCGCGCCGGTGCCCGCGAACAGGTCGAGCACACGCATCCCCGCGACGTCCTCGAGCATCGCGAACACCGCCTCCCTGACGCGGTCTGACGTCGGGCGCGTCACGCGCCCCGCGGGCGCCCGCAAGCGCCTGCCGCCGAGGCGTCCCGCAATCACGCGCATGCCGGGAACGGTAGCCGCTGTCAGGCGGGGATCGGCGCGCGCGCCTGCGCGCCGAGCTCGCGCTCGAGCGCGACGCCGAGCAGCGCGTGATCGGGCGAGCGGAGCTCGGGGTCGCCGGCGAGGATCGCCTCGGCGCGCGCTCGCGCCAGCTCGAGCAGCTGCGCATCGTCGGGCAGTCGCGCGACGCGGAACTGCCCGAGGCCGGACTGGCGCGTGCCGATCAGCTCGCCCTCCTTGCGCATCGCGAGGTCGATCTCGGCGAGGCGAAAGCCGTCCGCGTGGCGCGCCAGCGCCTGGAGCCTGCCCGAGCTCTGGGCGCCGACGAGCAGGCAGCGCGAGCGGTGCTCGCCGCGCCCGACGCGCCCGCGCAGCTGGTGCAGCTGGGAGATTCCGAAGCGCTCCGCGTTCTCGATCAGCATCACTGTCGCGTTGGGCACGTCGATGCCGACCTCGATCACGGTCGTCGCGACGAGCACGGCGGCCCGGCCCGACGCGAACGCGGCCATCGCCTCGTGCTTCTCGCGAGGGCGCATGCCACCGTGCAGGAGCGCCAGCTCATAGCCGGCGAGCTCGCCGCTGCGCAGGCGCAGCAGCTCCGCGCTCGCGGCGCGCAGCCCGAGCCCGCCGCCGGCGCCGGCGGCGCGGCCAGCCGTGCGCGCAGCTGCACCCATCCCCGAGTCCCCCGTGCCTGGCTCCTCGGCCTCCTCGATGAGTGGGCACACCACATACGCCTGACGACCCGCCGCGAGCTCGCGACGCAGCTCCTCGTATGCCTGTGCCCGCTCCGCCTCGCCTGACACGAGGCGCGTCTCGATCGGCTGGCGCCCGCGCGGCAGCTCGTGCAGCGCGCTCGTGTCGAGATCGCCATAGCGAGCCAGCGCAAGCGTGCGTGGAATCGGCGTGGCGGTCATGTGCAGCATGTGCGGCGCGAGCCGCGGGCCGGGCGGACCGGTCGGGTCCCTTTCCTCGCGCTCGCCCAGCGCGGCGCGCTGGCGCACGCCGAAGCGGTGCTGCTCGTCGATCACCGCGACCGCGAGCGCGTCGAAGGCGACGTCCGGCTCGATCAGCGCGTGGGTGCCGACGATCAGCGACAGCTCGCCGCTGTTGAGCTTGGCGAGGATGTCCCGGCGCCGGCGCGCGGGCGTCGATCCGGTCAAGAGCGCGGTACTGATGAGATGCCCACCCACCCCGGAGCCGAGCAGCTGCTGGATCGTCGCGAAGTGCTGCTCGGCGAGCGTCTCCGTCGGCGCCATCAGCGCCGCCTGGCGCCCGTGCCCGACCGCCTGCAGCATCGCGTACAGCGCGACGACTGTCTTGCCGCTGCCGACCTCCCCCATCAACAGACGCTGCATAGGTGCGATGCGCGCCACGTCGGCAGCGATCGTGTCGATCGCGCGTCGCTGATCGCCGGTGAGCTCGAACGGCAGCCCGTGCGCGAGCCAGCGCTCGCCGAGCGCGTCGCGATCCGCGAGCACGGCGGCGCCCGTGCGCGCCCTGCGCGCGGCGCGCCGGCGCAGGAACACGAGCTGTGTCAGCAGCAGCTCCTCGAACGCGAGCCGGCGCCGACCTGTCTCGGGGTCCTGCGGCAGGCGCGGGAAGTGCATCGCGGCGAGCGCGCTCGCGCGATCCGGCAGGCGCTCGGCGACCCGCGTCGCCGCCGACAGCGCCTCGACGACGTCCGCGAGCGCGCCCCGCTGCGCGTGCACGAGCGTGAGGATCTGCGTCGAGGTGACGCCCTCTGCCGCGGGATAATGCGCGACCGCGTCGCTCTCGCCGGAGCCGGCCGCCACGCCGTCGCCGCCGGTCTCGGAGCCGGGAGCGTGATGGGACACGGTGAAGCCGCCGCGCGCGTCGGCCTTGCCGTGCAGCAGCAGGCGCGTGCCTGCCGGGTAGCGCTCGACGAGCCACGGCTGGTTGAAGAAGGTCGCGCGCATCGTCCCCGTGGCGTCGAACACCGTCGCCTCGACCAGCGGGCGCATGCCGCGCCGGCGCACCGCTCGCGCGCCGATCGCGCGCACCTGTACGGCAACCGTCGCCTGCTCGCCGGCGCGCAGGGCCTTGACCGTGCGCGCCTCGCGGCTGTCGCTCGGCAGATGCTCGAGCAGGTCGCCGACGGTTTCCAGGCCGAGCGACTGCATCCCGGCCCGCAGCTTCTTCCCGGGCACCTCCAGCTCCCGCTGCAGCCGCGAGGGCCGCGGCCAGCGCACGGGCGCTTCGATCAGCTCGGCATGGCTGAGACATTCCGTTGAGGCAAACGCGAGCGAGCACTCGCTGCTGCGCCCCGGGTCTCTCACCATGGTCGCTTCCGAGATATCGCTCGCGCTCGCCGGCATGCGCGGCCCATCATGATCGCCCCGGCGGACGCGGCTGCGCCGTCGCGCCCTACTCCGCGGCGAGCAGCCACCAGTACGCCGGCTGGCCGCCATGGCGCAGCTCGAGCTCGACGCCGCCGTTGACCATCCCCTCGATCTCATCGAGGCGCAGCGGCGCACCCTCGCCGTCGAGCACGCTGATCAGCTCGGGCGGCCCCTCGCCGTTGCCCTCGGTGGCGAGCGTGTGCAACACGGCCTCGAGCGTCGCGCGCGGCTCCCCCCACGCCCGCACCTCGTCCTGCACGAAGCCGACGGCGTCGCCGCGCCTGAAGCGACCCTGAGCGTCGTCGCGCGCCGCCGGCGCCACGGCGCCGGTGCGCACCCGCGCGAGCGCCTCGTTCAGCGCCTGCGCGTTCTCCTCCACCGAGCGCTCGGGCGCGAGCGCGACGGCCGCGGCGAGGCCGGCCTGCTGGCTGGTGGTGGGCGCGACATGCACCTGCTTGTCGGATAGCCGCGCGGCGTGTTCGGCCGCCATGATCACGTTCGCGCTGTTGGTCAGCAGCACGACCTCCTCGGCCGGCACCTCGTGGATGCCCGCCAGCAGGTCGTAGGTCGAAGGGTTGAGCGTCGGTCCGCCGTCGATCGTGTGCACGCCCAGCTCCTCGAACAGCTGGCGCAGCCCCTCGCCGCTGACGACCGCGACCGCCGCGCAGCGCGGCTCGCGTCCGGCGAGACCCTGAAAGCCGGCGCCGGCGGAGTCCGCGCCGACGGCGTCGTGGGCGCCAAGGCGCCCTTCCCGCTCCGCCACCTGCGCGTGCATGTCCGCGACGTCCAGGTGCGAGACCTCACCCGCCTCCGCGAACACAGCGGTCGCCTGCTCAGGTTGGTCGGTGTGCAGGTGCACCTTCAGCGTGCTCGAGTCGCCGACGACCAGCACCGAGTCGCCAAGTCGCTCGAGCGCCGCGATGAAGCTCGTCGGGGACAGGCCGCTGCCGGTGACTGCGAAGTTCGTGCAGAAGCGGTAGGTGCTCGAGCTGTGCTGGGGATGCGTGATGCGAGCAGGCTCGTAGTGGTCCAGCGGCGGTGGGTCCTCGCCGCGCAGCGCCGCGACGACGCCGGCGAAGATGATCGTCAGGCCATAGCCGCCGGCGTCGACGACGCCGGCCTCGCGCAGCGCGGCGAGCATCTCCGGGCCGCGCTTGACCGTGTCCTCGCCCGCCCGCACCGCGCCCTCGAGCGCCGCCGCGATCGCCCTGTCCTGCTCGCGCGGCTCGGTCGCCGGACCGAGGCGCGGGCTCTCCGACCCGTGGGCGAGGTCGGCGACGATCTTGTGCGCCATCTCACGCGCGACGGTCAGGATCGTGCCCTCGGCCGGGTCGCGCACGGAGGAGTAGGCGCGGTCGGCAGCATTCGCGAGCGCCGCTCCGATCAGCGTCGCGTCGATCAGCTGGCCGGGCCTCGAGACGAGCTCCTCGGCCGCTCCGCGGATCAGCTGCGAGAGGATCACGCCCGAGTTGCCGCGCGCTCCCAGCAGCGCGGCGCGCGCGACCGACTGCACGATCTCATCGCGCCCGATCTCGTCGATCGTGCGCTGCTCGTCGCTGCCCTGCAGGCGGTCGAGCTCCGCGAGCACCGCGCGCAGCGTCAGCGCCATGTTGTCGCCCGTGTCCCCGTCGGCCACGGGAAACACGTTGAGATCGTTGACCTCCTGGCGGCGTGATTCCAGATGTGCAAGCGCGCCCGCCACCGCCGCGCGGAAGCGGACCAGATTGGTATCCGTCACGGCAACAGGTCTATCAGCTTCGCCCGGCCGCTCGCCGGGCGACGGACGGCAATCGTCCGCTTAGAGCGCCTTGGTGACCTTGCCGGCTTTTAGACACCTGGTGCAGACGTAGACGCGCCGGGGCGCCTTGCCGACGAGGATCCGCACCTTCTGCAGGTTCGGATCGAAGCGGCGCTTGGTCGCGACCATCGAGTGGCTGCGGCTCTGGCCGAACGCCGGACCCTTCCCGCAGCTGTGACACACCTTTGCCATCCGCCGCAGTCTAGCTGCTCGCCTGTGCTTGCGCAGGGATGGCGAGCGCGTCTCGCAGCGCCGCCAGCCTGATTACGGCCTCGGCCGCATGGCGGCCCTGGTCGCGCTTGCTTGTGCCGCCTGGGGGCGGCGCGCCGCCGGCGCGCGCGAGCGCCTGCTCCATCGTCGCGCAGGTGAGCACGCCGAACGCGCACGGCACGCCCGTGTCGAGCTGCACGCGCATGACGCCGCGCGCGACCTCCGCGCAGACATAGTCGTAGTGGTCGGTCTCGCCGCGGATGACCGCGCCGAGACACGCCACGCCGGCGAAGCGCCCGGTCGTGGCGGCGTAGCTGGCTGCGAGCGGCAGCTCGAAGGCGCCGGGGACGTCGAGGATCTCGACATCCGTGTGCCCGGCCGCCGCGAACGTGGCCGTCGCGCCGGCGACGAGCCGCTCGGCGAGATCCTCGTAGAAGCGCGCGACCGCGATCGCGAACGGTGCGACAGGCTCGCTCATTGCTCGCGACGCTCGCGCGTGCGCCGCTCGCCGTGCAGCAGCTCCTCGTCGAGGTTCAGGCCCTGGTGGTGCAGCGTGTGGCCCATGCGCTCGGCCTTCGTGCGCAGATACGCCTCGTTGTGCTCGTTGGGCGCGTGCTCGATCGGGATCTGCGCGGTCACGGACAGGCCGTAGCCCTCCAGGCCGCGGATCTTCTTCGGGTTGTTCGTGAGGATCCGGATCGAGCCGAGTCCGAGGTCGACGAGGATCTGCGCGCCGATGCCGTAGTCGCGCAGGTCCGCCGGCAGCCCCAGGCGCTCGTTGGCCTCGACCGTATCGAGGCCGTCCTCCTGCAGGCGGTAGGCGCGCAGCTTGTTCAGCAGCCCGATTCCGCGGCCCTCCTGGGATAGGTACAGCAGCACCCCCCGGCCTTCGCGCTCGATCATCGACAGGGCCGATTCGAGCTGCTCGCCACAGTCACAGCGCAATGAGTGGAACACGTCGCCGGTCAGGCACTCCGAGTGCACGCGAACGAGCACGTCGGACTCGCCGCTGACATCGCCCTTGACGAGCGCCACGTGGTGCTTGTCGTCGACGAGCGAGCGATATCCGACCGCCTCGAAGTCGCCGAACGTCGTCGGTAGGCGAGTGGCGACGACCCTTTCGACGAGCTTGTCGTGGCCGCGCCTGTAGGCGATCAGGTCGGCGACCGTGATCATGCTCAGCCCGTGACGCTCGCAGTACTTGACGAGGTCTGGGACCCTCGCCATCGTGCCGTCGTCGTTCATCACCTCGCAGATGACCCCGGCGGGGTTCAGCCCGGCGAGGCGCGCGAGGTCGACGGCCGCCTCGGTCTGTCCGGCGCGCTCGAGCACGCCGCCGGCGCGGCTCTTGAGCGGGAACACGTGGCCGGGCTGCACGAGGTCCCGCGGGCGGCTCTCCGGGTCGATCGCCACCTGGATCGTGTGCGCGCGATCGTGCGCGGAGATGCCGGTGGTGACGCCCTCGCGCGCCTCGACTGAGACCGTGAAGGGCGTTTCGAACGGCGACTCGTTCTTGGCGGCCATCAGGTCGAGCCCGAGCTCGTCGCAGCGTTCGGCGGTGAGCGACAGGCAGATCAGTCCGCGCCCCTCCTTCGCCATGAAGTTGATCGCCTCGGGTGTCGCGAACTGGGCGGCCATCGTCAGATCGCCCTCGTTCTCGCGGTCCTCGTCGTCGCAGACGACGACCATCTTGCCCTCGCGGATGTCGTCGATCGCCTGCTCGATCGTGGCGAACGGCGTGGCTGTGGACGTCGGGCTCATGCTCTGGCCTCCATCAATCGCTCTACGTGCTTGGCAAGGATGTCCACCTCGATGTTCACGAGCTGACCCTCGCGGATCTGGCCGAGGCTCGTGCGCTCGAGCGTCTCGGGTATCAGCGACACCGAGAAGCCGTGCTCGCTCAGGGCACTGACCGTGAGGCTGACGCCGTCGACGGCGACCGAGCCCTTCTCGACGAGATAGCGCGCAAGCCTGGGATCGACGTCGATCTCGAGCACGCACGCGAAGCCCTGTTCGAGCACGCCGCGCACGGTAGCGGTCCCGTCGACGTGGCCCTGGACCACGTGCCCGCCGAGGCGGTCGCCGGCGCGCAGCGCGAGCTCGAGGTTCACGCGCGCGCCGGCGCGCAGGCCGCCCAGCGCGGAGCGCTCGAGCGTCTCGATCATCGCCTGCGCCCGGAAGCCGTCGCCGCTGACGTCCGTCGCGGTCAGGCACACGCCGTTGACGGCGATCGAGTCGCCCTCGCGCAGCGCGCCCGCGAGGCCGCTTTGGATCGCGATCAGCGCGCCCTCGCCGTCCTGCTCGAGTGCGGTGACGCTGCCGAGGTCTGCGATCAGTCCCGTGAACACGCCGTCACCACTCGCGCAGGCGGGCGGAGATCAGAAGGTCTTCCCCGATCGACTCGCATTCGAAGCTGAGCGCGCGCAGCGCCTCGGAGATGCGCTCCACGCCTTCGCCCTCGAGCGGGTCGCGAGCGGCGCTGCCGCCGAGCAGCAGCGGCGCGAGGAATAGGCGCAGTTCGTCGATCTCGCCGGCGTCGAGGAACGCCCCCGCGAGATGCGGTCCGCCCTCGAGCAGCACCGAGGCGACGCCGAGCGCGCCGAGCTGGTCGAGCCCGGAGCGCACGCGCGCGGGCTCGTTTTCGCCGGTCGCGACGAGCACCTGTGCGCCGGCGGCTTCGAGCGCGTCGACATCGGCGCGTGCGGCCGCGCGCGAGACCACGACCGTCAGCGGAATCTCGGCGGCGGCCGCGATCAGCTGGGAGCTGGGCGGCAGCCGCGCGAGCGAGTCGAACACGACGCGTCGCGGCTGCGCCCCCGGATCGGCCGGCGTGCCGTCCGGGCGCGCCGTCAGCTGCGGGTCGTCGGCGAGCGCGGTGCCGATGCCGACGACGACCGCGTCGACCGCCGCGCGCCAGCGGTGCGCGAGCTGGCGGGAGTCCTCGCCGCTGATCCACTGCGAGTCGCCGGTGCGGGTCGCGACCTTGCCGTCGAGCGTCATCGCCGACTTGAACAGCACCCACGGGCGACCGACGCGCGCGTGCTTGCGAAACGCCTGATTGAGCAGCCGCGCGCTCGAGGCGAGCGCGCCGTCGGCGATCACGACCTCGACGCCCTCGTCGCGCAGGATCCCGAGGCCGCGCCCGGATGCCTTTTCGGTCGGGTCGTCGGAGGCGACCACGACGCGCCCGATGCCGGCCTGCAGGATCGCCTCGGTGCAGGGCGGCGTCTTGCCCTCGTGACAGCAGGGCTCGAGCGACACGTACAGCGTCGCCTTGGTCAGATCCGCGAGGCCGCACGCCTCGATCGCGTTGACCTCGGCATGCGCGGCGCCGTACTCGCGGTGCCAGCCCTCGCCCAGGATCTCGCCGTCGCGGGCCACGACGGCGCCCACAACCGGATTCGGCTTGACCGCGCCGGCGCCGTTGCGCGCGAGCTCGATCGCGCGCTCGAGGTGCAGCTTGTCGGTGTCGGTGCAGATGGGCATCCAATGTGAGGATAACCCCGCACGCTCGCGATCCCTACGCGGCGTCGCAGCGACCGCCGTGCAGCCGGTAGATCGTCATCTGCGGCCCCGGCCGCGCGTAGGACAGCGGGTAGTAGTCGAAGCTCCAGTCGAAGTTGAACGCGACCCGCCGCCGGCCGCGCCCGTAGGGCGAGGCGCGGTAGACGACGCTGGCGTCGCGTGCCAGCTTTCGGTAGTAGGCGATCGCGCCGGGCACGGCCCTGCGGTCGGCGAAAGCGCGCCCTGACTCGGTCGAGCCGGTGATCACCCAGCAGAAGCCCTCGCGCTCGTAGAAGTCGACCAGCGCCGGGTGCAGCGTCGTCTCGTAGCTCTCGAGCCCCACTTCGTGCGAGTAGCCCGGCAGGATCGAGTCGGCCTGGGAGACGCGCGGGAACAGCGCCGGATAGAGCCTCCAGCGGTACGGGTTGTGCAACGTCGAGGTCCCACGCTTGACTTCGCGCGCCCATTCCTCCAGCTCGACGGGCTCGGCGACGATCATCGCACCCGCGGGGATGTGTGTGAGCATCCAGTTGCGGGTCAGCTCGCGCGTGTCCGCACGCGAGAGCACGATCCCCGCATGGATGCTGTAGACGAGTCCCTGAGTCAAGAGCGCGGCTACGAGCAGCGCCGAGAGGGCGATCCGTGGCGCCGGCCCGGCCAGCTCACGCCCGGCCCAGCCGGCGACCTGCGCGACGAGCAACGCCGCCAACAGGCACGCGACCGGGAAGATCGGGATCAGCCAGCGCCCGAAGTAACGACCCTGCAGACCCATGAACGCGATGAACAGCAGCGCGGCGGGCACGAGCAGCCAGCCGAGGCGTCGCTCGCGGCGCCAGACCGTCACGGCCCCGCCGAGCGCCGCCAGCGCGGGTGCCCAGCCGAGCCCCCAGGTGAACGACCACAGGTAGTAGATCAGCCCGCCTTCCATGGGCGCTCCGAGCTTGCCCTGCGATTCGGCCGAGAGCGTCGACTGGTGCACGAGTTCGGCGTGAAAGCTGTGGTAGTCGAGCAGCGCGTACGGATTGGCGATCACGAACGCCGCTAGTGCAGAGACGCCGGCGAGCACGGTCCCGACGAGCGCGCGCCGGGCGAGCTTGACGTGCCCGTCCGCGCTCCTGTCGAGGAAGCGCGTGGCGATCGCCACAAGCAGCGGCAGGATCACGATCCCGGCCGTGTACTTGGTGGCGCACGCAAGCCCCAGCCCGATACCGGCGAGCAGGTAGTCGCGTATGCGGCCTTTGCGCAGAACCCCCGCGGTTCCGAGCAGCGACAGTGTCGCCGGCACGAGCGTTGGGACGTCGTTGAGCGCGAGATGGCCGTAGAAGACCGGCAGGAAGGCCACCGCCTCGATCGCGGCGGCGAGCAGGCCAACCGCGCGACCCAGCAGACGCGCGCCTGTCAGGTACAGCAGCCACAGCGCAATCGTGCCGAGCACCGCGACGGTCACGCGGGCGAGCGTGTAAACCTCGTCTGGGTGCAAGGCAAGCGCCCGCACTGCGCCGTGAGGGCCGCCGTAGGCCAGGTCGAACAGCAGATGCAGCAGGTACGTGAGCGCGGGCGGATTCGCGAAGTAGTGCGGGTTGAGCGTGCCCTTCGCGAACATCTCGACGGCGATCGGCACGAAGTGCTCGTACTCGTCGACGTTGTATACGTACGGCAGGCCCTGACGCACGCCCCAGAGTCGCAGCCATAGACCGCCGAGCAGCACCACCGCGAGGCCCGCCCACGCCCACCGCCGCGCGTGCTCGCGGCGGTGCTTCAGCTCCTGTGGCGGCGGCGCAGGCGGAGCAGAAGGCCTGGGAGCTGGCTCAGCAGTTGCCATACACCGCGTAGAAGCGACTCGTGTAGATGCGCCTGAAGCCCTTCGGCGGGATCTGGTCCTGCGCGTCGTCGCCGGGGTCGACGATCGCGTCGACGAACACGGCGTCGCCGAGTGGATACACCGCGACGCTCCCGGCCCGCAGTCGGTGTTCGAGCGCATGATCGCGGCGTTCGACGTCGGCGCGTGCCTGGCTGCGCGCGACGATGTCGTGCTGGCCGATGCTGTCGAGGATCCAGCGGGCATCGGGGATCAGCTTGTTGTCGGGCAGCGACACGAGCGGGCAGCGATGCAGTTCTGCCTTGACGACGGGGCTCCGCAGCGCGGCGGCGAGACCCTCGTGGAAGTCCTCGTGCTCGGCGAGCGTCAGGCGCAGGCTCGACAGGCTCAGCGTGTTGGCCGCAGAGATGCCTCCGTAGACGACGAGCACGAGCGCCGCGAGGACCCATATGCGACGCACCCACGAGCGCGGCTCGAGCATCGCCCAGCCGCCGACGGTGACCGCGCAGAACGGCAGCAGCAGCACAGCCGCGCCGATCAGGTAGCGATCGACGACCGACGCCCCGACGGCGCCCTCGGCGACGAACACGCCGGCGAGCACCGCGAACGCGGCCAGCGGCACGAGCGCCCGACGCGGCGCCATCCACACGGCGATGCCGACCCCGAGCAGCCCGCCGAGCGCCACCGGCAGCTTGTCGATGCGCACGCTGTAGGACCACAGCGAGCCGAGCACGCTGGTGAATCCCTGCGTGCGTTCGAGTTCCGCCGCGAGGCCGGCGGTGGCGCTCAGTGAGTACAGCGGGTTGCCCGTTACGATCGCGTCGAGCGCGGCCCACACGATCGGCGCGATCGCGGCGATCGCGAGCAACCTCAGGAGCCTGTTGACGCGCTCGTGCGTGAACAGCCGGCGCCCGCGCTCGGCGCGGGCGGGCCACGAGCACCACAGCCAGTAGGCGCCGCTGAGTACCCATGCGTCGGGGCGCAGCAGCCCGGCGGCGGCGAGCGTCAACAACACGGGCGCGCCCCGCCTGGGGCGTTCGACCTCGAGCACGATCGCCCACACGATCAGCGCCACGTAGGAGATGTCGAGGTAGCCCTGAGCGGCGAGGTTCTCGATGAAGAAGCGGCTCAGCAGCAGCAGCGCGGCGACGAGCCCCACGACCGGCCCGAAGCACAGGCGCCCGAGCCGGTACATGCCGGCGACCGCGGCCACGAACGACGCGATCGAGCCGAGCACCATCAGCCGCGCGCCGCCCTGCCCGAAGATCGAGCACAGCATCCCGAACGCGATCGCGAGCGGATGCTCTGTCGGGCCACGGTAGACGCGGAAGTCGGGCAGGTGCAGGTGCAGCAGGTCGCGCCCCCACAACAGCGCGTAGAACGAGTCGTAGGTGGGGTAGGTGGGGAAGGCGAAGTAGCCGATCAGCGCGCCGACGCACATCGCGGCGAAGCCGAGCCGCGCCCATGTCGCGGGCGGCACGGCGCGCAACCGGCTCAGCCGGATCGTCCCCGGCGGCTGCCGGGTGAGGGTGGCACTCTGCATCTGCGTCGGCCTGGACACTAACCTTGATGGGCCGTGAAGCTCATCATCCAGATCCCCTGCTTCAACGAGGCCGAGCAGCTGCCGCAGACGCTCGCCGACCTGCCGCGCGAGCTCGACGGCTTCGATGTCGTCGAGTGGCTCGTGATCGACGACGGCTCGACCGACGCCACGGTCGAGGTCGCGCGGGCACACGGCGTCGAGCATCTCGTGCGCCTGACGAACAACAAGGGCCTGGCAGCCGGCTTCCAGGCCGGCATCGACACGGCGCTGAAGCTAGGCGCCGACGTGATCGTGAACACGGACGCCGACAACCAGTACTACGGCCCGGACATCGCGAAGCTGGTGCGACCGATCCTGGAGGGTCGCGCGGATATGGTCGTCGGCGACCGCGAGGTCGGCGGCATCGAGCACTTCTCGCCGCTGAAGAAGACCCTGCAGCGCCTCGGCTCGTGGGTCGTGCGCCAGGCCTCCTCGACATCGGTGCCCGACACGACGTCCGGCTTCCGCGCGTACAACCGCGAGGCGGCGATCCAGATGATGGTCGTATCGAAGTTCACCTACACGCTCGAGACGATCATCCAGGCGGGCAAGCTGCTGGTCGCGGTCGACCACGTTCCGGTGCGCACGAACGCGAAGACGCGCGAGTCGCGCCTGTTCCCGTCGATGGGCTCCTACGTGCGCCGCAACAGCCTCTCGATCTTCCGCATCTACGCCCAGTACGAGCCGTTGCGGGTGTTCTGGAGCCTCGCGCTGCTGATGAGCGTCGCCGCGGCCGGCGTTTGGATCCGCTTCGTCGTCGCCTATGCGGAAGGCAACGGCAAGGGGCACGTGCAGTCGCTGATCCTGGGCGCGGTGCTGTTCATGGCTGCAGTCGTGCTGTGGGCGCTGGGCGTGATCGGCGACCTGCTCGCCGCCCAGCGCGTGATGACGCAGCGCACGTACGAGCGCGTGCGCCGGATCGAGCTGCAGCTCGGCGTGGAGCCCTCGCACTACGAACGCGCGCAACCGTCGAGCGTCGCCACGGTCGTGCCCACGTCGGCCGCCAGGATGCGGGAGCCCGAGCTGGAGCCCTCCGGCGAGACCGAGCCGTCCGGCGAGGCGGTGCGGCTGTGAGCGGCGTGACCGTCTCCGAGGACGGGGTCGTCACCGGCAACACCTACGACAAGTACGGCTCGAGCAACCCGGTCGTGCGGCGGCTGATGGCAGGCTTCGAGCGCAACCTGGACGAGCTGTTCGAGCTGGCCGCGCCGAGCTCGCTGCTGGACGTCGGCTGCGGCGAGGGCGTGCTCGTGCAGCAGTGGGCGCAGCGGCTGGCCGCGCGCGACCCGGATGACCCGCCGCGCGTGGTCGGCATCGACCTCGAGGAGGAGTCGATCCAGGCGGGCTGGTCCGAGCGCCAGGCGCCGAACCTCGAGTACCGCGTGATGGAGGCGGCGAACCTGCCGTTCGCGGAGAGCGAGTTCGCCCTCGCGAGCGCGATCGAGGTGCTCGAGCACGTGCCCGACCCGGAGCACACGGTCGCCGAGATGGCGCGCTGCGCGGAGCGCCACCTGCTCGTGTCGGTGCCGCACGAGCCGCTGTGGCGGATGCTGAACATGGCGCGCGGCGCGTACTGGTCGGCACTCGGCAACACGCCGGGCCACCTCAACCACTGGTCGCGGCGATCGTTCGTGGAGCTGCTGGGCCGCCACGGCGAGGTCGTCGAGGTGCGCTCGCCGTTCCCCTGGACGATGTTGCTTGTCCGCCTCCGGTAGCGCTCGCTCCTACGGCGCCGGCGCCCGGATCCTGTCGCTCGGAATCGCCTCGACGGGCCTGCTGACGTTCGCGTACTTCTCGATCGCGAGCCACGTGCTGGGCGAACGCTCGGCGAAGCTGCTCGACGTCCTGTGGTCGGTGATGTTCGTGATCATCTCGGTGATCTACCGGCCGATCGAACAGCTGCTCTCGCGCACGATCGCCGAACGCCGCGCGCGCGGCCACGAGGCGCACACGCTGAGGGTGCCGATGCTGATTCAGGCCAGCTTCGCGCTGATCTTCCTGGCGGTGGCGCTGGCGCTGCACGGCGAGCTGGTCGACCACGTCTTCGAACACCAGAGCGCCCTTTACGACGTGCTGGTCGTCGGCACGCTGGCGTACGCCGCGAGCTACTTCGCGCGCGGCTGGCTGGCCGGGCACCAGCGCTTCGGGCTGTTCGGCGCGCTCGTGCTGATGGAGTCGACGTCGCGCATCAGCTTCGCGATCGCGGTCGCGCTGGGGATCGCGAGCGGGCAGACGGCTGTCGCGCTGGGGATCGCGGCGGCGCCGTTCGTGTCGCTCGTGGTGGTGCCGGCGGCGTTCGCTCACACCCGTCGCGAACGCGCATCCGCGGGATGGGCGGGTGGGGCTCCCATAACAATCGACGAGGCCGACGCGGCGCTCGCGGGTCCGGGAACCGAGGGCGTGCAGGAAACGGCGGCGCACGACGATCTGTCGCTGCGGCGCGGCGGCGGCTTCGCGGTGTGGGTGTCGAGCATCATGCTCTCCGAGCAGACGCTCCTGAACGCGGCGGTGCTGACGGTCGATGCGACCTCGCACAACGGCGCGCTGGCGGGGATCGTCTTCAACGTGCTGCTGATCGCGCGCGCGCCGCTGCAGCTGTTCCAGGCGATTCAGACCTCGCTCTTGCCGCATCTGACAGGGCTGGAGGCGACGGACGGGCACGAGGCGTTCGCGCGCGCGATCCGCGTGACGATCATCGCGATCGCGGCGTTCGCGGCGGCAGTGGCGCTCGGCCTGCTCGTGGTCGGCCCGTTCGCCCTGCGCCACGTGTTCTTCGGGCAGGCGTGGAGCTACAACCGCTTCGGCCTGGCGCTGATCGGCGTCGGCATGGGCCTGCACCTGACCTCGGGCGCGCTCAACCAGGCGGCGCTGGCGCGCGACCGCGCGCGCGCGGCGGCTGGCTGCTGGGCGTGCGCGGCGGCGGCGTTTCTCGTGTGGATGCTGAGCGCACCGGTCGGCGAACAGCTGCTGCGGGCGGAGATCGGCTACGCGGGCGCGACGGCGCTGCTGGCGGCGCTGCTGGGAACGCTCTACCGGCGCGGCACGACCGCCGGCGGGTGGGGCCAGGTTCAGTCCGAGACGGGATCGGCGGCGTCGACGGACGCGGCGATCGCGCGGTAGGACTCGGCGGGCTCGGCGGCCGAGAAGATCGCGGAGCCGGCGACGAACACGTTGGCGCCGGCCTCCAGGCACGAGGGCGCAGTCAGCGGCTCGATGCCGCCATCGACCTCGACGGCGACGTCGGCGCCGACGAGCGCGCGCACGCGCGGCAGCTTCTCGAGCGAGTGCGCGATGAACGGCTGCCCACCCCAGCCGGGGCTGACGGTCATGCACAGCGCCAGATCGACGGCGTCGGTGACCTCGGCGAGCGCGCCGACGGCGGTGCCGGGGTTGATCG
>Ga0182015_10004148_pt1 | contig 15786 bp, 11 predicted proteins | sample 712P3MmetaG_FD_120478 | JGI IMG/M metagenome (GOLD analysis project Ga0182015, IMG submission 120478) | Permafrost microbial communities from Stordalen Mire, Sweden - 712P3M metaG | ecosystem: Environmental > Terrestrial > Soil > Wetlands > Permafrost | place: Sweden: Stordalen | collected... | reverse complement strand
GGCTGCATGGACGAAAGGTCGAAGAACATCGCGATCAGCCGCCGGTCCTTGAGCTGCTCGGGCTTTAACGCAGGGGCTGGCGCTGCCTTCCCTGGCGATGTGGGCTTGGCTTCCGCTGGTTCGCGAGTCTTCAGCGCTGGCGCCGGCGCTTCGAGCGAGGGCAAAGTCTCTCCATTCAGGCGCTCCAGTTCGAACACAGCGATCTGTTGCGGCTTGCCGTCTTCCAGCAGCGTGAACTGATCCTTCTTCAAGTCTTCGATCGCTTTGCCGCTCTTATCTTTTACAGCAACGTTGATGATGACCAGATTCGTGTTGGCTTTGAAGTTCGGTGGCGGCTGATCTTGCGCCACCAGTCCCGCGCACACCAGTGCCGACGAAACGATTCTAAACGCGCAACTGGACATGCTAGCCATCCCCTTAAAAACGGAACCTGATGTTTACATCGGCGGTTCGCATCGCGCCGGCGGTTATGGGCACACCGTACTGGGTGGAACCGACCACCGTGTTCACGTTGGTGATGTTCACGTGATTCAAGGTATTGGTTGTCTCGAAGCGCAGCTCGATGCGTTTGCGGCTGCCCTCGCCGCCAATCGTGAAATAGCGACCGAGAGCCGAGTTGAGCGACCACGACCACGGCCCCGGAATCGTGTTGCGCCCGACATCTCCGAGCTCGCCTGGCGGCGGCGCCGTGAAGGCCGCCAAATTGAAGTATCCACTCCCGTCCTCCACCGGCAGACCGGTAGCCTCGGCGCGCCCGCTTCCCACCACTCCAGTGCCCGCGACGTTCGACTGATTCCCCAAAATTCGCGCCGTAAATGGCGTTCCGTTTTCAAGCAGCGCCGATCCACTCAGCGTCCAATTGCGTTTCCACCAGCTGGCTTGTGCCGGAGTGCTGAGGACGTAATTCAGCGTCACCACGTTCGGCCGGTTGAAGCTCGACAGGCCGCGCTCGGCGCTTAAATCGAACGCGTTCTGCGCGACGACATTGCCAACTCCGCCAAACGTGGAACTGTCGTCGATGGACTTCGAATAGGTGTAAAGGACGTTGAAAGACATGTTGCGCGCGAAACGCCGCATCAGCCGGACTTGTCCTGCGTGATAAATCGAATTACCCCAGGAGCTGTCGTAGATAAACTGCTGGGCGTCGGCGATTGGCAGGATCTGCTGCGACGTCAGGGGCGACGAGCCGAGCGCCGCGCGATTTGGCACCGTCTGGGTATCCAGGTCGGTCCCCTTGGTTCCCAGATAGTTCAGCTCAAAGAAAAACGAGCGGCTCAAGTTCTGCTGCACACTGACGCTCCAGCTTTGAGCGTAGCCCACCTGGTAATTCTTTTGGACCGCGTAGGTGTTCGCGATCGTGGTCTTGGTTGGAGCAGTGGCAAGCCCGTTTTGGATTGTCAACACATCAGTATCGCTGGTAGTCAGTCTCTCGGTGACGGCGAAGGGCGGTTGTTCGGACAGCTCGGTGGCAAGCTGATTGAGCGCGGTGGGATTGTAGTAAATGCCGTAGCCCAAGCGCACCACCGTGGAATGCTTCGCGCTCGGTTTCCACGCCAGTCCGCCACGCGGAGCAAAATCGTGCCGATCCGGCTGGATCAAGCTGTTCGGAAATGCTCCGGAGTACGGTCCGGACTGCCCCGCCTCGACCGAAGAGACCGCCGTAAAATCGGGCGCAATATCCAGATTCACCAGGTGCCCGTATTTTTCCGACAGCGGCGAGTAATATTCGTAGCGCAGGCCATACATCAACGTCAGATTCGGATTCACGCGCCAATCGTCGTTCGCGTAAACGTCGTAGGCATTCTGGCGGAAGTACGTGCTCGACCCTCCGAATTGAACCGAGCTGGCCGCTGGCAGACCCAGCAGAAAGTCCGCGAAATCGAATCCCGTGTTGGGCAACGGCTGACCCTTCGAATTGAGCTCGCTGGTTTTAATTCCGTCGAAGGTGAACGTGCCGCGTGCGTTTTGGTCGGTAATAGTGTTGCGGTCCTGCCGCTTGAAATCCCCTCCGAAGGTCATGGTGTGATTGTGCTTTACCCAGCTATAGGCTTCGCTTTCCGTGAAGTATTGCACCACCGAATCGGAGGGAATCGCGTCGCTGAGGCTGGCATAGTTAGTGAAAGAGAGGGTGGGCGGTCCGTAGTTGATCGCCTCCTGCGACGTTCCTTGGATGCCGAGTTCCGAGGCAACGTCGGTGCCATACGAAAAGAAGGAGTTTTGCGTAGTGCGATTGCGGTTAAACGTCACTTGCGCGGTGTTGAGGGCCGTGGAGCCGACGTTGTGAATCCAACTCAGATTCGTGTTGTCGCCGAAACCGGTGCCGGGATCCAGAAATCCGAAGAGTTGAGCGGTATCGCTCTTGCGCCGCTGAAAGCCCTCGGTCAGCGCCAGCCGGTCGTTCTTGCCGAGATTCTGGTTCAAACGAACGCTTACGTTGTCGGTATCGGCCGGAACAGCCGCGACAAACTCGTAGTTGTTTACCGTGCCCGGCAGATTGGCAGACGGGATGAATTTGAGCAAACCCATCACAGCCTTGTTGGTGTCAAACATGCTCACCGGGATCACGTTACCCATGAACTGATTGCCAGTATCGGGATTATAGATCTTCTGAAGCACGCCTTTGATGAAGTCCTGTGAAAAATCGCCCATGCGTTCCAAGGCCGTCGGCACCGAGCCCACGTTATAGGAGATGCTTTGGCCGCGCGTGGAGTAATAACTCACCGTGAAGAACGTGGAGTCGCCTTTCAGCAGATGCGGAATGCGCAGCGGTCCGCCCACCACTCCGCTCCAGCGGTAATTGTTGAAGTTCGGCTGCGGCTCCGGCTGTCCGCTCAACGAGAACTGCTTGGCGTCGGTGGCCGCGCCCTGCCACTGGATGGACAGGTTGCCATGAATGCCCTGACGCCCGCGATTTCTGCGATTGCCGATGAGCTGGCCGTTGCCGTTGCCTCCGGGACGGTTGCGGCCCCCTGGCCCGCCGAATCCACCGCCACCACGTCCGCCGCCGAACCCACCTCCACCGCCGCCTCCACCACCGCCGGGCCCGCCAAACCCCGCTCCACCTCCACCAGGACCGCCGCCACCGGGTCCTCCGGGAGCGCCTGGAACACCGCCTGGCTGGCCTTGGACGCCCAGTCCCCCCAGACCGCCGGGTGGACCCTGCATGCCCAGCAGAGGTCCACGCAATCCAAAATCATTCTGGTCGTTTTGCAAGCCCGTGCTCAAGGTTCCATTCACCAGGAAGGCTTCGTTGGCGTTGGCTGAGTTCTGGGGAGCGATGTCCGGTGGCGGAGCGGCTGCAAGTTGATCGACCTCGCTTTCCGCGGTGGCGCGGAAGCCGGCCTGTTGCCCGGCCTGTGGTCCCCTGGGACGTTCCGCAAGCTCTCTCGGCCGAGACTGCAGATCGAGGCTCCACTCCACAGGCGGGGCTCCCGAAGCAATCTGCACTTCCTTGTGAGCCGTCTGGAACCCGAACATCTGCACTTCCACGGTGTAGGTTCCCGGCGCGAGATCGGGCAGTTCGTAGTTGCCGGACTCATCGGTGGTGGTTACCGCGCGATGATTGCCTTGAGTCGCGATCACCGTGGCGCCCGGCAGCGGCTGCCCGCCGAACTTCACTGTTCCCGTGGATGTGACGCTGGTCTGCGCGCACAGCAACGGGCCAAGAACCACAAGAAAAGACAGCCGCGGCACTATGACTAAAGGATCGCATTTCCAGCCGCCGCCGTTACGAGAATCGGTGTAAAAGAGGGTAAAGCTACCCGGCTTTCAACAGCACCACGGTGATGTTGTCCGGACCGCCCGCTTGTTTAGCGGCTTCAATCAGCCGTTCACACTTCGCTTGGAGGGAGCCGTTGCCCGACAACGTGTCGGCAATTACGCCCTGCTCCACCACACCGTGCAGACCGTCGCTGGAGAGCAAGATCAACTCGCCGGTATGCGGCTGCAGCCTGTAGCTGTGTACGCGCACCTCCGGGCTGACGCCGATCGCCATGGTCAACACGTGGCGCATCGGGTGAGTTTTCAGGCTGGCCTCGTCGATCCCCAGGCGGCGGCCCACCTCGTTTACCCAGGTTTGATCTTCGGTGACGCCGGTGAGCTCGCTGCCGCGGTGCACATACGCGCGGCTGTCGCCGACGCTGGCGATCAACAGATCGGGACCGCTCTCCAGCGCAGCCACCAAGGTAGTGCCCATGCCTTCCAGAGTAGGATCGCTCGCGGCCTTGGTCATCACCCGCAGATTCGCTTCCCGAAAGGCCTGGAAGAGGATTTCGGCATCCGGCTCGCCGGCCTTCTGAATGAACGCTGCCACTGTATCCACGGCGAGCTTGGACGCGTGCTCGCCTGCCTGGGCGCCCCCCATGCCATCCGCCACCAAATAGAGGCCGGTGGTGGGTGAGACCAGATAGCAATCTTCGTTGTTTTGGCGAACACAGCCTGGGTCGGATAGACCGAACGCTTCCAGCATGAGCTTTTTGGATTATACCCGTTTCAGGAATTTAGGCCGATGGTTGCCTCCACGGGAGGCGAACCTTGCTCAGGGCTTGTCTGGCTGCAGCACGGCCTTCAACTGCCAATAAGCGCTCTCTTCATAGTTGGTCTTCAAGCGCTCCAAACCCTCGGTTTGCGAATCGCCGGGTCGTGGACCGCTCTGTTTTTCGCAGCGCGCCAGCAGCAGCGCGGCTTCGGCGTCGGCCGGATCGTGATCGAGCGCCGCGTGAAAGCGTTCGGCGGCGGCGGCAAAACTGCCCGTGCGCCACAGCGCGTAGCCTAAATTGAATTGATATACCGGATCGCTGCGGTCGCCTTCCAGAGCTTTGCGAAAATCATCCACGGAGGACGGGAGAAGATTGGCTCGGGACTCGGCCGCCGCCAAGTTGTTGTACACCTCGCTCAGAGGAACCACGCGCGCCACCTCTTGAAAGGCTGCCGCGGCGCCCGCAAAGTCGCCGCTCTGGTAGCGGCATAGGCCTAGAAAGAAGCTCGCTTCGCGATAGTGAACGTCGCCCTGCGCCACTTTTTGGAACCATTCCGCGGCTGATTTGTATTCTTTTTTGCTCCACAGCAACCGGCCGAGCTGGAAGTCCGGCAACGAATAGTGGCTATCCAACCGCGCGGCTTGCGTGAAGAAGCGATGTTTCTCATCGGCGTTGGACGCGAGCAGGCCGCGAGTGTAGTTTTCCACGGCATCCACGCGCACGGCCGGGTGCCGCTCACGGAACTCGGTCTCGGACGGCGCGCCCGCCGGTTTGAGAAACCGCAGGGTCTGCCACGCCAGGTGTTCTTGCAGGGCCGCGAGATCTTCGAGCGCCCCCACCTCGCGAAATTCCGGGCCCTCCTTCACGCGCTTCAGATCCAGCACGCGGGCCGTGATTAGCAGTGAAGCGCCGTTCCCCAAGCCCTTGGCGGAAACATTCAGCGCGCCCTTGAGTGCGGAATCCGGCGCGGCCTTGACATCGTACTGCCCGAAGATCACCTGCTCGGCATCCAGCTCTTCGCCGATCTTCACCACCGATGCCTTGGTGAGCAGAGAATAGGGACGCAGCGACAGGCGGCTGTAGGCTTGGATGCGGTCGTCCCGATCGAGCGCCATTAATCCTTCCGAGGAAAGCCCCTCGCGCATCGATTCAGCCAGGCTCTCGCCCATCCAATCCAGATTGGGATCTTTCGAGAGGTTGAAGAACGGCAAAACCAGATAAGTAACAGCCTGCGCCGATGGAAGGATGAGGCAGAGACAAACCGAGGCCCACAGAATAGTGCGCACTTGCTTATTTTACCGCGCCCCTGGTTTACTGACGCGCGGCCCGGTGTTGCCGGAGTAGAAGCGGGCCTCGGTAACTAGCTTAATTGGTTGCGTTGCCCGATTTTTCGAACACTAGCCGCTTGCTGGTGCCGCCCAGCCGGATCTCTTCCACCTGCGTGCCGTTGATCCGTACGGAACTGCGCGAAAACTTCTCGCTCTCATTCTCCACTTTCACCGGGGCTTCGGTCATTGTCTTGCCCTGCTTGATGACCGCCATGCCGTTGTCCTTCAGCTCCAGCTTGTAGTCGCCCGCCTTAAGTTGCGTGCCGTTGATCGTGACGGGCTGGTAGAACGTCACCGTGTAGCTCGAGGCCGCGCTGGCCACCGCGAGAGCCGCGGTAGCAAATCCCAATAGAACATTCTTAACCATGATTGTAACTCCTCAACTGAACTTGTCTGACTTCACGTACTAATACGCAGCAGCCGCGCATACGTTCCGAAGAATGCAGAAAAATGTTCAATTACTAAGGAGTTTCAAAGAATGTTCAAAGACCGCTATGCGCGACTTCGCGTTGCACGATTGCGAGCGCCTCTGCTTGCATGCGCGGATCGTCTCCAAAGCCTGGGAGCCAGTGCACGTCATGTTCTTTTCGAAACCAGGTTAGCTGGCGCTTAGCGTAGCGGCGCGTTTCAAGCTGTGTGGATTCCAGCTCCTGCTCGAGCGTGAGGCTTCCTTCCACCACCTGCAAAGCTTGTTTATAACCGAGCGACTCGAACGGCTTGGCTCCACGCGAAACGCCGGCCGCCAGAAGCTGGCGCACTTCGTCCACCAGGCCGCGCTCAAAGATGGCGCTGGTGCGGGCATTCAAGCGCGCGTAAAGCAGCTCGCGTGGCGGATCCAGGCCGAGCTTGATGGGACGAAATCCGGTGAGCGGCGCGCGTCCGCGTTCAAACAGCGAAGACAGAGGCCGGCCCTCGATCAACCGGACCTCCAGCGCGCGCATGGTCTTGTTCTTGTCGTTCGGATGAATGCGCGCGGCCGCCGCTGGATCAAGACGTTTCAGAATCCGATGCAAGCTTCCGGTGCGGCTTTCCTCGCGACGCACGAGCCGCGCGCGAAGCGTTTCGTCGCGCGACGGCCCAGGAAATAATCCGTCCAACAATGCGCGCAGATAGAAACCGGTGCCGCCGGCCAGCACCGGAATCCGGCCGCGTCCCGCAATCTCGCGCAGCACCGCCTCGGCCAATCGCGCGTAATCGCCGGCGGTGAAAAGTTGGGCCGGTTCGATCACGTCGATTAAATGATGCGGAATGCCCTGCCGTTCGGCCGCGGGGACCTTAGCCGTCCCGATGTTGAAGCCGCGATAGACCTGCAGCGAATCGCAGTTGACGATCTCGCCGCCCACCACCAACGCGATGCGTAGAGCCAAATCGCTTTTGCCTGAGCCGGTGGGCCCCACGACGATCGGAAGTGGAGTTAATAGCCTCTCGTTCACGTTCGTGAGAATGATAGCGCGGCCTCGTCATTCCGGCTCTCCAGGCCGGCTCTCAAGGCCGGCGTAAAACCCAGCCGCGACCTGGCCCAGACTTCAGGGTTATACTGGAATTGAGTCCGTCTGTCCTCGGATCCCACTCGATCCAGGTCAAGGAAAGAGAGCCTTTTTCGATGATCCCAACTCGCCGGTTGGTAAGCCTTCCCGGTCTTCTTTTGGTGGCCACGGCTGCCTTCGCACAGAGCGCTCCCGCTGCCGCGCAGGCCGCTGGGCAGGTGGACAAAGCTGCCGCTTACTACAATTATTCGCTTGGACACTTGTACTCGGAATTGGCGGCGGCCTACGGCAATCGCGGCGAATACTTCAGTAAGGCGGCGGAGAGTTATCGCGCCGCGTTGAAGGCCGATCCCAGCGCGACGTTCATCTCCGAGGAACTTTCCGATTTGTACATCCAGTCCGGCCGGCTGCGCGAAGCAGTCCTGGACGCTGAAGACGCTCTCAAGCAGAACCCGAACGATTTGAATGCGCGCCGCCTGCTCGCGCGCATCTATACCCATCTGATCGGTGATTCGCAAAACAACCAGATCGATCCGGACATGGTGAAGAAGGCCATCGAGCAATACCAGAAGATCACCGAGACCGATCCTAAGGATGTCGAGAGCTGGATCATGCTGGGCCGCCTCGAAAAGGCGCTGCAAAACTCCACCGAAGCGCTGGCCGCCTACAAAAAGGCGCTGGAGCTGGACGCCGGCAACGAAGACGCGATGACCGGTTTGGCCACCGTATACGCCGACCTGGGCGACAACAAAGCCGCCGCCGACATGCTGCAAAAAGTGGCCGACAAGGACCCTAATCCGCGCAGTCTCACCAGCCTCGCGAGCGTGTACGAGCAACTCAAGGACTATTCGCTGGCCGCCGAGATGCTGCGCCGCGCGCTCGATCAGCAGCCGGGCAATTCCGATTTGAAGAAAGGTCTCGCCGAAGATCTGCTGCTCTCCGAGCAGCTCGACGATGCCCTGAAACTGTATCAGGAATCCGTCGCGGAAGATCCCAAGGACGAACACTCGCTGCTGCGAATCTCGCAGATCTACCGGCAAAAGCGCGACTTCGCCAAGGCTCGGGAAGCCGCCGACAAGGCCAAGGAGATCGCGCCGGACGATTTGGAAGCGCAGTTCAATGACGTCAACTTGCTTGAAGCTGAAGGCAAGATTCCGGATGCCATCAAGACTCTGAAAAGCATTCTGGACGCGACCACCAAGAAAAGCTATAGCGCTTCGGAAAAGAGCAGCCGCAGCTTCCTGCTGCAAACCCTGGCGGAGTTGGACCGCACCATCGAGCAGTACAGCGCCGCCATCGATATTTTCCACCAGCTAGCCGAGCTTGATCCGGATTCCGGCGCGCGCATCGAAGCGGAGATCATCGAGACTTTCCGGGAAGCGAAAGAGTATCCCAAGGCGGAGGCCGAAGGCGAGACGGCGGCCAAGAAATATCCCAATGAACGCTACGTCATAACCGCGCGCGCATCCGTGCTTTCCGACTTGGGCAAAACCGATCAGGCCTTGGCGGAAACCCGCAAGCTGCTGGGCGGCAAGAACGATCGCGAAGTTTATTTGAGCCTGGCGGACATCTATGAAAAGTCCAAGAACTTCGCCGAGATGGGCAAGGCTATCGACGCCGCCGAGAAGCTCTCGGTCTCCAGCGAGGAGAAACAGAACGCGGCGTTCCGGCGTGGCGCCATGTATGAGCGCATGAAGAACTTCCCCGCCGCTGAAGCCGAATTTCAAAAGGTGCTGGCGATCAATCCGGACAACGACAATGCGCTGAATTACCTCGGCTACATGCTCGCGGACCGCAACGTTCGCCTGGACGAAGCGCGCGACATGATCGTGAAAGCGCTGCAGCACGAGCCCAACAGCGGCGCATATCTCGACAGTCTGGGATGGGTCTACTTTCGCCTGAACAAACTGCCGGAAGCCGAGGACAAGCTGCGGGAGGCCCTGCAGTATATGTCGCGCGATCCCACCGTGCACGACCATCTGGCCGAAGTCTACTTCCGCGAGGGCAAAATCCGGGAAGCCATCGCGCAATGGCAAAGCTCGTTGCGAGAGTACCAGGCCGGTCCCCCCGGTGACACGGACCACACCGAACTGGCCAAGGTGCAAAAGAAGCTCGAAGACGCCAAGGTCCGGCTGGCTCGCGAAAGCGGCGCCAAGCAACAGTAGACTCTCCACTCCGCACGCCACGCACCACCACGGCTCCGCACCGCGCGCCACCACGGCTCCAAGTGTGATAAATTTCCACCGATAGGAGAGTTTCAATGAAAAGCTACGTCGCTGGTCTTGTCTTACTGGTTTTCCCGGGTGTCTTATCACTGACGGCGCAGGAGAAGCAGAACTTCGTGTTCAATCCGAGCACCCCCGAAGGGCAAATCCTGCAGGCGCTGGGTCAGGAGACCGACGACGCCAGAAAGGTCTCGCTCGGCCAGGATTTTCTCGCGAAATATCCCAAGCACGAGGCCGCCGGCTGGGTGGCCGCGCAGTTGGAATCCGGGCTGCTCGCGCAGAAAGACAATGACAAGGTTTTGGAAGTGGCCGAAGCGGCTTACGCCAACGGCCCCGACATGGATGCCGCTTATTTTGCATTAAAAGCCGCAGTGGCCAAGGAGGATCTCGCCCAGGCGAAGAAATGGTCGGCTCGTACGTCAGAAGCCGCGCGCAAGATCTCCAGTTCAGCGAAAGCGACAACCGACGCCGACGAAAAGCAAGAACTGGAGTACGCCAAGCAAGTGGACGCGTATTCCGAATACGCGCTGTACGTGCTGGCGCTGAAGGCGCAGCCCAAGGACGAAGTGGATCTGGTGGAGACGTTGATCAAGCAGAATCCCAAGAGCCAGTATCTGCCGCAAGTGGCCAACAGTTATTTTGCCGCATTGAACAAAGCAGGCGAAGGCTCGAAAGTGTGTTCCGCCGCCGAAAAGTTGGCCGCGGATAAGAATGCGGAGGCCATGCTGGCTGCCGCCGACTGCAGTTGGCGCGGGAATCACGCCGATCGAGTTTTGAGTTTGGCCGCCAAAGCCGCGGAAGCGGTCAACACGCGCGCCAAACCCGAAGGCGTGAGCGACTCCGATTTTGCCAACCAAAAGGCCGCGCTGCTTGGAAGCGCCAACTTCTACACCGGCATAGGCTATACCATGCAGATGCGATACGGTCCGGCGAACAAAGCTCTCCGCGCCGCGTTGCCGACGGTCAAGAGCAACACACAGCTCTACGCGATCGCTCTGTTTGATCTAGGCTTGGCCAACTATAGCCTCGGCAAACCGGTCGGGGACAAGGCGCAAATGCGCCAGGGCTTGCAGTTCTTCCAGCAATCCGCCGAGATCAGCGGCCCGATGCAGGATCAGGCGTCGCGCAATGCCAAGCTTGTGCTCAACGAACTCGGCGGAAAATAGGCCGGCTAGCGGTTCGGATGCATGCGCTCGGTTTCGTGAGCGTTGTAGAGGCGCGGTTTACGATCCCGCAATCGCTTTCCAATTCTTTGACAAGTGCTCGGCCGTGCGCCACGCCAGCGCTTGCATGGTGAGCGTGGGATTGCGCGCGCCGCTGGTGCCAAACACCGAGCCTCCCAGCATCCCGAGGTTCGGCGCTTCATGCGAGAATCCCCAGCGGTCCACGACGTTAGTCTCAAGATTATCGCCCATGCGCGTTCCGCCGTAGGTGTGCGTCGATAGCGCCGGCCCGAACGGCTGGCCCTTCACCACTTCAATCGCCCCGGCCGCGCGGAACCACTCTTCCATTTTGTTCTGCGCGTAGACGGCCGCTCGCGTCTCGTTTTCCTTCGGCCCGCTGGTGACGCGGCACACTGGATCGCCCAGCGGATCTTTCACCTCCGGATCCAGATCCAAATACGTGTTCTCGTAAGGGAAGCTATTGGTCTGCAGATACGACGTGGTCCAGCGGCCCGCGTTTTCGTGCACGAACTGCTTCCATTTGGAACCCCACGCGGGCGCGCGGCCGAACGTGCTCATACTGGCCGCCGCTATCGGATGCTTCTCCATGAAGGAGCACAGGCTCGCGCCGCCGATGAATCCGAGTCCCGAATGATCGAACGAGTCGTCCGCCCACTCATCCACCACCACGCCTTGCGAGAGCATCGCGCCGTACCAGGTGTTGACGTCCATCGGAAACAGCGCCGTCACGCCCACGCCCGCCTGCGCGTCCCAGTGGCCAAAATAGTGCTTGCCCACCTGTCCGTGATTGTTCGAAAGCCCGTTGGGATAAGCCTTGGATTTTGAGAGCAGCAGCAGCCGCGTGTTCTCGTAAGTGTAGGAAGAGACCAGCACCACCTTGGCCGGCTGAAAATATTCCTTGCCGTCACGAATGTAGAGCACGCCGGTGACTTTGCCATTCCCATCCGCGACGATCCGCGTCACCTGCGCGTGGTCGAACACGGTCAGGTTCTTGGTCTTTTGCGCTTCGGGAATGGTGGTGAAGCAGGTGGAGTTCTTGGCCCGAACGTGACACCCGCCGCGATCGCAATAGCCGTGATACGCGCAAGCCGCGCGCCCGCGATAAGGCTGCGAGTTGATGGCCGAGGGCGCGTGAAACGGCTTCCACCCGAGCGATACCGCGGCCTTGTGCATGTGATCCAGAAAATCGCAGGTGCGCAGCGGAGGCATCGGATACTCGCGCTGCCGGGGGCCTTCGTAGACATTGCCCGCCGGATCGAGCGTGCCTTGAATGTTGCCCGCCTTGCCCGAAACGCCGACCTCGTGCTCCACCGTGTCGTAGTACGGCTCCAGTTCCTCGTAGCTGACGGGCCAATCCTCCAGCGTCGATCCCTGCGGCAGCAGGCTCGCGCCGTACCGTTTGATGGTTTCTGAGCGCGACTTGAAATCCCAAGGCTTCAGCCGCCAGCTTTGCGCGTGATAGTGAATGGACGTGCCGCCGATGGCGTTCATCATCGGATGCGTCGCGCCTTGCCGCGCTTGTGCGTCCGGGCTGGTGCGAAACGTCGGGATTTCCTTCTTGGCCTTCGGCACGGTGGTCACCAGGCCGCGCACGTTGTTGTGAATCTCGTCGGGCTTGAAATCCTTCGCCGGATCCATCCACGTTCCAGCTTCGATCCCGGCCACTTTCAATCCAGCACGCGCCAGCGGCAGCACCGCCACGCCGCCCGCCGCGCCCAATCCCACCACGGCCACATCCACCGGCTTTAGATTAATGGCCATGGTCCGCACTTCCGTAAGCAGAGTGGTGATAGGGCTTGATCTCCACGCCCATCTTCTGATCGTCGGCCGACGTCGCGAGACGCGGACCAGGGTACTTGATTAAATCCCAGCCTGCGAAATTTTTGTTGCCGCCGTAGTAGGGATCGCCGAACATTCCTTCCAGCGCCAGCCGCCGCGCCCGACTGAAGAACGCTCGCGCTGTGGGAAACCCTTCGGCCGAGCCATTGTCCATGGACGTCAGCAGCGCGTCCTGTTGCGCTGCCGTAAGATCGGCAAACGCGGCATTCTGCGTTCGGCGGGCCAACGCATCCGTCGCTTCCAGGCCCTCGACAAACGCCGTCTTCTCGCCCGCCAGATAGTCGCCGAGCGCTCGATTGATGTACACCGGTACGCCGCTTTCCGACGCACTCGGCCCGAGTTCATCTTTGGGAATCAGCCGATCCACGAAGGCGGCGACAAGCCGAAGTTGCGCATCCGAGAGCGCGGACGGTGTGGCTGTTTGCGCCAGCGCGACCACTGGAACCAGCGCCGCGCTGACAATCACCGCACGCCGTGAGATTTCGTCGGAGGCCATTAGCGATGGAACAGGCCGTTGTAAACGCCGCTCGCGAGAATGTGCCCGCCGAGCGCCTTTTCCAAATCAGCGCGGCCGGCCGTCGCCGGCAGATCCAGCTTGCTGTCGAGAGCATAAACTTCCAGCGTGTAGTGATGTGGCAGGCCAGGCGGCGGACAAGGACCCATGTAGCCGGTGCGCTGCGCGATGTTATTGCCTTGGTGAGTGCCGTCCGGCAGGTCCGCGGTACCAGCTACACTAGCGGGCAAACCGGTGGCGGTGGCCGGAATGTTCCAGGCGATCCAATGCGTCACGTCGGCAAACGTTTTGCCGGGATGCACGTCGCCATCGTGGAAAATCAAAGCGAACGACATCGTGCCAGCCGGCGCTCCGCTCCAATCGATCTGCGGAGAACCTCCCGGCGGCTTCGCGGCGCAGGTGTACTTCTCAGGAATATCGCCGCCATCGCTGTAACCGGACACCGTGAGCTTCAATGGCGAAGGAATCGCGCCTCCGCCTCCCTTATTTTGCGCAAAAGCGGCGCCGGCGCACATCGCCAGCGAAGCCGCGAAAATGGTCAAAGATCTCATTCGATGTTCTCCTATTTAGCGTGCCTATTTGCCCGTGTAGCTCACGCGCCAGATGGCCTTGTAACCATCGTCGGTGAAATACAGCGAGCCATCCTTCGCCACCACTACCGCCACTGGCCGGCCCCATGCGTTGCCGTCCGGCGTGACAAAACCGGTGATGAAATCCTCGTATACGCCGCTGGCATGGCCGTTTTCCAGAGGAACCCGGACAACTTCATAGCCCGCGCGCGTGGAGCGGTTCCACGATCCATGCTCGGCGCCGAACAGATCGCCGCGATACTGATTCGGGAATTGGTTGCCCTCATAGAACGTGATGCCAAGCGACGCGTTGTGCGGTTGCATCAACACATCCGGCACAATCACTTTGTCCTTCAGCTCGGGATGTTTCCCCTCCAGCCGTGGATCCTGATGGGCGCCCATGTAGAACCACGGCCAGCCATAGAAACCGCCCTCTTGCACGTGGCTGATGTAGTCGGGCACCAGGTTATCGCCCAGCTCATCGCGCTCGTTCACCGAACACCACAGTTCGCCGGTCTCCGGATTCACCGCTAATCCCACTGGATTGCGGATGCCCGCGCCGTAGATCTGAACAAACTTGCCCTCCGGCGTGTATTCGAGAATGTCGGCGCGATGGAATTCCTTCGGATGCGTGTCCGGATCATCCACGTTCGAGCCCGACCCCACCGCGACAAACATGCGCTTGCCGTCCTTGGAAAACACCACGTCGCGCGTCCAATGGAACCCTTGCGTGGGAAGCTCCGGAATAATCGTCTGGGCCGCTCCGTTCGCCTTCAAGTCTCCATTGTGGTAAGGGAGGCGCACTACCGAATCCGTGTTGCCAATATAAATCCACTGCGGATTGGCGCCGACCGGGTAGAACGCAATCCCGAACGGCCGCTTCAACCCGGTCGCGAATGTGGACACCTGCTCGGGCTTGCCATCCGCGGTCCGGCCGCGGAAAATCTTGATCTCTCCCGGCATGCTGTCCGCCACAAAGAAATCGCCGTTGGGCGCCAGGCGAATCTGCCGCGGCTCAGTGAGACCCTCATGAACGTAGAGCTCCACTTTGAAGCCGGCCGGCGACAGCGGCCACATGTTGTCCGGCTTCGATACCACTTTTGGAAAATTCGCGCTGGACTTGGTGTCGTACGGTTTCGGAAGATCGCCAACCGTGATCTTGTGGAATAATCCGGGCTTTTCCGAGCGGTAATCCGCGAAGGCCTGCTGGCCCGTGAGCAAATCCTTAGTGTCGATCTTATCGCTGTTCGCTCCAGCGCCCTCCAACATCCAACCCGCGCCAATCCCGAGGAGCGCGGCGGCGGCTATCCAGTGCAGCTTTTTCATCTTCCCTCCAGCGGCATTGCGTCACCGGCACGTGTTCCTGGGACGCGACCGACTATTATATCAGCCGCCTCCGGGAGGGAAGGCGGGATTGGGGGTTGGGGATTGGCCGAAGCGCTAAGTCCTGAAGCGCAAAGGGTGCGGCGCGCACCACAAGAGCGGCCAGCAACTGCTTCGCGCCACACTCCGTTTTGCGCGAGTTCCTGAGTAGGGTGGCGCAAGTGGCATGTTGTTTTGCGCGGGGAGGCGTTTTTTTCGCGAATTTGAAAAACGAAGCCATTAAGGACGGGGCGGATGGCGCGTTCAGGCATTCGATTCAAGCGTAAGCCCCCATGAGAGATGTGGAAGCGAGGGGGATGGGGAAACCGTTGACTGGGAGAAGAAAGTAAATCAAGCCGGACGGTCACCGAATGCCCCTAGTTAATGGCGTTAGGCTGGCGCGAACCCGTTTTGGATCACATGTACGGTTGGGCCGTTACCCGTCAAGTGATAACTTCCGAGTAGGCCGTCACTCGCCCGGGCGAGCTGCAACTTCCCACAACGCCGTTTCTCGGAGTTGCTGAACGCATACGAGCGCGGATTGGGTGAACACTACGGCGTTACACCGCGAACGATCCTGACTGGGTCGGACTATATCCGAACGTATAGCCCTGGAGTCGGCTTGCAATTCGTTCTTGCTCGGGGCCTGGAATTTTCATGTGCTGTCTCGCTAACCTTCGTCAGGTGGATTGGCGTCGGCGAGGGAGTCCCTTTGCCGAGGCCTCGGCTCCAGGTGGTTCACGGAACGGTTCCACCGAAATGCGCTCGTAACACACTTCCAGCACGGTCAGGTATTCTGT
>Ga0182015_10004147_pt1 | contig 15788 bp, 14 predicted proteins | sample 712P3MmetaG_FD_120478 | JGI IMG/M metagenome (GOLD analysis project Ga0182015, IMG submission 120478) | Permafrost microbial communities from Stordalen Mire, Sweden - 712P3M metaG | ecosystem: Environmental > Terrestrial > Soil > Wetlands > Permafrost | place: Sweden: Stordalen | collected... | reverse complement strand
GCGATTCAATTTACGTTACGATGTTCAGGCTTTCAATATCTTTAACCATCCGAGTTTCGATGCGCCAAGCAACAACATTAAGTTCAATCCGTACTACTTGAATCCGCCAGACTATACCGGCTATTCAAACTTCACGCCGTGTGTTGCCTCCACCGGCGCGTATGTGTGCCCGCCTTCGGGGCAGCTTGGCGTGATTCAGCACACGATTGGCAGCCCGAGGTTCCTGCAAATGGCGTTGCATCTTACGTTTTGAACTGAGACGGCGTCCTCTCAGTTGAATGGTCACGATGATGCGCATCGCCTTATTCATTGGTGCGGCTGGTGTCGTTCTTTCTGTTGCCGCTTGGCATCCGCAGACACAAAAGAACAGCGGCCCAATCCAACACGTCTACATGGTGTCCGTGGATGGAATGCTGCCGGAGACGTACGTTCACCCTGATAAACACGGGCTGAAGATTCCTTTTTTGCGAGAAATGGTCCGGAGCGGAGTCTGGAGCGGGGGTGTCGAGCCTGTGATGCCTGCTGTTACCTATCCCTCCCACATAACGCTGGTCACCGGTGTCGATCCCGGTACACATGGAATCGTGACGAATGACGCTTGGGATCCACTAGGAATCAATCAAGGAGGCCAGCGGTGGTATGCCCAGGACATCCGCGTGCCGACGTTGTGGCAAGCCGCGCACGCTGCGGGATTGCGCACGGCCATCACTTGGTGGCCCGTGACCGTGGGCGCCGATTCTGATTTCTTAATCCCGGAATTCTGGCGCGCCAATGATTCCGAAGATCTCAAACTGATCCAAGCGCTCTCGACTCCTGGCGCTCTTTCAGAGGTCGCTCGGACATTTCCCGATTTCAATGAGCACATGGCTCCCGAAGAGGATCGAGGAAAAGAAATTGCCACAGATACCGCGATCTCGGACATTGCGTGTTACGCGATCGAGTCCCGCCGTCCGAATTTGTTGCTGGCTCATTTTTGGGACGTGGATGATCAGCAACACGAATACGGTTTATTCAGTCCCCAAGCCGTATCCACCATCGAGAATGCTGATCGCCAGATTGCCCGGCTAGCGGACGCTGCCAGAAAATCTGGAACTTGGGAACAAACTGTGCTCGTCGTTGTCTCCGATCACGGATTTGCAAACGTTCATCACGCCATTCGGCCTGGCGTCTTGATGGCGCAGAAGCACCTCATCACTCTCGACGCACACGGGCAAGTAAGTTCTTGGAAGGCTGTAATGGTCGGCAATTCCGGTTCCGCATATATATATGTAAACGACCCGAATGATGAGATGACCCGTCGGACGCTCGTTTCCCTTTTCCGTACTCTCGCTATGAAATCTGGAAGCGGGATTATTCACCTTGCAGACCACAGCGAAATTGTTGCCTTAGGCGGTGATCCGCAGGCGTTTCTGTCGATTGAAGCGGCGGATGACTTCGAGATTGAGTCTGGCTATACCGGCGAAATCTATGGCCCGTCGAGCATGGCGGCGACGCACGGCTACTTCCCTGATCGCCCGTCGATGCGATCATCGTTTCTTGCTTACGGGCCTCCTATTGGAAATGGAAAACTAGACTCGGTCCGACTGATTGATATTGCACCCACGATAGCGCACTGGCTTGGTTTCGCACTCGAACGCGCTCAAGGAAAAGCGATTGAGGCACCACTTCGGAATCGGTAAATATCCGATGAGATGCCGCAATCGGCTCGCAAAACCATCGTGGAGAGGGACCCCTGTACCGGTGTGGTGCAGGTTAGCCGTAGCGTCTTACACCTGGAGCCCGTCCCACGACCAGCGTGGGATGCTGAGGCCGTTCGGCACATCATCAGCGGAACGGTGATAGCGGGACATCGTTGTGGTGGTCGCCCAAGCAAAGTAATCGTGCAGCACTTGTCGCAGCGCACCATCGTCGGCTAGTCCGACATCGGCCAGAGCATGGTCGAAGCAGGCAATCGCGCGGCGATTCATTTCGTCGTGCTCTCCGTTGCCGCTGTGCATCCTGACCACGGTGGTTTCGTCACCACAGGAGTCGGAATAAATGCTGGGGCCACCGAGTGCCTCGGCCCAGTAAGCGGCGAGTCGCTCGACATGCTGGGGGTGGAAGCCGTGGCTGAAGGCATGGCCGACCACGTCGTCGGCGATCACCCGACGATGCCAGGCGTCGGCAAGGCGGCGCAGGCCGTCGTCGCCACCTGCCGCTTCGAAGACAGTTTGCATGCCTCCATGATGGCAATCGTCCCGTCTTTATGCAAGATGATGGCCGCGCGGCGAGTTTAGTTGGGGGCAGGGACCAGCTAAGTATGGCTCCCAGTTTGTCACGCAGACGTTCCTGATGGGTCCTATGGACGGATCACGAGCATGCCCGACCATACCTTCTGGGTACTACTTCGATTGATGGCTTCGCCCGGTTTAATTCCGAGGACATGAGCCGGATCTGCGCGCATATCAGCGCAACCGATGATTACCGCCTTTACACTGCATCGCCCGCGGAAGCGTGGGCATGAGTGTGCCCTCAGCAGACTGCTGAATAGCAAATCCCTTGTTACGTTCTAGCAAGTGGTCGAGATTATTCATGCTGAATCTCCTCGATTCGAGATAAGTGGACAAATGCCCTCGGGTCTCCCCAACCATCTACAGGCTCGAGCCCTCGGCGATTTCTTTTTCGATTTACTCATTCCAGCTCCCAGCTATGACTCATTCTTTGACTTCTCTGGCGCTGACTCGCTTCGGGTTGCCGAAATCTTCAAACCACCTGTTCCGATATCAAATCGTTCTTTACGCGACCGTCCTTTCCAGAATTCGCGCGTAGCCTTGGCGATCGCGACAGGAAACGAACTAGCAGCCTCTACCTTGATCGACGTGCCGGCGCCGGGACCCTTTTCTCGATCGACGTATTCGAACTGAACATCAAAATCACTTTTCACAATTGCTCCTTTAATCCGGGGATTAGCTGCAAGCCAAAGGGCATTAATGGGAACTCGTCGCTTTGCCCGCGGCTTGGGTCGAAGAGGAAGACCGCGCTTCAATCGCGTCCCGAGCCGCCGTCGGGCTCACAGAAGCGCCTGCCGGCGATGCCCATTCGAGCCGGCCATTGCTATTCGCGACTTCCTCCACGATTTTCGTGAACAATTGATCTCTCATGGCGGTTCGTTTCGTATAGTCGGTCACATAGCTGAGGCTGAATTCCAACGAGCCACTAACTACGACGAGAGTGACGGTAGGTTCCAACGGAGGATTTTCGCTTCGATAATTGTCACTGATCGCTTTCCAGGAAGTCTGCGCCTCGGCCAGGTACTCGCCAATTGCCTCTTTGGCTACGCGCAAAAGCATCTCCCTGGCAAACTGGCAGTCGCTGGTGATTGTAAACGGTATTTTAATTTCATCCCAGACAAACCGGAACCCTTGTGAGTAGTTGAAAACGCTCCCTTTCAAGACCGCACTATTGGGGATGCGAACGATCCGGCCATTGTACAGGTCTCCGCTGACCCAGTTTCCCGTTTCCAGCAACGTGGTTCGCAGCAGCCCGATGTCGATCACGTCGCCTCGCGTTTCGCCGATCTGAACTCTATCTCCCACGGCGTACAGCTTTGAAAAACCTATGGAGAAGGCGCCGGCAAAGCTGGCCAGCACGTCCTGCAGGGCTACTGCCACACCCGCGCCGACAACACCAATGGCGAAACTAAGGCGGCTCAAGCGATCTTCAAAGACGAAAGCGAGGAAAAGGAGAATCGAGAGGTATCCCGAGAAGACGATGAACTTGCGAACCTTATAGCGCGCATCGGCCCGGCCAAAGCGCCGGGGCAGCGTTTGTTCCAGCACGCGAAACGTGGCGTGAATAATGAGAATTCCGACACCTGCGGCAACGCACTTCCCGAAGGGCGAAAGCGAAACAACCTCCCTTAAGAGATCATTCATACAGCCACCATCATTCCCAGTTAGCCGCTAGCGGGCGAAGCAAGACTACAAACACTTATCTTAATCGGGTTCATCGAGCTGAACTTTTCTGAGCAGGGCGCCGGGAAAATTGGCCGGAGGATATGGAGCAAGCCGGCGCCTTACGATGGGCGCAACCTGGAACAGGGCGCCGAAACTAGTGGTGGTGATGTTCCTCGGCTCCTCGCTCATGACCCAAACGAGCCGCGCTGCGCTCAGCTTCACTGCGCGCTATCAGTTCATGGCGCTCCACGCCACGAGGCCCGGTCCAACGATGGAAATCGCCGTAATGATGCACGTAGGAGCCGCGGTTGACCCAAGTCCGTTCCCAGCGCCCACCGGCGATGAACACCTCGTGTCTATCCCATATGAAGCGCGTGGTGCCCCATCCCCAGGGGCGAAACGCAAAGCCGAGCGTCACGCCAAATCCAAAGACGATGGCGCCGCCAACGAAGAACCCAGCCACAGGCGGAGCGAATACGATCAGCGGATCATACACAGGAACGCAGATAAAGTTCGGATTCACCGGCAGGATTTCGATAAACGGACCGCCGGAAACTACCACCTGCTCGTTGCTTTTCAGGTAGCCGTATTCCTTGGCCTTTTTCCGCATCCTCTGCACTGCGTCCATCACTTCCTGGCGCTGCGCGAGAAACGCGTTGCCCAACTGGGTCGTCCAGTCCATGTCCGAAGCCATCGTCTCGAGCACCGATGGAAACGGCAGCAGCGCTTGCACGCTGGGATCCCAAGTGAGGTGGTCTGCGGTGATCGCTCTCGCCAGATCGTCGCCGGTCAAATAATGATGTTCATCCGCCCATTTGGCGGCGTCAGGAATTTGATCCGGGCAGGTAGCGGCAGCGAGAAAGAATTTGTGCAAGTAGAGGATCGGGATAGAGTGCGATTCGGGAGACTAGTTTGTCGAGCTCGGCTGGTTTGTAGGATGGTGGCGCTTGGCCGGCGATGAGCCCTTGAGTTCCTCCGGCGATCAGCGCCAACGAAAGCACAATCAGAACGCTTTTCTGCAATAGCGGTGGAGCGCGCATAAGCCCTCCTCTCTTCATTTTTTTCTCTTTTTTTGTTGTTAGGTCGAAGATTCCAGCTTCAACACCCAGAATTTCCGATTTGGACCTCTGACTCGCACATCGTACGCTTCTCCTGGTCTCGACACAACGAATTTGCCTCCAGAGCAGGCTCCTAGCGAGATCAGCGGTTCCGACGGCTCGTTTGTGTCGTCTTACCGAGCCCGGCTTGCTGCCACGCAAATGATTTCTCAGACACTACTCCGACCCTCCTCCCTCAGCTCCAGATTTTGCAACCGCAATCCCAGTGCTACTCGCTCGGCGCCGGCAGCGCATAGATCCCCGAAGCATCTGGCCAAACAGCAGCCGATGCAGATGTCCCTCAGCCAGCAACAGCCAGTAGTTACCCTGCGTGCTTGCGATCCCTGGGAGCGCACGGCCAGATCCCGCCTGCGTAGTTCTGAGATCGCAACTTGCCCAAAAACCTGTTCCATTTCGGCCTCGCAATCCCTTGATCCACGCGCGTAAGTTTCTTGATTCAGATTGCCCACAAAATATCTGTGGCGGTACATGCACAGCAAAGGAGATCGACTGTTCGTTGTCCCCGTTTGATAAATCACAGGATTTAGGGCGTGCAATTCAATCACTACGCTAAAATGATTTATAGATTTACCCGGTGTGATTTGGGCACGAAATTGAGGCTGCGCCGCTCTCGTATTACAATGCCGCTATGACAGAACTTCGGATCGGCACAAGCGCCTTTACAGCGAACGGCTGGGAAGGCTCTTTCTGTCCCGCTGGGATGCAACTGCGCGATTTTCTGACGTGCCCACCACGACTGCATTCGAATTTACTGCTCCAACTCGCGCTGTAAAATGGAAGTGAGAGCCTTGACCCACCGCGCTCACAACCCATATTTTCCCGCCCATCATCTCTACCAGACGCTTTGAAATGGCCAGCCCTAGACCTGTTCCGCCGTATTTGCGTGTGGTCGAACTGTCGGCCTGAGAAAATGAATCAAAGATCAATTTCTGGTTCTCTGGGGCGATGCCGATTCCCGTATCCGAGACCTCGAAATGTAAAATGTGATCTTGACCGTCCTGGCCCTCGCATCGAACCTTGATAATCACTTCACCCTGGTCTGTAAATTTGATGGCGTTGCCCACGAGGTTGATGACGATTTGGCGGAGCCGGCCGGAATCCGCCCGCACAATTTCTGGAACCTCGGGGGCTACCTCACAAAGGAGCTCAAGGCCCTTTTCGTCCGCCCGGAGCGCCATGGTCTTCGTCGTAGTTTCCATGAAATCGTACACGTTGAAATCAACTGCCTCCATGTCAACTTTCCCCGCTTCGATCTTAGAGAAGTCGAGAATGTCATTGATCACAGTGAGCAAGGAATCCGCCGAGAACTTGACCGTCTCCAGATATTCCCGCTGTTCGGACGTTAATTCGGTTTCGAGAGCCAGCTCGGTTATCCCCATCACGCCGTTTAGCGGCGTGCGAATTTCGTGGCTCATGTTGGCGAGGAACTCGCTCTTGGCGCGGCTGGACGCTTCCGCCCGTTGTTGGGATATGGAAAGCTGTGCGACCAATTCCTGGAGGTGTGCATTAGTTTTCTGCAAATTGCGTCCACGCTCGAAACGCAAGGCCAAAAATAGAATCGCCGCCAGGCATCCTAATAATGTTGCTACGGAAGCTGAAAGCGCCCTGCGCCTGTCACGAAGGGCTCGGGTTTCAAATTTCGAGATGGCTTCATTAATTTCTTGATCTAGAATCTCAAAACTCGGATCGACACGCGCCTCATCCACTTCCCGCGCTTCGTCGAATTTGTCGCTGGAGATCAGCGCAAATTCGTCATCCATGGCGCTCAGATACGTGGAAGCAGCGGCTTGCACCTTGTCTACCAATGCTTCGCGATCTTGAAGTGTGTGAATCACCTGGAGATCGTTCAGGATTTCGCGGCGGAAATGATCGGAGGTCGCCTGCAGCGCCGGATCGATCTTCAAGCTGGCGATTGCCTGCCACTCGTTCGAGTTAAGACCGTGCGCACTCGACTCCACCTGGGATAACAATATTTCGGTTTTGCGGTTTCGCTCGCTAGATCTGCTGATAGTGTAAATACCGAAGACCCCAGAGATCGTGATCAGTAATGCCGCGCCTGCAGTCAGCACCAATCGAGTCGTGCCTTGAATCAATGGCATTTCGCCTCTGTCGCAATCTCGTTTTTAGCGCTGCGCAACGCGATTTGAAGCTGCAAAACGATGCCAAAGCGCGGCGTCTGAGCATTCAGGCCTGCAGGGAATGCGATCGCCAAATATCTATCCGGAGTCAGGTTGTATTTCAGGCCGGGGGAAAATGCGACTTGATCTCTGCCGGGAATGTGAGTGCCGTTGATCTCCGATACGAGAAATGTGTTGAATCGCTCAAACGGAAATACTACGGCGCCGTTGTAAAAAATTTGATTGCTCGCGTCTGTCTTACTGATTCGGTGAACAGTCGAATATCCGAAATTGCCTTGCAAGACGGCTCGCCGGGAGGCGTACACGGTCGCCACAAAAGGCGCCGCCTCGTAAACGCCTTCGCCAAGCCCCTTGTCAGCGTTTCCGCTCGGGAACGTCATGTCCAGCCCTAGGACAAAGCCCGGCATTCGCACACTGGGTTCTCGCACCAAATACTTCACGGTTGCCGAAATGTCTCCGATGCCGTAGTGGTTTGTTCCCGCGCTTGCGAATGCCGACGGCACCTCGATTTCTCCTCCCCAGCGGTTGGCAATGCCAAAAAAAAGCTGTGGGCGAGGAAGAAATCCGGAGCCGCCAACTCCTTGCCACATATATGATCCTGACAATCGAAGGTCCCAGTCTCCGGGTTCGTTGGGCATGGTCTCTTCAGTGATGATGGGTTCTACGATATGAACTTCAGGATCGGTATTCGACGATTGGGCGGATACGACGGCCGGGCAGAAAAGAATTCCTGCAGTTGCGATCAAAAGAACACCGAAATAATCCAACCTGTTTCTTCGCATTGGGCGCACACCTCAAGAGCACCAAGATCATGGACTCCAGAAGGGGATGGCCTAAACTCAACTCGGGCGTGAGAGGGATAAAAATCCGCCGAAAGAAGACCGGCTCGTGAAAGGGAACTCCAATATACAAGACAATGGAACGAATCTGAGGCGGCGCGTGTATCTATTTGTTCGTTTGGTTACAGCCTCTTCGTGGTCGAATCAGATCAAAAGGGCGAGTCGTTCGTGTTCTCTAACTGTGCCTTCTTGGCGTCGCGGACCTGCGTCTTTCTGGTCATCGTCCATCATCGCGAGCTTCCTCTGCTTTGGTTGTACCTGTCCAGCGTCCTCGCGATAAAGCCTGAGCATTAGTTCCTTCATGCTGTAATTCCTCCTTGGAAGTTTCGAAACCGGGACGAACACCCACTTTGGATCGCGCAGGTACGAGCACAATCTCGTGAGTTGCCCAATAACCCTCCTGGCTGTGGCCCGTAACTGATTGACCCGTTGTGGCTCAAATGGGCGAATTGCGCTGCCCACAAACACAAGTTTCTGAGCCATCGAGATTTCCGTGCCTAGGCGAGCTTCAATGCGTTCCTTCTGCGAACTTATTCCATCTGCGGTAGGACGTCTTTTGGGTGTTTCGTGTTCCATGACTAACGTGCAACGTGATCTTGCCTTTCGCAATATCCACTTCGATATGCCGCGACAGCTTCACGCCGCCCTTTGGCGTGGCCGTGCACATCGTTGTGACCGTCTTTCGCCTAAGTGAGCTATCTCTCTTCTCACCCTCTACAGAAATCTCTGGTCACTTCAACTAAATAATTCACTATCCGGTGTCGATGCTGCTGCGACGGGGCCCGAACTTCACCGCGACCTCGGAAAGCACTTTCGGAACACGCTCGGCGGTTGACCGAGTGCCCGCCCTCACAGTTACTTCCAATTTCCTATGAGGATAAATGGCGCCCAAAAGTAGGGATTCGCGTAGGTCGTAGCGACATCGGCGTCCGATGTTTCTGGCGACACACCCCGCGAGGCGGCAGATGTATCGGTTGAAACCGCGCCACCATGCAAGAGTGCGAGTTGAGCCTGTTGCAGGGCTTCGGCTTTCGTCATTCCCGGCGTGGTGATCCAACGTTTGTAGAATATCGCCATCAGCGACCCAACGCTCGGGTCATCCACCGGCCATAACGTTGCGAGCACAGCTTTAGCGCCCTTCCGTTGCGCCGTAATGCCCAGAGCGTCAATCTCGCGACCATCGGAGTCGTTTGAACTCAAAGCTGTCTGGCAGCCGGCGAGAGTGAACAATTCAATGCCATGAAAATCCATCCTCGGATCATCGCGCAAATCCGCCAGGGTCAAGTGGAAGCCCTGGCCGCCCTTGTCCCTCCCGGCTAGCAATAGATAGGAGCTCTGGTCATTGCCAGGTAGAAAGATGTAATGGCTCGCAATATGAACCAGTTGCGGGTGCCGCTCGAGCGCGGTCTCCATGCCCGCTTCCGTAAAGGAGTCGTTCAACAGAATTGTTCCGGGAACCGGACCGTGCGACCCCGGCGTCTGATCGCTTCGTACTACAGAGTCCAATTCGTCGGGTACAGCTGTTAGCTGACCCATGCCGTCATAGTCCTTGGAAACTCCCATGGCCACGCCGCGCCATTCGCTGACTTGCGTCTGATCCTCGAGGTTCAATAGACTGGCATCGGTAATCACCACATTTCTGTATCGTTCCACCAAGTACTGTTTGCCGTCGTGAAGCGCCGCCAGCGGCACGTAGCGCAGCCAATCGTCGAGCGACCAGACTAGAGTTTTCGCCTGTGCCCCTTGGAGATCTTTCTCGATCGGTGCGATAAGAACTTCGTAAAGGTCCTGCGCCTTGGCCTGAACATGTTCTTCAGAATCCGGTTGCTTCAGGGCATTCAAAAGCGCAAGTACCTTGCTGCGCAGCGCGAGCTTTCTAATCGTCACTTCGTGGGACACTTGGGTTGCCGGTGTAATCACGATCAGCACGCACTTGTCGTCCAGCACCAACGTGTAGATAGCCGCCGTGTTCGCACCGGTTTGTCTGACGAGAGTCTGCAAGCTGGCTGTATCGTCTTCGACGTCTCGCACCCGCGTGTTTGCTTGATCGCCCTTGCCGAAACTGTCGTACAGGGAATTGAGGAACGCCTGAAACCGTTGGTTCGCCACGGTCAGCTGCTCCGACAGTTCTTCGTATCGCTCTTCTTCGTCTTTGGACCTGGGGGACTTGACCTGAAGTTGCCTCCATTCGACACCAATGGCTGTGAGATCGTCCGAAAACTGCTCATATTTTTCAGTGGCCTTGATCTCGTTAGGCGAGGGCGCTATCGATTTCGGGTGAGAAGTCTCGGTTCCGCCGCGCTTCGTAAAATCCGAATACTCCTCGACCTTTAGCAGATCCAGAACCTGCTCGGCTTCGGCCAGACGACCGAGCGCAATCAGAAGGTCGGCCAGCTCGCGATAAGCGTCCTCGTTGGATTTCAAAAAGCCCTGCTGCGCTTCCTTTTCCATTCCGCCAATGTTGTGCCTCACCCGTTGGAAGCAATCGATCGCCTCCTTGCCGAACAGCACGGCCAGTGTCGGGTTCTGTTGCCCCTTCCAATATTCCATAAGGTTGACGAGAGCCCTACCCTCGCCCAGGGGATCTTGGACCGCCCGGAATAGCGGCAATGATTGGGTGTAGTAATGCAGCGCCTCTTGCTTTTTCCCAATCGCCGAATACGCCTCACCGATATTACTCAGCGTACGCGCCTCCGCCACATGGTCCTCCACGTCGCGCTCGATCGGCAGAGCCTTGTTGTAATAACCCAGCGCCTTCTGCTGCTCCTCAACGTACGAGTAAACTAGACCGATGTTGTTCAACGTAGCCGCCTCGTCCATGCGGTCTTCCAAAGCACGCTCGATCTCCAGGGCCTGGGTGTAGTAATCCAACGCCTTCTGCTTTTCACCTACGTCCGAGTAGACAGTGCCGATGGCGTTCAGCGTATTCACCTTTACCGCCGGGACCTCTAAAGAACGCTCGATCTCCAGTGCCTGGTTGTAATAATCCAGCGCTTTCCGCTTCTCACCTACGGCCGAGTAAATTCCGCCGATGTTGCTCAACGTGCGCGCCTCGTCCGTGCGGTCGTCTAGAGCACGTTCTATCTCCAGAGCCTGGGTGTAGTAATCCAACGCCTTCTGCTGTTCCCCAGTTTCCGAGAGGACGGCGCCAATATTGCTCAGAGAACGCGCCTCGTCCGCGCGATCCCCCACGGCACGCTCGATCAACAGGGCCTGCTTGAAGAAATCGAGCGCCTTCTGCTGTTCCCCAGTTTGCCAGTAAACTTTGCCGATGTTGTTCAGCGTCTTCTCTTCAGTCCCGCGGTCTCCTAGAGCTCGCTCGATCGGCAGGGCTCGGTTGTCATAGTCCAGTGCCTTTTGAATCTCCCCAACGTTTAAATAGGTTGCACCGATATCGGTCAGCGTCAGCGCCTCGTCCGCTCGGTCCCCCAAGACACGCTCGATCAAAAGGGCCTGCTTGAAGAAATCCAGCGCCTTTTGCATTTTCCCAAGGTCGCTGTAAACTATACCGAAGTTGGTCAGCGTAAGTGCTTCGCCCGTGTGGTTGCCAACGGCGCGCTGACCGTGCAAGGCTTGATTGTCATATTCCAGCGCCTTCTGCCTGTCACCGAGTTCGCGGTAAACAGCACCGATGTTGGTCAACGTGAGTGCCTCGACCGCGCGATTCCCAACTGTGCGCTCAATAGCCACGGCTTGGTTGTCGCAATCGAGTGCCTTCTGGTATTGCTGAAGCTCGTAGTACAGGACTCCCAATCGCTGGAGTGAACCGCCTTCTTCACCTCGGTCGTTGAGGCCGTCCCACAAGCGAGAACTTTCTTCCCACTTGGAAGCAGCGGCTTCGAAATTCCTCCGATCGAAAAGCTGCTGCCCGTCCATGTACGCGCGTTCGGCACTCACGCGGGTCCGATCCACTTCCGTTGGCGTCCGCTGAATTGTGAGTTGCACTGCATAATGGCCGGGCGGAGCACCGCTCAAATATGGGGTAACTTGAAGTCGAACCTCACCAGAGTTTTCCACCAGCGCAGAAATTGAGACGCGGCCCGGCATGCGGATTTGTGACAGTTGTTTGCCAGAAGGATCCGAGAGCGTCAGAACAAGCTCGATACCATTTTCTTCCACAACGACGTGGAGGAATTGCCCGGCCTCAGCGCGAATGGTATAGCTACGGCTCTGCCCTCCGCGCAATTCAACAAGAAGGCGCTCGTGAATGTTTAGCCGTTCGCTGCCGCTATTTGAGCCGCCCGCTACCGCATTTTCGTCTTGAGTACACAGCGGCGCTCCGAGCATCAGATGTGCGGCCAGAAGGGCTGCGGTCACAGGAAGAACTAGCCCACCCATGCGTGGGCCGGCGGTCGCTCGAGCGGACCTTTCCACGTTCACGCCGACTTCTTGGGCGCCGGGGCCGCGACAAGCGTGGTTGGCGTGACTTCCACCTCAAACGTCACATAGGTGACGTCTTTGAGCGTATCGGCAGCGACCTCGTCAAGCTCTGCTATTGTAGTTTTCGGAGGAACCACACGTCCTTGCATGACCGTGAGATTATTCAATTGGTCAGCGGAAGGCGATTGCTTTGCTGGAATGAGAATGTACGTTCCGCTTTGTAGTAGGATTCCAGTGACTGATCCGGGCGCGCCCGTTTTTTGATAGGCTTCCTGTGTCGCAAATACGCGAACAGGATTTCCTTTCATGATGGATACCGGTTGTGCATGCATCGCGCCGTATAGAAGATTGAACGACTGCAGCGCGGACATTACAATCCCCGGAAGTCCGATCACTGGAACAAAGAGTCCCGTCTCCTTCATAAGATTCTGTAGCACCTTACCAAATAACGAATCCTTTTTTTGCGCCTCCAGGTTGAATGCCCAGCGCCCCTCACCTCCGGGCAGAGGAATATTCTGCATTTTTTGCCACGCAGTATCGGAATCAACGCTGATGTTTTGGATTGTTATCTTCGGCTTCGCCGCTCCTCCTTTCTGGGATGAGGGCGCTTGGGACTGGAGCGAGCGCATCCCCGCGACAACCGTGTACGCCATTGCTTCCACAATCGGCAAGATCGCTGTCTTTTGAGCGACGTCCACTCGAATTTGTGCATTTTGAAGTTTCTCGAATGTCGTTTGGTCCTCCAACCCACTCTTGATAGTGGAAGTATTCACACTGATCAAAACGTCGCCCTCAGGAACCAACTTGCTCGGATCTAACTCGGCGGCATTCTTGAATCCTTCGGTCCCGTGATGCAAGAAAATGGGCTGGTTCTCGTTGTCTGCAGTCAATCCACTGCGCTTACCTCTGGCCTGACCGGCGCTCGAAGTGATCGGTTCTGCGTCTGAGCGGAGAAACCCCGCCCAGAAGTTATACGCGTCAGCATCGAATTCCTGATTTGCGCCCCGTGCGCCGTCTTGACCAAGTAGCGCGGCCATCATTCCCGCGGAGACGGGCAAAACAGCAACGCTCTGAAGCGCGCCAATGGCAAAAAGATCTTTGAAAAAGTCCCTGCGATGGGTGGACATGGAAGACCTCGGGTCAGTCTCTGGTAACGCTTTTATCAATATGTCACCGAGGGCGCAAGTCTTAAATCGATCACTCACAAAATCGGGGTGCGATTGTCACGAGGATTGGCGTCCGCGCGCTAGGGTACGGATTCAAATCCAAGTACATTGGTCCCCGCGATCTCGCGGGGTGTCTTGACAACACCCATCGCGAGACGGCGGCGCGGTACCCGCGCATAGCCGTTCCCCGCCATTTTGCGCTTGGGAGTTCGAGAATTTCGTCTTGATGCATCGCTCAAAACGAATAGCGATATTCGGCTCGGATGATGTGCTTGTACCAGACGGAGTGAGTGACCGCTTGCCCAAATCCTACGTAAAAGGAATTAGAACGCCCAATTGAAGTACGCGCTCCCACCTTGAGATTAACGATATTCGTGCCGCTGGCATCGACCTTTGGCGGCCCAGTTTGAAAGCCGCCCAGGACGTGCCAGCCATATACTTCGAGCACAGGCGCGAACCGGACTAGCTCGCCTCTGTAAACCTCATAGCTCGGACCGACACCATAGAATGCGACGTCTCCCGCAAATCCTTTCGGACTTGAGGTCGGAACTCCCGCCGACCCACCGATAGGATGCCAGTCGCCTACCTGGGATTCGATCGCCATGCGCTCTGTAAGTTTCTGGAAATACAGAAGTGATGGTTCGACACTGTAGTGTCCGGTGCCGAGCCCCAAGCCAACGTTTCCGGTGGGAAAATAAGCGCGAAATTGAAAAGTGAGGGAGTGACCGGAAGAAATATCCATCGCGAACTTGAAGCCCGCTTGAACATCACTAATTCCACTGGGGTTCGGCAACGGTGATCCCCCGGGCATTCCCGACGCAGTAAAGCCCTGGCCATTCTTCAGTATAGGGATGTCCAGTAGGGTCGTGAGAAAGCTGTGCGGCTGAAGAAAACGGAACGGCACCTCCGTGAAAACCGAGAACCGGCTTGCAGGAGCATATTCCAAATGCAAATAAACTTGCTGAAAATTCAAGTTATTCGATCCTCCTGGCCCAAGTCCTGGTGCATTCGGATCGTATGCCAAATTTCCTTTTGGCAAGAAACCATAGCAGCCACACTTCGCATAAAAGAACTCCGAGCGATCAGGAACGTTTACTCCAAAACCAGCGTCGGACCGAAATCGAATCTGGGTCCCGACGATTGCGTTATCGACATACCCGGCCATGCTGTCAGCAGTCGAGGGCCGCTTAATTTCCGCACCGCGGTGGTTCGATTTCGCCTGCTTTTTATTCTGGGGAGGCGGGGAATTCGGAGTTTGCGTTAATTCAGCATCGATAGGCGTGGCATGTCCCGGCACAAGAAAGGCGCTATCATCGTCACGTGTGAGCAACGCGGCGGCTTGTGCTGAAAAGACCGACCCCGTTTCTCTATTCGCGAGACCGAAGTCCATTTGCTGACCCATAGCCGCTGTCGGAAGGAGCGCGATAATAATCAAGATTCCTCGCCTCATTCAGCTCTCCTTGTCGGGAAACCGCCAGCGCAATTTGGGTGTGACCACCCTCCAGTAGAGTTCTTGCTAGTGTCGGAGAGGATACTCCTATCTCGTTATATGCGGCACCGGATTTTTTTGGAAAGCCAATTGAGTTAATTCGTACTCCGCCTCCGGGTGAAAGAAGTTGCTGATTGGCGTATGGCCGAGCGCCTAGTACACAAGCGTGATCCGTAATCCATTTCCTCGGCGCGAGTTGACTCTTCGGCTCCTTAGGCAGGTATATGATTTTTCGGTTAAGGCCTACGCCCCCAGTGCCCAGAAACAGTTCTTTTTGAGGCGCGCAAGACGCACTTTCGGGCAAGCGAAAACTCAATGATTCTGCAAGACCACGAAATAGGGATTCTGGGCAGGGAGGGTTTTTGGGCAGCTTCAATTGTCCGGTGGCCCGACTTACGAGGAACTCACAAGATTGGACTGCAATTTCGCGTTAATCAGGGAGTTTGAGGCTGGTCCTAGTCTTCAGCAGACCCAATCTCTGCTCGTGATTCATGGGCTCCCAGGGGACAAGTTTCTCGGCAAGCACATCCATTCTGCGAAGGAGGGTCAACTCGAGGAAAAGCCTCATGAAATCGAAGTCCCGGAAGACCAACGAGCCAGCCTCTCTCATCCTGTCGCTTATCCGCTCGAAATGGACTGGCATCTCGGTCCAGTGAAGGCTAGCTCGGTGGTGATGGCAGAGGTGGTATCCTTCGTTCATGAAGTTCACCTCATCGACAAGGG
>Ga0182015_10004145_pt1 | contig 15795 bp, 12 predicted proteins | sample 712P3MmetaG_FD_120478 | JGI IMG/M metagenome (GOLD analysis project Ga0182015, IMG submission 120478) | Permafrost microbial communities from Stordalen Mire, Sweden - 712P3M metaG | ecosystem: Environmental > Terrestrial > Soil > Wetlands > Permafrost | place: Sweden: Stordalen | collected... | reverse complement strand
GCTTCTGCAACAGCATTCGCCGAACGGTTTGATGTATGCAGGGAATGATTGTCCAGAACTGTACTTTCTCTCCGGGTTGAAGAATGCGACCCGCGACGATGGCGGCGCGTCGGAAGAAGACGTCTTGAGAGCGCTGCAATCCGATGACCTGAAACTGGTCGTGATCAACGAATCGCCGTTTTTCCCCTCCGCCAGAATGGGCTCTAAGGTGCGAGAAGAAGTCGAGCGGAAGTTTCCCCAAAGCCAGATGGCGGGAATATTTCACGTGTATTGGCGACCGTAGCAGATCATGCTGACTCGGCCACGTGCTAGAAGTTGGCGGGTGCGCGCCGTGATCTGATGCGCCGAAAACGTTCGCGAATCAAGGTTGCTGGGCGCAAGCACGTTGCGAAACGGTTACCTCGTATAACTGGGCTTCTTCGGTGATCCCGTCGTAAGTGCCGATCATGCGCAAGTCAGCTCCCTCCATATCAAGCTTTTTCAGAAGCCATCCCTGCGGGTGGTTGTAGGCGCCGAGCACCAAAAAACGTGAATGGGCGCGAACAAAGGCGCAATACGGCGCGACCTTGCCGCGGATGGGAAAAACCTGCAGCAGTCGATCGTAGTTTTCAAATACGGTATCGTGCGCGACCGAGGCGGCGGCCTGTGGGTCGCTGAGAAGAAAGAGGCGTTCGGTGAGTGCCGCATCACCTCGCCGGTCGATCTCAAGAAATGTCAATCCGGTGTTGGCAACCAGCGGAAGGTCCGATTCGACGCTGTCGAGGTCGGTCACGGGGCGAGCTTCCTGCAGCGCTTTCTGCAAGTGAGCAGGGACGCGCGGCTGTACATGCTGCGGGATAATCTGCGGCAGAGCAAACGCATAGAGTGTGTATTTGACGACCTGAGGAGGGGCGAAATTGCCCAGTTGCTCGATCAGCCAGAATCTGCCGGATGTATTCAGGAAGAGCACGACACCCAGGAAGAGCGCAACCGCCGCGCCCGCTGTCTGGTTTCGATGTGTACGCAAAGCGAGAAGCAGCGCGGGAATTAGGGCGATCGGAATGAAGATGACGATTCCGTAGCGCTCGAAAAATGCGGTCCCAGTGCGGGCAAACAGAATGCCGACAGCGAGCGGCACAAGGCAAAGGCCAAAAAGCAGGCAACCCAGCGGATACAGGGTTGTGGGCGAAAGCCGGTTTTCTGATCGTCGATCGCGCGCCGTAGACTGCCGAAACAGGGGCCCAAGGGCGACAAGAACCGCGACTGCCACCAATGGGATTACCAGTGTTCGAACCGAGTCCCAATAGAAAGTAAAAATCAGCAGCGGTGTCGGGCGATAATCATTAGCAAACAAAATGCCTGAGTGGATGTGCAAGAGCGGCAAGTAAGTAATCCCAGAAATGGCGGGTACTAGAAGCGCAAGCCAAAGCCTCCAATCGGTTTTGCGGCGAATCCAGAATCGGACCACTTCGGCCGCAAAGAATAGGCAGTAGGGAAGCACCGCCAGAACGTGCGAAAGGAGAACTCCGAATCCCCCGGCGGTCAAAGCCAGCAGCGTGAAACGGCGGCTCGATGACGTCTGGGTACAATCGGAGTCGTCGATGGCGCGATACCAGCTGGCCAGCATCAGCGCGGTAAAACACAGCACCAGCGAGTACGGACGCGCTTCGTCCGCGTGATAGCTAAAGGGAACGCTCCAGAAAAACAGAAGGGCAACGGTCGCGTAAACCGAGCTCAAGATACGCTTCACCAACCAGAAAAGCACTGCGGAGGCGAGAAAAAAAGCCAGCACAGAAGGCAGTCGGCACGCCCATGCGCTGATTCCGAAGATCGCGAACGAGGCGCGGATCAGAACATAAGAAAGCGGTGGATGCAGGTCGACGGTGCGGGTGAGCGCGAGTAACTGCTTTAGCGACGGTGCCTGCGCAATATAAAAGGTATATAACTCGTCATGATCGAGAGGACGGGACGCGACAGTCTTAAGATGGATCCAGCCGCAGAACAGAGAGATAGCGGCAAAGCTTACCCAACCGTGGGATTCAACGAACTCGGAAAATGCTCTTAGAAGTCGCACCGTGAAAAGCGGACTTGACTCCGCGTCAATGTTATGCCAGCCACTAATCACGCGGGTTTTGGGAACTGAACTCATTGCATCTCGTGACGCTTCGCGCGTGCCTTCTTCGGTATCTTTGTCGAGGGAGAGATTACGTCTGGATCGGCTGTGGTTTCTTCAGTGTCCCGCAGTCGCGCTCGAACTCAGAGCGCCACGAACCCGCGGTTCTCCCGGCGCATACTGGAAATTCAACCGTTCGCGTTCGACCACCAGAGGACGGTTATGCACCTGCGTGTGTATGTTTCCGATGTACTCGCCAATAATCCCCATGAAAAGAAGCTGGAGCGAACCCAGAAAAAACATGCCGATGGCAATGGGCGCGATACCGAGCGTGAATTCGTGCCAGAACAGCAATTTGTACGCAAAGTACGCGATGCCGCCGAGCAGCGAAAATAAGGATCCCGCAAAGCCCGAGAACGTGACCATGCGTAGCGGGACCTTGGAAAGCTTCGTAATGCCAAGCATGGCAAGATCGTAAAGTGTATAAAAATTGTTCTTGGACTTGCCACTCTTGCGGCGCTGCTGCTCGTACAGAACCTCGGTGTGGGGAAGGCCGATTTCAGCGATCATGCCACGGAAGTACGGATAAGGATCGCCAAACTGGCGGACGAGGTCGATCACTTGCCGGTCGTATAGACCAAAGCCCGTGAAGTTCTCATACGTCTCGATATCGTCGGAAAGCCGGTTGACGAGGCGATAGAAAAGCTTTCTGACCAGAAACATTGGCGCCGACTCGCGGCTCTGGTGCTTGACGGCGATCACGATGGGAATGCCGCTCTCCCACTGTTCCAGCAGTTGGGCAAGAACCTCAGGCGGGTCCTGCAAATCGGACATGAGAACGACGATGGCGTCCCCCTGGGCCTGAAGCAGGGCATGCATCGGAGAACGCACGTGTCCGAAGTTGCGCGCGTTGCGGATCACCTTCACATTCGAATCTGCGGCGGCGATTTCGCGAAGGACAGCAAAGGTCGTGTCGCGAGAGGCGTTGTCGATGAAGATGTGCTCGTAACGATACCTTCCCAGGTTCGACATTAAATCGCGCACGCGTTCGTAAACCTCGCGCACGTTGCCTTCTTCGTTAAAACACGGTGTCACCACGCTGATCGTTTTCATGGGCTCGGCACTCACTTGCCACCTGCTTTGGCCGCCTGTGCCGCGCTCTTCGGCGCAAGACCTCGGTGATAAATCAATTCGGTAAGTGATGGGATGTTGGCATAAGGGCTGTCAATGGTGTCGATCATGATCGGCTGATCTTTGCTTACAGTTTTCCGGATGACCTCGCCGCGCATCAGCTCGCGGCAGGAAATCTGTCCCTGCTGCAGCGGAATCGCGAGATATACATCGGCATCCTGAAGAACGTGGCCGACGGGAAGATCACGTTTCGCATAGACCCCGCGCACCAGCGCGTCGAGATACTCGATTTCTTTCTGCGGAGGCAGACGCTTTTGCGTCCCGGGCGCCCCGCACATTCTCTTGGCGCGATGAAAAGCCTTGAACCAGGTATCGACCTGCTCCGGCACGGAACAGTATGGCGAAACCGTCATGCCCTCGGTCTGGATATCGATATGACGTTCGAACGTCCGCGCACCTTTGGCGTAGGCCATAAGCATGGACGAGGTCCAGTCGTGGTACTCATGGGTGGAGAATCCGATAATGCGGCTGGGATACCGGCTGCGAAGAAAATCGATCTGATTTAGTTCGATGTCGCTGTCTTCTGATGGATAAAGCGAAACGCAGTGGTTGATCGCCAGCGGAATATGGCGATTATCGAAGAACGTCACCAGATCGTCGATGTCCTTGAGCGAGGAGCCTCCCGTCGAGACGATAGCCGGCTTCTTCGCTTTTGCGATCTTTTCGATCAAAACCCAATCGTTGCAGTCGGAACTGGCGATCTTCAGAATGGGAATGCCAAGTTCGCAGCAGAAGTCGACGGAGCTTTCGTCGAACGGAGTTGCCATCGGAATACAACTGGCTTCGCGAATGGCCTGCACCAGTTTGGCGTAGTCCTCCAATCGCAAGCGGGTCTCGAGCGTTTTCTTGATATAACGGATATCATCTCGATGTCGAAAGTCCTGGTGAATGAAGGTGTCAACATCGCGGAATTGCAGTTTGATGGCGGCGCGCACGTTGTTAAAGCGCACAACTTGCGCGAAGTTATTGATGATCTTCAGGCCCCGCTGCAAGTCGCCCAAGTGGTTGTTGGCCAACTCCAGCACGAATAACTCGTCGAATATGTCGTTACCAGTCATGAGTGTGCTTGTCTGTCCAAATTGTCGTGCTGTTACTTGGTATAAGTATGGTAATGTCCTTATTCCTTAACTACATTGTCCATTAGTTCAGTCTCTTCCAGGAATGGGTACATGTCCTCTAGATTGGGAGAGACGATCCGCCCGTCGGCCAATTGCCTGGCCTTCGATCGGGGCTCGAATTCCTGATTGCGATCCAGTAAAACATCGATCAGCGCCGGTCCATCGGCTGCCAGTGCCCGGTCGATTGCCCCTAGCTGGGACTGGCGGTCGATGCGGGTCGACGGAATGCCATAAGCACAGGCCACTTTGACCATGTCGGGCAGAGACGCGCCGCTGCTTGCGCATTCGCCGGTGAGACGCCCGAAGAAACCGGATTGCGTCATGCGCATCGAGAGATATCCGGAGTTATTCAGAACGAAAATCTTGACCGGTAAGTGATGATGAACAATTGTTTGTAGCTCCTGGATGTTCATCTGAATGCTGCCATCTCCCGCAAGACAGACGACCCGTCTGCCGGGGCGAGCAAAAGCGGCGCCGATCACGGCCGGCAGGTCGTATCCCATGGAGGCGGAACCTGAATTGGAAATAAGCCGTTGTTGTCGGCGCAGATGTATCGTCTGGAAGGGCACGATGCACGCAGTTGCATTGGCGCAGACCACGACATCATCCTCCGCAAGCTTCGCTGACAACTGCTCGACAAAGTAATAAGGATTCAACGGCGGTCCCGGCTGGCGCTGACGATCTTGCACGACGGGATAGCGCTGAACTCGCTCGCGGCACCACGACAGCCACGCCTTGTGCGCCCCAACATGTTCATTGTCGGCATCGGACCGGGTATCCCACATTTCTAAGAGCGCCACCAGGAATTGTTTGAGGTCGCAGTGAATAGGCAAATCCGGTTGAACCGTAGGTTTGTTAAACTCGGCAGCGTCGATATCGACTTGTATCTTGAACGCGCGCGGAGCAAATGACTGCCAGTTATAGCTGGTTTGCCGAATGCTGAGCCGCGATCCCAGGATCAAAAGAAGGTCGGCACTCTGTACGGCGAAGTTTCCGGCGCGGTCCCCAATGGTACCTTGCCGTCCGCAAAACAGGGGGTCGTCAGAGGCGATGATGTCGTGGGTCCACGCGGTGGTTACGGGGATGCCGAGGTGGTGGATGAGATTGTCGAACTCAGCAACCGCGTGACCGGCGCGAACGCCGGTACCAGCGATAATCACGGGGCGCTTCGCCTTCCGGATGCGTTCGAGAACTTGCTGACAGTAGAACTTGAGTCGAGAAGGATCGCCGCCGATAGGATTCGCGGCCGCCGCATCCTCCGCTGGATCGTAACCGCGAAGATTGGCTGGGTCGATGGTCGCGGCCTGCACGTCAACCGGAATATCCAGCCAGCAAGGGCCGGGACGTCCACTCTGCGCGAGGTGCCATGCGCGCTCGAGGTGATATCGAATTGAGAGCGGATCGTCGATCATCACCGCATACTTGGTGATGCCGCCGACCATGGCGACGATGTCGGCTTCCTGATCGCCCAGTTGACGCAGGCCAGTAATGCCTCGGGCGCGCATGCATGTCTCGCGTTTTACCTGTCCGGAGATGACCAGCATGGGTACGGAGTCCGTCCATGCGCCAAAAACTCCGTTGAGGGCGTTGATGCCGCCAGGTCCGGTCGTCACATTGACTACGCCGGGCAGGCCGCTGACGCGAGCGTAGGCTTCCGCAGCCATCGCGGAGGCCTGCTCATGGTGATTACAAACATAATGCATGCGCGGTTCGCGGCCGATGGAGTCGTTCAGGTGCATGCTGCCGCCGCCGGTGACGAGAAAAATGTGGCGCACCCCCCAATCTGCGAGCCGGCCGGTAATGTAATCAGAAAGCTTCATCGCCGTGCGGCCTCGGAAGTTACTTTGGAGCGGACTTGCGGGCGACCTGTTGAGTTCGAGCCGCGTAGTGAGAGCACAGGGTTACTAAGCCCGAGCTGACGGACTTGAGCGCTGATCTCGTCGTCGTGCAGCAATGTTGCAATGATGATGGGCTCGTGTGTGCCGGCGATATCCTGATGACCAACAACGGGAGCGCCCGCAAATTTCTTACCCTTCAGTATTGGGTTGTTGTCTACTAATGCGCGAATTGTAAGTTTCGCGAAACAAGGTAAGGCGAGAAGCTTCATCGCCAACTGACCTGCGCCCCAAAGAATGACCTGCGGAGTATCAGTAAGTTGTTTGGCCAAATGCTGGTTGATCTGTTCCATCTGCTCTGCGGAATGCTGGATATAGGAATCGATGGCCGACGGCAATTCGCGGTCCCGCACCACCGCGCGCTCCTCGGCAATTTCACCCTGATCGCGGAAAACTCCAAAAACCGCGGGATAGAGCGTTTCCTCCGCTGTCTGAATCAGCTTTTGCTCCACCAGAACCGGCTTGAAGCCGAAGCGGCGGGTGGCGTTCTCAAGAGCACACTTCGAAAAGTGGTTAATGTGTTCGGTGTTGAATTCCTGGAAGGGGGCATACAGATAATCGTCGTACCGGGTGGCGTCAGGGGTCTCGAGATATAAGTAACCTCCCGGCGCTAGCACACTGCGGGCAGCCGCGAAGAATGCTGGGATGTCATACACGTGTTCGAGTACGTGGCTGAACACGACGCAGTCGAATTTGGGCATGTGCGCTGGTGCCGACGCGATGGAGCCCACATAAGCCTCAAATCCGCGCTCGCGGCACGCCGCCGCACAGCGCGGCGAAGGGTCGAGTCCGGCGACAGCTGTGAATCCCTGGTCGCGGAGAGCAGTCAGCAATCCGCCCGTGGCGCAGCCGGCATCGAGAATGCTGGCGGAACGCGAAGGCACGGCACGAGCAATGTCTCGGGCGGCTATCGCGAGTCGAGCGGCATCGTAGGATGAAACGCCACTGCCCGTCGCCGTCGCCGAGTCGTCATACTTTGACCACTCGCAGTAAAAGTAGTCGTAGTCACGCTGCGTGGCCGCGGGATCGGCGTAAACAAAACCGCAGCGGTGGCACACGACCACGCCGTATTCGCTCGGAAGAGGATAGCCGTCGGGAACGATGAATCGCTGATGATGACAAAGCGTGCGCCCGGCGGCGCCGCAAACACCGCAGCCGCGATGAGGTTGAGAAGCGAGAGTGGCGGCGCTATGCATGGGACCCTCGGGCGGCGACGTCAGCTTTCGGAATCTCGCGCTCGACGAGAGACTTTCCAGAAAACCATTGGTAGGTGCGGCGAATGCCTTCGCGCAGCGTTACCTGGGCACTGAGACCCAACTCTTCGCGCGCTCTCGTCGTGCTGGGCACATAGCGGTGCGCCGGCGCTCCAGGAGTTGGCGTGGAAGCGATCTCTACTTTGCCTGCTGGTTGCAGCGAGACAGCGACTTCATGCGCGAGGGCCGCGATGTTCACTGCGTCTTCGGAGCCGACGTTATAGGCCCGGCGCGACTCTCCCTTGAACAGAATCGTCCACAGCCAGACCATGAGATCCGAAGCGTAAAGATAAGATCGCACCGCGGAGCCATCTCCCTGGACGCAAATCGTCCCGCGAGGCGGCCGAGCATTATTTGGACGGTCGCTATTCAGACGATCGTTGATAAAGTTGCCGATTGCAAAGTGCGTGTCGAGCTGCATGTACGGCCCGACGAATGCGAAGCAGCGAGCGATCTTAACTTCGAGAGCGGAGGTCGCCGCGAGCGAACATAACAACTCCGCCGCGCGCTTACCCTCGGCGTAGGCATTCGAGGCGTCGAGCGGATCCGGGCCCCCGGAAAACGATTCCGGCATGTGGGTGAGCTCCGGCGGTTGAGTTCCATAAACTGCGCCAGAGCTGACGAACAGTAGCTTCCTTACACTTTTTGCCGCTGCAAATTCCAACGTGCGGCGCGTGCCCTCGACGATGGTGTCGAACATTACCAGCGGCGCCTTCCGATTGAGCGTGGCGCTGGCTTCAGTAGCGGCATGAATGACGTGCGAAAACGCATCTTGCGGAAATGCGTCGCGGCGGACGTCGGTCGCATACAGCGCAATAGAGCGGTCGCGAGCGAGGTGTGGAGCTTTCTGCGCCAGCGCTTGAGGGTGCCGCGCAACCGCAACCGCACGAGCGTTGAGATCCAATCGCCGGTTAGCCCATGCAAAGGTTTCCAACAGCCAGCATCCGAAAAAACCCGTGGCGCCGGTGATCAGAATGCGCTGGCCGCGCAACTCCTGCCAAAGAGTCTCGGTCCGCGCGAGGGCGTTATCGAGATCCAGTGCCAGCCGGTTTGTCGTTATTCCCCGAGTCATCGTTGTCGATGCCTTATGCTCCGCGAACGGCGGACGCGGCTTTTGGAATCTGGTGGAAAGTCTCCGTCGTATAGTCGAGCATTGCTTGCGTGATGCCGGGGTAGAGGCCGATCCAGAAAACGTTGTTCATGACGAAATCCGTATTCCGCAAATCTCCGACCACACGCTTGCGAATGTCGCGATAAGCGGGTTGACGCAGCAGATTACCGCCGAAAAGCAGGCGGGTAGCGATGTTTCGTGATTCCAGAAAACGCACGATCTGGTTGCGAGTTGCCGGAGCGTCTTCACGCACAGCAAGCGGAAAGCCGAACCAACTCGGGTCCGAACGCTCCGTGGCCTTGGGCAAAATGAAGATGTCTTCAAGATCGCCAAGCGCGTCATGAAGCTTGGCAAAGTTGGCGCGACGCGCGGCGATGAAACCGGGCAGCTTTTTGAGCTGCGCAACTCCGACGGCGGCTTGCATGTCAGTCGCCTTGAGGTTGTAGCCGATATGGCTGTAAATATATTTGTGGTCGTAGCCCGCTGGCAGGTCGCCGAGTTTCCACTCAAAGCGGCAACCGCAGGTGTTCGACTTTCCGGGATCACACCAGCAGTCGCGGCCCCAATCGCGAAAAGACTCGGCTAATTTCTTGAGCGCCGGCGACTGTGTAAGCACGCATCCCCCTTCACCCATGGTGATGTGGTGCGCAGGATAGAAACTGGTGGTGGCGAGATGGCCGAAAGTGCCGACACCGCGTCCCTTGTAGAGAGAGCCGACAGCATCGCAGCAATCCTCGATCACCCACAGATTGTGTTTCGTCGCCAGCGCAAGCACGGCGTCGACGTCGAAAGGATTGCCGAGAGTGTGCGCCAGCACGATAGCTCTTGTGCGATCTGAAACAGCGTCTTCCAGTTGAGTTGTATCTATGTTGTAAGTCGGCAGTTGAACATCGACAAAGACAGGGATAAGTCCATTCTGAATGATCGGGTTGACGGTGGTCGGAAAACCCGCCGCCACGGTGATGACCTCGTCCCCGGCGGAGAGCTTGCGTTCGCCGAGCGATGGAGACGTGAGACAAGAAAGCGCCACGAGGTTGGCGGAAGATCCGGAGTTGACAAGTGAAGCACAGCGCGCGCCCATGAACGCGGCAAACTCGCGCTCAAACTGGGCGGCGAAGCGGCCGGTCGTAAGCCAGGCGTCCAGCGACGCTTCTACCAGAAGTTCCAGCTCGGTCGAGTCAAAGACTTTTCCGGAGACGGGTATGCTGCTTTGTCCGGGCACGAATGCCGGTGGCTCCAGTGCGACAGCGTAATATTGCTGGACGAGCGCCCGGACTTCTTCACGGAGTTGGGCGGCACTTTTGGAATTCTGGCTGGTGGTCGTCGTCATGGTCAAGTTATCCCCGGCCCGCGTGAGCCATGGCTGAGGGAGCACCTAGAAATTCGCGATACCATTCGAGCGTGCGATCAAGGCCGGACTCAAGCGTGAACTGCGGTTGCCAGTTGAGCACGGTGCGAGCTCGCGCGGCACTTAAGAACTGATGACGAATTTCGTTACTGGCTTGGTTGAGTACCTCAGGGCGCAGGGACGATTTCATCTTTCGTAGAATCAGTTCCACGATGTCAATTACGCTCACCTGACTTTCATTAGAAAAGTTGAAGGCCTGGCCGCGGAGAGCGGGATCCGACAGAAGTCGCTCTGCGAGCAGCATGTAGGCGGCTGCGCCATCCTCGATATAGAAATAATCGCGGACAAATTTGCCGTCCGATCGCACGATAGGCGGCTCTTTGCGAATAATTGAGCGCATCGTACCTGGAACGACGCGGTTCCAGTTAAGGTCGCCACCGCCATAAAAATTTCCACAGCGTGTAATCGCAACCGGCAAGTTGTAGCTCGCAGCATAACTCTGCGCGAGCAAATCGGCGCAAGACTTACTGACGTCGTAAGGATGGCGGCCTTGCAGGGGCATTGTTTCGTTGTAAGGGAGATGTTCTTGATCGCCATAGGCCTTGTCCGAAGAGGCCACGACAATCGACGCTACCTTGGGTGAGCGCCGGCAAGCCTCGAGCACATTCCATGTGCCTTCGATGTTGGTCGAGAACGTCGAGATCGGATTGCGATTGGCGATGCCGACGATGGTCTGGGCCGCCAGGTGAAAAACGATTTCGACTTCATACTCGCCGAGCGTGCGCTCGATCGATTCTCGGTCCGTAATATCGCCGCGGACGGTATTGACTTGCTCAATGCGCCCGCTGCGCACGAGTTCGCTCTGAGGAACCCAGTCCCGCACCAGGCAGATGACATTCGCGCCGCTCTCCATCAGTTGCTTCACCAGCCACGACCCCAGCAATCCTGTGCCGCCGGTGACGAAGACCGAGCGATCCCGCCAGAATGAGTTCATTTCGCCCACACTTTCCAGGGAGTTTGTTCGCTCGCCCAAAGCTCATTCAGATATTGGTATTCGCGGTAAGTGTCCATGGCGAAGAAAAATCCATCATGGCGATAGGCCATGAGCTGTCCTTCGCGCGCCAAACGCTCCAGAGGTTCACGTTCGAGGACGCACTCCGGGCCTCCCAGGTAATCGAGCACGCGCCGGTTGAAGACGAAGAAGCCTGCGCTGATCAATCCGTTGGCTTTGGGCTTTTCCATGAAGCGCTGAACCCGGCCCTGGGTGTCGGTTTCGAGCACTCCGAAGCGCGAGATCGGCGGAACCGACGTAACCGTGGCAAGACGTCCATGCTGGCGATGAAAGTCGAGCAGGCTATTGATATTCACATCGCTCAGGCCATCGCCATAGGTCAACAGAAACGTATCGTCATCCTCGAGATAGCGAGCAACGCGCTGTAAGCGTCCGCCCGTCATAGTTTCAAGACCGGTGTCGGCGAGGGTAACGGCAAAGTCCTGCTCCTCATGAGCGCCCATGAATTCGATCTGTGACTTGCGCCCCAGGCAAATCTTGAAGTCGCTATTCATGGCCTCGTAGTTCAGGAAGTAATCCTTGATCATGTTGCCGCGATACCCGAGGCAAAGAATGAACTCGCGCATGCCGTAGTGGGCATACATTTTCATGATGTGCCACAGAATCGGCCGTCCGCCGACTTCGACCATAGGTTTGGGGCGGAATTCGGTTTCTTCCCGGAGACGGGTACCTAATCCACCACACAGAACTACGACCTTCATAGCTGGGTTTCCTGGCAGCGCCGGCGACAGGCGCCGGCTGGTATCTTTTGGACGTTGTACTTCTGAACCTTGTCTTCTCAACGACGTTCTTAATGAATGCGCTATGCGGACTTATCTGCACTGTTTATCGTCAGAAATCCGGTCCGCAAATCAGTTATCCCACATGCGCGTGTGGAAGGCAGTATTACGGAAGTCACCGAGTGGGCGTCGATTCGAGCGTAAGCGCCGGTCGAAGATCAGCGATCGCTCTGTAGAGGTTGGTTTGCGTCGGCAAAAGAAATGTGACGATGCCCAAAGAAACTAAATAACACTGAAAAAACGAGAACGATGGCGCCGGCAATGTAAGGGGCGCTGCGATCGTGTCCGGGCTGGCGGCGGATGAAGCCGACGACGAAAGGGAGTGCGGCGGCGGACACGATCATGCCGGTGGCGTAGACGCCCACGCAGCGGATCCATTCCCTGAGGTAGTTGCCTTTAGTCTTGAATACAAACCACTTATATCCGAAGAAAGCGAACGTGATGCTGAACAGATTAGCTAGGAGGCTGGCGAGAACGTATCCGTAAGTGAAGATCGGAGTTAGAAGCAAGGTGAACAACGCAAAGCACGCGTAGCCGAAAGCCGTGTTGCACGCGCCGACAGCTAAGTACCGGATCAGGGTCAGCTTGCGTGGATTCGCTACTCTGGCGCTCGGCTCGGCGAGCGGAGGCAGCTCAGAGATAGCCTGGTGATTGTCCATCCGCATTTGTGATCATGGTAGCCGGATGAACTGGGAACACACAGGTTACTATCGTTACCATCACGATTGGGCGGGGGCTGCTGCTCGCTTGGGGAAGATGTCTCCCACACGGCGGATCTCGGCACCCACCGCCTTCAGTTTTTCTTCAATATTTTCGTATCCACGGTCGAGATGATAAACGCGGTCGATAATAGTCTCGCCGTCGGCCACCAATGCCGCCAGAACAAGCGATGCGGAGGCGCGCAGGTCCGAGGCCAGAACGGCGGCGGCGCTGAGCGGAGTTCCGCCGCGGATAATGGCGCGTCTTCCCTCGATCTTGATGTTAGCGCCCATGCGCACCAGTTCTTGCGCGTGCATGAAGCGGTTTTCGAAAATATTCTCTGTGACGATCGAAGTGCCTGCCGCCTGCGTGGTGAGTGCCATATATTGCGCCTGCATGTCGGTGGGAAAGCCGGGATACTCTTCTGTGTTCATGTCCGCGGCAGCGATGGGTTGATCTCCCATCACGCGGACAGAATCGGCTTTGATCGCTGTCTTCACTCCGGCTTCGGCCAGCTTCTGCAGAATGGCAGTGAGGTGCGTGGGATCGCATCCGGCGATGTTGAGATCGCCTCCGGTCAGCGCGCCGGCGATGATGAATGTTCCCGCCTCGATGCGGTCGGGGATGATGCGATGCTTCGCACCGTGCAGCTTGGAGACACCGGTCACACGAATCGTGGAGGTGCCGGCACCCTGGATTTTCGCTCCCATGGCGTTGAGCAGCGCGGCAAGGTCAGCGACCTCCGGCTCGCGGGCGCAATTCTGCATGATCGTCTCGCCCTCGGCCAGCGTTGCCGCCATCAGCAAATCCTCGGTGCCCGTTACGGTAATTCTGTCGAAAACAATTTTCGCGCCGCGCAGCCGTTCTGCAGTGGCCTCGACATAGCCATGCTCCTGCGTGATCTTTGCGCCCAGGCTTTCTAACCCTTTGATGTGCAGGTCGATGGGGCGCGCACCGATAGCGCACCCGCCTGGCAGTGAGACCCGCGCACGGCCACATCGCGCCACCAGCGGCCCCAAGACAAGCGTCGAAGCGCGCATCGTTTTGACGAGTTCATACGATGCCTCAGGAGTCGCCAGCGTACGAGCGCAAATTGTTGTTCTATGATGTGCGCGTCCATAGCCAAGTTCGACTTCGGCGCCCATTTCGGCGAGGAGCTTGCGAGTGGTTCCGATGTCGCGCACCTGCGGAATGTTTTCAAGAATCACCGGCTCGTCCGTGAGCAACGCCGCCGCCATGCAGGGGAGCGCGGCATTCTTTGCGCCGCTGATGCGGACCGTCCCCAGCAGGGGATTGCCGCCTCGAATTACGAGCTTATCCATATCGTGATGCGGTTCCGAAAACGCGCGGTTGAGTTCAAGCCTTCCGAGTACATTCCATTCTAGCGGCGGATGAAGCGTGACGCTCGGGCCAGGGTGTTAATCCCAAAGGCACGGCCGATTTAAGGCCGCTCGCGTTTCACAATGCCTTTCTCCGCGCTGGCTGTCGCAATCGCTTTGCCGACGTGTCCGCGGGATCGCTTAAGCGCTTTTACAGCCTCGCTGCGGCTGACTCCCGCCTTCGCCATCACAAAAGCGATCGGCATGCTCTGCGCTGCCTTAAGCAGTTTGCGCGCGTCCGCGCGATCGAGTCCCGCTGCATTTTCTAAAATGCCGATTCCGCGCTCGGTCAGTTTTTCATTTTTCAAACGGAGATTGACCATGAGGTTGCCGTAAACATGTCCCAGACGAGTCATGGCGCCCGTCGATAGCATGTTCAGGATCATTTTCTGCGCGGTGCCGGCCTTCATGCGCGTAGAGCCGGCCAGAACCTCTGCCCCAACCTCAGCCACAATGGCCACGTCAGCAGCGTCGCCAAGCGGGGATTTCTGGTTGCTGACCACGGCAACGGTTTTCGCGCCACGAACGCGAGCATATTCCAGGGCGGCGACCGTGAAGGGCGTGCGTCCGCTGGCCGCGATTCCGATGACGACATCTTTTCTGGTGGGCTTCCGCTTCGCGATGTCGCGACGCCCCAGCGCGCGCGAGTCCTCGTCTGCCTCCACAGCCGCTCCCAGAGCTCTATTGCCGCCGGCGATGACGAATTGCACCGTGCGGGGATCAACGTCAAACGTCGGAGAACACTCGACCGCGTCGAGCGCGGCGATACGGCCGCTGGTACCCGTTCCGACATAGATCAGACGTCCTCCGTTCGAAAGTGCCGTAACAATCAGATCGATGGCCTTCGCGATCTCCGGCAGCGCGCGCTTCACGGCAGTGGAAACCTTGGCGTCCTCCACGTTGATGATGCGAGCGATCTCGAGCGCAGACTTGTGATCGAGTCCAGAGGACGCCGAGTTTGGTTTTTCCGTGCTGAGGCGGCGAAGTTCCACGATCGCCGGCGTGCGACGACTCGACAGCTTGCGCGCTTTCCGGCTCAAGCTTTCGTCCCCAAGGCTTCCATCACCGCGTCGTAAAACGCCGGCCGCACTTGCTTGATGGCTTCGTTCCGGCAGTCGGGCCAGGTGCGGTTGGTAAGCAAAGTGATCGAAACCCGGCGTTCTGGATCGATCCACAGCGATGTGCCGGTGTAACCGAGATGTCCGATTGAACGCGAAGACAAATACTTCCCGGATTGCGATGGCGCCGATGGCGTGTCCCAACCAAGCGCTCGCGAAGTTCCGGCAGGCGTAGATTCGCGGCGCGTAAATACCTCCGTGGTCGCCGGGCGCAGAATCGGGTGGCCGCCATTGAGCATGGAGTGCGCAAAAATGGCCAGATCTTCGGCAGTCGAAAACAGGCCGGCCTGCGCGGCAATGCCGCCGAGCACGCTCGCATTCTCGTCCTGCACCTCGCCCTGAATCAGGCGATGCCTGAAGGTGTGATCGTCAGCCGTCGGCGGAATTGCGCTCTTCAAGCCGGGCGCGGGATTGAATGTCGTGTGCGTCATCCCGATCGGGCCAAAGATTTCGCGCTGGCAAAATGTGTCGAGCGATTCATCTGCGAGTCGCTCCAGCGCTACGCCGAGAATGATAAAGCCGATGTCGCTATATTCAGTGCGCGCGCCGGGCGCAGCCGTCAGAGAAGTAGTGAACGCGGCTTGCAATAATTGCTCGCGAGTGTTCGCCCGCAGAAAGAGCCTTTCGTAGGCAGGCAGTCCCGAGCTGTGCGCGAGCAGCATGCGCAGCGTGACCGCACCACGGCGAGGATCATTCCCGGCAAATTGTCCCGTGAATTCGGGGACGATGGCGCTAACCGG
>Ga0182015_10004144_pt1 | contig 15796 bp, 12 predicted proteins | sample 712P3MmetaG_FD_120478 | JGI IMG/M metagenome (GOLD analysis project Ga0182015, IMG submission 120478) | Permafrost microbial communities from Stordalen Mire, Sweden - 712P3M metaG | ecosystem: Environmental > Terrestrial > Soil > Wetlands > Permafrost | place: Sweden: Stordalen | collected... | reverse complement strand
GTAAACCATTCAAAAGAATGGCGGGGACGACGGGACTCGAACCCGCGGCCTCTGCCGTGACAGGGCAGCGTTCTAACCAACTGAACTACGTCCCCACTCGCCAAATCAACAACTTCCGAAAACCTCGTCGGAGAAGGCTTTTGCAGGTTTGGAAGTTAGCGCCCAATACGTTCGATGATGCGAGGCTCAGTTTCCAGCCCGCACCGAATGTGTGCACTTACGCAAAGCAATCTTAACACAACCGAAGCACGGCTCTTGGGTAGCCCATCCGACGCTTTTGGCCAATCCAATAGATAGAACTCGATAAGAACTCGAGAATCATTCGTACTCTTTCCAACAACCACCGTTCCTTAGAGAAAATCCATCGGAGCAAGGTGTAAATTACCGAGATCCAGCGGCGATACCAGACTCATTCCAAAGCGCCTTTGGTATTCTTGACACGGACTTCCCCCATGCATAGAGTCTCTGAGTCGAAAACGCCGACCGGGACAGGAACCATGACACGCCTTGCGGGTTACCGGCCGCCTTATCCGGGTACGCAACCGAGTCATCTGCATCCGCCTTATGTATCCTCGATCAAACGTGCGCCCACAAAGCCGCAGGTGCCGATTCCTCACACTTTATCCGAGGTAACTGGGCCATCGTTTGGACCTGAAATCGTGGCCCCACACGCCAGCGATTTGACGCGCGGGCACTCTGGAGAACCGCTTGGTGAGCGGATCATTGTGAGCGGGCGCGTGCTTGATGAAAACAGCCGTCCGATGACAAACACGCTGGTGGAAATATGGCAGGCGAATGCAGCGGGCCGATACCGGCACGAATGGGATCAACATCCAGCACCGCTCGATCCGAATTTCTCAGGCAGTGGGCAAGCCGTCACCGATTGCGAGGGTCGCTATCGCTTCATCACCATTCGTCCAGGAGAGTATCCGTGGCGCAATCACCACAATGCTTGGCGGCCGGCGCATATTCACTTTTCTCTGTTTGGTCCGGCATTTGCCACGCGGCTGGTCACACAGATGTATTTTCCGGGCGATCCGCTCATTCCGTTTGATCCGATCTTCAACTGCACGGCGGATGAAACGGCCCGCAACCGGCTCATCTCCGCTTTCGACTGGGAAACTACCCTGCCGGACCAGGCCCTTGGTTACAAGTTCGATATTATCTTGCGAGGGCGCCAAGCCACGCCGATGGAGGAATGAATGAGTTTGCAAACGACGACGTCGCAGACGGTTGGGCCATTTTTCAAGATTGGTTTCGAGTGGCTGCACCGCGACAACCTGGTTGGTGAAGGCGTCACCGGCGAGCGAGTTACGATTCAGGGTCGAGTTTTTGATGGCGACGGAATTCCGGTGCCGGATGCGATGCTGGAAATCTGGCAAGCGAATGCGCACGGAAAATATGCCCATCCGGAAGATAGGCAGGACAAGCCGATAGAGCCCGGGTTTACAGGCTACGGCCGTGTGCCGGTGGCCGCAGATGGAGCGTTTCGCTTTACCACGATCAAGCCCGGACCGGTGCCTGGTCCCAGGGTTAGCGAGCAGGCGCCGCACATACTCGTTTCCGTTTTTATGCGTGGCCTGCTACGACGGATGGTGACGCGCATCTATTTTCCGGAGGAGCCGCGCAATGCCGCAGACTTTATTCTTAACTTAGTTGAACCAGAGCGGCGTTCGACTTTAATTGCGAAAAAGTCCGCTGGCTGCCCCGGCATGCTGGAATGGAATGTTGTTCTACAAGGGCCCGAGGAGACAGTATTCTTCGACCTGGGATTATAGAGTTGGCGTGGTAGACCCACCTGGATGACCCTGTTAGATCCACTATTCGGCTCAGCGGCGGTGAGCGAAGTCTTCTCGGACGGCGCGCGTCTCCAGCACATGCTGGACTTCGAGGCTGCGCTCGCGCGCGCCGAGGCTCGCTGTGGTGTAATCCCTGCGGCCGCAGGCCAGGCGATTTCTTCGAAGTGCAAGGCGAACCTGATCGACACCAGCGCACTCGCCGCTGCGACTGCTGCGTCGCTTAACCCCGCAATACCGTTGATTAAGCAAGTCACGGCGCTGGTCGGCAAAGACGATCCTGAGGCAGCCCAGTTCGTTCACTGGGGCGCAACCAGCCAGGACGCGAACGATACCGGCCTGGTCCTGCAGATCCGGAAAGCTCTCGACATTCTCGATGCTGAGCTAGCTATCCTCTGCACTGGGTTGGCGAAGTTGGCGCAGCAGTACCGTTCCACTCCGATTACTGGCCGGACCCTGATGCAACATGCGCTGCCAACTACTTTCGGAGTCAAGGTTGCTGGCTGGCTGGACGGCATGAATCGCCATCGCGAGCGGTTCGCAGAAACCAGGACACGAGTGCTGGTCCTGCAGTTTGGCGGCGCCGTTGGAACACTGGCGGCACTAGGAGAAAAGGGATTGCAGGTAGCGGAGGGTTTGGCAGCAGAACTCCGGCTTGGGCTTCCTGCCATGCCATGGCATTCGCAACGGGACCGAATTGCCGAGGTGGCAACCACGCTGGGCCTCTGCATCGGCAGCTTAGGTAAGATGGCGCGCGATATTTCCCTCCACATGCAAACCGAGATCGCGGAAGTGCTCGAGCCTGCGGGCGAGGGCCGTGGAGGTTCCTCGACGATGCCGCACAAGCGCAACCCCGTGAGTGCCGCGGTAGTGTTATCAGCCGCCACGCGGGTTCCCGGTCTTGTCAGCACTATGTTGAGCGCTATGGTCCAGGAGGATGAGCGCGGTCTTGGCAATTGGCAGGCAGAATGGGAAACGCTGCCGGAAATCTTCCGCCTGACCGCCGGAGCGCTTCACCAAATGGCGACGATTGTTCCTCATCTCGAAGTCGACACAGCGCGCATGAAGCGTAATCTTGAAGCCACTCAGGGTCTGATGTTTTCTGAAGGGGTCGCCGTGGCGATGGCATCCCACATCGGTAAATCCTCCGCTCGTAAGTTGGTAGAAGCCGCGAGCCTCGAGGCACGCAAATCTGGAAAGCATCTCCGTGAAGTGCTGGCTCAAGACCGAACCGTAAGCGACCATCTAACTGCAGCCGAACTGGATCGCTTGTTCGAGCCAGAGAATTACTTGGGCATCGCTGAAGAATTGGTAGATCGTGTCATCGCTGCCACTAAGCATTGATATCGACAGTTATCAATGGAAGGAACACAGCCAGGAAGGGCAAGTAATGCCGTTCGTCGACATTGGAGAACTGAAAACGCACTACGCGCTCACGGGCGACCGAGAGCCGGTTCTGATGTTTTCCAATTCCCTGGGCACCGATTTTTCCATGTGGGACCCGCAGATGGAGGAACTGGGACGGCGCTTCCGCATTTTGCGTTACGATACCCGCGGGCATGGGCGGTCTTCGGTAACAGCAGGTGAATATACAATCGAGCAGCTCGGCTGCGACGTTCTCGGTCTGCTGGATTCGCTTCTCATCGATCGTGTACATTTCTGCGGGCTCTCGATGGGTGGCATGATTGGCATTTGGCTGGGGATTCACGCGCCCACCCGCCTCCATCGAGTGGTGCTCTGCAACACCGCCGCTCGCATCGGAACAAGAGAAGTGTGGAATGCGCGCATCGCTAAGGTTCGCAAGGATGGGATGAAGTCCGTGGCCGCTGTGGTCATCGAGCGCTGGTTTACGCCGACGTTTCGCGCATCATTTCCGGAGAAGGTGGCCCGAACGCAGCAAATGCTCGAGAACTCGCCACCGGAGGGTTATGCGTCATGTTGTGCCGCCATTCGCGATATGGATCAGCGCGAAGCCGTTGCGCAAATCAAGATTCCAACGCTTGTGATCTACGGCGGAAGTGATTCAGTCATACCAACCGCTGAAGCTCATTTGCTTGCGGACCAAATTCCGGGAGCAGCGGAGGTTGAACTGGCCGCTGCTCACCTCTCGAGTGTCGAGCAGGCCGACGCATTCACGGAGGCCGTTGGTAGGTTCCTTTCCGCGTAATGAGACGTGAGGCGATTTAAGATGGATGACCACAAGCGCTACGAGCAGGGCATGAAAATCCGGCGAGCTGTTCTAGGCGATGAGCACGTGGACCGAGCCCTCGCCGCGACAACGGATTTCAACCGCGAATTCCAGGACTTCATCACTCGCAACGCCTGGGGTGAGATATGGACGCGTCCCGGCCTTCCCCGCCATACTCGCAGCCTGTTGACGCTTGCGATGATGATCGCTTTGAATCGTGGTGAGGAATTCCGCATGCACCTGAAGGCCGCCTTCAACAACGGTGTCACCCGCGACCAGATCAGAGAGGTCCTGCTGCAATCCGCCATCTATTGTGGCGTTCCCGCGGCGAACTCCGCGTTTCACGCGGCAGCTGAAGTTTTCCAGGAGATGGATCGGGAAAAAGAGACGGAAGGCCAAACCAGGACAAATTCCAAAAAGAGGAGATGACCACGACGGAAGTGCAACTTCTCATTGGCGATCATGACGCCGCTTCGGAAAATCGTTTTGCGAAACAGCGGTCGCGGGTGACAGCTTAACTCTGTGCCAATTTCATTGCGAACCCAAGTCGGAATTGTTGGTGCGGGACCTGCCGGTCTCGTGCTGTCTCACCTTTTGTATTTGCAGGGAATCGACTCCGTCGTAGTGGAGAATCGCAGCCGCCAACATTCAGAGCAACGCATCCGCGCCGGCGTTCTGGAGCAAGGAACCGTTGACCTGCTCACCCAAATGGGGGTTGGCGAACGGATGAAAGCCGAAGGCTTAGTCCACTACGGGATCGAGTTACGCTTCGGAGGCCGAGGCCACCGCATTGATTTCAAGGACCTCACCGATGGAAAAGGAATCACCATCTACGCGCAGCACGAGGTTCTAAAAGACCTGAACAATGCTCGTCTTGCGACCGGCGGCCAAGTGTTCTTTGAGGTTGAAAATGTCAGCGTGCATGACTTCGACGGATCCGAGCCGAAGATCCGATACGAAAAAACCGGAACTTCTTATGAATTGACCTGCGACTTCATTGCTGGGTGCGATGGCTTTCACGGCACCTGCCGGCCTAGCATTCCGCCCGGAGTGCTCACTCATTATGAGCGGGAGTATCCCTTCGGCTGGCTCGGCATTCTGGCCGATGCGCCTCCCTCCTCCGAAGAACTGATCTATACTCACCATGATCGCGGCTTTGCCCTGCTCAGCATGCGGACGCCGCGCATCAGCCGTTTGTATCTGCAATGCAAGCCAGACGAAGACATTGATTCGTGGAGCGACGAGAGAATCTGGCGGGAACTTCAGATACGTCTAGCCTCGAACGGATGGAAACTCACGGAAGGGCAAGTCTTGCAGAAGGGCATAACGGGCATGAGGAGTTTTGTGGTCGAACCCATGCAATACGGCAGGCTGTTCTTAGCCGGAGACTCGGCGCATATCGTTCCGCCGACCGGAGCCAAGGGATTGAACCTCGCGGTTGCCGATGTTCAGGTACTGGCGCGCGCCCTCAAGCATTTCTATAACACGGGACGTCGTGATCTGCTCGATACTTATTCTGAAGTGTGCCTGCGGCGCGTGTGGAAAGTACAACGGTTTTCGTGGTGGATGACTTCCATGCTGCATCGCTTTCCCGATGAGAATCCTTTCGATCATCGGCGCCAGCTCGCCGAGCTGGACTATGTGACCAGCTCACGCGCCGCTGCCAAGACGCTAGCCGAAAATTACGTAGGACTTCCACTGGAATGAGCACCCTTTATTTGCGCTTCTTGGCGACGGAAAGTTTTCGGATCACTTCGCGAGGCAGAGGCGCTCCCTTCAACCGGTGAGCCTCAGTGGGATGGGCGCCCGCCCAGACGCGCGTTTCCGAGCCCTCCATAGCCAACGCGCCATCGAGCAGAAACTTGTGGCTGATGACGAAGCTGCTTTTTCTCCATTCGGCGACGCAGGATTCCGCCACCAGTTCGTCGCCGAACGAAGAGGGAAGGATGAATCGCGCTCGCGCCTCCACGATCGGAATGCCGACGATGCCATGTTCTTTAAACAACTCCTTCAGCGGTAGACCGGCGGCGCGAAACAGCCCCGAAGTGCAGTTGTCGAACCATCGGAAATAGTTGGCGTAAAAAACGATCTGGGCGGGATCACAATCTCCAAACTCCACCCGGATTCGCATACGATTCAGGAACATGATTTTAGTTATCGCCAGAGAGCATCAGCGCGCTACCTGAAGCATTCAGCATATTCTAAACGGCTCAGAGCGCATGAAGAAAGTTTGCGGTCGGAACAAAATTTGGTAAATCCGTAATCGACTTTTCTCTCTAGCGTGGGCGCACCTCCAATTGCACTGGTCGCGCGAACGAGCTTACATCCGGATCGTAGTATTCGTAGACTCGGGACTGGAACGTCCGGACGCGGATGGGATACTTGGCCCGCAATCGGAAGTGCAGGGTCACCGTCTGCTGGGGGGCAATCGAGTTGAAATAGAGAATGGCCTGCGTCGCCGTCAGACTGAATTTTTCCAGGCGACCGGTTTTCTGGGACGAACTCTTCTCGACGTAGTCCTGCAAATCCTCGCTCATTAGGTCAAATCCGGGAGGAATGCCAAGATCCACCATCACCATATTCGCATTCTTGGGCAGATTGTTCTTGATGGTCACAGCGGCAGCGGCGATGTCGTCCTGCGAGAGGTGGGTGCGGTCATATGCAACGTTGATGGAAAGCGCCTCGTTCGCGGGTTTCTCATCCCACGGAATGAAGTAGCTTCCCACAATCTGGTAAGCCAATCCTCCTTTCCCCTCGAAGCGGACTTCGATTGTGCTAGGGTGGCGCGGTTCTGCAATGCGCTTTGATTCGTCGCTCGTCGATGCGGTCCTGGACCCGATATCCTCAGCCTCGACGTCCTTGAACACGAACTGATGCAGCAGATCGTTATTCTCCGGGGTGAGCGTGAGTTTCTGCCCGACCTTGCCGTCCAGCAAGATCTCGAGCGTACCGCGAACGTCCGCCGATGCTTTCTCTGTTGCGAGGAGCAGCGCTCGAAGAGCCATGATGGTGGCTTGCGTCGTGCCCCATGCGCCGGACGCATCTTTCTTCGAAGCGATGTAATTCATGGCCTTGCGCGCCGTGCCGGGGCCCTCGCCCCACTTCAGCAATGCCTGGACGGCGAGTCCCGTAGTCTCGACGCTGGCGCCGACGCCGGTTGCGTAGACACCGGTTTCGTCAGCACTCCACCATGCCTGCTCATCTTTTTCCGTGTGAGCATCGAGCAGGAGTTGCATCGCCTGATGAGTGAATTCGCGATCCTTTGAATGATCGGTCGTCCCGTAGTCGGCGGCGAAGTTGGCGACCACTCCTAATGTGTAGGCGTCCGCCTTGCCATTCATGTGGGTTTCGATAAACCGCTTGGCCTTTTCCACTGCTGGTCCTTGATATCCCGTGTTCTCCAGCGACCACGCGATGTAGGCGGTAATTCGAAGCGCGTCAGAGTTGTAGCGGTTGGTGGCGCCTTCGTTGATAAAAGAAGTGTCGGGCTTCCAGCTTCCGTCGGCTCGCTGTTGGATGGCCAGCCACTGCTGAGTGCGCATGATGAGCTTCCCATCTACCTCGTAGACCTTCGACATGTCGCTGAATTCCATGAGCCCGTAAGAGGTCAATATCTTGTTGGCCGGCGGGTTGCCGAACCAGGAGAAGCCGCCGCCGGGGACTTCAAAGGTCAGCAGCCGCTGATAGCCGTTCGCGATGTACCCCTCGGCCTTAGCGTGCACTTCGGGAGTCAGCTTTTTCGTGCGTTTCATGTAATCGAGCGCCAGCACGTTGGGGTAAGTGCTTGAAGAAGTCTGCTCAAAGCAGCCGCCGGGCATGCGAAGAATGCTGTCCATGCCTTCGATGACCTGACTCAGCGGGCCGGGATAGAGCCGGACGAATATCTTCGTGGCATCGGGGATGGCCGTCGCGGGGAAATTCAATTCGTGCTGGACGGTATTTTCCAGATGCCCATTAACGACCAGGTTCTGCTCGCGGCCGTTGGGAATGACTTCGATTTCGCGCACCACGATGTCCTCGCGTCCGGCTTCGCCGTTCATGCGAGCAGAGAGCGTCAGCTTGAATTTACCGATGCGCTTGGCTTCCAGCGTAAACTGCGATCCGGCCACGCGTGAGGAATCGACTGCGACCGATTTCTCCGGGACATCATCCACCAAAGAAAACCATTCGTCCCGCTGAAGTTTCAGACTGACATCTCCGTGTGAACCCGAGTAGTTGTACACGGCCACCGGAATGGACACCCGATCACCTTGCGTGAGCGTGACCGGCAAGTCGAGATCGACGAAGAAATCCTGGAATACTTTCAGGCTGGAGGTAGCGCTGCCTAAAGCTCCATGGGCCGTAGAGGCAAGCATTGCCATGCGCCAGGTTGTGATTGAGTCCGCGATCGGAATGGTGATGCTGGCTACGCCCTTTTCGTCCGTAATAATTTCTGGATTGATGTAAAGAGCTTCGGGAAAATAGGAGCGCACGTGGGCCGCGGGTGAGGCGGAGTCTTCCTTGACGAGGGTTGCGCTGTTGGCCGCCTTCTGGTCCACCACAGCGAGTTCCCTAAAGTTTCGAGCGTTCATGGGGATGGCCGCAGGCGCAGGCACACCGCCAGGGACGCCGCCGATAACCCCACCTGCAACTCCTCGGCCGAAACCTTGACCGTTGACGACGCGAGCAACGTCAACCATTTGCGCCTGGACAACCACATTTCCCGCGGTAACCTCAACCGTTTGGCTGGACGCGCCAACCGCCAGAGTCGCCGAGAGGACTGCGCGGTCGCGCGGCCGGAGAGTGAGTGTTTGCGTAGCAGTTCTGAATCCGGCGGACGACATTTGAACTTTGTAGGCACCGGTGGGCAGGGCCGACAAAGTAAATTGCCCGGCGGCATTGGTTTTCGCGGTCCGGCGCGCTCCTGTCGAGACTTCCTGCGCCTCCACCGTCGCCGACTCGACCATCGCGCCCGAAGGGTCCCCAACTGTTCCCGTGATCTCTGCCCGGCCATTGAAGGGACCGTGTTCGTGTTCGATATCGACATCGATCGAGCCCGTGAAAGAACCCGAGTTTGGGCCGCCGATGATGCTCTTCGTGCTGACTTCGAGATAAGCGATCATGTCATCGCCAGTGCCGAATTGCCGATCCGCGCCGGCGCTGCGCACCATGTAGTGCTTCTTGTCCCGATACCATCCGACGCGTTCCACACGAAGTTCGGTGTCCCAGGCATCACGAGCTTCGTCTCGGTCGGCGGTCGAGATTCTGGCGAAAACCTTGGTCAGATCACCTTTCTCGGAGTCTTGCCGGTAAGCTCGGCTCAGAGTTTCCGCAAGACGGTTCACCTGTGCCATGAATCGTTTCTGATAGCGGCTCTCATATTCTGGATACTTCGTCATGGGCACGGCCCGGCCGAATTCGGTTTCGAAGTTGTTCGTGTTGACCATTTCAGTGGCCGAAAACAAAGCTCTCGCCGCTCGGTCGCGTTGCTCGAGTTTCGACTCTTCCACTGGTTCGACAATCTCCGGAGCTCCGATGGAGTGAATCTCGTAGCGCGGCTTCATCGCTTCCTGTTCGAGGTAGAAGAAGACCTTGGCAAAGCCGGGCTGCTTCTCTGCCAGGGCGAAGACAGCCTCATCGACAACCTGAAGGCCGAGTGCGGCGTGGACGCCTTCGCCGCGCGAGTTGGTTACGCGAAAGCGGACGCGCGCTTCGGCACCCGGTTTGTAACTGGAAGAATCCGTTGTGGTTTCGATCTTCAGTTCATCCGCAGGCTGCACGAAGACGAGACGATGATCGCCAACAGGGCGGGCGTCGCGGCCAAAAAGGTATGCGTTGAAGTCCACGGTTCCAGCCAACTCCGGCGTCGCGGTCAGCGAGAGTTCAGCGTGGCCCCCCTCAATCTCGATATCGCGCGTCAGTACAGTTTGTCCCTCTTTCACAATGTCGATGTAAGCCGTGCCGCGCGGTTTCGTGGAAAATACGCTTAGTGCAATGCGATCTCCACCACGGTAGACCGCCCGTTCTGTGCGAAGAAGAATTTGATCCTCGCCCTGACGAGTTTGCAATTGGACCTGGCCAGTTGCATGGTTGCCTTCTTTGTCACTTGCTCCAATTTCGATGGACTCGATTCCAGCGCGGGGTTTGACGCGGACAATGGCCACTCCCCCATCATCGGTGCTCACGCTTTGCCCTGTGATTCCTTCGCCATGAACCTTCAGGACAGCGTTGGCCGGCGTTCCGTCAGGATAAGAGGTGAGGATGAAAATCTGGTTCTCCAGGTTCGGAACCAGCGTGCCGCCTTCGGGAACCGCGGTGATCAGCAGAGGTGATTCACTGACGGTGATTGGCTCGCCACGAGTTTCTGAATGGCTGGCGGAATCCTTCACCGCAGCCTCAATCAGCACGCGAGCGGCTCCTTGGCTGAGAGGTTGTCCCGCGAAGTATGCGGGCAGCTTCAGATCGAAGTGGTAAGCACCGTCGCGATCTGTCTTGCCTTGCACCGATCCCACGTCGAAGATCGAAACATCCATGCTGGAAGCCTTGACGGTAACTTCCGCCTCCTCCACCGGCTTTCCGAAGAAATAGTTCGCGCGCACGGTTCCGGTTACGTGATCGCCAGGACGGTATCCCCGCTTCGCGTGATTATCCTTGCCCGTAAAATCGACTGCCACTTTGAACTTCGGCAGAACATATCGCTCCACGTTCAAAGCAATCTCTGCCGTATTCGTTGGTGCTTCCCCTTCCCCTAGCCGCGCACGCAGGTGGTAAGTTCCCAGATTTACTTCATCGGCAAGGGGAAATTCTGCCGACGCAATCCCGAACTTGTCGGTCTCGGTCGCTTTCTTGAAGACTTTGTTGCCACGAGAGTCTTCCACTTCAAAAACCAGCCTTCGGTTTGCCGCAGCCTCGTGATTGGCACGGTCTAGCGCTAATGCCCGCACATGAAGGGTCTGGCTGGGCTGATAGATTGGTTTTTCGGTGGTAAGCAGAATTGAAACCTTATCCTCCAGCCGAACCGGCTGGGTGAATTCCGTCGAGCCAATCGCTGTGTCGACGATGTAGCGCAACTGATAGCTGCCCACCAATCCAGCGGGGAAGCGGAACTGCGCTTCTGTCGTTCCCCGGCGGTTAGTATGTCCCGTGAACAGGACCTGGGATTTGTCGTCGTGTCCTAGCAATTCGATCTGTATGAAACCGCGGCCGGCGATGACCTCGTTCTTCGAGTCGGTGACGATCACGCGCACCGCGGCCGAACCGCCCGTTAAGTAGGACTGCTGGCCGAGAATGTGAATCACCGGAGTGAGCAGGATCTGCGAAATCGATTCTGTGCCTTCAATCTTTGCGATGCTGGCGGCGTATTCAAAGCGATACCGCACGCGATGCCAGACTAGTTCGTCGATGGTGAGCGGCCTCGACACTTTTATCTGCTCTCGCCAATATCCCTTGCCTTCCGCAACCTCGACGTGGCGTTCTGCGCGTCCGACCACTTGGTCTTCTGGATCCAAAACCTCTACTATCAACTGACCTGGACCCGCGTGGGAGGAATCGTAGGGGAGGGCCAGGTTCAATACGCCGTGGGAATAAGTGGCGCTGGCGCCGTTATCGCTGTTGGCCGCTTGAAACTGTTGAACCGCCACAACCGCGGCGACCACCAGGAATGCAGGAATGAAAATTAGCCAGAATCTCGGGTGGTTGGTGTTTGCACTGGAAGCTCCCATGGCATCTCCGTGACTGTCATCGGCCGCTACAGCTTTTCTGGACTCAGCGGTAGAACGCGACCATTACCAGTCCTTGCAGCATAAAAGGCCGCCTGTAGCCGTTCTTGTGGAATAGACACCGGAGACGGGAGACTAGGATACGGAGGATGCAGATCGGCCCAGCAAACCGCAAATTCAGTCTTCAACAGCTTTAGCGCTCGAGCTTTGGAAACTACCCTGTTCACTTTATATAAACTGTTTTTTCGCCCTGCTAGAAACGGCATTAGCCATTGCCCAGGAGGAACCTCAGTTGCCACTGAATCAGGATGTGCTTTGGTACAAGGATGCAATGATCTACCAAGTCCACGTCCGCACGTTCTACGACAGCAACGGCGATGGCATTGGGGACTTTCAGGGGCTTGAACAAAAGCTCGGATATCTTCAAGAACTCGGCGTTAGTGCTATCTGGCTGATGCCGTTCTTTCCTTCACCTCTGCGTGACGATGGTTACGACATTGCGGATTACAACGCTGTCCATTCCAGCTATGGAACCTTGGAAGATTTCCGCAGTCTTCTGAATTCCGCACACAGCCGCGGAATCCGAGTCATCATCGAAATGGTACTGAATCACACCTCTGACCAGCACCCTTGGTTTCAGGAGTCGCGAAGTTCGCAAGACAATCCCCGGCGCGATTGGTATGTGTGGAGCAACACCGACACTCGTTACAAGGGAACCCGCATCATTTTTCTGGATACGGAAAAATCTAACTGGGCGTGGGATCCGATTTCGAAGTCCTACTATTGGCATCGCTTCTTTAGTCATCAACCAGATCTCAACTATGACAACCCCGCCGTTCGCGAACAGATGTGGAAAGTAATGAGCTTCTGGCTGGAGATGGGCGTGGACGCGTTCCGGCTTGATGCCGTGCCGTACCTGGTGGAGCGGGAAGGCACAAATTGTGAGAACTTGCCGGAGACTCACGCGATCCTGAAGGATTTGCGGCGAAGACTTGACGAACAATTCCCCGGCAGGATGCTGCTGGCGGAAGCCAATCAGTGGCCTGCGGATCTTCGTCCGTATTTCGGCGAGGGCGATGAATTCCACATGGCGTTTCACTTTCCCTTGATGCCTCGAATGTTCATGGGACTCAAGCTGGAAGATCGCAAACCCATCACTGAGATTCTGCAGCAGACTCCAGAGATCCCTCCCACCTGCCAGTGGTCGCTGTTTCTGCGCAATCATGACGAACTGACGCTCGAAATGGTCACCGATATTGAACGCGACTACATGTATGACGCCTATGCCGAAAACAAGACCATGCGACTGAACCTGGGAATTCGTCGCCGCCTGGCTCCGTTGCTGGATAATGACCGCAGGCGCATCGAGTTGATGAACGGAATGCTGATGTCACTGCCGGGAACTCCGATCATTTATTACGGTGATGAGATCGGAATGGGCGATAACATTAATCTCGGTGATCGCAACGGAGTAAGAACTCCCATGCAGTGGAGCGGAGGATGGAATGGAGGATTTTCCACCGCGGAACCGGACCGGCTCTATGCTCCTCTTATCCAGAATCCGGTCTATGGTTATCCGGCAGTGAACGTCCTGTCGCAACTCGGAAGCGGACATTCGCTCCTGCATTGGATGCAAAGCATCATCGCCGTGCGCAGGTCGACGGCTGTGTTCGGCCGAGGGTCTATTGAGTTTCTCCATCCAGCCAATCACAGAATTCTGGCTTACGTTCGTCGGCTGGGCAATGAGTCCGTTCTGGTAGTCAACAATCTCTCGGGGACGGCGCAAGCTGTTGAATTGGACCTACGGCGCTACAAGGGAAATATTCCGATCGAGATGTTCGGCAAGAATATATTTCCTCGGGTAGGGGACCTTCCTTACCTATTGACCTTGGGGCCGTATCAGTTTTTCTGGTTTCGGCTGCGCCGAATCTAATCGAATTGAGATTTCGCAAATGCTGTCACCTCTTGGTACGCGGCGTCATTTTATACGGAGATGAAATTGGCGGAAGACACTTTTCTAACGGATGACTTTCTTCGTCAACTCATCAACGTGGGCGAAGTCGATATCCTCGTGGGTTTGCCGACTCACAATAACGCCAAGACCATTGGTTCGATCGTCCAGACGATTCAGAGCGGCATCTTGCGCTGGTTTCCGAGAGAGCGGGCCGTGATCATCAATGCTGACGGCGGGTCGCGGGACGGCACTCCGGAACTGGTCACAGGCATCTCGATCGATGACGTTCGTCACGGCTCGAATCCTTACGCGCTGCGGACTCTGCATTCCATTAGCACGAAGTACGCGAATAGTCCGGCTGCTCCCGTGGCGTTTCGAACTATTTTGGCGGCGGCCGAATTACTCCAAGCCAAGGCCTGCGTCGTCATGTCCCCTGAGTCCTGCAGCGTTGAAGGCGAGTGGATTTCCAAACTTTTGCGTCCTATTCGTAACGACGGCTTCGATCTGGTGACTCCTACCTATCGCAGGCATAAGTTCGAAGGTCTGCTGATCACCAACTTGCTGTATCCAATGACGCGCGCACTTTACGGGTTAAGGCTCCGTGAACCCTATGCTCAAGAGTTCGGTTTTTCAGGCCGCCTTGGTGGTGAGTTTCTTACCCAGAATGTCTGGGGCGATGGAAGCGCCGGAGATGGGATCGAACTACGTTTCACTCTGGCCGCCATCACGGCCCAACACCGTATATGCCAGTGTTTCCTCGGCCAAAAGGATCACATCGAGCGACGTGGCTCGGATCTGGTGCCAGCCCTCCGACAAACCGTCGGACCATTTTTCTCCGCGTTGGAGCCGGACTTTCCCTTTTGGAGCGCGGTTTCCGGCTCGCAGCCCTTGCCCACCTTCGGCCCCGACCACGAAGTGCTCTTAGACTTGGTGCGAGTCAACCGAAAACGTCTGCGGGAGATGTTCACCACTGGTGTTGCCGAATTGGCAACCGTGTTTCAGTCGATTCTTTGTGCCGATACTTTGGCGGAACTGCAGCGGGTCGCCCTCCTCGGAGAGAACGATTTTGAGTACCCAGCGGAATTGTGGGTCAAAACGGTTTACGAGTTTGCCGTTTCCTATCACAAGTCCGTGATCAGCCGGGACCACATCATTCAGGCGTTAGCGCCGCTTTTCCGCGGGCGAGCGCTGACCTTCATCATCCAGCATCGCAACGGTTCCGCGGAAGACGTAGAAAACGGCATCGAAGCCTTATGCCTTGAGTTCGAGCGATTAAAACCATATCTGCTTCAGATGTGGAAATCGAGAGAGTGAGACAACTATGAGGGAAATGATCATCAGCGAACTGAGTCAGGCCATGCACGAACTGGCCAGAGGATTTGCCCATTACCTTCCTCGTCTCATCGTGATGCTGATCCTTGCACTTGCGGGATGGGCAGTAGCTTATGTGGTGAAAATGGTCCTGCGCAGCATCCTGCGCCTTATCCGGTTCGACAGGCTCTCGGAGAATGCCGGCGCTGCACAATTGCTCAACAAAGCTGCCTTACCTGGGGCTACGGAGGTCGTAAGCCGGTTCGTGTTTTGGGTCGTGTTGCTCGGCTTCGTCCTACTGGGAGTGAGCGTTCTCGGAATCCTAGGCCTGCAGGAGCAGATCGGAAAATTCTTTTTCTTCCTGCCGCGGCTCTTCGTCGCCATGTTCATCCTGTTCTTCGGATTGTTGGCAGCCAGCTTCTTTTCTCGCGCCACCCTGTTGGCAGCTGTAAATGCTAACGTGCCTTCCCCTAGAGTTCTCAGTCTCGCGATCCGTAGCATCATCATTGTTTTCGTTTTGTCGATCGTTTTTGAAGAGTTGGGGATCGCAGAACAGACTATGTTGGTAGCCTTCGGTATCGGTTTCGGAGCCGTGATGCTTGGCTTGGCAATCGCATTCGGCATCGGCGGCAGAGATTTGGCCCAGCGTTTCCTCGAACAAAGATTCGTCCGGGCAAAGAAGGATGAGAGTGAGGACGAGTTCTCTCCGCTCTGATCGCTTGCCCCTTAGAGGGTGTAAATAAAACTGTGTAAACGGCCATGGGAAGAAGAAAATAGGAGACCCCATGGCAATCGACAAGAAGTTGATCGACCAACTGCTGACCAACTACAAGAAGCCCGAGGATATCAT
>Ga0182015_10004143_pt1 | contig 15799 bp, 9 predicted proteins | sample 712P3MmetaG_FD_120478 | JGI IMG/M metagenome (GOLD analysis project Ga0182015, IMG submission 120478) | Permafrost microbial communities from Stordalen Mire, Sweden - 712P3M metaG | ecosystem: Environmental > Terrestrial > Soil > Wetlands > Permafrost | place: Sweden: Stordalen | collected... | reverse complement strand
CCCGCGGCAAGGGCGAGAACCGGTAGGAATGGGAGCCAGGGCGTCGACTTCATGCAGCCTCCGGTCTAGCAGCCCGTTGGGCTGAGTTTTCGCCAAGCGAAATCAATGATTCGCCTCGGCAGCATTTCCCACGACCGCTGAGCCGCACTGCGCAGCCTTCGCGGGTCGGAACTTCGAATCTCTTCGAGCGCTTCATCAAATCCAACGGTTACGAAGGCGCGGCACGAGCGACCGAGCATTTTGGACGGCCAACTGATGTGCAAAGGACGCAAAGCACCTTCTATCCAGTTCATACCACAAACTGGAAGCGGACTGTGCCAGACGTTGACGCCGTGGCGCTCAACGCCTAGAAATATCCACAACCGTGGCGCTAACGAACTCTGATCCATTGAGCGAATACTATCTCACAATGCAGCAAACGAAACGCTCGACGAGCGATGTTCTGTGAACATGAGCGGCTGCTCATTGGAAGGCCGGCGGCGAGCATGCGAAACCCTATTGCGCATGGCTCACGGCGGACGCGCTCAGTATCGATAGAGCATTTAATCGATCGTCGCGACTGAGCGTGCGTCCGCCCCGCAAATAAACTAAATTTATCTAACTCCGGGGGCAATTGATTGTACCCAACGCCAGCTCTTCCTGAAATTCGCGCGAGGGCCGTATGAGCGTCGATACGACACCCCAATTCGCGATGGCAGATGCAGTATATTTCGCGCGCGAACTTTATGGGCTGACTGCCGCGGCCTCTACGCTGCCGAGCGAGCGAGATCAGAATTTCGCCCTGGAGACTACCGCAGGCGAGAAGTGTGTCCTGAAGATAGCCAAGTCGGATGAAGACCGGTCGGTACTTGAACTGCAAAATGCGGCGCTTAGACATGCGGCACGCCGTGCCCCGCACCTGGCGCTGCCGCGGTTGATGCCGGCGACCTCGGGCGAGGAGATGGTGACGATCAGGGACGCCCATGGCGAGTCGTACTTCATGCGCCTCTTTACATGGCTTGACGGTGAAATATTCGTTCACGCCCTGCCGCATGATGATGCGCTGCTCGCCTCTTTGGGCGCAGTGCTGGCGGAAGTCGATTGGGCGCTGCAAGGCTTCGCACATCCGGCAATGCATCGGGAGCTGCATTGGGACTTAAGGCGCGCAGACCTGGCGCTTGCGCACCTGTCACTGTTGACACGCGAGCAGCGACCGATCGTGCGCCAGTTCATGCAAGCGTGGGCAAGCGTCGAGTGGAAAGCCTTGCGCCACAGCCTCATTCATGGTGATGCCAACGACTACAACGTGCTGGTAAGAAACGGGCGCGTAGTCGGCTTGCTCGATTTCGGAGACATGGTGTATTCGGCCGTGGTTTGCGATTTGGCGATTGCACTCTCCTACGCGCTGCCCGATCAGCCGGATCCTCTGGACGCCTCGGTGCCTATCATCCGCGCCTACCACGCTCGATTTGCCCTAACCCCGAGCGAAATCGCGGTACTCTATCCCCTCATGACCGCGCGCCTGTGCATGAGCCTGTGCTACGCGGCGTACAATGCACAGATGAAGAGCGGCGATGCGTATCAACTCGTGACGGCAGGACCGGCCTGGAATTTGCTGCAGTACTTGGTCGCCATACCGAAGGATACCATCCACAACCTCTTTCACGGCGCCACCAAGAAAATATGAGTGTCAACGAGGACTCGACAGGCGTGCTTCTCGCCGCCCGCCGCAGGTTGATCAGCCCCAGTCTGACGTTGAGCTATCGTCAGCCACTGCACATCGTTCGCGGGACCATGCAGTATCTTTTCGATCAAACTGGCCGGCGCTATCTCGACGGCTACAACAATGTGCCACATGTGGGGCATTGCCATCCGGAAGTCGTAAGCGCGGCTACCAAACAGATGGCATTGCTCAACACCAACACGCGCTATCTGCACGAAACCCTGGAGCAATATGCCGAAAGCCTCACATCCACGCTGCCCGAGCCCCTTAGGATGTGCTTCTTCGTCAATTCGGGGAGTGAGGCAAACGAACTCGCCTTGCGCCTCGCACGCGTGCATACGCAATCGACCGATCTCATCGTGCTCAATGGCGCCTATCACGGCAACACCACGACGCTCACCCACATCAGCCCTTATAAGGCTGACGGCTTGGAATCCGGCCGCCCGTCTTGGGTACACATTGTGGCCCTTCCCGATGTGTACCGAGGCGAACACAAATCCGACGATCCGCGTGCAGGCGAGAAGTACGCCCAGCCCGTGGGCGAGTGCATCGCGCAACTCGAGTCGCAGCGCAAGGGTCTTTGCGGGTATATCGCCGAGAGCTGCCCCAGCGTCGGAGGGCAGCTCTTATTTCCCGAGGGCTATTTAGCGGCAGTGTACGCCAAGGTCCGCGGGGCAGGCGGCGTGTGCATTGCCGATGAGGTGCAAACTGCTTACGGCCGCCTCGGGGAATATTTTTATGGATTTGAGCAGCAGCGTGTCGTGCCCGACATCGTGGTACTCGGCAAACCCATCGGCAATGGTTATCCGATCGGAGCGGTGGTCACGACGGCCGAGATCGCGAGATCCTTCGACAATGGCCAGGAATTCTTCAGCACTTTCGGCGGAAGTACGGTCTCCTGCACGGTGGGAGCCGCCGTGCTTGAGATTGTGAATCAAGATCGGTTGCAGACGCACGCCAAAAAGGTCGGTTCGCACCTGTTGGCAGGGCTTCGCTCGCTGATCGATCGCTACTCACTGATTGGAGATGTGCGCGGATCGGGCTTCTTTCTCGGCGTCGAACTCGTCCGCAACCGTGACACATTAGAGCCGGCCGCGCAGGAAGCGACCGATATCGTCAATCGCATGCGCGACGCAGGAGTTCTGATCGGTACTGATGGGCCGTTCCATAACGTTCTCAAAATTCGTCCGCCCATGCCATTCAACGCAGAAGATGCGGACGCGCTGGTGACGTGCTTGGATGATGCGCTGGCGAGATCAGAGATTAGCTAATATCCGCATCCGCTCGCAACGCCACTTATTCTAAAAGGTTGTCTGTCACGGGGGCATTTTGTGAAGATATCCTGGGTATTTGACGTCATATCTCCATTCGCCTATTTAAGTCTGAAGGAGCTGTTTCGTCTTCCGCCCGGCATAGAAGTCGAATTGGTTCCGGTATTGTTTGCCGGACTTTTGAATCACTACGGACAGGTCGGCAATGCCGAAATCGAATCGAAGCGCCAATTTACCTATCGCTTCGTCCTATGGCGCGCGATGTCGCTTGGCATCCCGATGCGCTTGCCGCCAGCTCACCCGTTCAATCCACTTCGGGCGCTTCGGCTGATCGTTGCAGCGGGCAGCAATCTGCAGGCGGTCGAGACGGTCTTCGATGCCGTGTTCCTGCACGGTCGCGACGTCACAAGTGCCGCCGCCATCGCGGATCTCGCGCAAAAACTCAACATGGTCGACCCTGAGCGAGAACTGAACGATCCGGCCGTCAAGCAGAAGCTGCGGAGGAATACGGAGTGGGCGATTGAGCAGGGCGTGTTCGGTGTGCCAACCTTCGTGATCGGCGCTGAGATCTTCTGGGGCCATGATGCGCTGGACATGGTGATCGACTACATACGCGATCCAAGGCAGTTCGAAGCTGCCGATCTGCAGAGAATAAAATCCCTGCCCGTCGGCGCAGTTCGGCCGCACAAGCACTGAGGGAAGATCATTGCGGATTCTGGAGCGCCGTTCAGCGAACGAAAGGTGCCATTCATCCCCACCTACGGGCCGCCAGCAGAATGTACACCGTGAAAGCGTCCGAACCCGCGCGCCTGGATCACCCTGCGTACCCAACGGTGAAATTGAGAAATCCGCAACGCACGTTTACTGTCGAAGAAGGCAGCCCTCGGCTAGGCGGCTTGGCGAACGCACTTTGCAAGGGACGCCCCAGCACGCGACTCGCAAAGAGCGGATTAGCGATAGACTTTCCGGCGCTCGCGGATCGGACATGTCGCGGTGGCCTTAATGCCGAAATGCCGCGCAAAAGGATCCATTCCTTCTCTCTCGGTCGCGGCACATCAGCGCCGCGTGTGACCCAGCCGGAAAGTTTTTAGTTCTGCGCATTTGTGCGAGTGTCTAAAGAGGCGCAATCGCTCTCTTGCTCCGGTTGTCACGCGTCCGTAACGATTGCCAAGTAGTCTAAGCTTTACATTCTGCGGCGCGGCAATCGCAGCATGTTCATTGGATTGAATCAAGAGCGACCAGTTCTTGGGTCTCTTTCATTAAGCCTCCTCTGCTGTGCATTCGTGTGCTCCGTGGCGTATCGATTGATTTTAAGTTTGCTACTTCTGGCTGCGTGGATCGGCTCAGAAAGTAGGGCCAACGCCCGCGAAACTGTCCGCGACCCCTGTACTCGCCCGGCGCCAGGAAGCATGGTTCCGGAACCTGAAGACCTGCGAAGCCAGGACGGTGTCCTGACAGTCGCGCTGACCATCCGCAACTACAAGGAGAAGGACGGCTCGATTCGCTACTGCTACCTTCTCGCTAACGGTACTCAATCCCCGACTTTGCGCCTGAATCCCGGCGACCTGCTCGTGCTGAATCTCAAGAACGATCTGACCGAGCCCGAATCTGCCGTGACACGTTCGAATGGATCACACGTGCACGCGATGTCGCAGGCGCAAGGCGATCCGTGCACGAGTGGTGCGATGCTGCCCACGTCGACGAATCTGCACTTTCACGGACTGACTCTGCCGCCGGTCTGTCATCAGGACGATGTCTGGAAAACATCGATTCAGCCGGGAGATCCTCCCTTCGAATACCGGTTTCGCATTCCTGCTAATGAGTCTCCGGGCTTGTATTGGTACCACCCGCACATTCATGGATTCAGTAAAGCTCAGGTCCTCGGTGGGGCCTCGGGCGCACTTATCATTCAGGGTATCGAGCGCGCTAATCGAGATATTGCAGGTCTGCCGGAGCGCGTGCTCGTCATCCGTGATCAGGAGCTGATGAATCCCAATGCTCCGCCCGCAAAATCCGAGCCCGTTGTGCCCAGAATGTTCATCGACCGCGACGGTGATTCTGCAAACAACGGCACAGGATTCGGGCGGCCCGCAAAGGATCTCTCGGTCAACTTCGTTCCAGTGCCATACCCGGACTATCCGCCCGCAACCATCAAGATGAGACCCATGGAACGGCAACTCTGGCGCGTGTTGAACGCATCCGCGATCACCTACTTGAACCTAGCGGTGATCTTTGGCCGTAGTCCGCAGCGGCTTGGCATAGTCGCCATTGATGGCGTTCCGATCAACACAAACGGCAGCTCTGGGCCCGCGATTGAGTGGACCGATCACATCGGTGTGCCGCCGGGCGCGCGCGTAGAATTCATAATAACCGGCCCATCTTCGGGAGTACCGGGTCTCTTCGTAACACGGACCGTCGATACCGGACGGGGCGGCGAAAACGATCCAAACCGCACGCTCGCAATGATCATCGGCGCCGCAGATGCGCCGGAGCCGCGTTCAATGCTACCCCCGGCTTCCGAGCCGCTGCCTCCTTCCGTCTTATCTTGGTTGGGAAGCGTTACGCCCGTGCGCGCGAGGCGGCTGTATTTTTCAGAAAAACTGGAGGACCCCAGTAACCCCAACAGTGCCACGACCTTTTATATTACAGTGGATGGCCAGACACCCACGCCGTTTGACCCCATGTCAAGCGTGCCGAACATCGTGGTCAGGCAGGGCGACGTAGAGGACTGGATTATCGAGAACCGTTCCACGGAATTACACGCATTCCACATCCACCAGATTCACTTTCTGCTGCTGGATTGGTCCGGCATTGCGGTCAATGAGACCTTTCTGCGAGATACCGTCAACGTCCCGTTCTTCAACGGCAGGATGCTGAAATATCCGAGTGTGCGGCTGCGTATGGATTTCCGAGGCCCGAATACCGTCGGTACCTTTATGTATCATTGTCACCTTCTGGAGCACGAAGATGGCGGAATGATGGGGCTTATCCGCGTCGATCCCGCGGAAACAGCACACTCTTTAGAAGCACCGGCTTCTCGGGACCTTCACGCTGTAAGCCTGCCGTAGGTTCGTCCACGTCGTCGCGCGCCGCTCATCCGCTGCGCGCGCGTGCTCGCCGATACCCGTCGCGCACGGCCGGGAACGGCAGGGCGCGGTCGCAGTTCCGACGCCGGGTAAGCGAGAGACTCGTGAACGTGTGAATCCCGCAAATTGCGCTCATGTCGAATCGTCACGCAACAATCACGCCGATGAAACAAATGATTGGTACAAAGCTTACGCGGCATTTCTCGTGATATCACCAGGGAGATTGCGTATGAAACTAAAGAATATTGTGTCTCACACACTCGCTGGCGTGCGAATTAGTTTAGGCTCGCTTGCGCTCTTCCAGTTCTCGATCGGCGCCCAGCTGGCAAATGCAGTTGAACCTTCTGCATCCGGCCTAACCCGTACGCCCATCAAGCACGTCATCGTGATCATCGGCGAAAACCGCAGCTTTGACCACGTCTTCGCGACCTACGTGCCGCACAGCGGAGAAACGGTGTGGAACCTGCTTTCCGAGGGGATCATCAAGAGCGACGGCAGTCCCGGCGCCAGCTTCTACAAGGCGGAGCAACACGCTGCGCTGGATCCAACTGCCGACGCATTTCTGCTGAATCCTGCAAAGACTTCGTTTCCTAACGGCGTGCTGCCAGCTCCGCTCGTCGGCGGCCCTAAGGACTCCTTTGTTGAAGGTGACAGCTTGACTCTCGCGATGCAATCGGAAAATGGATTGCCCGCAGATTATTATCAATATTTGGTTTCAGGAGGCTCAGGCCTTACGTCCAAGACGCCAGATACGCGTATCACAGAGGTCAATTCGCTGCCCCCGGGGCCCTTTCAATTGACTAACGGCCAGAGCTTTGTTTACAACTCCTACGCTGCGAGTCCCGTCCACCGCTTCTACCAGATGTGGCAACAGCTGGACTGCGCGTTGGAGCACGCCACCCCGGAGCGTCCTTCGGGCTGCGACGGCGGCCTGTTCTCCTGGGTCGAGGTCACGGTGGGGGCGGGGACCAATGGCCTGCCACAGCCTGCCAATTTCAGTACCGAGTATTCGCCCAAGGCACAGACCACCGGTGAAGGCTCCACGGCCCTTGGGTTCTACAACATGCAACGCGGCGATGTGCCTTATTTCAAGCAGCTTGCGGACACGTACGCGATGAGTGACAACTTCCACCAGTCGGTAAACGGCGGCACGGGCGCTAATCACATCATGCTGGGTCACGGCGATGCCATCTGGTTCAGCGACGGAAACGGGCATGCCGCGATTCCCCCGCACAATGTCGAAGTCGCGGCGGGTACGCCGAACGCGGGTGTGGTCGATGAAGTTGAGAATCCGAATCCCGCCTCCGGCACTAACAATTGGTACACGGAAGACGGCTATGGTGGCGGATCATTCGGCTCAGCGTCGTATGGCGGCGGCTCTTACAGCAACTGTGCGGACCCCAAACAGCCGGGAGTTTCGACCATCGTGCGCTATCTGCAATCTTTGCCTCATCCCGTTGATCCGCACTGTGAAGTGGGCCATTACTACCTTTTGAATAATTACAACCCGGGCTACTTCGGAAACGGCAACAATGCCTTCACAGACACAAGCAAAAACAATACGGTATTCACGATTCCTCCGTCGTCTACGCGCAGCATCGCCGACAGTCTTCTGGAGAACCAGATCTCCTGGAAGTACTATGGCGATCAGTGGGATAACTATGTGCCCGACCCTTATCAACTCAACTATGGGGCCATCGGCGCGAAATCCGACGAGTACTGCAATATCTGCAATCCGTTCCAGTACGACACGTCCATCATGGCGGTCGCGGCCGTCCGCACGGCGCACATTCAGGATACCAAGGACCTCTACGCGGACATTGCAAACGGTACGCTTCCGGCCATTTCCTTCGTAAAGCCCAGCGGCCTCGTTGACGGACACCCGTCCTCTTCAAAGCTAGATCTCTTCGAAGGGTTCTCGAAGAAGATCGTCGATGCGGTTCAGGCCAACCCTGCACTTTGGAAGGACACGGCCATCTTCATCACCTTTGACGAAGGCGGCGGCTACTATGACTCGGGCTTTGTTCAGCCATTGGATTTCTTCGGCGACGGAACTCGTATCCCGCTGATCGTGGTGTCTCCCTTCACCAAGGCCGGGCACATCTCTCATGACTATGCCGATCATGTGTCGATACTCAAGTTCATCGAGAGGAATTGGGGCCTGAAACCTGTTACTTACCGAAGTCGAGATAATTTTCCAAATCCTGTCGTAGAGGCGAGCAATCCGTACGTGCCCGTCAATAATCCCGCCATTGGGGACCTGTTCGACCTATTCGATTTCTAATGTAGCAAGGATTGCCATTGAGATCCTTGCAGGGCAAAGGGGAGGGGCGGCCGTCCGGCCGCCCTTGTCCGTTTTGTGTGCGGGAAATGATGCACTTTGTTGGGCATGAGCGTTCTCTCGAAACCCGCGGCTCGTGGAAGTGTTTGGCGAACGGCGAGGGTGCGCCGGGCGGACTGGGACCGCGTGAGCGCACCGAATTGCCGCTGCTTTCAGCCAGCGTGGCACTAAAACTTTAAACGTCGCCTGACGCCATGCATGGCATTGCTGGAATAGGCTATCGGCGGTGCGTGTGGGTCCAATCCCACTCCGCTGTAACGCATCAGCATTCCTGCATAGCCATCAGACCACTTGCCGAAGCCGTATTGGTCAGGTGTTGATTGGATGGCGCAGAAATGATTCCCGTGCGGGCTCTCGATTGAGCCCGCCGCGGGAAACGATCAGAAGGTGAAGCGACCACCAACTGTCGGAGCAATGTTGTTGTTGTAGAAATAGGGGACGCCGGGGCCGTGAGGAATGGCGATGGCCAGACCGCCGGTGACGTCGGAATACGCAATGCCAGCATAAGCGTCGAAACGCTTGGTGAAGTGATAATCCGTGTAGAGCGAAACCTCGTTGAGAGTGCCCGAGCAGGAACTGCGGAAGCCGGCGGCCGGCGAGCAGGTCGACGGAATACGGAAGTCGTTCTGCCACTCACGATAGTAGGACAAAGTGATGTCGGTTTTGCTGTCGAAGGCGTATTTCACACCCGTCCAGAAGACCTGCACGATCTTGGGCGAATCAAGATTGTTGTCTTCGACACCGCTCAAGAGATAACCGCCCTGGGCCGTGGCGCCAACACCCAATGGATTCGCCGGATTAGTCATCCGGATGTGTTCGTAGCCGCCAAAGAACTTGAACGGATCCCAGGTATATTTGGCAGCGACCATAACGGCGGTGTTGTCGGTCACGATGCCATATTCGGTGTTGTTCGTTCCGATCAGATTGGCCCCGCTGATGGGGTTTGTATCGATGCTGTTGACGGTCGACTGATATGGCGCCGACAGACTTGCAGGCCCCAGCAAGGGGTTGAGTACGCTGATCGCCTGGTTGACACGTTGGACTACGATGTCGGCGAAAAACCTGTCGTAGGCCCCGCCGAGGTCGAATCCATAGGCAGAGTTATGCGGCGTTTCCGGCGTACAGGTGGCGGCATCCCAGCTGGGGGATGCGGAGTAGCAGCCGCCCTGACCGTCTTCGACCTTATACATCGCGCCGAAATGGACCGGGCCATAAATGACGCGATATTTGATGGCGTCGTCCCAACGGGTGTCCTGGGTATCGCCGCCGCCGGCCATCAGGCCGTTATAGCCGATGAACGAAAAGGAATAGGCGCCGCCGGCCGGATCGTAAGCGAGCATCGCATCGGTACCGAGAGCGCGCTGACGACCGAAGGTCAGCGTGCCGAATTGCGCGGACGATAGCCCGGCATAGAATTCGTCATTGAAGACTTGGCCCGCGCGCGCGCCGTCGCCGGCGAACGAGTAGCTGCTCCTGGGGAGGCCGGCGTTGCTGGTGTTGGTGGCTGCCAAGTTGGCAAGCTGGCCAGACTGCGGATTGATGCCGGTCGAAGCGTTGAACACAACGGACCATCCCTCCAGAAACTCTTCCCTGACCCTGAGGCCCAGACCCGTCTGCGACAGGTTGTTCGGCGCAATGAGGAATCGAGAGCGATTGCCGTTCCGATTGACCAGCGATTCGCCTTCATAGTTATAGCCGTTTTCCGGTAAGCCGTGGCTGACCCAGCCCACGCCGACGTCATACGCGCCGTACAGGGTGATGCCGTGCCAGGTCAGCGGGCAATTGGTGGCGAGGAACTCCTGGACGCTCGAGCAGGCTGCGGGGGTGGGTGCAGCCGCAGGAGCCGGTTCGGTGGCTGGAAGATCGGCGGCGCGCGCCGCAGGATTTAAAACGAAAGTTGAAGCGAGCGCCGCAAGGGCGCACCACAAGACGGACCGCATTGTACTTTCCCCCGTAAAAAGTCGTCACAAGAGCGAAGTATTCACACAAATATAACGATCGTAATGAAATTAGCAACTCCTAAGTGCATACAGCGGCCAACGAAATACATCGGCTCAATGTGCCATCAAAGCTCTGAAGTTGTAGTCGGCCAAGAGCGAAAAGATATTGGCGAGATATTGTTTGCCAACTTCTGGGGTAAAGATTCTCGGCAAATCAAGCTTGCTAGGCGTCGTTCAGCGCCGGCGGCAGCCGGCCGGCCGCGAGCGGCGTGGTCGTCATGAGTTCTGGTTTAAGGTTCGGTTACCAGATACAGTCGCCGCCGCGCCGAGAGCAAATTGGCGTTCACTCCGTGACGAAGTGCGGCCTCCGGCACCGATGCGCCAGACACATGAGTCTGCTCGACCCTGGAGCGCTTCTCGACAATCGAGTCCGCTGCGCGGACCAGCTTGTCCGTCATTACCACGTCCGCGGAAGCGTCCATTTAAAACTGGACAGACCCATCAGGACATTCGGGTTCGGACGGAGGAAGAAGGGGTCGCCCTACATGGCGGCGCACATCAAAGTCGGGTCGACTCAGGAGTCGGCAGCCAGTTACCGCCGACTTGCGCAGATGTTGGCGTCGCATGGCGCTGCGGGGATGGAGGAAGACCCGCATGGTCGGGGCAAACCTTGCTCTCAGACAAGACCTTAAATGACGCCGTACTAATGAAACCGTCTGAGAACTGGAAAACCTGAAAGGTTGCGAAAGCGCAGCGGACGACTTACGCGTGAGTCGTCGGCCCGACATGGGGGCATCTCACAGCGTGATCAAGACCACGCTCACGCCAGCCGGGGGAACTGCCGCTAGGGATTGGGCTCTACCGTCTTATCGAGGGATTCGCGGGGTGAGTTATGAGAGTCGCTCTTGAGGTTTTCGGCGGCGTCATGCTACTGGCGCTGGTAGCAGGTGGCATCGTGTACGAGTTTGCGCGTGGCATGATCGACTCACCCTGAGCGAAGCATCTGGCGCCATTCGAGCGCTGCGGTAGCACCGATTGGGGTGAGAGCCCGGGTGTAGGGGCCTCGCCTATGCATGCTGAACGGGCGCTGCGTCTCCGCGCTCCAGGCTCATCTTGCTTTATCGGGCAGATCTTCGATATTCCCCACGGCATGAAAAGCCTGCCTCAGTGCGGCAATGCAGAAGTCTCGACATTCGTGGAGTTGGTCCAGTCCAAGCTCTAGGAGGGACGTGATTCTGCAGGGAACTCTCAACCCTTGCGGTCGTTAGCTGGCTTGAGGTCCGGTGCGAAACAGGAGAGAAATCCATGTCCCATGATCTCATTTTCGCCTTGTGCTCTCTGGCACTGCTGCTCGGCACGATTTGGTTACTGATCGAAATCGCGCCTTATTCACACGTTGTCATGCTTTCGGGGCGCGCTCTTCAGCACCTGATCGGTCAGTATCTCCATTCAAAAGCTCACGGGGCCGCAATTGAATTTGGCGTACCGGCGCGCGCAAACAGTTCTCTGGGAAGCTGGTCACGCATTCGCCGAGCCATACGTGCGCGTCGATCTGTGCGCATGGCTGCGAAGTGAGCAAAAATCGTCTCCCTAGTCGGCGTTAGCACGACCCGCTGGGGAGAACAGTTACGCTTCCGCGACGGGACGGTTAGCTGCGTTTGGCAGCGTCAACAACCCAAAGGCCGCTCTACACGTCAGCACCCGATCTTCGCTGATCGTGCCGCTTGGACGCGCAACACGATGACAACAGAAGCACTGTAGGTGAGTTTGGGTTCATTGTTCCGTGCACCGAATGCTGGCGACACTTATCCCTCTCCTGAGCTCTATCAGGGCCAACGCAATCTACGTCATGACAGGTGGCAGGAGTTCATTGAGCGTATTCACGATACGAACTTCAACTAACTGAAGGGGCTGCGATCGCAGGCGGCGCGATCCACTTCCATTGGCGAATTGGTCTTGCAGCCGAGGAGAGCGGCGAATATGCGCGACCTCTCGGTGCGATAGCCCGGGACTCGCTACTCAGGCATCATAGTCGCAGTCAAGAAGGGGGCGAGGGCGATTCGGCGCACCTTACCAATGTCGGGCAGCCCGATCACGAGCAAGAAACCATGACTTACGCGATGCGCCTCCTGTCTCCGGCTGCCTATTGCCTGATGCTCGCTGTACCGGCCTTGGCCGTGGCGCCGTATTCATTCGACAACGCGCCCGGCCGTCTGCCGAAAGACATCGTGCCAATCGACTACACGATCGATATCGTCCCCAATACCAAGGCTTTGACACTATCCGGCAACGAGTCAGTGGGGCTGCAATTCCGGTCTGCAACGGCAACCGTTCAATTCAATTCGCTTGATGAGACCCTGCGGGAGGTCCGCCTGGATGGCAGGGCGGTCAAGAGCGTCGTCTCGGACGACGAGCAACAGCTGACCACAGTGACGCTGTACGCTCCGGCGCCGGTCGGGCGGCACACGCTGACTTTCGCCTATACCGGGAAAATCGCTCAAGAGCCGCATGGACTCTTTCTCCAGAGCTATCTTGGCCAAAATCGTGCCCAGAGGCCGCTGTTGTCGACGCAAATGGAAGCTACGGATGCGCGGCGCATGTTTCCCTGCTGGGATGAGCCCGCATTTCGCGCAACCTATCAGTTGCGGGCGACCGTACCGGCTGAGTGGCAATTAGTATCGAATATGCCGATCGCCCGGCGTGTCGTGCACGGCAAGCTGGCCACTACGACGTTTGAGCGTTCACCAAAAATGCCATCGTACTTGGTCGAACTCACAGCCGGCGATCTTGCGCAGATCGGCGCCAATGCAGACGGCATCAAGTTCGCCGTCTGGGCCGTGCGCGGCCAGGAGCATGGTGGGGAGACGGCTCTCGGCAACGCGCAGAAGATCCTGGCCGACTACAACGACTACTTTGGGTACCGTTTCCCGCTGCCCAAACTTGATTCGATTGCGATACCGGGCGGCTTCACGGGAGCCATGGAGAACTGGGGCGCCATCACTTACAACGATCAGTTGCTCCTGCTGACGCCGGCTAGCACCGTCGGCGACCGACAGCAGGTGTTCAGCGTGCAGGCGCATGAAATGGCACATCAGTGGAATGGCGATCTGGTCACCATGGCATGGTGGGATGACATCTGGCTCAACGAAAGCTTCGCCTCCTGGATGGCCGCTAAGGAGACTGCACAGCGCAATCCGGATTGGAAATGGTGGGAAGACCAGGACGATGACAAGGAAAGCGCGATGAGCGCCGATGCGCGCGTGACCTCGCATGCAATCCAGCAGCATGTAACTGATGAGCTGCAGGCGACGATTGCTTTCGATCCTCAGATCACCTACAGCAAGGGCCAGGCCATTCTGCGCATGTTTGAGGCCTACCTGGGGCCGGATATTTTCCGCAGCGGCGTGCGCAGCTACATACAGGCACGGGCCTTTTCGAATGCAACTACCGCGGATCTGTGGAACGCGCTCAGCCTGGCGAGTAGCAGGGATGTTGCTGCGATTGCTGCCGAATGGACCGAGCAGGCAGGCTTTCCGCTGGTTGCAGTGGCTGCCCATTGCGATGCGGCTGGCGCGCGTACGATCAGCCTGTCGCAAAAGCGTTTCCTCCTGAGCGGAGCCGATGCAGCGTCCTCCCATTGGAGTATCCCGCTGCAGATCCGGACCGGGGCCGGTGGCACACCGCAGAGCATGCTGCTTTCCAAGGAAGACCAGCCTGCGCAGGCGGGTCGCTGCGATGAACCCTTGAGCGTCAATGCCGATGCAATAGGCTTTTATCGCGTCATTTATGATCCCGCGACGCTCGCAATCGACACGAAGAATTTTGATCATCTGCCTGACGCCGACCGGATCGCGCTGCTGGACGATCAATGGGCGCTGGTTGAATCCGGGATCGAACGATTGCCGAGCTTTCTGGCGTTGGCGTCTTCGATGGGTGCTGACCTTGATACCCGCGCATGGGAGCAGATTGCCCATGCCCTCGAGACGATCGAGTACGCCGAGCGAGGCACCGCGAGGCACGATGCCTTTGCTGCCTATGGACGCTCGATCCTGAGACCGCCATTCGAACGGCTCGGTTGGGATGCAAGATCCGGCGAAACTCCCGGTGTACAGCGGCTGCGCAGGGCGTTGATCGGCGATCTCGGCGCCTGGGGCGACGCCGCAGTCATTGACGAAGCACGCAAGCGCTTCAGCGCCTTCGTCACGGACCACAAGGCGATTACACCCGACGACCAGTCGGTCATCTTGGCAGTAGTCGCGCAGTATGCGAATGCCGCGACGTTCGATCAGCTGCATGCGGTCGCGAGCGCGGCGACGGATCAATCGGAACTGGAGCGCTATTACGTGGCGCTGATGCGGGTCCGTGATCCGGCGCTGGGCGCACGGTCCGTAGAAATCGCGATGTCCTCCGAAATCCCACTGCAGGCGGAATCACTGCGCCTGCGGCTGATCGGCGTACTCGCCCGCGAGCAACCGCAGCTGTCGTGGAACACGTTCAGCAACAATTCCGAGAAGCTGCTGGCGACACAGGTCTCTTTCGCGTCCCTGATCATTGCGCAGTTCATACCCGAGATCTACTGGAATGGCGTGCCGTTGTCTGAGCTTGAGGCGTGGGTGCGTGCGCATGTGCCGGCGGAGATGTCACCCGCCGTTGAGCGCGGAATGGAGACGGCGCGCTTCAAGCAGACTGAGAAGGCGGCTCTCGTCCGGGAGGCGGACGCGTATCTTCACTGATGGGCTCCCATGGCCGGCCTTGTCGGGCACCACGACATTACGAGCTATGCAATACGTGGCAGCCGCGCAGCGCGGTGGATGCAAAGGCGAACGCCGACCCGAGTCATGCGTTAATGGAGGGTGAACGGTTCATCAGTTAGCCGTAAGACGCTGAAATGGACGCTTAGGACGCTCGGGGTCCTGGTTGCGACCGTCGCCGTGGTCATTGCGGCTGCGGCCTTAGTGGACGCAAACCACTTCCGCGCGCCCCTCGTACGCTTCATTGCCGCGCGCACCGGGCGGCAGATCCGCATCGACGGCTCCCTCAAGGCGCATCTCCTGTCGCTCACGCCCCGCCTGGTGGCCGAACGGGTGACGATCGGTAATCCGCCGTGGATGCCTGCCGGTACTACGGCGGAAATCGGCAGACTCTCCCTGTCGTTTGAGCTCTTACCGCTCTTCTCGCGCTCGTTCGTCATCAGCCGCCTTGAAATGGATGCATCGACGCTGCATCTGGTGCGCGATTCCGACGGCCGCGCGAACTGGCAGGCACACGATACGGGCATGTTTGGCGGCAAGGGCCCGCCGCTTATTCACAGCCTGTCGATGCTCAAGGCTCACGTCGAACTCGACGATGCCCGCAGACACCTGCAGTTCGACGGCACGATCTCCGCGCAGGACCTGCCCGGGGCGGGGGCGGTCAGTGCCTTGCGGATTGAGGGGGCGGGGCAGCTGAACGGCAGGGCT
>Ga0182015_10004142_pt1 | contig 15800 bp, 13 predicted proteins | sample 712P3MmetaG_FD_120478 | JGI IMG/M metagenome (GOLD analysis project Ga0182015, IMG submission 120478) | Permafrost microbial communities from Stordalen Mire, Sweden - 712P3M metaG | ecosystem: Environmental > Terrestrial > Soil > Wetlands > Permafrost | place: Sweden: Stordalen | collected... | reverse complement strand
GTCAGCGGCTATATCTTCGTTCCCCACACCGACGAGCGGGGCAAAAATGACGAAGGCGGCAAGGTTCCTGCGCGCGGCGCTGTCGGTGGGGGCGCGACACATGCCTGGATGCAGGCTTACCTGCCGGGCGCCGGCTGGATCGATTTCGACCCCACCAATAGCATCATCGGCAATCGCAATCTGATTCGCGTGGCCGTCGCATGGGATCCCCAGCAGGTCCTGCCGCTGTGGGGCACGTTTGTCGGCGCGCCTTCATCTTTTGTGGGGATGGAAGTCACGGTCAGTGTGACCGAAAAATCGCCTAAGAGCGAGATCTCGCCGACGGATCAACCAAAGTTCTGGTAGGCCTTCCGGAACTCCGGTTACGACGGCAGTGCTTGCATGTCCGCGCCGTCGTGGGCGGCCCACTTCTCGACCATTCCGGCGACAGCGGTTTTATAATCATCCAGGTCCAGTGGCTTGTGAACGAAATCTTTTGCCCCGAGCGACAACACACGTCCCACATCCGCCTCATTCTGAGATGCGCTGAACACAACCACCGGCGCTTTCCGCATTGGGTACGCCGCCATCACTCCGTAGCCCGAGATCCCCGGAATGTTCAAATCAAGAATGATGAGATCGGGCGTGAAACCAGGTTCCTCTAGTATTTGCAGCGCCTGTTCACCGTCTCGGGCGATGCGCAGATGGACCGGCGTTGGGCATTCCGCCAGGGCTCGCCCGATAAGAAGCGCATCTCCGGCATTGTCTTCAACCAGAAGCACCTCGGAGGGGTTCACAGGCCCGGCGGGATTCTGAATCGTCTCGATGGTTCCGTCATCGGTGCAAATATCCACTTCCGTGTAAAGGCCGTTCCCGATGCGCAGTACCCGCTTGGCAAGGTCTCGCGCTTCGGATAAAGTGCGCGTAGGTACCCTCGTTATCTCGCGTCTTCCATTTTTTCGGAGGCACTGAAGGCTCATGGTGGGTTTCTTGTCCATATCGATTCCCCTTCCTGACCGTTGGACTCCGCTGAACCTGGAACATTTCCTACCTCTTTGGTCAGGTTCCTATCGTCGGCGTTAGGTGAGAGGAAAGTTACTCCTCGCGCAGCGCCTGTATCGGATCGATTTTCGCCGACTTTCGCGCCGGTATGTAACAGGCCAGCATCGCCAGCGCCGCCAGCAGCAATGGTGCGCCGACCAGCAAGCGCGGATCGTTGGTGGCGACGTTGAACGCGTCCACAAAAATGCTGGTCAGCGCCGAAAGGATTTTCACCATCGCCATCGCTCCCAGAAATCCCAGAACCGTTCCCACAGCTACCAGCGTCGCGCCTTCGCGCAAGACCAACCGCAGAACCTGAGCCTTACTGGCGCCCAGCGCCATGCGAATTCCGATCTCCTTGCGCCTGCGTGCCACCGCGTACGCCGTCACCCCGGCGAGTCCGATTGCGGCCAACACCAGCCCGAACACTCCGATTCCGCCGTATGTATCGACGCTGAGGCGCATAATGGCTCGGCTCAGCTCCATATGGTCGGCGAGCGTTCGCATGTTAAACACAGCCAGATTCGGATCGATGGAAGCGATCTCGCGCTGAACGGCACCCAGCGCATCTGTGCCAACGTCCGAGCGCACCATGATGGTCACGCCACCGGCCGGCGGGCTCGCAAAATCGCGCCGCGTCAACGGCTGATACATCACGGACGCTGTGTCGTCGGCCAGGGCTCCGTTCGTCAAGTCGTGAACCACGCCAACCACTTCATATGCCTTCCGGTCTTCGGTGACGCGCTTCCCAATTGCATTCCCGTTTCCAAAAAGCCCCCGAGCAGCGCTCTCATTCAGCAGCACAGGCAACGGAAGCCCCTTCGATCCCTCCCCTGAGGTTCGCTCATCGCGTTCCTCGAACTCACGGCCAGCCAGCATCGGCTCGTTCAGCGTGGCGAAATAACCAGCGCCAACCGTTTCCGTGGCCACCGATTTCACGGACTCCGAGGTCTCGCGTGGGTCCTGCGCGGCTGTCAATTGCACGGTTCCGGTCATCACCGAAAAGGGCGGCTGCGAGGACAAGGCGATGCTGCGTACACCGCCCACCGCTTTTAGCCGCTCGGGAAGCTTCTCGAAGAATGCTTGCGCTTTTTCGGACGAGTAGCCGTCCCGCACCGGATCGATGGACAGCAGATACATTGTGTGCGCGTCGAACCTGGTTTGGATGTTGTTCGACTTGCTGAATCCCATCACCAGAAAACCGGTGATGAGCAGCAGCATAAGCGATCCCGCCACCTGGCCCACCACCAGCAAATTGCGCATCCCGAAGCGGCGATATCCACGCAATTGAACCACCGCGCCCTCTTTGAGGGTCGGCGCCACATCGGCTCTCGTCGCTTGGAGCGCGGGCGCGAGGCTGAATCCGATACCGCACACGATCGCGAGGGCGAACGTGAACACGGCTGCGTGCCAATCCACGCTGGAATCGAAGTCGGTGGGAACCGCTGACGGCTGCTTGAGTTGCGATGACAACACCGCTAGCCAGTACGCCAGGGCGAATCCCGCCATCCCACTCAGCACCGCGAGCAAAATGCCTTCGGTCAACATCTGCCGTATAAGCCGGAAACGGCTGGCCCCTATGGCGAGGCGAATCGCCAACTCCTTTCGGCGGGCCGCGCCGCGTGCCAGCAGCATGTTTGCCAGATTCATGCACGCGATGGTCAGAATCAGGCCGATCAGCAAGCCAACGAATCCCAGTACCACGGGCTTCATAGCGCGGGGAATCGGCACCACCGTGCCGGCCGCCAGCAACGTCGCGCGTCTGCTTTTGTCGTTGCGCTTCGGATTCGAGGGATCCTGCTCCTCGATATGACGCGTGATTGCGTCGAGACCCGCTTCCGCGGATTCAAGCGTAACACCCGGCGCCAGGCGCATCATCGGGATGAACTCTTTCGCGTCACGTTTATGTAAAACATCGTTCGCGAGTTCCGGCGCGAGCGCGGCGGGAACGGTAAGCGGCACGAATAACTCAGCCGGGGTTAGAATGCCATTGAAATTCTTGGCCGTGATTCCCACGATGGTCGCGAGTTGCCCGTTCAGGCGAAGCGTTTGTCCCAGCGCATCCGGCGCGGAGTTGAGCCGATTGCGCCAAAAACGATCGGTGATCACCACCACCGGCGCGTCGCCTGGCTTGTCGAGGCCGGCACTGAGCACTCGTCCGCGTTGCGGCTCGACGCCCAGCACCGAAAAATAGTCGGGCGATACAAGTTGGCCGAAGACGCGCTCCGGTTTCGCACTCCCATTACCCTGGAAGGCGACATTGAATGGGACGCCGCTCTGAACCGCGGCGACGCCAGCAAACAAGCTCTTTTGAGTGCGATATTGCTCGATGTAGTAATACGACACCGGGCCTTGCGTCATGGCCAGATCTTTAGCGTGCGCCGCTCCCGGCAGATCGCGAAATATCTGCGTCCAGAGCTTGCTGAACACGGACGTCGTCACGCCCATGCCGAGTCCCAACGAAATGATCCCGACCAGCGCGAATCCGGGGGACTTGATCAGCGCTCGCACCGCATACCGTAAGTCGCGCCGCATCTCGCTCAGGTATTCCGCCGGCACGCGCATCGCGATGTCGGCGACCAGCCGGATCAGCCCGGCCACTCCGTGCTGCCTGGCAATCTCTTCCACCACGTCCTCCCCGAGTTGCATGATGTCCGTGCCATAAACCAGTTTGAATTCGTGCGGAAAAGCCTCCGCCAAGCGCCGGTAGATCCGCAATGCGAAATTCATTCCGTCACCCTAGCTGGTTGCATTCATAGCTTGCTTCACTCGAATGGCGCTTACCAATTCCTGCAGTCGGTCGCATTCCGCGTCCAGCACTCGCCGGCCGAAGGCCGTGAGCCGGTAATAACGGCGCCGCGCGTCGTCCAATTCCGGCGCCGGCCGTTCGTCGGATTCCTCGATCAGCTCCGCTTCGATGAGCCGCTTGAACGATCCGTACAGCGTCGCCGGCCACAGCCGAACTTTGCCGGAAGTGCGTTCCAGGACCTCCTGCATGATTCCGTAGCCGTGCTGCTCCCCGCCCGCAAGGGAGAACATGATGTGGAACCACTGCGTTTTGAGCGGAAGAAAACTTTGGGGATCGATTTCAGGCATCAGACATATATATATCGTACACTATACATATAAGTCAATAGCGATCCTGACACGGATCGCCCAAATCTCCCGCGATCTGGCTGGCCTGAAATCTCCATTACGCCAGGATCGGGTCGTACTAGCGAAGGGCTGTTCTCGACAGCCATCGATTTCGGCGCCCTCCGCCCTGTTTCCGAGTGGCGCGTGATTCGCCCAGAGCAGCGCGTTTCCGGATCTGTTTCCACCCAAATTGCCGGACACTGGCCGACTTCTCGGGGAGTAACCCGCCGACGGTCAGGGTCCGAACTGCCGAAGGTCTAATTGAACCTACAAGTCTTGGATTCCAGCGTGGCGCTGCCACGTTGTCACTCCTCTCTTAGGATTTCGGTGACCTGCCGATACGACATGCTCTTTTGGCTCACTCTCGCCCAAACAAAGGATATAATCGACAATTCAGATTATGAACAAAAACGAGACGCAGCTCGGCCAGGCGATTGCGGTGCCAGTCGTCATTGGCGGTGTCACGGTTCACTTGCAGGTTAGTGACAGGGAATTTGCCAAACCCCAAAAGTCGCTTGGTGGCGCCAAAGACGAGCTACGCGGCGCCTTCAGCGACCAGGCACGTGGTGTCGATCTCATGGACTTCGGCGACGTCGCCAAAGGAATTGAAGCACTGTGCCGAGCGCTTGAGTCTGTACTGGCCAAGGTTGCTCCAACCAACGCGTCCGTGGAATTCAGCGTCGGCGTTACGGCTAAGACCGGTAAGCTAACGGCCTTGCTTCTGGAGGGCGGCGTTGACGGGAGCATTAAAGTGAAACTCGAATGGTCCTGCGATCAGAGGAATTCTTTGGCAACCGGTATCGATACGGCCACCACCTCTGTAGGGGCCGAGTCTGCGTCAGTTCACAAATGAGTAATCTGGCGCGAGGATACCGCAGCAGCCTCCATGCGCGTGAACTAGGTCGATCACTACCGAAGCGCCGCGACCGGCACTTTTCAGGGGAGACCTCATGAAACTGATGTACGTAGCCTGCAACCCGACCGGGGCTGTTGATCTCATGGTCGAGCGGGAAATCACGGACCTCCAACGTCTTTTCCTCAAAGGAAAGGGTGAGTCGGTTTCTCTGATTAGCTATCCCAAACTTCCTATTGAAGAATTGCCTCTTGAGATCGGGGAGCATCAGCCAGACGTGATTCATATTTCGGCGCATGGCGCACGTAACGAACTAGAGATGGCCAATTCAGACGGTTCCTCTGTCAAGTTAACAGGAAGCAAACTTCAGGCGTTTCTGGACATTGAGCGGCCGCCCCGTTTAGTTTACCTGAACGCTTGTAACTCGCAGGAGATTGCGGAACGACTTGTGCCAACGGTGGCTATGGCTATCGGAAGCACCGCGCCCATCACAAACCGGGCCGCTCAGGCGGCAGCGCTCTTGTTTTATGGTCGACTACTTGACGGCCTCACCGTTCAGAACGCGTTCAACGCCAGTCAGGCTTTGATTGGTGCAGTAAATACCTCCGCTGTGAGATCAAAACTACATAGGGCGGACGGTGTCGATCCAAGCCGGGAGCGCCTATACCATGCACCTCGTATCATTGCTCGCTTTTCGGACGACAATTGCACATGCCACAAGGGCGGCCATTTCAATGTCGAAATGGGGATGATCGGTTGCCCCGCTAACACGCTGCAAGTGGTGTTTATTAAGGTTGACCAGGAATCCATCGATGCTGCCGAAGCGGCCGAAGGCGAAGTTTACGAAGATTACGTGTACGACAGGGAGGCGTGGCTGGCGGGGGCGCTGTGTAAGGTCGTCCGCAAAACGCCGGTGCGAAACGTCGTTTGGGCAGACGAGACAGACAAGGTAAGGGACGATTATCGAGTCTTCGCGACCGGGATAACTGGAGACGGACAGATGTTTTCGGCCGGATCTACCTTGTGTGCAGCGCTTGAACTGTACTCGCGGCTCAAGGAAAGAGAGACCAAGAATGTTCTTAGCGCCATCTCTCATCTCAGGAACAAAGATGGTACTCTCGGACTTCTCGTTAGTAGCAAGAGCGCGACGAAAAAGCCAAAGAAAACAATCAAATAGTTAAGCTGCGAGGAGGCGCCGCAACTGCCGGTCATCCGTCGAACGGGGACAACGGCAGCTAGACAGCAGCGGTGCTTAGAACCCTCGTAGCAACTGACGGCTCTGAAAGCCGGCGCCCAAATTGGCGGATCTGGACCGATAAACGCGTTTGCGTCAGGCAACGGCTGCTCCGGGTGGATCGTCGGCCACTCTGAGAATGTGACCCGCAGGATTTCTGTCGATAAATCCCCTTCCCACCAGCGAACGCCCCATATGCCCGGCTGGAGGAAAACTACTTCCCGCCAAATCCGAGGATGATTCCGGCGCTAAACCAGAAGTTGTTCTGCCGGTCGTTGTTGCCATCGGGGAATTTCGTCAGGAAGTACTCGGCCTGAACGGGACGAATCGCAATGTGCCTGGACATGCTGATATCCACTCCTCCTCCTCCCGCCGTCATCCCGCTAGCGGCACGATCCCACATGTCGCAAGCAACAAGCCAACGACGAGTGACTTTGTCATGCCCCCCTCGAGCTACTTCTTCAATATTCCGGTCCAGTTGAAGATCACTTCTTGAGCCTGCGACTGGCCTCCGCTAATTGGCTTCAGAGCAGGGAACCGTTCGCCGGGCGCCGGCGGCCCGAGCGTGGCGAAATCGTTCAAGTGGATCGGTAGCGCGGCCGCCGCTCCGAATTCGAATGTTTCGACGTTCTGAATTGGCGCCGACATGAGCTTCTCCCCGCTGGTGTAGTAGAGTTGCTTTCCATCCGCGCTCCACCAGGGGAAACCACCGCCACCGCTGGAAGCCTGCCATTTTCCTCCGGAACCGGGGAATGCGGTCACATAGACTTCAACCCTTCCGGACTCGTCGGAGTCATAGGCGAGCCATTTGCCGTTCGGCGACAGAACAGCGTTGTCTTCATTGGCAGGCGAATGGAGGAAAGGAGTCGATTTCCTGTCGCCGTTCAGATCAATGTAGTCGATGTCGTCCCGCGTGGCATTGTTCTGGCGCACGATGAAAAGATAGCGGCCGTTGGGAGACCAGCTTGTCACCACGGGATAGTCTTGGGGAGCCTCCAATTTCTCCTGGTCACCGGAACCACTTGCCGGCTGGATCCACAGTCCCGCCGAGGCCGCTTCCGCAATGGTGCTGACGACAATCTTCTTCGCGTCTGGAGAAAACGCGTACCGAACGTCAGGCCCTTCGGCGAATGTGCTGCGCGACACAGTGTTCCGTCTGGTATCGACGATCCAAACGTCTCCCCTGCCCGTGTCAGGATCCGATCGCACCAGCCCGACCAGGGAGCCGTCCGGGGATGGCTGCGGTGACGAATATAGGCCAGGCTCGCCAAACCGGCCCAGCTCCTTGCCGGTACGGTCCACCCACATGGGCTGAGTCTTCTGCAATGATCCATGGCGGAAAACGAGCGTGCCGTGCGCGACCGTGAAGGCAGCCAGGTCGCGCGGGTTCCAATAGTCCAGCTTTTCAGCCACGGGTGCAGGGTCGCCATTGAACTTGAGCGATTTCGGATCGAAACGCCGCGCCACCAGCACCGCCTCGCGCAGGTACAGCAGGTACCCTTCAGAATATTGCACGTTCGACGCGCGCTCCAGTATCTGGCGCGGTCTCTCGCCGGAGAGCGAGGCGCCGTAGAGCGCACCTATGCTCCCGCTTGGGTCGCGAGCAATGAACAGGAAGTGATCGCCGTCGGGTAGAAAGTATGGATTGCGATGGGTCCAACCTGGCTTCGGGTCCGTGATCTTCTCGGGCGAGCCGCCTCCCTCGGGCACCTTGAAGAGGGGGGCGGCAAAGTTTGGGGTGAAGATGATCACCCCACGCGCGTTCCATGACGCGCCGCGGCCTTCGGGTGCATCGCAGAGTACTTGCACAGGTCCGCCGGCCAGCGCTACCTTCTTCAACTTCGCCGCCGAAAAGAAACCGATGTACTTGCCATCGGGCGACCAGAAGGGAAATGTCGGCTGCTTGACTTCTTCGACCTGGCGCACCGTCCCAGTGGTTACGTCGCGGATCCACAACTTTGCTTCGCCAGGGCCACCGGTCAGGAACGCGAGTTTCGAACCATCCGGCGAAAGTGCCAGCGCACCGTCGTAAACGGGGGCGAATTCGATATCTCTGGGTGGCAGCCAGGATGCCGTCGTCGGCCGCCGTGCCTCTGCAAGCTGGGAGCGGCTGGATAGGAAAATAATAGCGAGAGCCGCAGCGGCCAGAATCCAACCCGCGACGGCGGCGATCAGCAACGTGCGCTTCTGCAACACGCGGCGGGCGCGTACCTGGGCGGGCGCGGCCAATTGACTGGAAGAGGCCTCCGCGATCCATTTCAATTGCAGCTTCAGATCGTGCACCGTTTGGAAGCGCTCTTCCGGGTCCTTGGCCAGGCAAGTTTTCACTAGCTGCGCCAGCGCCGGCGGGGTCATCGGCTGCGCCACCGAAATCGGCGTCGGCTCGGAAGCCAAAATTGCCGCCACCATGCTGGCCTGACTCTTCCCGGTGAACGCCCGCTTGCCTGTGATCATCTCGTACAGCATCGCGCCCAGGGCAAAGATGTCGGAACGCGCATCGGCTTCCTTGCCTTCAGTCTGCTCCGGAGACATGTACTGGAACGTTCCCACGATGGTGCCCCGCGCGGTAAGCGGTTGTTCGGCAATCGTCATCGTCAAACTGGAAGCCGGAACCGGGCCCCCAGGAGTGGTCGCTTTGGCCAGACCGAAATCCATCAGCTTCGCGCCGGTCTTGGTGAGCATCACGTTTCCCGGTTTCAGGTCGCGATGTACGACGCCGCTCTTGTGCGCTCGATCCAGCCCCTCGCAAATTTCAATGCCGTACTTGAGCACCTGCTCGGTCGGGAGCGGGCCCTTCGCCAAGCGATCAGCCAGCGTCTCCCCCTCCAGAAACTCCATGACCAGGAAGTCGACGCCGTCCTGATGCCCGACATCATGCAGGGTGCAAATGTTGGGATGGTTCAGAGAAGAAATGGCGCGGGCTTCACGGTCGAAACGCTGCCTGGCTTCGGGATTGTCGGAAAGATGGCTTGGCAGGATCTTGACCGCGACCGTGCGGTCCAGGCGAGTGTCTTTCGCTCGATACACCTCGCCCATGCCGCCGGCGCCGATGGGCGCGACAACCTCGTAGGGTCCCAAACGCGTTCCGGCGGACAGGGGCATGGCGGTTCGAACAATCTTACCGTATGCGCAGCAGCCGCCAGTCACCATTAAGCTATACTGGGCGGTTGATGAGACAAGCCTTTCTCACTGCCCTCACTCTTGGTGCATGGCTGTGTGCTTCATTCATGGCGCTCGCGCAGGACCCGCACCAGCTCCGCATCGATGACACCGGCAAAGTCGTGCCCGAGCACCAGCAGCATCACGCTAAGAAGGGCGACAAAATCTCCTGGGTGCGTCAGAGCGACGCGAAGAAACCCTGGTACGTCAAATTCACGGGCGATAGCCCCTGCGCCGAGGGCAAGCAATTCCGCAACGGGCGCGCCTGCACGGTGAAAGCGGTGTGCGACAAAGCGGGCGACCCGGGTTGCAAATCGTATCACTACCAGAGCGCCACCGCGCGCCAGGCGCAGTTGAACGATCCGGAGATCGTCCTCGACCCGTAGACCACCGCCAGGAATGCGCTCTCGCGCTCTTTCACCGACATGGTTGGCCGGACCATCTCGCATTTCGAAATCCTGGAAAAACTGGGCGAAGGAGGCATGGGTGTGGTCTATCGCGCCCGCGATCTCAAACTCGACCGCCTGGTCGCGCTCAAGATTCTGACGCCCGAGCAGATGGCCAACCCCCGGCGGCGCGACCGCTTCGCCCGGGAAGCCAAAGCCGCTTCCGCGCTCAACCATCCCAACATCGTTACGATTTACGAGATCGAGTCCGTCGCTGGCGTGGATTACATCGCCATGGAATACATTCGCGGCGCAACGTTGCGTGAATTGGTTCCCACCGTGGGCATGGAGCTGTCCCGGGCTCTGGACTACGCTTCGCAAACCGCCTCGGCATTGGCGGCCGCGCACGCCGTCGGAATCACTCATCGAGACGTCAAGCCGGCCAACATCATGGTCAATGAATCGGGACTAGTCAAGCTGCTGGATTTCGGCATTGCCCTGATTGAAGAGCCCTCGGTTGACGCCAGCGCCACCACCTCCACCATGGCGTTCCTCACGCGGCCCGGCACCGTGGTGGGGACTCTGGCGTACATGTCGCCGGAACAGGCGCATGGCGGCGGCGTTGGCCCGCGCTCCGATATCTTTTCGTTGGGGGTGGTGCTGTATCAAATGTTCACCGGCACGTTGCCGTTCCAGGCCGCCTCCCAAGTCGGGTTGCTATACGAGATCGTTCATACGCCCGCGCCCGCGTTGAGCCGGATGCGTCCCGAATTGCCGCCGGCACTCGGACAAGTGGTGGAGAAGGCTTTGGAAAAAGATCCCGAGCAGCGCTACCAGAGCGCCGGCGAGCTGTTGCAGGATCTCAAGGCGATCTCGTGGCAATTGGAGACCGGCGTGGAAGCCAGCAAGATCTCCGCCAGCAAAATCTCCCGCACGCTGGGCGCCCGTAGAGTCGACCGCCGCAAGATCTTCGGAATAGCCGCCCTCGCAGCGAGCCTGCTGTTGCTGCTGGCGGTCCTGGCCTGGCGTTTCGCGCCGCGCTGGATGAATCGCGTGCCCGCGGAAAAGAAGATCGCCGTGCTGCCCTTTCGCAATATTGGGGGCAATCGTGACAACGAAGCCTTTTGCGACGGCGTGATGGAGGCCCTCACCAGCGAGCTCACCGAACTGTCGCAATTCCATGGATCGCTTTGGGTGGTGCCGGCCAGCGAAGTCCGGCGCGAAGGGCTGTCGAGTCCAGGAGAAGCGCGACGAGCCCTGGGTGCGAATCTGGTGATCACCGGCAGTGTGCAGCGCGATCATGATCACGTGCATCTCAGAGCCAACTTGGTGGACGCCAACAGCATGCGGCAGCTGCGCTCGCGCGAGATCCAGCGGCCCATCAGTGAGGAAGCCGGCCTGCAGGACTCCGTGGTGCAAGAGATTGCCGGCATGCTCGAACTCGAGCTTGGTACGCGCGAGCGTCAGGCGCTGGCGGCCGGTGAGACCGGGACGTCGGGCGCGTACGATTTGTATTTGCAGGCGCGCGGACATTTGCAGCGGCGCGGCCGCGGCGACATCGATCAAGCGATTCAAATGTTCCAGCAAGCCACTGCGCTGGATTCGAAATACGCGCTCGCTTACGCCGGCCTGGGCGAAGCTTACTGGCGCAAATACCGTGAGACCAGCGACACCAAGTGGGTGGACCCGGCGCGCGAGAATTGCCAGCTCGCGCTCAAACTCAACAACCAGATCGCCCCGGTGTACTTGACGCTCGGCATCATAGAGGAAGGCGCCGGGCATCATCAACTCGCTCTGGATGCCTTGGAAAAGGCGCGCCAACTGGAACCCTCCAACCCGAGCGTGTTCAACGAACTCGGCGCAGTGCACGAAGCCATGGGCAAGCTCGACCAAGCCGAATCTTCCTTCCAGGCCGCCGCCCGGCTGCGTCCAGACGATTGGACCAGCTTCAATTCCCTGGGGGGATTTTACTATCGGCGTGGCCGATACCAGGAAGCCATTCCTATCTTTGGCAAAATCACCGAATTGGCACCCGATAACAGCCAGGGCTACACCAATCTCGGAGCCACCCATGCCATGGCTGGGCAGTATGAAGCCGCCGCTAAAAGCTTCGAACAATCGCTCGCGCTGCGCAAAACCGCTCCCGCTTACACCAATCTCGGAACCATCTACTTCTTCCTCGGGCGCTGCGCCGAAGCCGTTCCCTTGATGAAGCAGGCCTCAGAACTTGCGCCGAACAGCGAACAAATGTGGGGCAACTTGGGGGACGCGTACGCCTGCGCAGGCCAGCGTGCCGACGCCAATCTCGCCTACCAGCGCGCGGTTCAACTAGGACAGCGGCGTCTGACCGTGAATGCCAATGATGGCGAAACTCTCAGCGTGGTGGCGCTGTATCAGGCCAAGCTTGGCGACAAGCTCAAGGCCCTCGCCAATATTCAAAAGGCCCGCGGCATCGCGCCCGGCAGCCGGAAAGTTCTTTGGGAAGCGGCGTTGGTGTATGAACTCGCGGGCAAGCGGACCGAAGCCCTGGCCGCTCTCACTGGCGCTATTCACGGTGGCCAGCCTTTGGATGAGGTGCGTGGTGAACCCGCTCTAAAGAACCTTCGCGACGATCCGCGCTACCAGAGCCTGATGGGCAATCTCGCGGCGAAATAAATGGACCCTACACGATACGGCCTCAGCATCCCAAAAGAAGGCGCGCTCGGTTTGCTGTCGCTCGGCGCACTGGTGTACCGCTTGGATCCGGGGGTGGTTCCGTTCCGCAAGGCGACCGAATGCAAGATCCACGTCAGCGGCGGCGAATTCAACGTCGCGGCGAATCTCGCGGATTGCTTTGGCATCCCCACTGGCATTGCGGCCGCCATGGTCAACTATCCCATCGGCGACCTGATCGCCGAACGTGTGCGGGCCATGGGCGTGCAGCCGTTTTACAAGTATTTTGACCACGACGGCGTCAGCGGGCCGAACATGGCGGCGGTATACAGCGATCGCGGATACGGCGTGCGGCCGCCGGTGGTTTTCTACAATCGCGCGAACGAAGCCGCCGCGCTGCTCAAACCGGGAGACTTCGATTGGCAGAGCATATTCGCCCGCGGCGTGCGCTGGTTCCATAGCGGCGGGATTTTCGCGGCGCTGTCGAACACCACCGCCGAACTCATCATCGAAGGCATGCAGGCGGCCAAAGCTGCCGGCGCTGTGGTCTCGTTCGATCTCAACTTTCGCGAGAAGTTGTGGAAGGCTTGCGGCGGAGTCGATCGCGCCGAAGCCGTGCTTCGACGTATCGCACAACATGTCGATGTGTTGGTGGGGGTACCAAGCGTCGACGACGCGGTGAAGATGTATCCACAGATCAAGATCGTGGCCACGACGTTGCGCCAGGTCCATTCCGCCAACCGGCATAGCTGGAGCGCCACCGCTTGGATCGACGGCCAGACCTATACCGCGCCCACCTGCGAACTCGACGTCTACGATCGAGTGGGCGGCGGAGACGGATTCGCGGCCGGATTCTTCTACGGTTTGCTGGCCGGTGAAACGCCGGATGACGCGCTGCGGCTGGGCTGGGCGCACGGCGCGCTTCTCACCACCTTCCCCGGCGATACCACGATGGCCAAACTGGCCGACGTGCGGGCCCTCGCCCAGGGCGGCTCGGCGCGCATCCAAAGATAGTCGCTTTCATGACAAACATGTATTCTGAAAGCGTGCTGCAATCCGCAATTTTCTTCGAAACGCCTGAGGAAATGTTGGCGCGAGTTTTCCGTGAGTTCCGGCCGCGCACCGCAGTGCCCCAAGTCCGCGTGAGATTCTGCCAATTCGCCAACGCCAACAGTTTTGTCCGCTGGGACGAAGCGGGCCTGGAGTTCCGCATCACCGATGTGCTGGAGGGCGCGCCGGCAGCCATCCTGGAATCGCTTGCGAATATTCTGATGGCCAAGCTGTTGCGCCGTCCAGTGCCGCGGATGCATGCCGAACGCTACCGGCGCTACCTCAATGGCAAGGAAATGCGCCGCAGCCTTCAATTGGTGAAGCAGTCACGCGGACGCAAATTCGTGTCCGGACCCAAAGGCGATGCCTATGACCTCGCAGAGATTTTTGAAGAGTTGAACGTGGCATATTTTCATGGCTGGATGGCGCAGCCGTTGCTGGGCTGGAGCCGGCGGCCTTCGCGCGCGACATTAGGGCACTACGATCCGTCGCACAACGCGATCATCTTGAACCGGCTGCTGGACAGCATTCGGGTTCCACAGCTAGCCGTGGAATATGTGCTGTTCCATGAAATGCTGCATCTGCGGTTTCCCGTGGAGCATCGCGGCGCTCGCCGTTGCGTACACACGCGCGAGTTCAAGGACGCCGAGAAACAGTTTCCACGGCTGAAAGAAGCCAAGCAGATGCTCAAGGCGATTTGCGATTGAGGACCGCTCCCTCAGCCCTTTAACGGGGCGCACGGCCGCGGCTTAGTAGTCGCGGCTTGGTAACGGATCTTAGGCCCAGCGGACCAAAGCTGGTCCAGGCCGGGAAGATAATTGCAGCACTTTTGTTCGCATGGCCCCCAGGGCAGCCAGCAGATCGCGGGCATCCACCGAGGTCCAGCCCAACGGATAGAGGACCAGTTGAAGTTGCAGAGCGCAGACTCGAGCGTAAAATTTTACCTGTTGGCGCCGCAGGCTGCGCGCGAATTCCTGTTGGTCCTGATTGGAATAAACGACCATGAGCTTTCCAATCCCGATCAATTGATTAAAGTCGCGCACCAGCAGACGCAGATAGGCGCGAAAGATCTGGCGCCGCCCCGCCATCAAGCGCTGGCCGATAGCCGGGCGATATCCGGGCTGAGAAGCGAGAAAAGTCAAGTCACTATTATCGAGGAGCCGTTCCATCGGGGCGTAGCATTTCAAGGAGAAGCTGTCCAGCCATTCGGCGGTACATTGCTGCGCGTCAAAACGAGACGCGAGCCTCCAGAACAAGCCCGCAAAACAAGCAACCAACAAAACGATGCTGATCGCAATGAGGAGCATTAGTGCTCACCTCCGTGTATCTTCGCTAAATGATACCGGATCATTCCGCAAAAAGCAACCAGACTTTCGTAGCTATTGATTGTAAATTCCAGTTACATTGGAAAGTTCGCAATGCGGCTATTTTCCCCTAGCACGCAGCAGGCTGGCATTGATCGCGTCCAATTGCGCCAGCAAGCGTTGTTCGTCACCTGGATTCCATTGATGGCCAACCACGACCCGTTTGATCTCGCCTTTACGGCTTAAGGCTATGATCCAAAAGATCAGAGACGCCACCGAGACTCCCATGACGATGCTGCTGAGCTGACGGGCCCACCAGTGTTCGAGATTGAGCATGAGTGAGAACGTCGCGCGAGTGAGAAAGAACACCGCATATCCCATCGAGTAAACAATCACGTTTCGCCCCAGAGGCACGGGATAGTAAACGAGAAAGGCGCTTACTAAGAGCACGAAAATCACCAGGCTGAACATGACCGTCTGCTCAAAAGACGTGACGTATCCAAGTGCGGTAGTCTTGGCTCGTTCCAGGCGCAAGGGAAGCACTGCGATCACGATTGCCAGGGCTACCGTGAATTTGATATAGCGGCGCGCTGTGCCAGCGATGCCGGGTAAATCGCCCAGAACCTTGGAGTATAACTCCAATACCACCAATGCATAGAAAGCCGTAATGAGCGCCTGGCTCGTCAAGTACAAATCCAGGTACAATCGGCTCTCCACGGGCACCAATACGGGAATCAGAGCCTGGAGCAATTCCAATAATAAGTATCCGAAGAAGTAAACGTAAACTTTGTGCAGACCCGCCATCCACATTCGAATGCACAGAATGGCGAGCGCGATGATCTCGACAAATAGCAGAATCTGCTGCTCAATCGGGAGTTGATGCATGGCCTAACGCTGAGTACTGTCCAGTTTAGCATCAACCCCCGATCAAGCCATTCGACCGGGGAAGCCTACGTTAGCGACCTGACCCAATCACGTTGGAACAGCCGGGCATGCACGGCGGGTAT